>BNJV01000896.1_pt1 | contig 167342 bp, 213 predicted proteins | sample 8540591 | NCBI WGS metagenome assembly BNJV01 (sample SAMD00202457, study PRJDB9452) | human saliva metagenome | host: Homo sapiens
CTTCCTGAAGGTGGAATCGTTAAGTTATAGGCACGAGCAAGACGTGTGAGGCTATCCATCAAGATAATCACGTCACGTCCATCTTCTACAAGACGTAGCGCACGTTCCAATACTAGTTCACTAATCTTAATGTGATTTTCTGGAAGCTGGTCAAATGTAGAATACACCACTTCCGCATCCACTGTTCGTTCGATATCCGTTACCTCTTCAGGTCGTTCATCAATGAGTAAAATAATCAATTCGGCTTCTGGATAATTTGTTGTAATTCCATTAGCGATTTCTTTTAAGAAGCTTGTCTTCCCTGCTTTTGGCGGAGCTACAATAAGTCCACGTTGCCCAAAACCAATCGGACAAATTAAATCCAACATACGAGAAGCGATACGACCACGTGTAGTTTCTAGCACCATTTGCTTTCAGGATACAAAGGTGTAAGACCTGGGAAATGGTCACGCTCTTTAGCTTCTTCAGGATCCTTGCCGTTCACAAATCCAACTTGCATCAACCCATTGAACTTCTCACCTTGACGTGGAGGACGCGCCGTCCCACTCACAAGGTCTCCATTTCGAAGGTCGAAACGACGAATTTGCGAAGAAGAAATATAAATATCTTCCTGACTGCTTGAATAGTTAATCGGTCTTAGGAATCCAAATCCTTCTGCACGATTAATATCCAAGACACCTTCCACTTGGAAAAATCCAGTGGCTTCTTCTTGAGCACGAAGAATCGCAAGCGCCAATTCCTTTTTATTCATTTGACCGTAATAAGGAATTTTATAATGTTTGGCAAAGCCATACATCTCTTTTAACGTTTTTTCTTGTAAGCTTTGAAGCGTTACTGTTTCCACTTGTTCTGGCATAGTGTCCCTTCTTACTCTTCAATCATCGTAATATCGGCACCTAATGCTTGTAGTTTATCAACGATGTTTGAATAACCACGTAGGATATGTCCGATATTTGAAATCTTCGTTGTTCCTTCAGCCATTAATCCAGCTACCACCAGTCCAGCTCCTGCACGTAGATCGCTAGCTGCAACTTCCGCACCAACTAATGGTGTTGGCCCTTCAAATGTAATGATGTCTTCAATCACTTTTCCACGAGCGCCCATACGATTTAATTCTGGTACGTGACCGACTCGTTTTGGATAAATGGTATCCACAATCATCGCAGTCCCTGTTGCTTTACTAAAGAGCGGTGTGATGGTTTGTTGCAAGTCTGTCGCAAAACCTGGATAAGGCATTGTCTTGATGTTCACGGCTTTTAATTCGTCTGTTGGGAAAACATAAATATCGTCTTCGCCAACTTCCATCTTCACGCCCATTTCGTTCATTTTCGCAATAAGACTTTCTAAGTGTTCGAAAATCACATTTTTCACACGGATGCCTTCACCAACTGCTGCCGCAATTGATAAATACGTTCCTGCTTCAATACGGTCTGGAATAATGGTATGTGTACATCCATGTAAGCTTTCCACACCTTCCACACGAATGATGCTTGTTCCGGCACCTTTAATATTGGCACCCATTTTATTTAGTAAGTTTACAACGTCGATAATTTCTGGTTCACGCGCCGCATTTTCGATAATGGTCTTCCCTTTTTGCACGAACAGATGCTAGCAATACGTTAATCGTCGCACCTACAGACACAACGTCCATATAAATTTTTCGTACCAACAAGGCCTTCTTCGCCAGTAGATAAGTAGATAGCACCATCATGGTCTCTCACATCAGCACCAAGCGCTTTGAAACCTTTTAAATGTTGGTCAATTGGACGAGGGCCTAAGAAGCAGCCACCTGGGAGTCCTACAACCCCTTCCCCAAATTTAGCAAGAGTTGCTCCCATAAAGTAATACGAAGCACGCATGCTTTGGATTTTCCCTTTTGGCATCGGGATTGATTTCATTTCTCTTGGGTCGATGGTTAACGTTCCATCAACGAATTCTGTTTTTACGTTAAAATCATTCAAAATTTCAATTAAGGCATCTACGTCCTGAATCTCAGGGACACCCTCTAATACGACTGGTTCATTCGCGATAATAGCAGCCGGAATTAAAGCTACTGTACTGTTTTTAGCTCCACTAATGGTTACTTCGCCTTTAAGTGGTTTACCGCCGTTAATGACTAATTTTTTCATACTCAAATTCCTTTCACTAAATGTTCTCAATTATTATACCATGTTCACACTAGAATCCGCTATCTTTTAATCGTTTGCATCTATTGTTAACCTCGAAAACAATTACAGTTGACAATCGTTTCGAATCTGTTACACTTAAAAACATGAATACTGATGAAAGGAGGATATTATGAGCACTAAACAGGACGTTTTACGTCTATTATATAGTACCGTGGACAAACCTCTTTCAGGACAAGATATCGCAGAACAACTGAATCTTTCTCGTACTGCTGTGTGGAAAGCCATCCAGCAATTAAAAAAAGATGGCTATGAGATTACCTCAAGCACAAAAGTTGGGTATCAATTATCCAGACAGACGGATTTGTTAACCCTTGAAGGCATTCGCACTCATTTGGTAGAGCAGCTTCAAGACTGGGATATTCAAGTTTTTGAGACAACTACTTCAACCAATGATTTGGCTAAAACATACGGCGCATCAGGCTCGAGAGTCCCTACCTTCTTTATTTCCGAAGAGCAAACGGCAGGTCGTGGGCGACTAGGAAGAACATTCCTGTCCCCTCCAAATCTGGCTTATATATGAGTATCTGTATTTTCCCAGAAGGAGACTTAGATAGTATTTCGCTGATTACTTGTGCTACGGCAGTCGCTGCAACCCGTGCTGTGGAATCCTTTATCCATGAAAAAATTGGGATTAAATGGGTAAACGACCTCTACTACCATGAAAAAAAAATCGCTGGTATTTTAACTGAGGCCGTAACGAATATCGAAGCTCAAAAAGTCGATGCACTGATTGTCGGAATGGGAATTAACTTGCATATCGATGACGCTATTATTCCAGAGGATTTAAAATCGATTATTGGTTCCCTCTTTTCTCCGCAAGAGATTCCCGACAGTTTTAGCCGCAACGAATTCGTCGCCCGTTTCCTAAAAGAATGGAACCACTGCTACGAAGACATCAACGCTGGCAAGCGAGATTTCATGGAAGAATACAAAGACCATTCCATCATTGTCGGCAAGAAAATCAATGTGATTAGCGGCATGAAAACCTATCCCGCTATTGCCAAGAGCGTAGACAACAACGGTCATCTCATCGTTCAAACAGACGATGGAACCATTCATTCATTATCATATGGCGAAGTAAGTATTCGCCCAGAAAACTAAAAGATTAGGAGTTATACACATGAAAAAATTAAACATTAAAACACTTGTACTTGCAGCACTTTTAGGAGCCCTCTGCTATGTATCTAGCTACTTAAAAATCCCGATTGGTCCAGTACCTTTTTCAGCACAAACAGCCACAGTTATTTTGGCATCATTACTCTTGCCGCCAGTTGGCGCTTTTGCTGCTCAATTCATCCACTTCCTTTTACTTTTCCTATTAGGTGGCGGTACAGCACTATTCGTATCACCTTCATTTGGATTTGTCATTGGATTTATGGTTGCGGCTCCTGTGATTTCATTTATCGGAAACCGTATCAACAATATATTCGGTTGGGTGATTGCCGCTCTTGTGGGTGAAGTGATCTTCTACCTCATCGGAATTCCATATATGACTTTCGTACTCTTAAGCGTTAAGATGCAAGAACTCAGCCTTCAACAAATTCTTGGCTACGGTTTATATCCATTCATTCTTCCTGACTTAGGAAAATTAGTGGTTGCAGTATTCCTTGCAGATCGTATCAAAGCCATTACTAAAAAGCACTCTTAAGAACTAACAAATAAGCTAGGCATCATGCCTAGCTTATTTTTATTGATTAGGGGTTATCCCCAGAAGTTAACTCCTAGTACGTGTCCTAAGAATGCAAAACCGACTCCGACAACTAATAGAAGAACGATACAAAGTAATGGCGTCCATTTTTTACGCGCTAATAAGTAGTAAAGTCCTAAAGTAATTCCTAATGGAATTAATTTTGGTAATACACCATCTAAGATTGCTTGGATAACGATAGGTTTTTCACCGTTTGCGATTTGAATTCCTAATTTAGTACCACCGTAAAGGCTAGTTAAAGCCCCAACTACGAATACCCCAAGGATTGAAGCTGCACGAGTGAATTCTTTCGCATTTGCAGTAAAGATACCGATTGCATCTATTCCTAAGTTATAAGACCAGTGCATTAACCAGTAACGAATTGCGAATTGTGCAATATTGAATACCGCTAAGAATAGTAATGGTCCAGCAATGCTTCCTTGTAAAGCAAAGTTTGAAGAAATACCTGCTACGATTGGAACTAATGTGAACCAGAATAAAGCATCCCCGATACCACCCAATGGTCCCATTGCAGCAACACGTACTGCACGAATTGTTTGGATATCTGCTTTGTTTTGTTCAAGAGATAATACAATCCCCATTACGAAAGTTACTAAGAATGGGTGAGTATTAAAGAACTCTAAGTTGTGTGACATTGATGCAGCTAAGTCATCTTTGTCTGTATGAATTTTTTCTAACCCTGGTAAAATACCATATAACCAACCAGCTGCTTGCATACGTTCAAAATTGAAAGAAGCTTGTAGGAAAATTGAACGCCATGCCATTTTATTTAAAGTTGCTTTATCTAAGCGTGGAGCAGGCGTTTGGTTTTTATAAGAATCTGGAATATTATATGCCATCTTCTTCACCTCCATCATTATTCACAATGCTAGCACCAGCTGTTTTGAATTTTGTTTGGATTTGGAAATCCCAGTATGCAATTGCAAAACCAACAAACGCTAATAATACTAATGCTGAACCGGCTAAGCTTTCACTTGCAGAAACAATATTTGCTAAAGCGAAACCTAAGAAGTAGAAGCCCCATAGTTCTTTAGAAACCATTACTTTAAGTAAGATTGCAAACCCTACAAAGCGCATCATACCGCCGGCAGCACCTAAACCAGCCATAAACCATTCAGCAATTGATTTAGTTAAAGTGTCCCCGATTGTTTGTCCGCCGATAAAGAATAATACAACTACAAGACCAAAGATAGTTCCCAACGCAGCCATTGCTAAGTAGTTCAAACGAACAATTCCCTTTGGATTTGCATCATGTGCATATCCATCGGCTACAGCCATCATTGGTGACATAAAAGCAAAGATTAAAGTAACGCCATATTGACCTAAAAGTGCAAATGGTACAGCCGCACCTACTGCAGCAGCTGGTTCTAATTTAAGGCTGATAGCTAATACTGTCGCCATAATTCCTCCGATTACGGCATTAGGTGGTTGTGCCCCACCGACTGGCATGTTACCGATTGTCATTAATTGGTAAGTACCCCCAACAACTAACCCTGTTTGTACGTCGCCCAAAATAGCTCCGATCACTGGACCCATTACGATAGGTTGATATAGTGATTCTAAAAAGCTGAATTGGTCAATCGCAGCAACAAAAGTTACAAGGAATACTAATAAGATTTGAATAAAACTTGCTTGCATATTCATTGACCCCTTTTATATATATAAATTATTGAAATAATTTCGAAACGTCTTCTTTTCCTTCAGTTGGTACTTTCTGAATTTCAAGTTCGACACCTAACTCCTGCAGTCTTCTGAATGCAGCAACATCTGCATCATCAACCGCAACAACACCTGCTACTTGGCGTTTTCCTTCCGCCATGTGCATGTTCCCAATGTTAACCTTCTTGATTGGCACTCCTCCCTCTACTAATTTCACTACGTCTTGAGGATTTTCACAGATAATGAAAATCAACTGACGGTCTGCTGCTTTACCGATGACATTAATCGTTTTTTCAATAGTGAAATAACGAGTTTGTGCACCAGTTGGAGCAGCCATATCCATTAACCCTTGACGCATCGGATCCGCAGCTACTTTGTCATTTGCAACAAGCAGTAGGTTGGCCCCTAAGTAAGAGGACCATTGAGTTGCAACTTGACCGTGAATCATACGATTGTCAATTCGTGTTAATAAAATATTTGGCATTACTAGCTCTCCTTTCATAAAAAGCTAAATTCATTATACATAATTCTTCGATTTTTTGGAAGCGTTTTAGTAAAACTTTTTTAATAAATTCTTCATTTTTGAGTTTTATTACATTTTTGTATTGCTAATTTGTAAAACATTATATATAAATGCTTTTTTTCACCACTTTGATGTCAGACAACTCTCACTAATCTCTACAAATATATTTGAAATTCTTCACAATTAACAAAGTTCCCCCTCTAAATTTTTTTCCATAAAAAGAAGCCTAGAATCTAAGCTTCCATTTCACTTTATTTTTGATTTTCCGATAATAGAACTAGTTCCACTGATAGTCACGATGACACCAAACGCAATGATAATCATTCGATTAACCATCTCTCCTGAGACAAAGAAACTTCCAGCGATAATCAGAACTCCTGCTAAACTAACAAATAATGTTTTTAGCCAGTGCTCCTTGTTGTTCATTTTGCTTCGCTCGGTTCAAGTCTCCTTCTCGAACTCCCTTTTGCACCACATACTTTTGGCAAAATACTTTTCAGATAAGCAACTGTCGCAAGCGCGTAGAATAAAGCTCCTACAAATACGCATAGCAACACATCACCCGGAAAGAAACTATAGAAAATAGCTCCTAGTGCAAATGCAATAACAAAGCGATGTCTAAAAGGCATTAAAAAGTCACTAAGTCATCTGTCGGAATATGATAAACCGTCTTTAAGAATGGCAGATAGAAATAATCCTTACCGTCAGCTCCTGTATAAAACTCTCCAAAAATCGATTGCATACAGTCACCGCTTATAAGACTTTCAGAAATTGCAAAAACGAGATACCGTAATCACGATACCTTTTGCAATCTCAACATCCACTTTTTTTCTTCGTCAACTTTCTTTACAGTACCATATAATCCATTCGCACTAGACAACACGTTTTTCCAACTTGCAACTCTGCATGTAACTTCTCAAAATACTGTTGTTGACGTTTCATATTTTTTCTTGAGAAGAAATAATAAATCCCTAAAATTACAACGACGAATACGATAAACGTAAGGGAACTTACTAAAATAATATTGGCAGTCATTAAATCCCATCCTCGTCATCAAATTCATCAATGTCATTATTTTGAATCGTTGGTAAGCTTACTTGTTGGATGGCTTCTTTACCAGCTAATAAGCTTTGTGTTACCACGTCTTGCGCACTTGCAGCAAATTCACGTAACATTGCAATTTCAATCAGCATTGGTAAGTTTGTTCCAACAACAACTTCCACATTTTCAAAATCAACAGAAGCTAACATGGCAGCCTTAAATGGACTTCCTCCTAAAAGGTCCGCAAATACAACGATTCCTTCTGTTTCTTCTTGCAATTCAGCCATTGCATTTCTTAAATTATTTTCAAGAGCATCCATTGGATCACTTTCTAAAAATGGAACCACGCGATATGCCGCTTGTTTTCCAGCGATCATCTCTAACGCTTGTCCCACTCCAACAGCAAATTGTCCATGCCCAGTAAGAATTAACCCTATCATTCCAGTTCCTCCTAAATACTTAATATCTTAATACTAGACCAGGTTTCATTAAATAGCAAGCACAAATTAATGCGTTTTCATAAATTTTCTTCAAAATAAAACGTGGAGCATTGACGTTTCACTGGGGGGTGACAATACTCCACGTTTAAAAGCTATACGAATATTTTTGTTTTACCGATTAGAACAATTCTTTGTAGAAAGCAATTGTTTCTTCTAATGTTGGCATGAATGGGTTACCTGGTGCACAAGCATCGATTAACGCATTCTTAGATAGATATTCGAAGTCGAAGTCTTTTTCTTCAATTCCTAATTCAGTTAATTTCTTAGGAATACCTACTGTTTCAGAAAGAGTTTCGATTTCTTTGATTGCGTATGCTGCACATTCTTCATCAGATTTACCTTCAGTTTGTAAACCTAAAGCTTTTGCAACATCACGGAATGCAGCTGGAACACGTTTTGCATTTTCGCGTTCAATTACTGGTAATAACATAGCACAGCATACACCGTGTGGAAGTTTGTAAACAGCACCCTAATTGGTGAGCCATTGAGTGAACATATCCCTAGTCCAGCGTTGTTGAATGACATACCGCCTAAGAAGATTGCGTTCACCATACCTTCACGAGCTTCGATGTCATGACCATCTTTAACCGCACGTGGTAAGTATTCTTTAATTAATTCAATTGCACCAATTGATAATTTCTTAGTAACGCCGTAAGCACCTGGAGTTACTAAAGCTTCAACCGCGTGAGTTAAAAGCATCCATACCTGTTGCTGCAGTTAATGCTGCTGGTTTAGATACCATTAATTCAGGGTCGTTTACAGAGATTAAAAGCTAGGCTGTTTTTTATCAACCATTACCATTTTAACTTTTCTTTCTTCGTCTGTAATTACGTAGTTGATTGTAATTTCAGCTGAAGTACCTGCAGTTGTGTTGATAGCAACTACTGGTAAGCCTTTTTTAGCAGATTTGTGTAATCCTTCGTAGTCTTGAGGTTTACCACCGTTTGTTGCAATTACTGAAATACAGCTTGCACAGTCTTGAGGTGATCCACCACCTAAGCTGATAATGAAGTCACAGTTGTTTTCTTTTACTGCAGCAACCCCATCGTTAACGTTTTTACAAGTTGGGTTTGGTTCTACATCAGAGTAAACAACGAAGTCCACACCTGCTTCTTTTAAAGGTCCTGTTACTTTAGGAAGAATATCACTTGATTCGATAAATTTATCCGTTACTAAAAGAGCTTTATGATATCCTAATTCTTTTACGTAAGGTCCAATTTCTTTAACGACTCCTCTTCCAATTAAGTTAATTGCTGGTACATAAAATGTTGACATAATTTTTCTCTCCTAACTAGTAAGTAAGTTTATAAAACACCTTTTTTCAAGATGATGTTTCCGTACAAGGCACTTTCTCCTGTTTGAATCACTAGATAAGCGTCTTTAGCTTGTTCGTAAAACTCAAATCGTTCGAACTCTTTAATCGCTGCTCCTGGGTGACTTTCTTCTAAGAGACGTTTATATTCATCCCAAATCACCGGAACTGTTGGATCTCCCGGAACGACTTGCATTAATCCTGCTTGATATGAACTGTAAGTATCTAATGGCAATACTTGTAGAATTGCTTCTAAAGCCACTGGAACACCATGTCCGTCCATACGAATCACTCGTTGGCCGATACGATGAGCTGGGAAGTTTGCGTCCGCAAGTACCAATTCATCTCCATGTCCCATCTCCATTAAATATTTCACAAGTTCTGGGCTTAAAATTTAGGAATTTGTTTTAACATTACTGAATTCCTCTCTTCACTTTATTGAATTTCAAGCGAATTTCTTCTAAATTCTCAATCGCACGACTTTCATAACGCGTTACAGGTTCTGAAGCCTTGATAATGTCTTGTGCTTCTTTGCGACTTGAAATCACTCCAAGAGTTAGCATTTGTGACAAGATATTTCCAAGTGCACTCGCTTCTACCGGTCCTGTAATAACTGTACGTCCTGTAAAGTCTGCTGTTAACTGGCAAAGCAATTTGTTTTGAATGCCTCCGCCGACCATTTGAACAGTTGTCATTTCGTGTTTTGTCAATTGTTCTAATTGAGTAATTGTTTCTAGATAAGTTAAAGCTAAACTTTCTAGAACGACACGAACGATTTGACCTTTCGTTTGCGGCACTTTTTGTCCACTCACTTTACACCATTCTTTAATTTTTGTTTCCATTTCTCCAGGAGAAGCGAAAACTGGGTCATTTGGATGAATCCAAGTTTGGTTATCCGTTACTTCTTCGGCTAATGTGACCATTTCGCCAAAGCCAACTTCTTCCCCTTGCAAGCGCCAGTCGCGTTGTAATTCTTGAATAATCCACATTCCTGTTGTGTTTTGTAAGAGACGATATTTACCATCAAAACATCCTTCATTTGTAAGTCCCGAGGCAAATGCTTCATCCGTTACAACAGGCTCATCAGATTCTGTTCCAACAAGCGACCAAGTACCACATGAAATAAAGACAGTGCCTTTTTCATGTTCATATGGAATCGCAAGTACTGCAGCAGCTGTATCATGTCCAGCCCCTGCAATCACGTCAAACGGATCCACTTTCAACTGTTGAGTGATGCGTGGTGATAATTGTCTTAAAACTTCACCATTCTTCGTTGGCGTTGTGAACCATTTACGCGGAATGTCTAAGCGTTCAAATACTTCTTCTGAGAAGTCTTGTGTGAAGATATCCAATAATCCACTTGTACTTGCAATCGTGTATTCATTTGAGAGTACACCTGAGAGTAAGTAGTTGATTAAATCTGGGATAAACAACACGCGTTGAACGATATTTCTTAATTGTGGTTTTCTTGCAAATCTGAATAGATTTGTAAGACCGTATTAATGGTTGCAGGCTGCACACCTGTTTTTTGGAATAATTCTTTCTTCGAGATAGCGTTATAAAATGACTCCTCGTATCGACCCATTCGATTATCTCTGTAACAATGTGGTTGATAGAGCAAATCTCCATTTTGATCTAGATAGGCATAGTCTACTCCCCATGTATCAACAGAGATGGAACGAATCGGAATCGAATCTTTGGAAGCCTTCTTGATTCCTTGCTTAATTTCTCCAAACAAGTGCAACAAATTCCAATACAAACCATCATTAAGATTCACCGGTTCGTTTTTGAACCGATGAACCTCTGATAATTGGAGGGAGTGCCCGTCATAAATCGCCTGCATAACACGTCCTGAACTTGCGCCTAAATCAATGGCTAATAATTTAATCAAGCTCATGTTTTCTCCTCCATTACTAATCCCTATTTTTTATTCGTATAGTAAAGCTTTGATTTCTTCGCTATCGATGTTCTTAGCGTCATACCATTTAGAACCAGTATCCACGTCTTTAACTGTTTCACCTTTAGCTGCAGCGATTGCTAATTTAACAGCTTGGTAACCAATTTGAACTGGGTCTTGAGTTACAGAACCAACGAAGATTCCTTTACGGATAGCATCTTGTTGTAATGCACCTGAGTCGAAACCAACAGCTAAGATTTTGTCTGCGCCAAGTTTAGATTCTTTGAAACCGCCGTTAGCGTTGATGATTGCTTTTGCAGCGAATTCGTTAGAACCATAGATTGCGATAGTGTCTTCTTTTTCAAGAACTGTAGAAGCTTCAGTTTTACCTGCAGCATCGTCTACTTGAGCTGGAACACGAACTTCAATAACAACTTTAGCATCAGCTTCAGCTACATCGTTTTTGAATTTGTCATGTCCAGTTACAGCAGTTTTAATGCCTTTTTTGTTTAACAATTCAACCATTTTATCAATGAAACCTTTTGTTCTTTGAGTGATTGAAAGTGAGTTAACTTCTTGAGAAACAACCCCGATACGAACTTTCTTGTCGCCGACTTTGCTTTCAAGTAATTTGAATAAGTGTTCAGCAGCGTTACCACCAGCAGCATGGTTGTCTGTTGATGCAGTAGCTTTGATAGCTCCTTCTGGTGCTCCTGGAACCCCTGAGTCAAATCCGATAATAGGAATGTTTTTAGATTGTGCTTGTTTAATCGCATCTAATTCTGCTTCAGTATCTAATGCAGCTAAAGCGATTGCTTTTGGATTTTTGTTGATCGCATTGTTTAATTGTTCCAATTGTTCTGCGATTGCTGTTTCATTTTGAGGTCCTACGAAAGTAATTTTAGCACCTAATTCTTGAGCTGCTTTTTCAGCCCCTTTGTTTACAGCTTTCCAGAAGTCATGTTGGAACCCTTTAGCAATCACTTCTACTTTGAAGTCTCCGCTTGCTTGAGCTTTTATTATTTCCACCGTCAGCATTTGATTTATTTGAAGTACATCCTGCTAATAAAGCAGAAGCACAAGCTAGAGTTGCAATAGCATATTTGAACGATTTTTTTCATGATTTATTCTCCTTTATATGTCCTTTTTGACCCTTTCTTTGAAGGTGTCTTCCCAACTCATTGTGTCAATATCAAACTATTTTTTCTTATTCATGCGGATTAAGATATCAGAGTAAACGGCAACGATTACAACGAAACCTGTGATGAATAATTGATAGTGTGGTTGTAAGTCGATGTATGGTAAACCAATCTTCAAGACAGACATGATGAATACCCCGATGATTGTACCAACAACTGAACCAACCCCACCGGCAAGTGAAGTACCACCGACAACTACTCCGGCGATGGCATCAAGTTCCATACCGTTCCCTGTACCAGGAAGGATAGTTGAATAAGTTGCAGCATATGCGATACCAGCTAAACCTGCTAGAAGTCCACTGATGACATAAGCCATACCTTCCCATTTGATAACGTTTACACCTGAAAGTCTAGTAGCTTCTTTATTTGAACCGATGGCAAAGATGTAACGACCAATTTTTGTTTTATTTAAAACAATGGCTGCAATAATCGCTACGACAATCAAGACGATCAACCCGGTTGGAAAATTATCTTGCGTTCTGAATAAGTCTTTGTACCAGCCTTCACCAGTTCCACGTAATGGGAACGTTACACTTTGTACGTTTGATACGATTGAGCTTAAACCACGTGAAATCATCATTGTACCAAGTGTTGCGATGAATGGTGGTAATCCAAATTTCGCAATTAAAATTCCGTTGAATAATCCAAATACACCCCCAATCACTAATATTGCCAACAATGCTAGCCATAATGGCCAACCCATTTTTGTATGGAGTACTCCACCAACGATGGCAGAACACATCATTACTGTACCGATTGATAAGTCAATACCACCGGTGATAATAACGAATGTTACCCCAATTGCTAAGAAACCAATGTAATAAGATGCGTCTAAAATGCTGACCGCTGTATCAAACGAACGGAACGATTCACTTGAGACTGCAAAGAATGTGAAAATCACGATCAACGCGATTAATGCAATTAATTTTTGTAATCCAACTGATTGTACCAGTTTCGTCCATAGGGACTTTTTCTCTTCCATATCAATACCTCTCTTCGATTATCGATCCGTTGCTAAAGCGAGGATACGTTCTTGAGTTGCTTGACTGATATCAAGTTCCCCTGTTTTACGTCCTTCACACATGACAACAATACGATCGCTCATACGTAAAATTTCTGTAAGCTCTGAAGAAATCATAATGATTGATTTTCCTTGAGCTACTAGTTCATTCATTAATGAGTAGATTTCACTTTTCGCACCAACGTCAATTCCTCGAGTTGGTTCGTCAAAAATTAGAATATCGCTATTTTGTTCTAGCCATTTCGCAATAACAACTTTTTGTTGGTTACCACCTGATAAGTTACGAACTAGTTGTTTCGATGATGGTGTTTTCGTTCTTAATTGTTTAACGAATTCATCACTGACTTTGATAATTTCACCGTCATCGATGAAACCACCCTTAATGTACTTATCAAGGTTTGTCATTACTGTGTTATTGGCAATGGTCATATCAACGATACATCCATAACGTTTACGGTCTTCTGAAAGATAACCAATACCTTCTCTAATAGCATCTTGAGGATTTTTAATATCAACCTCTTTACCATTAATTTTAATTGTTCCGCTATCTTTCTTATCCGCTCCGAATAGTAAACGAGCTACTTCTGTTCGGCCCGCTCCCATTAATCCAGAGAAACCTAAGATTTCACCTTTATGAAGCACAAAGCTAACATCTTTTACGTGGCTTCCTGAGTTTAAGTGTTCCACTTCTAATACAACAGGTGCTCCTTCTGGTACTGCAGAAACCGCTTTCGGATCTTCGTAAATAGTACGACCAACCATCATTGCGATGATCTCGTCCTTTGTAGTTTCTTTTGTATTTACAGTTCCAACATATTCCCCGTCCCTCATAACCGTTACACGGTCCGTAATACGGGCAATTTCGTCCATACGGTGAGAAATATAGATAATTCCTACACCTTTAGCACGTAAGTCATCAATAATTGCGAATAATTCATTAATTTCTGATTCTGTTAACGCTGCTGTCGGTTCGTCGAAAACAATAATCTTAGCATCCATTGACAATGCTTTGGCAATTTCAACCATTTGTTGTTTACCAACTGTTAAGTTTCCCACTTTTTCTTGTGGATTAATATCCAGTTTCAACAATTTGAATAATTCTTTTTGCCTTTTTTTATTTCCGGCATTATCGTTGATGAAGAGACCTTGATTAATTTCTTCACGACCGATGAAGATGTTTTGAGCCACTGTTAAGTGGTTCATCATATTCAACTCTTGGTGCACGATTACAATCCCATCGTCCATAGCCTCTTTTGGCTTAGAATATTCTACTTGTTTTCCGTTATAGTGAATCGTTCCTTCGTTCGCGCCGTAAATACCTGTCAATACTTTCATTAAAGTGGATTTACCAGCCCCGTTTTCACCCATTAGCGCGTGTACTTCACCTGTTCTTAGGTCAAAGTCTACACCTTTTAAGGCTTTTACAGGTCCAAACGATTTCACAATTCCCTTCATTTCAAGAATAACTGGATTACTCATGCATTTCACCTACCTGTTCCAGTTTTGTAATACGCTCTTTTAGCGTTTCTATTTGTTCTTGTTGATTTACAATGATGTTTACAACTTCTAGCAGCAAGTGGCTGTTCATAAAATGATCTTGCGCATGAACGGAAAGAAGTGTTGGACTAGCACCCTCTCCTCTAATTTCTTGCTGAATCATTTCTGTTTGAACATTATGCGCTTCAACTCCTTTAACTCTCGCTTCATCAAGGAGGCCTCTTGCAGATGAAATATCACCTGCAAGAGCACTCTTAACGGATTGCATTGCTAAAGTTGTTACTTTGCTACTTTTGACAATGAGTTGCATCAATCGTTGCGTATCTGCTTTTTTTGTTTCGCTCATTGGCTTAACCTAATAATTCAATCGCTTGTTTTAGAACTTCTTCTCCGCGCATGTTTTCAAAGTCATCGTCTGAAATTACCGCAACTGGAACATGAAGTGAAGCTTTTGCTTTTTCTTCTAAATAAGCTAGTTGTGGTCCTAATAATAAGACATCAATATTTTTTAGAGTATCAATCCCAGTAATCCCTACTGAGTAGAATGAGTAATCTAATTTATCACGGTAAATTACTTCTTGAATGCGTTCAACAAGCATACTTGTTGTTAATCCACCGACACAGGCTAAAATAATTGTTTTTGTCATTTTAGTCTCTCCTTTCTATTACTTATGGATAGGTCCTAATAATTGGCATGCACGGTAGTCAGCTGATTCTAAATCTTCTGTTCCGAATAATGACCAGTTCTTAGGTCTGAAGATATCTTCTTCAGCAACGTTATGCATATTCACTGGAATACGTAACATTGAAGCTAGAGTGATAAGGTCAGCTCCGATATGTCCATAAGTGATAGCACCGTGGTTTGCACCCCAGTTATTCATTACATCGTATACTGACTTGAATGCGCCTTTACCTGTTAAGCGAGGAGCAACCAAGTTGTTGGCCAACCTGGATCTGTACGGTTATCCAATGTATGGTGTACATCTTCAGGTAATTCAAGTGTGTATCCTTCAGCAATTTGTAATACAGGTCCAACGCCTTTCAATAAGTTCAAGCGAACCATTGTCACAGGCATATTTCCTTTAGATAAGAAGCGAGTTGAGTAACCGCCGCCACGGAAGTATTCACGGTTAGCTGCTGGGAAGTCAGTATTTGCAAGCATTGCATCTACTTCACTTTGTTCTAATTCCCAGAATGGTTTAATCACTGGTTCACCGTTTCTTGTAGCTTGACCAGTACCGTCTAATGTACAAGAACCAGAGTTAATTAAGTGTAAGAATCCATTTTCAGCATGACCTTCAAGTTTATGTCCTGTAACACGTTCAACAGCTTCTGGACTCCAGTAAGTACGAACATCCGCAAAGATTTGTGGAGTGTTTGTTAATAAGTAGTTGAATAGCATTGATACACCGTTTAACGCATCATTTTCAGTTGCGAAGATGTATGGTCTGCGAATTCCGTTCCAGTCAAATTGAGTATTTAGGAATGTTTCCATGAAGTCTCCGTTAGGGAAGTGGTCTGTCCATTGACGTTGACCTTGGAATCCACCAACAAGAGCGTAGTGACCAACTGCTTCTTCTTCGAAGCCTAGTTCAGCAAGTCTTGGGTTACCAATCATTAAGTCACGTCCAATTAAGAACATCTTAATAACGAATTCCCATTGTTTATCTTTTTCTTCACGGCTTAAAACAAGGTCTTCACGGTTACGGTCGAATCCTTCTTTAACGTTTTCTTTCACCCATTTAAGTGCACGTTCGAATTCTTCGTGATCGTAAATACCACGGTCGATACGGCGAGTGAATTCAGTCATATCTACTGATTCATTACGCATTCCTAAGTATTCTTGGAAGAAGTTAGGATCTACGATAGAACCACCGATACCCATTGATACACTACCCATTGATAAGTAAGCTGTATCTCTCATTAAACCTGTAGCAAGAGCTGCTCTTGCGTAACGTAAGATTTTTCTTTAACGTCTTCAGGAATTTCTGTATCTGTTGCTTCTTTAACATCTTTACCATAAATTCCGAATGCTGGAATTCCTTTTTGAGCATGAGAAGCAAGAACTGCTGCTAAATATACAGCCCCTGGTCTTTCAGTTCCGTTGAATCCCCAAATAGCATGTGGAATATCAGGTGACATATCCATTGTTTCACTACCGTAGCACCAGCAAGGTGTTACTGTAATTGTTGCACACACGTTTGATTTTTTGAATAGTTCGTGAGATGCTGCTGCTTCTGGTACACGACCAATTGTTGAAGGTGAGATCACACATTCAACCGGTTGTCCATCAGGATATTTCAATGTTGACTCGATTAAAGCAGCGACACTCTTCGCCATATTCATTGTTTGAACTTCTAACGATTCGCGAACTCCTTGGCGACGACCGTCAATAGTTGGGCGAATCCCAATACGTGGATGTTGAATCATTTTTGTTCCTCCTATTCTTACTAAACTTCACGAACAGTTCCGTCTGGATTGTATTTCTTATATCCAGGGTGACGACCTGTTACTTTGTAGTTTTCGCGCATTTTGAACATTTGCTCTAATTTTTCTCTTGAGATTTCTTTTTCTTCAATGCCTTTTGTTAGTAATAACATTCTTCCGTGGAATGTTGATTTAGCCACGAGTTCTAATGTTTCCATTCTGTAGTATGCTGTAATCACATCACTACCCACTGTTAAAGCACCATGGTTTTCAAGTAACATCACGTCATGTTCTTGTAAGTATGGTGTAATCGCATCTGGAACTTCCATTGTTGAAGGAACTCCGAATGGTGTAATTGGAATTGAACCGATAACAATCGCACTTTCAATTAGTGAATAAGTATCTAATGGAATATGTGCTAATGTGAATCCAGTTGCAATTGGTGGATGTGCGTGAACAACAGATCTCACATCATCGCGTTCTTCATAGCAGCGAATATGCATTTTAATTTCGCTTGAAGGACGGTACCCTTCGTTGGCTTCAATCACTTCTCCTTTCATATTTAATTTAACGAGTTTTTCTGGAGTAATAAAACTCTTACTGATACCTGTTGGTGTTGCGATGATGGTATCCTCATCAATGCGAACTGAAACGTTTCCGTCATTAGCAGCAACCCATCCTAGTTGCCACATTTTATGACACACGTCACAAATTTGTTCGCGTACTACTTGTTCATCAAAAGTCATAGTATCATCCCTTTCTGATTACTATCCTATCAATCTTAGAAAGCGGATACAATACGTGGTTGGACTATTGAACATCATTCAGTAAATGTGCTATAATCTGTTCATAAATGTTCAAATTTGTTCAAATTAGGAGGAGTATATATGGTGTCTTTTGAACGAATGTCTAGGATTATGGACATTCTATCTAAACGAAATCATCTCTACTTTCCAGTTGGAAGCATTGATGTATTGTTCAACCTCAACTTTGAGAAGAGACCTGATTAAGCTTGAAAAAGAAGGAAAAATCATACGGTCTCATGGCGAAGTTAGACTAGTTACTACAAACAATATTGAATACGCTTACGACAGTCGTACTCACGAAGAGACACATGGGAAGCGTCAAATTGCTGAAACGGCTTCGACTTTTCTGACCGATAATCAATCGATTTTTATCGACGGCTCTTCCACTTGTGCACTACTCGCGCCTCACTTAGGAACACTAAAAAATTTACGCGTCATTACAAACGGTATCGAAATCGCACGTCAGTTGAACAATTTTGAAAATATTACTTTATTCTTCTGTGGTGGCCATATTGGCTACGGTACAAACTCAGCTTTGGGAGATTTTGCCACGAATTTTATTAATAATTTCCATGCGGATATTTGCTTTTTTAGTTGCCGTGGACTTGATCGTTTCGCTGCATACGAGGCCAATCATAACCAGGCCATCTTTAAGCAACATATGATTGCAAATTCGGATGTTTCCATATTGCTAGCAGATCACTCGAAATTCAATACGAGTCATTACTTTAAACTATCCAATTACAATGCCATCGATATTATCGTAACCAATCAAGCTCCTATCGATTCGTTCCAAGACACGGTAGGTTCTCAATGCGAAATTCTTTGGTAGAAATAAAGGCAAGGGTAAATAGGTGATTTTATCGAACATTTCACAAGAATGTACATACATATTTTCACCACTTTTTGATTTATAGTCACAACAAAAAAACGCGCTACGATTGTAGCGCGTTTTTGTTTACTATGATTATGCTTTTAATTCTGCTGTTAAGCTTTCTAATTGGTCTACTAAGTGTCCAACGTAAGCAATCGCTTGTTTCAATGGTTCATCTTTTGAAACATCGCAACCTGCATGAATTGCTAAGTCTTTAGCAGACATGCTTCCACCTTTAGATAGAGTATCTAACCACACTTTAGCGTGTTCAGGGTTCTCTTCGATTTGGTTCGCAATTGCAGTACCGATTGTAAGACCAGCTGAATACGTATATGGATATAATCCCATATAGTAGTGAGGTTGACGCATCCATGTTAACTCTGCCCCTTCGTTTACAACAAGGCTGTCTCCGAAGAATTCTTGCATCACTTCTTTTTTCACGTTTGATAATACGTCCGCGTTTAACATTTCGTTATTATCAATCATCTTGTAAATACGATCTTGGTATACAGCTTCCATATAGTGCGTTACCATATTGTGGAAATAAGTACGGCTAATCATATTGCTGATGACCCAACGTTTGAAACGAGCATCTGTGCTTGTTTTTAGTAAGTAGTTTGAAACAATCACTTCATTACATGTTGAAGGAGCTTCAACGAAGTATAATGAACATTCATTGTTTAAAATCGATTGATGTTTCCCTGTTGACATGAAGTGGTATGCATGCCCTAATTCGTGCGCTAACACAAATACTTCGTTCATTTTACCTGTCCATGATAATAGGATAAATCCGGCAACATTAGGAACTGTCGCACAGAATCCACCAGTGCTCTTACCGATGTTTTGTGGGAAGTCTGTCCAGCGTTTGTCATAACTTTCATCAATCATTGCTTTATAGTCTTCGCCAAGAATACCTAGAGCTTTCTTCAAGTACTCGCGAGACTCTTCAATCGTCATATCCACTTCGAATTCTGGATCCAAGTTGATTTTTGCATCCATGAATTGCATATCAGAGATGCCGTGTTCTTTCGCTAATAATTTAATGTAGCGTTGCATATGAGGTGCTAAGTCTGTCATTAGCATACGAATTTGACGGTCGTATAATTCACGGTCTCCATCTTGTTCATCTAATAAGTAGTCAATCACGCTATCATAACCACGCATTGTTGCCATCATTTTTTCTTTCTTCAATTGAGAAATGTATTCATTGGCAACTGTATTTTTATAGGCATTCAATGTTTTGTAGAAGCTCTTAGCCGCAGCGCGACGCACTTCTTTATCAGGATCCATCTCGTGTAAGTTTTCGTATAAAACGAAGCTGTTTTCAAGCGTCTTGCCGTTTGCTTCAAATGACTCGAATTGCATATCTTCGTGTTTTGTTACTTCATATAATTGATAGAAACTTGGTAAGCTGCTTAAGTTTGACAGCACTTGTTCTGCATCTTTAGAAAGCGTATGTTTCTTTTGACGAATCACTTTTTCAACAAAGTATGCTAAGTCTGGTCTCTTCTCTGCTACGAATCGGTTTAAGAAGGCTTCGTCTAATGAAATTAACTCTGTCATCACAAAGCTCATGTTTTCAGCGTACGATACGCTGACTGCTTCGAATGCTGTGGCGTTTTCCACTACTTTTGGATTCAAGCGGTCAACCGTCATTGGAAGTTCTGCATAATGAGAAGCGCGGTATACTGCTAATTCAATCGCTTCATACTTGCGAATCGCTTCATCTAATACTTCTAAGTCTCCTAATTTGTTTTCGTATTTTTCTTTGAAAGCTTTCATTTCTTTCTTTAAGTTGTCCAACTCTGCATAAAATGCTTCGTCGCTTGGATAAAGTAAAGTCATATCCCATGTAATAGAAGGATCTACTTCACTTCTTGGTACTAATTTAATTTCAGCCATAAAAGTCACTCCTTTTCGATAGTATCCATTATACACAATCTCCGGTTCGTTTGCTATACTAGGAATATTGAAAAACGAAAGAAGGTGCCACGGTGAAAGTCATTTACGAAAAAACGAATTCTCCTCTTGTGATTTCGATTCCGCATAGTGGAACGGACATCCCACAAGACATTGCTCCACTTTGTAATCTAGGAGCCAAGCGTGAACATACGGACTGGGCACTACAGGAACTTGTGACCCCACTTTCCGAAACGACTCTAGCGGCTACCGTTTCTCGCTATATCGTGGACGTGAATCGTTTTAAACCACGCGCGGGAAAAACAACACAGCCCATTATTCCACGAATTGATGATGTAGGCCATCAGCTATTTAACAACTATCCTTCGAAGCAAAAACAAGCCGATTGGTTGGAGCGGTATTACACGCCCTACTACGTTCATTTAGAAAACCTATTGAACGAAAAATTAGAACAACATGAAAGAGTGTTGTTGGTCGATTTACATAGTTATGATGACAAGCTTTTTGGGACAAGCAACATTATTTTAGGAACGCGCAAGAAACAAACTTTAAATCAAGATACCTTGAAACAACTCCAACTGTTCTTTCATGAAGAAGGATTAACCACTCAAGTAGATACTCCTTTTTCAGGCGGCAATATTATTGCGACCTTTGGAAAACAAACAAGAATTGAAGCCGTTCAAATCGAAGTACCGTATTCGCTTTATTTAGAAGGTCACCTGCTTCATCCAGACCGAGCTACTACTTTACAAACGAAATTCCAAACGATTTTTCAAAAACTAAAAATGTATCATTTTTGATACGTATCAAAAATGATACATTTCATTCTTTACAAAAAATCACCTTGAACGATTTATCCGTCCAAGGTGGTTTTCTTTTTTAGTTATTTGATTTTTCTTGCAATTGTTTAATTTGCTCTTCCAATTGCTGGATGCGCGTTTCTTGCGCATCGATTTGTTCTTGCATTTGTGTAATCTGATCTTTGTAATTTTCTAGTGGTGTCTTCGTCGATTTCGAAAAACTACGATAAACGAATACGGACACAAATAGAATGATACCAGTAAGGATGATAAACACCCACGCTTGATTTCTTCTTAAATATCGATTAAAACTTCTTTGTAATTCATTTCCTTGTTCGCTCATCTGTATCACCTCTTATTTTCACAGTATACCATTTATTGCAAAATAACTCTAGGGAGCTGTCACAAGCTGCGTCATTTCTTCTGTCATCTTGCCGACTATTCCTTCATCACAGACCACAATTAGAATGTCGCCACTACGGATAACCGTATCCCCGCGAGCAATAATTTCTTTTGCGCCACGTCGAATGGTCGCAATGATAATTTCTTGTGGCCACTGAATATCGCGAATCGCTTTTTCAACTAGTGGACTATCCACCATCACAGGCACTTCGAAGGTTGTTCGCTCTCCTTTTGTATCCGTTGAATGTTCTTTATCTAAACGTTCTGCTAACACTTCATAGATTGGATCCATCTTCAAGAAGTCAGCCACGATATATGCCACTAATGTACAAATTCCAAGCGGCATTAATTGGTTCAATCCACCTACCATCTCTGTTACAAGTAGTAAGGCCGTTAACGGTGCTTTCCCAATCGCTGCAAATATCCTGCCATCGCAAAGAATACGAAGCTAACGCGTACGCTTGGGTCCACTCCTAAGAAATCAATTAAGAATTCTGCATAGGCTAAGCCAAGAAGCGCACCCAGAGAAAGAATCGGTAAGAAGATTCCGCCAGGTAGCCCTGTTCCGTATGAAATCATCGAATAAACAAAACGAATCGCAAATAGACCGACTAAGAATTGAACAGTGTGATTTTCTTTAACGAGGGCTAATACTAACTCCCCGCCTCCACCTAACACATGCGGATTCCACATGCCAAGAGGAATAATGAGCATAAAGGCAATGATACAGTAATTATATGGTGCCACTTTTGGGAAAAGCGTCTTGTAAATCTTTGGCAAGGCTAAAGTGAGACGATGATACGCTAACCCGAAAATCGCAAGGACGATACCGAGTAAAACAACGTACCCATAATATTCCATCGGGAAGCGTTGATCATTCCCAAGATTTAACGATGGATGGATTCCAAATACATTTAATGAAATAAAGTTGGAAATAATCGCCGCAGTTAGAGTCGTCACGGCAACAAGTGGGCTGAAGGTATGATGTACTTCTTCCAATACAAACATCAATCCTGCAATCGGCGCATTAAACGCCGCCGCTAGTCCAGCACCTGCACCACTGGAAATAAATACATTTTTCTGAACACGGTTTGCCTTAAAGGTCTCTGCAACTCCTTGACCAACCGATGCTCCTAATTGAATCGAAGGACCTTCTCGTCCAAGCAATAGTCCTGAACCAATGGAAATCGCTCCACCGACGAATTTCTTCCAGCAGACAGACCACCAATTCATATCCATCTTTCCTTGAAGTTGTAATTCTACTTGTGGAATCCCACTTCCTTTAATATCTGGATCGCTCTTGACGATTTGTCCTAAATAACGCCCATTACAAGGCTAAACAGAATCCAGACCGGAATCCATTGCGGTTGTTCTCTTAAAAACGAATAGACATTTACTACTTGTTCTAAAATAAAACCAATCATATATCGAAATAAACTAACCGCACTTCCTGCCAGGACACCAATCAAAGCGCCGATAGCGATATAACCAGATTTACGGTATCTTCTTGGGTTTAAGTTACTCAGAAACTCCACTTGCACTCATCCTTTACGATTTATTCTCTTCCATTATAACAAAGTCTGTCCATAAAAAAAGGAAGAAATGAAATTTCTTTCACTTCTTCCATTATTTTATTCACCTTGTAAGTCTGCTTCATCGAGGGCATTCATTAATCTGAATAATTCTTCCTCTGTTAATGCTGCTTTTTCCTCTTTTGCAAAATCGCGGAAGATTTCACCACGATGCATCACAATGAGTCGGTTTCCAAAATGAATCGCGTCAGATAGATTATGTGTAATCATAAGCGCGGTTAAGTTCTTTTCTTCGATGGTTTCTTGTGTTTTCTGCATAATTTTGCGCTGTGTTTTCGGGTCAAGCGCTGCAGTATGTTCGTCTAATAGTAATAGTTGTGGAGCGTTCATCGTTGCCATGAGGAGTGAAATGGCTTGACGTTGTCCTCCTGATAAGAGTCCGATTTCTGTATGAAGACGGTCTTCTAACCCAAGTCCTAAAGGAGCTACTAAGGCTTCGAATTGTTGCAACTCTTCTTTAGATGACGTTTTAAATAGGCTACGTTTTTGACCACGGCGATTCGCCAAGGCTAAGTTTTCAGCCACTGTCATACGAGGCGCTGTTCCTTGCATTGGATCTTGGAAAACACGGCTAATATAGGCCGCACGTTCAAAATCAGCCGTATGCTCGATTTGATGTCCTCCGAATGAAATCGTTCCTTCGTCTAAAGCAAAATTACCAGCAATCGCATTTAAGAAAGTGGATTTCCCAGCACCATTCCCACCGACAATCGTAATGAAGTCCCCTTCTTGAATGGATAATCTCACATTTTTTAACGCCTTATGCTCACGTGAAGTCCCAGGGAAAAATGTTTTCGATAAGTGTTGAATCTCAATACTCATTTAGTTTTCCCCCTTTCTATGACGTGTGCTTTTTTGCTGAATCCAGCTCTTCATTTGCGGCACTGTTAAACAGAATGCAATCAATGCTGCTGAGATGAGTTTAAAGTCATTTGCTTGGAAGACATTAAGTAACAACACAAGCATTAGTAGTAAACGGTAGATAATTGATCCATAAAGGATGCAGACAAGACGTCCAACGAATGATTCGTCGGCGAAAATGACTTCACCGATGATAATCGCAGCAAGCGCAATAACAATCGTTCCAAGACCTGAGTTTACGTCAGCATATCCATTATTTTGTGCTAAAATCGCACCTGCTAAGGCAATGAGTGCATTGGATAGCATTAATCCAAATACCGTCATCTTACGTGTGTTAATGCCGAGTGCTCGTGCCATCTTCTCATTGTCCCCTGTTGCAATAAGTGCTTGCCCAAATTCTGTTTTGAAGAAGCAATACATCAAGAAGATTAAAATGCCAATCACGACAAGTCCCATGATAATGATGTCAAAGTACTTTGGTAAGCCCAATTTTGAAAGAATACTAAAAATCGTATCTTGTCCAAGAAGTGTGATATTCGCTTTTCCCATCACACGTAAGTTGATGGATAAAAGAGACGTCATTGTTAAAATCCCTGCTAATAAACTTGGGATTTTACAAACCGTCATAAGGAACGCCGTCACACCCCCAGCAAGCGCTCCGGCAATCATCGCTACAAGCGTTGCTAAGAATGGGTTCACCCCTTGTTGAATCAAAATCACACAAGTCGCAGCACCAAGAGGAAAACTCCCCTCAGTCGTCATATCTGCAATATTTAAAATTCGAAAACTAATGAATAATCCTAGAGATAATACGCCCCATAATATCCCTTGAGAAATCGAAGAAATTACTAAATCCATTTCGAAAAAAATCCTCCTCTGAAACGATCAATATGACGTAACCGTCATATTGTGTATGAATCACCACCTCATATAGTCGTTATCATATCAACGTTTCTAAACTATCTTATTTATTTGTTGGTGTTACTTTTTGTGCATCTTTTAAGATACTGTCCGGAATTGTAATGCCTAATTTTTTCGCTTTTTCTTCGTTGACATAGACAACACCTTTGTTTGCTAATGTGATTGGTGTATCGGCTGGGTTTGCACCTTTTAAGACTTTTACAACTACTTTAGCTGTTTCTACACCGATTTGGTATTGGTCAACCCCTACACCTAATACTCCTCCGTCAGCAACCATTGTATCTGCTGATGGGAATACTGGAATTTTAACTGCATCTGTTACTTGAACCACTGTAGCCATTGCACTTGCGATTGTGTTATCGATTGGAACGAAGATCGCATCTACTTGGCTTGCTAAACTTTCAGTTACTTGTTGAATATCATTTGTGTTTGCGATTGTTGACACTTTTACTTCTATGCCTAACTCTTTAGCGTATTTTTCAGCTTCTTCGGCTTGTTTTACTGAGTTATCTTCGCTTGAAGTGTAAAGGATGCCGACTTTCTTCATGTTAGGAAGAACTTGTTTCATGATTTCTAATTGTTGTTTTGATTGGTGTACGGTCACTAACACCAGTGATGTTGTTTCCTGGTTTTTGATTCACTTGCGATTAAACCAGCTTCTACTGGATAAGTAATCCCACCCATGATAATTGGTGTTTCTTTTTGTATTGTTCGCTAACGCTAATGCCGCAGGAGTTGTAATCCCTACTAAAAATGTTGTTTCCACCTGAAACTAATTTTTTTCAGACATGCTCGCTAAGTTACTTTGATCGCCTTGCGCGTTTTTGAAGGTCGATTTCTAAGTTTTTTTACCAACTTCATATCCTTCGTTCTTCAATTCGTCTTGCAATCCTTTATAAATCGCATCTAAGGCTGGGTGGCTCAGTAATTGTAATACCCCCACTTTAACGGTTTCGGTTTGTCTTGATGCTGTGTTAGCTGTATTTGTTTCTTTATTTTTATCCCCTGATTGATTGAAGAATAAAGCTCCAATCACTACTAATACTAATAATGCTCCGAATAAATAAATGCTTTTGTTCTTTTTCATGATGAATTCCTCCAAAAATTAAATAGATGTTCGCAAACTCTATTAAAAAAGAGACTACGTATGTTACTACGAGTCTCTCATACAAATAGAAAGACCACGTCAGCTCTAGTCTATAGATCTACGTGGTCGAGTTTGCTTTATAGTTGAAATCCACATAGATACAAGTTCACGTCAATGAAGGTTGTATCTATATGTACAAAAGTACGTTAAGAACAACCTGTATCTAGTGGCTTTGCCAACGCGTATTCAATTCTAATACGATACATAAGTGTGCCATGTTCTTAACTCCTTTTCTAGTGATGTGTTCATTATGAACTCATTTGTCTTCAATGTCAACTAATTTTTTCAAAAAAAAATTGTTTTTTCAGTGTGTATTTTCATTTTCATAAAAATGCTGTGTTTTCGCGAACAATCTCCTGATATTAATTGTACTAACTATGAAACTATGCTATGATATCAATGGAAATTAATAAAACATTTTTTCACAAAGGAGAACAGAAATGAAAAAAGGTCTTTTAGCTAGTTTAGCTATTTCATCAGTTCTATTATTAGCAGCTTGCGGAAATAATAGTTCTAAAACTTCAACTACAGCCCAAGAAACAACAACTGCTGAAGCTGTAGCAAGTGCATCTGCTCAAAAATATGCAGATCCTTCAACATTAAAAGATAGCTATGATGTTATCATCGTAGGTTCTGGTGGTGCTGGTCTATCGGCTGCCATCCAAGCTAAAGAAGCTGGTTTAAATCCAGTTATCTTAGAAAAAATGCCAACTGCCGGAGGAAACACAACAAAATCTTCTGCTGGTATGAACGCATCTCAAACGAAATTCCAAGAAAAAGAAGGAATTAAAGACTCTAACGATAAATTCTACGAAGAATCACTAAAAGGTGGTAAAGGTACAAATAATCCTGAATTATTACGTTACTTAGTAGACAACTCAGCAAGTGCGATTGACTGGTTAGATTCAATGGGAATTACACTTAGCAACTTAACAACTACTGGTGGTATGAGCGAAACGTACTCACCGTCCAGCAGATGGTTCAGCTGTAGGGGAATATTTAGTAAACGGCTTATTACGTAATGTATCTGAACGTGAAATTCCTTTATTCGTAAATGCAGATGTAACTAAAGTCAACGAAAAAGACGGTAAAGTTACTGGTGTTAACGTTACAATCGACGGCAAAGAAAAAACAATTTCTGCTAAAGCTGTTGTTTTAACAACTGGTGGTTTCGGTGCCAACATGGAAATGGTAACTGAATACAACCCTGCTTTAAACGGATTCGTTACAACAAACCAAAAAGGTTCAACTGGTGACGGTATCCAATTAGCAAAAGAATTAGGCGCTGCAACTGTTGACATGAAAGAAATCCAAATTCACCCAACTGTAGAACAATCAACTTCAACATTGATTTCTGAATCAGTTCGTGGTGAAGGTGCTATCCTTGTGAACCAAGAAGGTAAACGTTTCTACAACGAAATGGAAACTCGTGATAAAGTATCACAACAAATCATTGGATTAAAAGAAAAATATGCTTACTTAATCTTCGACTCAGCTTTAACTGAACGTGCAAAAGCTGTTAAATTCTACGAAAAACGTGGATTAGTGAAGAAAGCTGACACAATCGAAGCTCTTGCAAAAGAAATTGATGTTCCAGCAGACACTTTAAAAGCAACACTAGAAACTTGGAACAAAGCTGTTGCGGATAAGAACGATGCTGAATTTGGTCGTAAAACAGCAATGGATCATGACTTATCAAAAGGACCATACTATGCTATTAAAATCGCACCTGGTATCCACCACACAATGGGCGGTTTGAAGATCAACACAAACACACAAGTTCTTAAAGAAGATGGTTCTGTAATCAAAGGCTTATACGCAGCTGGTGAGGTTACAGGTGGAATCCACGGTGCAAACCGTATCGGTGGTAACGCTGTTGCCGACATCATCATCTTTGGACGTCAAGCAGGTGCGCAATCTGCTGCTTACGCAAAAGAAAACTAATTAATTTCCAATTGACAAAAAAAATAACTCTGAAGTCTCGGCTTCAGAGTTTTCTTTTTGTTTTATTTTAACGGGTCCTAGTCCTCATCCTTAATATCAATATCTTCAGGAATTGGTTCATCCAAGTACTTCTGATATTCTTCCAAAAGGCGCTCGCGTTGTTTTAAGAAGAAGTCGAACTGCGCACTGTTTAACAGTAACTCACCATCCACTTCCACCGTCTTCACTTGTTTCGTTTGAATTAAATGCATGAGATATCCTAAGTCGATTTCCAGATTCTCTGCAGTTTGTTGTACGGTATAATACATCCTCTTCCTCCAATAAAAAAGCTACCCTAAACGAATGGTCTAAGGTAGCTAACATTTATCATTATGCTAAAGCGTCAACTAGGCTTTGTGCAAAAGCTTGGATATGTTCGATATCTTCTGCTTCAGCGTTTAAGTCTACTAAGACATTTTCAGCACCTTTTTTGGCACCTGTTTTTGCAAATTGCGCATCAAAATCTAATACTGATTGGCAGAACTTATCGTAGAAAGTATCCCCTGAGCCAAGCGCTCCGTATACTTTCCCTGTTAAATCTTCTTCCTCTAATTCTTCATAGAAGTCGACAATTTCATCAGGTAAGTCGCCATCTGTTCCGTAAGTATAAGTTGCGACAACATTAATATCATAATTATGGAATTCGCTTGCTTGCGCTGAAGTACATTCTTTCATGTCCACTTCCACGCCACGCTCTTCTAATGCTTCTGCTAAAATATCTGCAATCTCTTCTGTATTTCCTGTTAAACTAGCATATACGATCAATGCTGTTGCCATAATACCACTCTCTTTCTCATTCAATAAGAAGATTATAACAAATCCACCAAACGCCGTCTATTCTTTCTGACAAAAAATATAGGAGAGTCTACACCAAACTCCCCTGCACTTTCATTCTTAAAAGGCTATGTAAAATCTGTGAGCAGCACTCATTACATCTTGGCACCGCTCCATTTCACGAAGGTGGATACGTAGTAAATCAATTCTTGGGCCTTATGGATTTTATCATCACCAACCGTAAAGATTTAAAAATTTTGTGAGGGCACACATTAACTCCCTGCACCTCTCCATTTCACGAAGGCGGATACGTAGTAAATCAATTCTTGGGCCTTACGGATTTATCATCACCATAATAGGGAATAATATTCAATGCGAACTAGTGGGAGTTGAAGCTTGCTTCCTACTCCCACTCTGAGGCTTGAAAGGCGCAAGACCAAGGCTTGCGCCGGTATCCTATTATGGTAATGATAATAAACATCCGTAAGGATCCTACAGAATTGATTTCAGCACTATCCACCGAGTTTTAGGTATACTTTATCTGTTGCACCCCCTTTTCAAAAGCATTACTATAATAAACGAATTTTATTTTTAGGAGATGACAACTTTGCCATTATCTGCAACGGAGCGCCTTAAACAAGCCGAACGCGGCGCCATCTTAAGTATCGGCACATACATCTTTTTATCCGCAGCAAAACTGATTGTCGGAAAGCTCTTCAACTCAGAAGCGCTCTTCGCGGATGGTTGGAATAACTTCACAGACGTAATTTCATCGGTTCTTGTACTTGTAGGATTACGCGTATCGCAAAAGCCAAGTGATGAAAACCATCCTTACGGACACTGGAAATTCGAAACAATCGCCAGCCTTGCGACTTCATTTATCATGTTCTTCATCGGGATTGAAGTTGTCAGAAATGCCTTCCAAGCATTTCTTAATCCAGTAACGGAGGCTCCTTCACTTATTTCTTCCATCGTTGGATTTTTCTCAGGGGTGATTATGATTGGCGTCTATTTCTACAACAAGAATCTAGCCGCACGTATTCAATCACTTGGGCTTAAGGCAACTGCTAAAGATAACTTAAGTGATGCGATGACCAGTTTCTTGACTGCGGTCGCAGTTTTATTTGCCGCTCTTGGATTACACTGGCTCGATAATATCATGGCCTTTGTAGTTGGTCTTTTAATCATTCGCACAGCAGTCGAAGTGTTTATCGAAAGTGCATTTCAACTGACAGATGGTTTCGACCAAACGGAATTGGATAAATACATCCCTGTTATTTTACGTCATCCCGAGGTAAAAGATATTCGTGAAATTAAAGCGCGTCGATACGGATCAAATGTGTATATCGACTTAACCGTTTGTATGGATAAAGACCTATCCGTCTATAAGAGTCATCAAATCACTGAATTTATTGAAAAGGAACTTTATGATGAATTCGCTATTTCATTTATCGATATTCACATAGAACCTTATCAATTCTAACTAAAAATCCCAATCACTGTATTAGTGATTGGGATTTTCTGTTATTTAATCGTATTAAAGTTTAAGTTGAAGGCTTGCTTCACAGTATCACTCACTTCTCCAACTGGAGTCTTCGAAACAAATTTTCCTTTGATGCAATAACGGTTTGACGCATTATAGTCATCACAAGTAATGAGCGTAATCTCTGTTACACCAGGTTGGTCGTTAATGACTTCTACTCGTGTTGGTTCAATCAATTCGACAGAAGTTGTTTCATATTCATAAACGTACTCTAAATCCGTCGTATAAATTTTCTCTCCGACTTTAAGGTTCACAAGTGGTGAGAATAAAAGCGTCATGTCACCAAAATAGTTATGACTGGCAAGAGCGTAGTTCCCTTCACCCATCTTTTGAGTGGGTTTCATCGTTCCAGCACCAGATAATAACACTTCGTTGGCTAAGCCTTTATAGATTGGTAAGTTTAACTTCACACTTGGAATCGCGATTTGGCCAAGCGTTAAGAATTTTCCTTTGTCGAAATTCGCTTTTAATACTTTATCTAAATCAATCGCTTCTACTTTCGAGAAATCGAACTCTGCTTCCTCCGCCTCGTTGGCTTTCACTTCGGCTAAAGTAATATTTGAAGCAGCTTCAATTTGTTGACTTTGCAAGCGAGAAAGTAAAAACGTACGAATCGGACCAGCCGCAAATAATAGCCCTGCAATAATAAATAAAATTGTTGCTAGGAAGATGCGCCAGTTAAATTTCTTCTTTGGCTTCTTTGGTGTTTTTTGATTTCTTCTTTCTTCAATCTTTTCCATTTTCTATTCCCCTTTTTCCTTTGTGCTTACAAGGATCCAATACCCTTTATCGAGTGCAATGCGTTCGACATTCCCAAAAACTTCTTGCATTTTCTTTTGCGCACTCGGAGCCCCTTGTTTTTTCTGAATCACGATGACGAGTTGCCCTTCTTCTACTAAGTGGTCGTAAGCCTCTGCTAAAATGCGATGCACGACTTCTTTCCCGGCACGAATCGGTGGATTACTAATTATCACTGAATAATCCTTCGCATGGACATTGTCATACGTATTGCTTTCGTGAATCGTCACGTTCTGAATTCCATTGGCCTCAGCATTACGCTTTGCTAAATCCATCGCACGTTCATTCACGTCGACCATTTCCACAGACATCTCAGGATAAGCCTTGGCAAATGACAATCCCATTGGACCATAACCGCACCCGACATCTAGAAGTTTTCCTTGTGCAAGATGGGGTGGAACCTCATAAGATTCAATCAGCAATTGGCTTCCAAAGTCAATCGTGTTTTTCGAGAACACTCCATTATCACTCACAAATTGGAATGTGAATCCCTTTAAAACATAGCTAAAATGTTTCTCTTGGCTCTTACTATTCGGTTGATTTGTATAATAGTGATTTTGATTCATGAGCGTCTCCTTTTCTATTGGTCTTTGTCCATACTATCATAAATACCCCTTTTTCCAAAACAAAAAAACCCGCTGTTTGGAAACAGCGGGAAAAGGTTAGGAGGGTTTACTAATAAAAAAATGTTGGGAGTTCATTTTTTTACTTGGGAGAAGTAAACCTTAGGTGTTTTATTGGGTATGGCTAAATTATAGTGCTCATTTATGAATAAAATATGAATTTAAATATTCATTTATATGAATTAACACTTTTTTTATATTTTTACATCGTCGTATTCAGTACTTTTTTCGAATAAAGAAACGATATAAGGACATGTTGCATGAATCTTTAGGTTTTCATCTCTTGCAAAGTCTGCTAATTTGTCCACTAATTGACGTGCAACTCCTTGTCCGCGTAGGCTTGGATCCACAAATGTATGGTTTGCATCAATCACACCTTCTCCTTCTGGGATATACGTAATTTCTGCATCCATTTCTCCAGCTGCATTATAATGTCTAAAGGCTTTTTCTTCTTTAATAAATTCCATTTGCAAATCCTCCTTTACAATTCTATCTATAGTATACGACTCTCACCATAGGAATTCTAAGAAAGTGACTCAGCAACGAATAGTAACATTTGTTAAACCTATTTTGTAACGACCTCATTTTTTTGGTTGTGATATTCTGTTAACAGCTTTAAAAAATATGAACGGAGAATTTGTTATGCATATACCAGATAATTACTTAAGTCCCGCATCTTGCGCCGTTTTAGCAGTTGCGGCTGCGCCTGTCGTAGGGCTATCAATCACGAAAGTCAAAGCACAATTAAAGGAAAATAAAGAATTAGCACCAATGCTTGGGATTGCGGCTTCTCTTTCTTTCTTATTAATGATGTTTAATGTGCCAATCCCTGGCGGTACTACTGCTCACGCTGTCGGTGGCGTGTTACTTTCAATCTTAATTGGACCATATGCCGCGAGTCTGGCACTGACCGTCGCCCTCCTCTTACAAGCACTTCTATTTGGAGATGGAGGAATTCTTGCACTTGGAGCCAATATCTTCAACATGGCAATCGCAATGCCGTTTGTCGGATACGCCGTTTATAATTTCTTCCGTAAACAAAACCACGAAACAGCCGGAGTTCTCGTTGGCTCTTACGTAGGGATTAATGTGGCTGCTTTCTTAACAGCCATTGAACTTGGAATTCAACCAATCATTGCCACTCAAGGAGGCGAACCACTGTATAACCCTTATGGATTAGCGGTTACGATTCCAGCCATGATGGTGACTCACTTAACGATTGCTGGTGCTGTTGAAGTCTTCTTCACTTATGTCATTTATCGTTTCGTGAAACAAGTGGCCCCACAAGAATTGTACACACCAACTTCTGTGAATACGACTTCTTTCGTAAAGAAAATCCGCTATGTATTACTCGCTTTAGTCGTATTAAGCCCACTAGGATTATTAGCAGAAGGAACAGCCTTTGGAGAATGGTCAGCTGATGAGCTTGCTGAAATGATGAATAACGTTCCAGCAGGAATCGAGAATGGATTTTCATTCGAAGCCCTCTTTAGTGACTACACGATCCCTGGCACAAACATCGCAGTTGGTTATATTTTATCAGCTATCACTGCACTATTGATTTCTATATTTTAGGAAAAATGATTCGAACAATGAATGGAGCAAAAGCATCTCATGCGTAAACTACCTGACTGGCTACAAAGAGAAGAAGCACTCGCAGCCTCTTCAAAAAGCCATCAATATTTACAAATGAATATCAACTCATTACGCAGTCTACTTGGCAAAATGAAACAAACGACACCCGCATTTAAGGCGAAATCTTCGTCCCCAATGCGGCTCGTTTACTTTGTGTGCTTAGCCATTCTGATCACACTCAGCCACTCTACTATCCAACTTTGGATTTTGGCGATTTCCTATTAGCCCATATCGCCTTCCTTCCAGGAGAAGCGCTCCTTCGTCTGTGGAAGGTTCTCACTCGCGTACTTATCTTTACAGCGATTGTCCTCTTACCAAGTATTCTTCTAAGAGGCTTCCAAAATAGTGGCATCTTTCTTGGTCGTACAGGAATCCTTGTCTTAAACCTGTCGCTTTTCTTAGCAACAACGACAAGTGTTCAACTCGTTGAGGCGCTTCGCCAGTTGCATTTTCCAAAAACGATGATTCAAACGATTGAACTCGCGATGAAATACACGTATATCCTCGGAAAGCACCTGCAGCAACAAATCGAATGTGTTCAACTACGAACCATTGGACAAAAGGTAAATTTTGGGTTATTTGGATCGATTCTTGGACTCTTGTATTTATCATCGAAAAACCACACAAAAGAAGTCTACGAGGCTATGACGCTTCGAGGCTACGGAATGGACGTCAAAACCAAAACCCCTTTCTGCTGGAAGAAAGAGGACATGTTATTATTACTCGAATTAATCGTGCTGGTTGCCGCAACGACCATGCTACGCTAGAAAGGAACGCTTATGATTACAATTCATGATGGAAACTATCACTATAGCGAAGACATTGGAATCCACGACATCAACCTTCATATCGATAAAGGCGAAACAGTGGCCTTGATGGGACCGAATGGATCCGGAAAATCCACGCTCTGTAAAATCTTGGTTGGACTACTTCCGCTCTCTTCTGGACAATATCAATTTAACGATTGGACGGTGGATGCAGACTTCTTAAAAGACCCAAGTAATGCCGGCCACTTATACCAACAAGTCGGTTTGATTTCCAAAATAGCGACATTCAACTATTCAATACGACGGTTGCTGAAGAGCTTGCGTTCGGTCCACGTCAACTCGGATTATCCAAAGAAGAAGTCGAACAGCGAGTGCAGGATACACTGGCACTCTTAGAAATCGAGCATCTAAGGGACCGCATTCCCTATCACCTTTCTGGCGGGGAAAAGAAACTCGTGGCGATTGCTAGTGTGCTCACGATGAATCCAAGCGTATTGTTGTTTGATGAGCCCTTTAACGGCCTATCACCAAAATACCAACGCCTCATCGCGGAATTACTACAAGAGTTAAAAGCAGCAGGAAAAACGCTGATTATTTCCTCACACCATTACGAACAAATTCAAGAGGTTATCCAACGTGTTCTCGTATTTTCAGAAGAACATACTCTAACTGGTGACTTCACTAAAGAAGAATGGGAAGGTAATCCCGAATTCCGAGAAAATTTCCATTTAGGTTAAATCGTAAATAAACAAAAATAGAACAAGGCAACTCAATAAGAGTTGCCTTGTTCTATTTTTCATTGGACGTTCAGTAACCTCGTCATCTCAGGTACCTCCTAAGAGGTGCGGCAGGAACCTTTCTGCCCTCAATGAACATTCTTTAATATTATTATAGCGTTTATCAGAAAACTGTCAACTTTCCCAAAAATGAACCACTGTTATTTATTTTGGTAGCACCACTTGGAATACACTACCTTTTCCGAGTTCACTCTCTACTGTGATGATTCCGCCGAGGCGTTCTACAATTATTTTAACAATCGCAAGGCTCCCTACGACGATAATAACAAAGCTAAAAATGAGTAACCATGATTGAAAACTCATCTCATTTATATTAGGAGTGCTCGTTGGATACTGCATCACTAGGTTTGTGGTATAGTAGAAATACATTTATCCTAGCTATTGAAAGGAAAAAGAATGCTAAAGTTTTTACTAAAAAAGAAAGAATCTCCAGAGACAGCTCCTGGTTCTGGAAAACAAAAGAAATCAAAAAAACGGAGAGTCAATCAAACGGTCGACCGGTACCATGGTCCGTTAATCACAAATGAAGTGAGTCTAGGGTACATTAAATTCTTCCCTTGGCTTATGCTTCCATTTACTGTGTTTCTATATTTTGTTGCTGGGCAAAATGATCCTATAGGGATTATTAAGGTCCTATTCTTGACTGCGACAGTGATAAATATCGTCAGTGCTCTCTTTGGGCTTTTTACACCTCTCATCAATCGGTTTAAGTCTTTCACTTATATTCTAGTGGCCTTAGTGGTTTGGACCGTCTTACTCACCTTTACCTTTATCTTCCTACTGATGGTTACCGATGATAAAACACCATACAGCGCGTTAAAGCTCTACGAGTCTAAATTGACACTATTTATGTCATTCCAATAGTACTTCTATTTATAGTAATGACCGTCATTTACGCATGGTATTACCTTCCTCAAAATCAAGGAAAAATTTGGAAGATCAATCGTTGGGAAACGTATGAGGTGAATAGTAAGAAGAAAGAACTTCTTTTCAATATTGCTAAAGTCCTGGGCTTTATTCTATTGGTCATCGCCGTGATTACAGACTACATACAGATGATTTTCGGCTTTTTCGCTGGCGCATTAATGGCCTTCGCTTTCCCAGCCGTTTTAGTAGATGCCATTTACGCAGCAATCTATATCAAAGACCATCCCGATTATGAAGAGTTGTGATTGCATAAATTCACAAAAAAATAGAGCCATCAGCTATTTCTAGTTGCTGGCTCTTTCATTTTATTTTACAGTTGCGAACTTCACCTTAGGAACAAGGAAGTATAGCGGAATGACATTCAAAATAAATACTCCAATAAAGAGTGCCACATCTTTAACATCAATACTTGTTGAAGAACTTAGAGCATTCACGATATTGGTGTAATAGTATCCTGGGAAAATCATTTGAGCTTTTCCAATAAACTCCATGAATCCTCCTTCGGCACCAAGAGAAGCGAATGGAATAATCGTCATAGAAGCTAAAATAATCACTGGGAAGCTGACCGTATCAATAATTTTCTCATCGAGTCTAACTCCAATTACAAAACCAATAATACTAAAATAAATTCCCATAATAGTTAGTAAGAAAAATTGAACGACTAATTGACTGTCTAGTGGGAAACTAAAAAAGAGAACCCCAACAGCTAATACTACGATAAAAATTAAAGTGTTTAACACCAATTGTACGAGAGTTTGGTCGAGCAAATAATTCTTCACTGTATATTTAGAAAACTTCGATTCGAATGAGTAAAAATCGATATTTGACGAAATCCGTTTGCTAAAGGTAGCAAGACTATTCCCGATAATCCCAATAAATACCGCAATCCCTAGCATTATATTGGGCGTGATTCCTTGTTGAATATTGTATAGAAATACATACCATGCCACTGGAATAAGAATTGTAAACAATAAAAATCTTTTATTATCAAGGACTTGTTTTAATTGAATGAATTTCATAATCATTACCCCTCCATTTTCACTTGTTCTCTATAGAACTGTTCGATTGTTTGGCCCTTACGATGAATCTCTTCCACACTTTCCTGTGCAGCAATGCGGCCATCTTTTAAAATCAGTACTTTCGTAAAGAAATGATCGATTTGGTTAAAATCATGAGTAACAACCACCGACGTAAACTTCTGCTCTTCTAAGAGATGCCAGAAATTGTCAACAGACTCTAAATCCATCCCTGTTGTTGGTTCATCAAGAAAGATTAGTCGTGGTTCATTTAAAATCGTTAATAATAATGAGAGACGTCTCTTTTGTCCGCCGGAAAGCCCCAACACATATTGATTCTTAAATCCCTCTAATTCCACCATTTTCAGTAATGCATCGATATCGATATCTTCTAATTGATTCATATAGCACTTAAGCAATACTAAATCTCCCACTTTCAAATCATCAATCAAAATATCTCCTTGTGGCATCATGCCGATTTCTGTTTGAAAATCAAGGGTTGTTTCGATAAGACCTGCATTTGCTTGCAGTTGACCTGCAATAATCTTTAGTAGTGTACTTTTTCCTGCCCCATTATTCCCAAGTAAGGCAACTTTATCTCCTTCTTCTACTGTGAAGGAAACACCTTTTAAAACCTCTTTATTCTTAAATGACTTTTTGATTTCTATTACTTTAAACATATAAGCCTCCAGGTGTTTGTTTTATTGATGAATTTAGTTTACTGCACCTATTCTAGTAAAAAATCAAATTATCAAAAACGGTCAATCAAATGTCGCGAACGGTATTTTTTATCATGAAAGCACAAAAAAACTAAATAGCAATCGCTATTTAGTTTAATTTGATTTGTTTTATTGGATAAAAGTAATCGTTTGAGAAAACTGATAGTTTGTACTTCTAGTGCTGATTGAGCACTTCGGATAACGATCCAAGATTTGTTGTACGTTATAGAGTCCAAGGCCTCGATCTTCACCTTTTGTGGATACACCGCGTTCAAATAAATGAGTCACATCCACCTTCTCGGCTTCAGTCGTATTTTCAACCACCAAAACCAATGCCATTTCACTCTTAATCAACGCCACAGAGAGTTTTTTCTGTTGGGCTTTTTGACTAGCTTCAATCGCATTATCACAGAGAATGGATAAAATCGTTATGAAATCTAAAATTTCTATTTGGAAATTATCTATCGGTTCTTCTACCTCAACAGTAATGTCAATCCCTTTATTTTGCGCCTCTAACAACTTCGCAGACAATACGCTTTTAACAGCATCATTTTTAATATTGCTAAGTCGTGCGATATCAAATTTCTTGTCGTAAAATGACTTTCCACTCTCTTTCAGAACATCCTCATAAATACGTTGAATTGCATGCAAGTCTTGATTTTCAATCCCTAGTTTCAAGCTCGTTAAAATATTGAGATAGTCATGTCTAAAACTGCGAATTTCACTGTAAAGAGATTCCACATGATGGCTATAATTCGATAATTCTTTTAACTGACGGTCTTTCTGCTCTACAATTTCTTGTTCGAGTTTTTCTTTCGAGGTTGCATTGACATATAAGAGCATAATGAAAAATAAAATAATATATAGATTATTAAGCTGCCCTCTCCACAAATCTGCATCTGACAATTGATTTCTTAAAACAACAAACAAAGAAACCAGTATGATATAGAGTATCATCGATAGATTAATCATCAGTAAAATCGTATTAAAATATTGACGCTTAAATCCTTCTTTTAAATCTTTAAAGTCAATTTTTAACGAATGAATAATGAGTAGATATGCTGGGAAAATGAGCAATTCAATCAGAATATCATATCCGCTAATCGACGCTTCATTAAACACTGTAATTCCTAACATCGGAAACACATTATAACCTAGCATACGTCCAAATAGACTTTCCACAATAACTGGATACAATCCATAAAACAGATTCATCATCCGACTCTGACCTTTATTAATATAAAAGCAATAGGCAATATACATAATAAAAGATCCAAAATAAGCGATCGGTGGCACTACAATAAAGAGGCCAACGAAGGCTGCTGGTATTATCAAGAACCATTTCCGTTTTATCGTCAATTCGCTAATCTGTTTAAAAATCAACATCTGTGCCAGTATTTTTAAATAACCATTCGCTACATTTAAAAATAATTCCATAAAATCATCCTAACAATTTAGTGTCTTTACTTTTTCAAGCAGTCCTTTATATTTCATACGGGAAATCAAGCAACTATCATTATTTTCAAATAAAGCAAGCTTTTCTTCTTTATCGATTTTCACAACATTAGCAGGATTTACCACAAAAGACCGGTGACAACGATATAAGCGTGGATCTGCTTTTTCTATCTCTGCAATACTTGCGTAGAACTCTAGTCGCTCATCCTTGGTATGTAAAATCACCTTATGTATCGTTGGAGAAGTCTCAAAATACAAAATATTATTAAACGGCACTTGAATATGAGCCATCGCAGTTTCAAAAGTAAAGGCATCTTCAGAAACAGTTGTTCCTGCTTTTTCAATCGTATATTCGATAGCAGAACATATACGTTCTACAAACTCTTCTTCAGAAAGTGATTTATCAATAAAATCAAGTGCAGCTACCTTGTACTTAAAGGTAATCGGCATAAACTCTGAATGAGTCGTGACGAACACGATTGTCGCATTCGGGTCTTTCTTCCTGATTTCTTTTGCGATATCCAGACCTTTCTTTTCTTCCCCTTTAATTTCAATGTCCAGGAAGAATAATTGGTGCGAACCTCTTTCAGTGATGGCTTCCACGAGTTGATGAGGTTTGCCAAATCTTCGGAGGTTTACATTGTAATGATTTTTGAATAATTAGTTTCTGAATCACATTCTCAATACGAGATTGCTGCAACAACTCATCTTCTAATACGAAAATACTTAACATTAGCTTTCCTCCTTTAGGACAGATGCCGAATATGACAGATTTCTACCCTTTTATGACATTTTCAAAATGAATACTTTCACTCCATGTACAATAAATTCGATTGGAGGAAAGATATGATTCAATGGATACAATATTATTGGTTACTTCTGTTTCTGAAAAAATATATCAGACAACATAAACTACCTGTAACCATTCATTCTACATTCCCAATGATACAACTTCATACCAACAGGAATTGGTTTTATTTTATCACAATTACTGCTCCTTGTAAGTTGTCAACCACGGTAAATCGAATTCGACGACAGCATCTTCATGCAAAAATCATTTTGGTTGCTCACTCTATCAATTACCCAGAAATCTTCAAAGCTCATCTAGAACTTTTTGGAATTGTAGATACGAAGCAATCCATATTTATGGTGATGGATGAATTGAACGAGTATTTGGAGTATTTATTTCAACCTAAAATTGATTAAATTCTTAAAAAAATCCAGGAGTATCTAAACACTTTTCTAAAGGCTTTTTCACTTTTTTTAGGTATAAAAAAAAGTGAGAAACATTGATAAATCAACATTTCTCAACTTTAAAAAGCAATAAAAAAATGCCCCCTACATGAATTTGTAAGAACTTTTCATATTGAAAAATAAACAAAAAAATGTTGAAATATAGCTGATTTTAGGGAAATACTTTTTAGGTATTTTTCTATGTAAATATTTCAAAAATGGGGCAAAAAGTGGGGCAAAAAAACGAATGACTCACATTTGGTTTGAAAATCTATAATACCTAATGATTATGCCATACTAGATATATAGTGTTGTTATAAATAAATGTCAGTGCGAGTTCAAATCGGAGGATAAAATGGAAAAAAACAAATTAATGAAAAAGCCTTGGAAAAACCAAAGGCTTTTTTTAATGCTATAAACTCATTAAAACAACTCCCAGTTAGATTTGGAATATTTTTTATTCTGTGTCATATAAAAATAAATAAAATGAATGGCTATAGCTAGAGCTAAAATGGTTGTAATACTCACTACTATTATAGGATTAGAAGCAAAGATTAAAGAGAGAATCAAGGCAGCCAGATAGAGTGTCGCTTGGACACAGTAGTAACTTTTCGAATAGCGAAGATAGTGTTTGTTACAGGGCCCATTTACTAGGACAGCAACTTGGAAGAGGCCAAATCCGATATAAGAGAAGATGGTTGCAAAGAGACGATTAGCTTCAGGATTCTGAAGAAAACTCATCGATACAGTCATCATAATAAGTCCAATGAAAATAGGATAGTGACTGTAAATTAGAAATAGTCCCTTTTGATTAGATTTTTCATCAATAGCATGGTCGAATTGACCAAAATAAAACAAGAACAGAGAAAGCATAATAATGAAATAAAGAACCGAATAAATCGAGAAATTCTCGATTGTAAAGAAGTTAGCTAGCTCCATAATCATCTCTCCAAACGTAATAATGACAAGAAGGGAGATGCGCTCGATTAAATGGGGGAGATTTACCTGGTAATGCTTATCTTTACTAAGCAAGATAATTGGCATAATAAATGTTAGCAGAATACTAGCAAAGAAGATATAGACTCTAACGTAAATAGGAAGAAGAGCTGCTAGATAGACTCCTAAACTTCCTAGACCTGTTATCCATAGAAAACCTTTGATACTTTCCCGATTAACATCATCGGTTGATTTTCTAAAAAACTCAACCAAATATTGAAAAAATAAGGTAAGGGTTAATGTACCAATAGCCCAACAGAGATAATGAAAATATTGTTGCCAATCAGGTCCAATCATATTGTCTATAAAGAGTAAAATTCCCATTTTGATAAACATGATTACCATGTTAAATAAAGAGTTCTTTCCATAGCGATTGGTATAAACGGTTTGAATCATCCAGGAATCGGTGAGAACCAAGACAGCCATGAAAAAATCAAGGAAAGAATTCCAAGTCAAAATACCGTTATGAAGATGGTCAATTAAAGTAGTTGCTTTTGAAATTGCAAAAACAAACACTAGGTCATAAAATAGTTCTGAAAATTCTACACGTTTATGTTTAATAAGAGTTGTCATTTTAAGTCCTTTCTATTCTAGAAGTAAAATTAATTATAACAGAAAATGGCAATGAAAGAGAAGGAGATTCTTAAACAACTTCATGTGGCGTAAATTGTCAAAACCTTTTTTCTCTCATTTTTTAGTGCTAAGACTACACAAAAAGCCTTAGAAAACCAAGGCTTTTTGCGTATAAAAAAATGCCCCCTACAGGGCTCGAACCTGTGACCCATAGATTAAGAGTCTACTGCTCTACCAACTGAGCTAAGGAGGCATTTGTACTTAAGGTACTTAACCAGTATACTACCATCCCCATGGTAAATCAAGGGAATTTTCTCGAGAAATTCTCCGTTAAAAACAAAAACAGTCCTCTAAATTTTTAGAGGACTATTTTTATTCTAATCCAAGACTCACTTTGAGTCCTGCATCAATGATTTTCATAAAGTCACTATCGACGGTCGTAATCTTTTCAAGAATACGGACTTTATCAATCGTCCGTAATTGCTCGAGTAAGACGACAGAGTCGCGTTCGAACCCGAATTGGTCTTTTTTGATTTCAATATGCGTTGGAATATTGGCCTTTGTATGTTTGGCAGTAATCGCCGCTACAATGACCGTTGTACTAAAGTGATTTCCTACATCATTTTGCACGATAAGGACAGGACGTTTTCCTCCTTGCTCACTTCCAACAACCGGCGATAAGTCCGCAAGATACACATCGCCTCTTACAATCTTATCACTCATTGATATACACCCGTTTCACGCGATCTGAGATGATGCAAAGCACTTCGTAAGCAATCGTTGCTGAACGCTTCGCTAATTCAATCGCGGTAATTTCTTCGTCTCCATCTTTCCCAAGGAGCGTCACCGTTGTGCCTACTGGAAATTCATGCGGTAAGCGAATCATGCACTGATCCATGCAGATACGTCCAACAATTGGACAACGAACGCCGTCCACTAAGACATCCCCTTTATTGTAGGCACGGATAAATCCATCCGCATAACCAACTGGAAGTGTCGCTACCCATTGCTCTTCCTCTGCTGTATAGGTCGCACCGTAGCTCACCGTATCTCCTGCTTCCAGCTTCTTCACTTTCACCATTTCCGTTTCCCAACGAAGCGCTGGCGTTAAGGATGACTCGTCTTTCAGCGCTAAGTCTCCATTGGAAGGATTAATTCCGTAAATTCCAATCCCATATCGAACAATGGCACTATCTCCTGCTCCATGCCAAAGCGCATAAGCGGAGTTCGAGTAATGCACATGTGCTGGTTTGACGCTTAATTCATCGACAAGACGGTGGAACTTCTCGATTTGTTTGGTCAACTGTGTCGTATCTGCTTCATCGGCAGTCGCAAAATGCGTGAAAATGCCTTCGAATTCAAACGGGCCATTTTGTAGTACCGCTTCAACTGAAGCTAATTCTTCCTCGTTGACCACACCGATACGTCCCATTCCAGAGTCCACGGCAATATGCACTTTTAACGGTGTATCGTTTAAATACTGAGCGGCTTCTTTTAGCCACTCTACTGAGTCGACACTCGCAGTGATTTTATTTTCAGCCAGGAGTGCGGCATCTTCAACGCGACTAAGTCCTAGAATTAAAATCGGTTGTGTAAAGCCAGCCTGACGTAAGCCTAGTCCTTCATCCACATTCGCCACACAGAAACCTGTAGCTCCAGCTTCTACGGCTGCCTTTGCCACTGGAATCATCCCATGTCCGTACGCGTTGGCTTTCACCACTGCATAGAGCTCTTGAGAAGGGCTCAACTTCGCTAGTTGCTTTTTAATATTTTGTTTTACAATCGATAAATCCACTACAACTCGTGTATTACGATGGATTGCTTCTAACATTATTGGTTCATTCCTTTTTATTCGTTGGATTCTAATACGACGACGGCATATGCATCATGATTCGTATGCGTAATGGTGACCCAAGGTTTGTGGTCATACCGTTTGCACACAAGGACTGGTTTTCCAGACGCATCATTTAAGACTTCGATATCTTGGAAAGACACGTGTTGTCCAATTCCCGTTCCCAATGCTTTTGCGTAAGCTTCCTTGGCCGCAAAACGTCCTGCGAGAAACTCCACTTTTCGCTTCGTTGGAAGACTATTATATTTCTCTAGTTCTGCTGGAGTCAGTACTTTTTGTAAAAAAGTTTTCGGTTCTGCCACGATTTTTCAATGCGTGAAAGTTCCACTGCATCCATTCCAAGTCCTGTAATCGCCATTGTCGTCTCCTTTAACGTATTTCATTCCTTCATTTTATCAAAATAATGACCATTTGTCAGAAATTTTATCGTTTCTTATGATTCCCAGAGGCCTTTCCATAAAATGACTTCCCCAGATTCAAGAGACGCCTGCACATCGATAATGCGTTGGTTGCTAGAGCCGCGAAACTGCAAGGTCAAATCCTTCTTGGCAAGTTCAAATCGTCCATCAACTAAAATATCAATCAAGCGGAGTAATTCCAGCTTATCCTCTGTTTCTTGCATCAATTCTTCCCATGTATATCCAGTCCACGACCACACGTCTTTGGTGTGCCCGTATGCTTGTCTGAGTGCCTTTACTAGAGAAAGGCAGACACCCGTATTTAAAAACGGCTCGCCTCCAAGAAGTGTTAAACCCTGACAATACGAAGCGCCCACATCTTCAACGATTTGTGCTTCGAGTTCTTTCGTATACGGAATACCGTAATTAAAATTTTGCGCGATAACGTTATAACACCCTTCACAGGCAAAAAGGCAGCCGCTCACATACAGCGAGCAGCGTACCCCTTCCCCATCAACAAAATTATACGGTTTATAGCTCGCAATCTTCCCCTGGGAATACTGCTGGCTGGTCCATTCTTTTGGCTTCGGGTTATTCATCCTCTGTCACCCCAAGCGCATAGCGTTCCTTGAGTTTTGGCATATGTTTCACACGCGAAGAAATTTCCACGTGACGACCATGCACCATAGGACGTGCTTGCGGATTACCAAGATAACCACAAGTTCTTTTCACCACATCACATGTTTGAGGATCATGGTTCTTACACTGTGGGCATTCGAACCCTTTAGCCGTTGGAGTAAATTCGCCGTCAAATCCACACTTATAGCAGTGGTCGATTGGTGTGTTCGTTCCAAGATATCCGACTTTGTCATAGGCAAAATCCCACACAGCTTCCAGCGCCTTCGGATTTTGACGAAGCACTGGATACTCGCAGTAATGGATAAATCCACCTGAAGAATACACTGGATAATCTTTTTCGAACTCAATCTTTTCAAATGGCGTTGGATTTTTACGCACATCGTAGTGGAAACTATTCGTGTAGTATTCCTTCTCGGTAATATCGGACACGAGTCCGAATTTTTCGATATCGAGCTTACAGAAACGGTCGGTCAAACTTTCACTAGGAGTCGCATAAACGCTGAAATGATAGCCATACTCGTCACCCCATGCATCGGTATGAGCCTTCAACGCCTTCACGATTTCTAAAGTAAAGGCCTTGGCTTCCGGATTCGTTTCCCAAGCTGGACCAAAGAAGGCCGTCGCTGCTTCATAGAGACCGATATAGCCAAGAGAAACCGTCGCACGTTTGTTTCTAAAGAGGACGTCGACTTCTTCGCCATCCTTCAAGCGTTGACCAAACGCCCCATAATGATACAACACTGGCGCATTGTCGCGAGTGGCTTCCTTACAACGTTCCACACGGTAGACGAGTGCATCTTTACAAATCGCGAGTTTCCTCAAAAATCTCCCAAAACTTTTGAAGAGATCCGTCTGCTTCAAGCGCAATACGAGGAATATTAAGAGTCACAACCCCTAAGTTCATTCGGCCGTCGTTTACTTCTTGGCCGTTTTCGTCCTTCCATCCTTGTAAGAATGAACGACATCCCATCGGCACTTTGAAACTTCCTGTTAGACGAACGATTTGGTCATAGCTTAATACGTCTGGATACATGCGTTTTGTCGCACATTCCAACGCCAATTGCTTCTCGTCATAGTTTGGATCATTGGCTTCCAAATTCACGCCGCGTTTCAATGTGAAAACGAGTTTTGGGAAAATCGCAGTCCGTTTTTCTTTGCCAATCCCTTCCATACGTACTTGCAAGATAGCCTTTTGAATACAACGTTCAAAGTGATTTGTTCCAAGTCCAAATCCAAGCGTTGTAAATGGCGTTTGTCCTTGTGAGGTATAAAGCGTGTTGATTTCATATTCTAACGATTGCATCGCATCATAAATATCTTTTTCCGTCTTCTTCATCGCATAGGCTTCTTGACGGTCTTCTCCTTCAATCCAGACTTTTGCATCTGCTAAATGCTTTTCGTAATTCTTGGCTGCATAAGGTGCTAGTAACTCATCCACACGGTTAGCAGAACACCCACCATACTGACTGCTTGCCACATTGGCGATAATCTGCGCCATTTGTGCGGTAGCTGTTTGGATGGATTTAGGAGATTCCACTTCTGCATTTCCAATTTTAAAACCGAGCCCTAGCATGTGCTCGAAGTCAATTAAGCAACAGTTCGTAAGCGGCATATATGGATGATAATCCAAGTCGTGATAATGAATGTCGCCCTTCAAATGCGCATTCGCCACGTGCGGCGGAAGCATCTTTAAGCCGATAATCTTCCCGACCGTTCCAGCCGTTAAGTCGCGCTGCGTATTAAATACTTTACTATCTTTATTCGCGTTTCATTGACGACGCTCGCCTCTTTATTCGTTAATCGTGAGAGCGCCCATTGGAAATCTAACTGATTCTTACGGCGTAAATCACGGTCAACACGGTATGAGATATACTCTTGTGCAAGCTCTGATTCTCCATCTTCAATCAGTAAATGTTCAATGATATTTTGAATTTCATAAATCTCAATCGTTTCGTTAAAGCGTCTTGAAATCTCCGCAAGGACATCCTCTACGATGCGACCAAGCACTACCATCCGCTCGTCGCTTAATGTACCATTCAATCCGATTTCCGCTTTTTCAATCGCACGTTGAATTTTTTCCTTTTGAAATTCGACTTGTCGGCCATCCCTCTTCGTGACCGATAACGCTGTTAATGTCTCTACACTCATCACGATTCCTCCTTAAACTCTAGTCCTTATTTTAGCACTCAAAAAATAAAAATCAACCCCTAAAACACAATATATTGTGTTTTAGAATCGTTATAATTTACAATATATAGTGTTCAGAACTACAAAAAACTCTCTGACAAATCTGTCAGAGAGTCTGAATTTCTTATTTTTGTGCGTTTTTAACAGCTTCGACCATCTTATCCCACACGTTTTCCATATCTTGTACCAATTTCAATTGCGTACGTGCACGGTCCAAGTTTTGTCCTGGACGAGTCGTTGCGTAATAAACGTCCCCATTGATATAGTCCGTCAAGAAACGAATCCCTTGTTCGAGCGTAATGACACGAGCTCCCCAAGGTAAGTATTTGAGTTCGGCTTCCGTCAAGATGCCGTTTGTTCCTTCGATAAAGCCTTTCACGTAAGTTTCGTATAAGTCGAAATCAAAGTTCACTTTTGATAAATCAGGTTCGTCCTCGGCGCAGTCGTTTGCACCAAATCGAATCGAATCCCCAAAATCAAATAACACTAAGCCTGGCATCACTGTATCAAGGTCCACGATGCAAAGCGGTTCTTTCGTTTCACTGTCGAACATAATGTTGTTTAATTTTGTATCATTGTGCGTTACACGAAGCGGCAATACGCCTTCATCCAGTAAATCATATAATAAGAAGCAGTCCGCTTTACGATTTTGGATAAATGCAATCTCTTCTTGCACCTCTTTCACACGGCCAACGCGATCTTCTCTAATCGCTTCTTCCAACTGTCTGTAACGATTACGTGTATCGTGGAATTGCGGAATCACTTCGACCAATTGGCTTGCATCGAAGTCGTTTAAGTCATAGGCAAAACGACCAAATGCTTTCGCTGTGATGTAAAATTGCTCTGGACTTTCTACTTTATCTAATGAATAGCTATTTTTCACTGAATCATAAATACGCCAGTAGGTTCCGTTATCCAAGTTAGCTGTTAAATGGCCATCTTTTGTACGGATGACACGAAGCGTTTCACGAGCAGCATCGCGCCCTTCTGCTTCGTATTTCTCACGAAGATAAGTCGTTACCTTCTCGATATTTTCCATTAATCCACGTACATTTGGAAATTTTATGATTAATCGCTTGTAAAACATATTGTTTTTCTTCATTTTCATGTGTATGTGTAATTTGATAGGTTTTATTAATTAATCCATTTCCTAAAGGTTGAATATCTACCAATTCTCCTGGTAATTCATAATATTCATATGCCACACGTGCATTATTTAATGGATTTCCTTCTGTTGTCATAACCTTTTCCCCTTTTACCTTCTAACAAGTCGTATGTGTCTATTGTACCGCTTTCACTACTAAAAAGGAAGATATACGGCGAAAAAAATCGTGCAGCGAACTGGAAAAGTTCTACTGCACGATCCATTACTAGCTTATTTACTTCCGACTTCTTTACCGGCAATACGTCCGAATGTGATAATATCCGTAATCGCATTTCCTCCAAGACGGTTCTTCCCTTGGATAACCCCTGTTAATTCACCAGCAGCGTATAATCCAGGAATTGGTTCGCCTTTTTCATTTAACACTTCTGTTTTTTCGTTGATAACAACCCCACCCATTGTATGGTGAACAGAAGGAACGGCTTTTTCAATATAATAAGGACCTTCTTCTAGAGAGACTAATCCACCACGGTGATGGAAATCTTTGTCGTCTTTAGTCTTCGCATATTCATTTACTTTTGCGATTGTTTCTTTCAAGTTATTGATATCGATATCGAAGAATTTTGCAGCTTCTTCAATCGTATCAGCTTTAACTAACAATCCTTCACGAATCAACTCATCGTATTCTGCTTTATGCGCTTCTTTTGTCTTCGAAATCGCATCAATTTTATCGTTCCAGATTTGATAAGCATAGCCCCCTGTTTGTGCTAGGATTGCTTTTGAAATCACATCACGACGGTCTAGTTCTTCCACAAAACGTTTTCCTTCTTGGTTGACTAGAATCGCTCCATCAAAACGAGTATCGGCTAATAGCGAAATCATACCAGTCTTCGGATTTGCGATTGGGTATGTTTGGATGTATTCCATATTTTGTAATTGCGCTCCAACTTTTTGAGCCATTACAATACCGTCCCCAGTTGTTCCGACTGTATCTGTTGATTTATAGCGTTCGTCATATTCCTTGTTGTATTGTTTACGCATTTCTACATTTGAACCGAAACCACCTGTTGTTAATACAACCCCATTGTTTGCAAGGAATTTCACTTCTTTCTTCGTCTTGTCAGTTGCTTTCACACCTGTCACACGACCGTTTGCATCTTGAATTAATTCTTCTGCTTTCACGTTTAAGAAGATTTAACACCAAGTTCTTCTGCTTTTGCTTTTAATTTAGACACTAATTCTGCACCAGTATGGCCCTTAGGAATCAATGCACGTTTAAATGAATGTCCACCAAATTGGAATAATTGGTCTGATAGGAATTCAACGTGTACGTCATCTCGTAACCATTCTGCTGATTCCAATGCTTTTTCAGCCATTAAATGAACGAGTTTAGGGTCTCCGATATTGTCTCCGCCCTTCATCGTATCATTATAGTACGCTTCTACAGAGTCGCCAGTAATTCCAAGATTCTTTTGTACCCAGTTTCCAGGTGCATTCATTTCCCCTCCGGAAATAAGAGTGTTTCCGCCGACTGTTGGCATTTTTTCAACGATTGCTACGGATTTACCAGCTTCTGCGGCTTCAATCGCGGCACTAAGTCCAGCACCACCTGAACCAACAATCACTACATCAAAGGTTTGTTCCGCTGGGAGCTCATTCTTATTCGTAGTTGCTTGTTTGGCAGCGACTAGCGTGATGCCTGATTTCTTAATCGCATCTTTCACGGCTTCCAGATACCCTTCACTCGTTGCACTGGCTCCAGAAACAACATCTACATCTGCTGAGTTTGCGCGATAATCGTTTCCTTCAACTCGTTGTAAACCGGATCGGACAGCCCTTTATTTTCATCTTGCTGAACGACTTCGATGTTAGTAATCTTCGCATCGGTAATCGTAACGGCTACTTTAATCTCGCCGTGCTTCCCATTTCCCACTCCTTCAATTTTTCCACTCTTCTTTGCTGTAGCGCAGCCGAATAAAAGTAGAATCGATAAAACACTTAGTAAAAGAACTTTCCAATTTCTTTTCATTTTTTCTCACCTTTCAACATTTATTTTTTCCTTATTACATTCTCTATTATAACGCTTTCACAAACTTTAATAAATAACAAATGAAATATTTCACATAAAAACAATATTTTAAAAGTTAAATATTCAGAAACGAACCTATAAAAAAAGAATACCTCCCGAAACACTTTGTTTCAGAAGGTATTCTTCAGGTTTCACTCATTTATTTCATTTCTTTTGAGCTTTCCATGATCGCATCAATTAAGCCATATTCTAAGGCTTCTTGTGCTGTCATGTAGTTATCACGGTCTGTATCTTTTTCGATACGTGATAATTTTTGGCCTGTTTGTTTTGCCAAGATTTTATTTAAACGTTCACGTGTTTTCAAGATTTGACGTGCTGCGATTTCGATTTCTGTTGCTTGCCCTTGCGCTCCGCCTAAAGGTTGGTGGATTAAGATTTCAGCGTTTGGTAATGCGAAACGTTTCCCTTTCGCACCAGCCGTTAATAGGAATGAACCCATTGACGCTGCCAGACCCATCGCGATTGTTTGAACGTCTGCTTTAATGAAGTTCATTGTATCGTAGATGGCTAAACCAGCTGTTACGCTTCCTCCTGGAGAGTTAATATACATGTAAATATCTTTCTCAGGATCTTGTGCATCTAAGAATAGTAATTGCGCAATAATCGCATTCGCCATATCGTCGTGAACAGGTCCGCTCACCATGATGATACGGTCTTTTAATAAACGTGAGTAAATGTCATAAGCACGTTCTCCGCGTGAAGACTGCTCGATAACTGTTGGAATTAAATTCATAGCATTTCCTCCATATTCTGCTTTTGTTATAGTCTACTTCAATAGTCAACAAAGGTCAATCTATCTGCTTGTTAGTTAATAAAGTTGAAGATTTTATCCCATACTTCTTTTGAGAAAATATCAAATGGGTTGTGACCTTCACCAAGAACGGCATAACCAACCATTAAGCCAAGTGCAAATAAAATGACTGCGATAATCACAAAGATTAAGACACGGAGTAGCGCCGTCAATAATAAGTGACCACTATTTTTCAATTCTTGCTTCATGCTTCTTCTGTCCTTTCATCATCAATCATATTCGCAGTTGGGTTCATTACGACTTTCTTAGAACTGAAGAGTCTTCTGAGTCCTGAGAAAATACCTCGATCTGCTTTAATGCGGTTTAATAAGATTCCTGTTCCAATCGCAACACTTTGTAGCGGGTTCTCAGCAATCATCACTGGAACTTGTAGCTTCTCAGAAAGCATACGGTCGATTCCTTGGATGAGCGCTCCGCCTCCTGTTACCATCACGCCGCGTTCGATAATATCGCCTGCGAGTTCTGGTGGAGTCGCTTCGAGTACGAGTCTAGCTTCTTCACCAATCGTATCGAGCATTTCTTTTAAGCAATGATAAATTTCATTTGTATAAATCGTTACCGTCTTCGGCAAACCTGTCGTCATATCGCGACCTTTAACAATCATATCCGACTCATTTTCCACTTCAATCGCACTACCAAGATTCATCTTGATGGCTTCAGCGGTACGGTCTCCGATAATGAGTTGATATTTGTCTTTAATATATTCGGAAATGGCAAAGTCCATATTGTCGCCGGCTAATTTAATCGAACGACTTGTGACCGTTGAGCCCATTGAAAGAACCGCAATATCACTTGTCCCACCACCGATATCGATGACCATGTTTCCAATTGGGAGAGAAGATATCAAGTCCAACGCCGACTGCGGCCACTTTTGGCTCTTCCTCTAAATAAATATTACGTCCGCCGCATTTTATTGCCGCTTGGATAATGGCTTTTTGCTCGACTGTCGTAATATTTGTTGGTGTACAAATCAAAATATCTGGTTTTGAGAACCAACTATTTAAGTTTAGTTTTTGCATGAATAATTCAAGCAATTGCTCAGTAACTGCGATATCCGCAATTACCCCACCTTTTAATGGATGGTGCACATTGATTTCTTTCGGCGTACGGCCCACCATTTGGTATGCGCGTTCACCGACTGCAATCACGTCGCCATTACGCTCATCTAGCGCAACGAGTGACGGTTCATTTAAAATAATTCCACGATCTTTTAAGAACACTAAAATATTCGCTGTTCCTAAGTCGATTCCAATATCTCGAACCATGAAAGTCTCCTCTCTTATAAACGTTCCTTCGTTTTGAATCCATTTTTAAATACGAAAAGAATATACGAGCCGATTAAGAAGGCTACGGCTAATCCTAAGCAATATTGCAAGACGCCGACAAATCCATATTTATCTACATTCAAGAAGAAATATGGGAATGGGCCATCTTTGTTATTTCCAATCGGAATACGGGTTGTCAGTGCAATCACTACAGATACAATCGCATAAATCAGTGGCAATAGCGTCCATGTAAATGGATCATACCACTTGTAGCAATGTCCTTTATCAAAGACGATGCAGTCGACTAGCGTTCCAAATGGCACAATATAGTGCGACAGGAAATTCTCAATTGTCCAAAACTCTTCGGCTGTCTTTTGCGGTGCTAACATAAAGTGATACACCAAACCGGTTAGAAGAATCGCAACCGTCACGCCACCCTTCAAGCGTAGATCCATCTTACTCCAATGGCCACTCTTGCGGTATTTGAAGAGCAAGTACACCATAAATACTCCAACGAGTAGATTCGATTGGTTCGTATAGTAACGAAGTCCATGCCACCCGTGAAGCGTCATCTGCATTAGAAAACCGACAATCGCACAGGTCGCAATAATCCCTTTCGAGATTAGACTTGCTTTAAAAATGTTGCTCTCTTCATTCAATTCCTCTTTCTCTTGACACTAATTCTCTTTATTATACCATATCTATCGCCTTTGTCAGTACTATTAACGTGTAATCAAAAAGGCTTGGCCATAAACAGCCAAACCTTTCTCCTATTATGCTCTACGATGGTTCATTAAGTCATGTGGACTAACGACCGGTGTTGAGTTCACCCATCTAGCAAAATTGCGAAGCGGGAGATATAAAATATAGTAAATTACGATGTTTAACATTAAGGTTGCCCCGAGTCTTACTACTAAGAACTCGTTCCAATCCATGCTTGCGACTCCTCGTAAGGCATACACGAAGTAAACAGAGACTTCGGTGAAACTTAAGAAGAAGACAAGCGCAAGTCCTAACGTAAATGGATTTTGAAGGATGTTTGAGCGAACCAAATTAATGATTCGTACAATCACTGCAAACAGCGCCATGTAAACACCGAGGACGCCCGAGTAGTAACTGTCCACTAAGAATCCTGCAACGACTGTAAACCAGAACATCGATTTTTGGTCAATCATAAAGTTTAACATCACGACAGCGATAATAATCATTCGAGGTGTTAAGCTATAGCCTGAGAAGAGGAATAATTTTGAAAAATGATTCGTTAACACTCCATCGGCTAAGAAAGCAAGAATATAAACAAATAACACCCAGTAAACTCTTTTTGAGATGCGCATTATTGCCCCTCGCTTTCGCTTGTACGAATAACAACCGTCACGTAACGAACGTCATTCGTATCCGCTGCTGGACGAATTTTTACTTCTTTATACAAGCCAAAACGGTCCATCGCCACTTCTTCAACCGTACCGATATATAGTGAGTTTGGAGAAATGCCACCGAGACCACTTGTCACGACTTTATCCCCAACTTTGATATCTTGAGTTGCTTGAATTTGGCTCATCACTAACATATTCGTTTTATCGTCATAGCCAGTGATCGTTCCGTAGATTGGTTCTTTTTCGTTTTGAATCATCGCTGCTACACGCACTAAAGTATTATCAGCATTCGATAATAACGCTACACGTGCACTCGTTGGATTCACGTCCATAACTTTCCCTACAAGACCGTTATCACTCATAACAGACATTTGTGGTTGGATACCGTCATTTGATCCTTTGTTAATCGTAATGACATCACGCCATGTGTCTGGATTACGCGCAATCACCGTCGCATTTACTAACGTATAATCGTTTAGCGTATCTTGCAACTTGAGCGTTTCCTTCATTTTTGGTTATCACGTTTTAACTCACTCAATTGAACTTCTAATTCATGAATGGTATCGATTTTTTGTTTTAACGATTGATTTTCTTGATACGTATTTGATAAATCACTCACGCTATCGATAAAATCATTAATACTATTTGCTGGATAAGAGACTAATCTTCCTAGAATATTGGTTACATCATTAACACCTTGAGTCACGATATTGCTGCCGTAAGTAATGGAATACATAATCAAGGCTAATGCCGTGATAATTCCGATTACCCAACCAATTAGTTTCTTATTTGAAAAAATTGGATTCACATCATCACTCCTCTTTTTTTATTTTTCAACGGACTCTATTTTTTCATTAATGATGGGTTTGCTAAAATCGCACCTGTTCCTAGTGCCACACAATCGAGTGGATCGTTGGCCACAAAGGCTGGTACTTGCGTTTCCTTCGAAATCATCTCAGCAAGGTGACGAAGCATTGCGCCTCCACCTGTTAACACGATTCCATGATCAATAACGTCCGCAGAAATTTCTGGCGGTGTTTGTTCCAATACATCTTTTACTGAGTCTAAAATTTGATGAATGATTTCACTCATCGCAACTGCAATTTCTTTTGCAGGCACTTCAACAACACGTGGTAATCCTGTGACCATATCACGACCACGCACTTGCATGCTTCCTTGTGCTTTTTCAATAGAAGCTGAACCAAGAGTAATTTTTAATTCTTCAGCCGTACGTTCCCCGATTAGTAAATTGTACGTCTTACGAACGTGCTGCACGATAGACTCGTTTAACTCGTCTCCTCCGACACGAATCGAGCGGCTATTCACGATTCCACCAAGCGAAATCGTCGCTACGTCTGTCGTACCGCCACCGATATCGACAATCATGCTTCCAGTTGGATCTGTAACAGGAAGTCCTGCTCCCACTGCAGCCGCGAATGGTTCTTCAACCACATACGCTTCTTTAGCTCCTGCATATTTTGTCGCGTCTAAAACGGCTCTCTTTTCAACGTCTGTAATGCCACTTGGCACACAAATAATGACCACTGGTTTAAAGAATGAGCGGCCCACAATCGACTGAATGAAGTATTTCAACATTGCTGTCGTTGTATTGTAATCAGCGATTACGCCATCTTTCATTGGGCGTAATGCCACGATATTTTCTGGTGTTCTACCAATCATTTCAAATGCAGATTTTCCTACTGCGATAATTTCTTCTGTAACGATATTTTTTGCAACAACGGAAGGTTCACGTGTGACGATTCCCTCATCTTCAAGATAAACAATCGTGTTAGCTGTGCCTAAGTCAATTCCGATATTTTGTGCTTTAAAATTTAATGCAACCACACTGTTTCCTCCTTAGATAATTCTTCTACAGACTTGGCTGTAAGAATTCTATTCTAGTATAGCAGAATTTAGCTTTTTATTCTTGTATTTTATAGATTTTTAGGAAACTTTTTTATTTCGTAACATTAAAACGTTTTCTGTAATATTTTGGTGATATTTTTTGTGTAAAAAACTGTTGAGCCTTCGGCTGGAATGGCAGAAACAATGAGGGGAGGTTATGCTGTTTCGAAAAACTACGAGCACATTCGGATATCTTCATAGGAACAACAATAGCTATACCGGAACGAGCCTAGGTCTCGTTTCCTATCGAGCTTCAAACTGACTCTAGAAAATAAATTTCCAGAGTCAGTAATTCACATCGATTATGACCGCTATTGTTATTCCTATAGAATCCGAAGGCTCTTCGTTTTTCAACAGTCGATACGCTTATTGTTTCTCCCATTCCAGCTGGGGTAGCTTTTGACAAAAATCACCAAAACATTGGAATGAATTTACGAAATAAAAAAATGCAAGAATAAAAAGAAATTCTTGGGAGGGGGAGGACAAAAAGGCCATATATGGACATGGCCAAATTTGTACATTTTAGTCTTCGACTCTTCTGTTTTTGCGCACAAAAAAACCACCGGAAAACCGGTGGCATCAAAGTTTAAGTTAAATTATAGTTTAACTACGTTAGCTGCTTGTGGTCCACGAGCGCCTTCTTCAACATCGAATTGAACTGCTTGTCCTTCTTCTAATGTTTTGAATCCTTCTGATTGGATTGCTGAGAAGTGTACGAATACATCGTTTCCACCTTCACGTTCGATAAACCCAAAACCTTTTTCTGAGTTAAACCATTTTACTGTACCTTGTTCCATGAACATTTCCTCCTTGTGCCATAGCACTTGTTATTCATATTCTTGCTAATGGTTCGAAAGGAGTAATATCTTACACAATTTCTTTACATAACAAAAACACAACATAAGTATAACATCTCACAGGCAAATTTGCAAGAGTATTTCCGATTTCACTGAGAATTAAGTAGAACAATTGCCGTTTCGTGCGTTTTTTCCGAATCGTTTCGTTAATTTTCAATATTATTTTTCGTGAAAATTGAAAACAATCTGTTTTCATCTTTTTCTAAAATTCAACTTTTCACATTCTTTTGAGTCGTTTTTAAAAAGCTCCGAATTCTTTTAAAGAAATATACTCCTCTCCTCCAACTACAAAATGATCTAGAAGCTCGATTCCCATGAGTTCACCACATTCCATCAAGCGACGTGTAAAATCGATATCCGCTTGTGAGGGTTCTGGGTTTCCGCTTGGGTGATTATGGCCAATGATGACGCGCGCCGCCGAAAACCGTACTGCCTCCCGGAAGATTTCTCTGGGATGCGCCACTGCACTGTTCAGCCCTCCGATGAAAATCATTTTCTTCTTAATAATCTCGTTTTTCGTATTTAAATACAAGGCGACAAGATGTTCCTGATAGGCATCCTTCAACTCCTGCACAATCCACTGACCGGCCATCTTGGAGGATGTAATCTTCCCGAGTTTCATTTGCGCGGCATTGCTTAAACGCACACCTAGTTCCATGGCTGCCTTTAGTTCAATCGCCTTGGTTCTGCCGATTCCATTAATCTGCATGAGTTCGTCCAGACTCGCCATCTTCAGCGAATGCAAGTCCTCGAAGGTGTTTAAGACCACGACCGCCAGCTGTAGACGTTTAAATCCTTGGAACCTGTTCGCAGTAATATCGCGAGTAATTCATGAGTTTCAAGCACTTTAGCGCCATACCGTTCGAGGCGTTCTCGTGGCATGGCGCTTAAAGGCACTTCTAATAATTTTGATTCAATCATTGTGACACTTCCTCTTTGTTTTCTCTACAAAGAGTTACGATGTCTATTCTCCTTTGGGCTTACGGTTCTTCCACCAATGTCGAACTTCGGCAATAAAATACAATGAGCCCGTCACCCATAATTCGATCTCGTCGTTTGTTGAACTGGCGAAACGGTCGATGACTTCTTCAAAGCTTTCTTCATAGGAAAACTTGGGAAAATCCAAGTACGCTTCCACGTCACTTCTAGCTATCGATAAGCCTCTTGAAGGATGGAAACTCGTTAAGATGATGTTCACATCGGGTAGAGCTTCCTGCAATCTTGCAAGCATCTGTTGACTATCTTTTCGAGTGAGCGCACTAAATAAAAGCGTCTGTTTCTTAGCTTTGCTCGCCGTCATGTTTTGTACGAGTCGCTCGATGGCCGGTAAATTATGTGCACCATCGATCATCACAAGTGGTGTGTCTTGCAACACTTCCATGCGTCCTGGCCATGAAACGACAGGGAGCGCTGCCTCGATGAACTCAGCCTGCACGCTTCTTCCAGCGGCTTCCATCCACGCGCGAAATGCTCGAATTGCAACAGTCGCATTCTCCTTCTGGAAGGCTCCTTGGAGAGCTAGCTGGTTCAGCGGAATCATCTGTGAGGAATCTTGATACGACTCTTCAATTAGAAAGAAGTCTTCGTCAAACGCCTGCACCGTTGCGCCTTTCTCACTAGCAATCTCACGAATCACATCCATACATTCACGCGTTACTGGCCCAACAACCACTTGCTGCTCAGCCTTAATAATCCCTGCTTTTTGTGCCGTAATTTCTTCCAACGTACTTCCAAGTAAGTCTTGATGGTCCAACCCAATCGTCGTAATGACACTGACGAGTGGATGGCCGACATTCGTATTATCCAACAGGCCGCCAATTCCGACCTCAATAATCGCAAGGTCGACGCCTTCCTGTTGAAAGACGACAAACATCATCGCCGTTAAATCTCGAAATAGTTAAAGGCTCCCCACTCTTCCAATAAGCGGCTCTCCACTTCTTTTACGACTGATGCCGCTTGCCAGAACGGTTCTTCTTCAAGAGGCACACCGTCTAGCTGAATCCGTTCCCTAATACTATCCATATGTGGTGAAGTGAATGTCCCTACTCGCAATCCATGCGCTTTTGCAAAGGCCGTCACCATCGCTGCAGTGGACCCTTTTCCATTCGTCCCAGCAATATGAATACTCTTCAATTCACGTTCTGGATTTCCAAGCACTTCTAGGATAGCCTCCATGCGGTACAATCCATGTTTACGCGGAATACTCTCGCTCTTTTTTAACCACTCTTGAATCATTCACTCACCTCCTGTTTTCCTCATTTATCATAACAGAAAATTGCCCACCGTAACATACAAAAGAGAGCGCATGACACTTCATACGCTCCCCTCGCCGTTAAAACGGATTAGATTTTCTTCAATGTTGCGATACGTTCTAACACTGCTTCACGTTGTGCTTGATAGTCCGCACCTTTTGCACGTTCAGCTTCAACAACCGCTGCAGGAGCTTTTGCCACAAATTTCTCGTTCGATAATTTCTTCTCGACACGATCCACTTCTTGTTGCAATTTCTCTGCTTCTTTTTCAAGACGAGCGATTTCGTCTTCGATGTTGATTAATCCTGCTAATGGCAAGTAAATTTCAGCACCTGTGATCACAGAAGTTACCGCATCAGATGGCGCTTCAACGTCTTCACCATACACGAATTCTTCTGGATTTGAGAAGCGTGCAATGTAAGATTCGTTTTCTTTCAAGATTGCGTAGTGCGCTGCGTCGCTCACTTTCGCAATGATGTTAATTGGTTTTGATAATGGTGTGTTCATTTCGTTACGAACCGTACGTACTGAACGAATGAAGTCCATTAAGAATTCCATTTCTTCGGCTGCTTTTTCATCCATTTGTTCTGGGTGAACTGTTGGATAAGTTGCGACCACTAATGATTCCCCAACGTGAGGAACAGATTGCCAAATTTCTTCTGTCACGAAAGGCATGATTGGGTGTAATAGACGTAATGTGTTGTCTAATACATATACAAGAATGCTACGTGTTGTTAATTTCGCAGCTTCGTCGTCCCCTGCTAATGTTTCTTTCGACATTTCGATATACCAGTCACAGAAATCATCCCAGATGAAGCGATATAGAGACGTCCTGCTTCACCAAATTCGAATTTCTCGAAGAGTTCTGTCACTTTGCCAATCGTTTGATTTAAGCGTGTTAAAATCCATTTGTCCGCAAGAGTCTTCTCACCAGTAATATCCACTTGGTCCGCTGTTAAGTCGCCCACGTTCATTAACGCGTAACGGCTTGCGTTCCAAATCTTGTTGATGAAGTTCCATGCAGCATCCATCTTGTCTGTTGAGTAACGAACGTCTTGCCCTGGAGCAGAACCGTTTGCTAAGAACCAACGAAGCGCATCAGCACCATATTGCTCGATAACCTCCATTGGGTCAACCCCGTTTCCAAGAGACTTACTCATCTTACGTCCTTGGCTATCACGAATTAATCCGTGGATAAGAACGTTCTTGAATGGACGTTTACCTGTAAATTCTAACCCTTGGAACATCATACGGCTTACCCAGAAAGTTAGGATGTCGTACCCTGTTACAAGTGTGTTTGTTGGATAGTAACGTTTGTAATCAGCTGAATCTTCATCTGGCCAACCCATTGTTGAAAATGGCCATAATGCAGATGAGAACCAAGTATCTAATACGTCTGGATCTTGTGTCCAGTTTTCGCTGTCGCTTGGAGCTTCCATACCTACATAGACTTCGCCTGTTTCTTTATGATACCAAGCTGGAATTTGATGTCCCCACCATAATTGACGTGAAATTACCCAGTCGTGAATGTTTTCCATCCAACGTAAGTACGCATCATTGAAACGTGGTGGGTAGAAGTTTACAGTGTTGTCGCCTTCTTCACGTTGCGCATTAATCGCTTGCTCTGCCAAAGGTCCCATTTTAACGAACCATTGTTTTGAAAGACGTGGCTCAACCACTACATCTGTACGTTCTGAGTGACCAACGCTGTGTAAATGTTTTTCGATTTTCACAAGAAGGCCAGCTTCTTCTAAATCTTTCACGATGGCTTTACGCGCCGCAAAACGGTCCATGCCTTCGTATTTACCGGCTAACTCGTTCATCGTCGCATCATCGTTCATCACGTTAATACGTGGTAAGTTGTGACGGTTCCCTACTTCAAAGTCGTTCGGGTCATGCGCTGGAGTGATTTTTACAACCCCTGTTCCGAAATCTTGCTCCACGTATTCGTCAGCGATAATTGGAATTTCACGGTTCACTAACGGCAAGATGACTGTTTTACCGATAAGCGCTTGGTAACGTTCATCGTCTGGGTGAACCGCAACTGCTGTATCTCCAAGAAGTGTTTCTGGACGAGTCGTTGCGATTTCTAGGAATCCACTTCCGTCTGCTAGAGGGTAGTTCATATGATAGAACGCGCCTTCTACGTCTTTATGAATTACTTCGATATCAGATAATGAAGTCTTCGCTTTAGGGTCCCAGTTGATGATGTATTCACCACGGTAAATTAAGCCTTTTTCGTATAAAGTTACGAAGACTTTCTTCACGGCGTCAGATAACCCTTTATCTAATGTGAAACGCTCTCTGCGGTAATCTACAGAAATCCCCATTTTTGCCCATTGTTCACGGATATGGCTGGCATATTCTTCCTTCCATTCCCATGTTTGTTCAAGGAACTTCTCACGGCCAAGGTCATAACGAGATAAGCCTTCACCACGTAATTTTTCTTCTACTTTTGCTTGAGTTGCAATCCCCGCATGGTCCATCCCTGGTAACCATAAAGTGTCGAACCCTTGCATGCGTTTTTGACGGATAATCATGTCTTGTAACGTTACGTCCCAAGCATGTCCTAAGTGTAATTTCCCTGTTACGTTTGGTGGCGGGATAACGATTGAATAAGGTTCAGCGTTTGGATCTTCGTTTGGATGGAAGACGCCTGAATCAACCCACCATTGATATTTACCAGCTTCAACTTCTTGTGGTTGAAACTTAGATGACATTTCTTTAGCCATTGATTTTCCTCCTTGTATCTTGTTTGTGTCCAATAAAAAAATCCTATGAAGACACTCTCCATAGGACGATTAAATTCGTGGTACCACCTAATATTCGCGTAATCATTCATTACGCCTCGATGTTGGTAACGAAGTGTCGTCTCCGTACTCTATTACTTCTTTTCGTAGAGTAAGCTCACAAGCTACCTTCAAATGAATTTGCTAGGAAGTTTCACCAACCCTTCCCTCTCTCATAAACAAAGTCATTTTACTCCTCTTGTTCATCGCTCTAATATACAAAATATTCTACCATTCAAACCCGACGCTTGCAACAATATCGCGCTCGTCTTACGATTTCACGTTCCCGCTCGACACGCCTTGGTCTGCATCTTCTGAAATCCACCAGTCTAAGAACTGTTTCATCGCCCAGTCCCAGAAATCCCATTCGTGTCCACCAGCGTGTTCTTGATACGTTAACGACACTCCTTGTTCTTTCAAAAAGCTGCTGTAGCTACGGTTGTCTTCCAACAGCCAATCTTCCGTGCCACATGCCATAAAGACCGAGAGCGCGTCCTTACGCTCCATTGTTTGAACGGCATGATACAACTGATTGCCTTCCGCCACAAAGGTCTCCTCATCTTTGAAGACCGCCTCCAAAGCTTTTTCTTAAAAAGAACGGTGTTTCTGGAATCTCCTCTGGTGGAAGTGCCTGTTTCTTAATCGCGCTAGAGAAGGCCCCTATGACGCAAAAGGTGTCGGGATATTTGATGCCGTTTCGAAGCGCCCCATATCCACCCATCGAAAGCCCGGCAATGCCTAAGTCTTCACGTTTTCTGGAAATAGGAAACATTCGGCGTGAGATTTCTGGAAGCTCCACCCCGATAAATTCTCCATAGTTCGTATAGTTCCACGGTTGGTCTACGTAGAAATGATTTTCCCCAGAAGGCATGATGAGGGCAAGATTTTTCTCTTTTGCGTATCGAAGAATGCGCGTCTGATTGACCCAGTCCTGTTCACTGCCCAATACTCCGTGAAGCAACACCAACGCTTTGTACGGAGCTTCCGAGAGATACTGATTATTAAAGTCCACTGCATCGCTAGGCAAGTAGACTGACAGCGGGATGGTTCTCATTAATGTTTTTGAAAAAAATGAAATATGTAAAAGTGCCATATAGCGCCTCCGTTAAACGATTATTTTTTAAAGTATCGATTCACTACCGTCACTAACCCAAAGACAAACGTGATTCTAACGACGGATTTTTGCCAAGACTCCCATTGCTCAAACCCAAAGAAATCATTCATGATGAGGATAAAAGCAATAGTGGCTACCATGCCAAGCAAAAAGACAGCCCATCCGCGATTCATCTTGTTGAGTTGTTCTGGATTATCCCGATTCACCCAAGTATAAAAAGCAAGCCCGACAACGATCGCACTCACAATAAATAGCACGATATCTTGACGAAATAGTAGCTGATAGATGGCATTCACGCCATTGATGATGCCTAACGCAACAATTCCAATGTCTCTAACTTTTTGACTCATTTCCAACAACCCCTCTTCCTAAAAACGGATTCCTGAACTTATCTTTATTATACTGCTCCCACAGCGTTTTTACTATACGAGAGAGCTAAAAAAGAACCCAGCATTGCTGCTAGGTTCCACTTCATCGGCCTCTATAGCCGAGTTTCCTATTTTATTCTTCTACCCCTAGTAATAGGTTCACTAGGATGTCCACTGTCACATTACCGAAGTAACGGCGGATATCGATGGCTTCGAAGGCTTTTGTTAAGTCTTCGCGATTGTATTCAACGCCCACTAGCGCTTTTTTTCAACATCGCTGATTTCTCCAAGACCGAAGAAGTCTCCGTTAATCTTAATGTCTTTGATGGCATTCTTTTTCAACATTCAAGCTGAACTCGATTTGTCCGGCTGGTGTACGTTTTGGATTGCTTGAATTCGAATTTTTGGATTTTTTTCCGTAGTTCCAATCCGGGTTGTTGAAGTACTTGCTGCGTAATTCTTCTACACGCACCCAGTCTTCATCCGTTAGAACGTACTCTTTAATCGTTGATGTATCTTCCACATTGAAGATGTTTTTTTCAAGAGTACTTCGCGGAATTGTAAGATGTCTAAGTCTTGATATTCAGGCGCTAAGTAAGGCTTGATATTGGTTACGCGTGAACGAACCGACTTGATTCCTTTTGACGCGATTTTCTCTTGTTTTGGACGTAAAATTTGTGGCAAAATGCTCACATCTAAATCCAACATTAATGTTCCGTGCGCTGTTAAACGGCCATTGTTTGAATACATCGCATTTCCAGAGAATTTCTTACCGTCGATGAGAAGGTCGTTACGGCCTTGTAACTCTGCCCCTGTTGCTCCCATTTTATGGAGTGCTTCAATCACAGGTTCTGTGAATTTTCCGAAATCACGGAAGCTATCGCCATCATCTTCTGTGATGAAGCAGAAACAGATATTTCCCATATCGTGATACACGGCTCCACCACCTGAGAAACGACGAACCACTTGTACGCCAAGCTTGTCTACACCATCTTGATTGATTTCTTCGATGGTATTTTGGTTTTTCCCGATGATAATCGCATTTTCGTTAACATAAAATAACAAAATTGGTTCATCGAGTTTCTTTTCGTTTAATAAGAAATATTCGATGGCTAAGTTTGTCGTTGCATCGTAGATTTCTTGTCCATTACGTTGGTTTTTTACATAATACATCTGAAAGTCTCCTCGCTTTTACTGATATCACTAGCGCTATCATACCATAACCCTCCCCCTCACACATAAGAAAGAAGCTTGATTTTACACTGTTTTTACTCCACTCCAACACGCAATTACCATATATGGTAATTGCAGCCTTTCAACAACAAAAACACACCCTTTCCAGGATGCGCTTTGTAAAATATTAGTATGCCCATGCAATTAGCAAGTAAATGAAGGTTGAACCAAACATATCTGCCAATGCGTGCATAAGGAAGAAAGGTAATAAGTTTTTGACCACTTTCTTGTACATGAAGTAGTAGAACAATCCGTACACGACACCGATAATAATTGCCCACAACATTCCTTGATACGTATGGAATGAGAAACGAACCAGTGTTGAGAATGCTAACGCCTTCCACTGATGTTCTTCCTTCACCGATGTCATTAATCCAAGGAAGAAGAACTCTTCGTAAAATCCATTTAACAGCCCATAAGCGATAGCCATTGGAGATAACGCTAAGAACTTATTGATGATTTCCTGTGGGTTCATGAACGGAACAAGCGCTGGGTCGAAGTAGTTGTATTCGCCGCTCAGCGTTGTTACGACGTCGCCGAATAGTCCGACCATCGTGAATAATACCGGTACCCAGATGAGTACAGACCAGTGAAAACGAATCTTCAACTGCTTGAAGTCGTAATGACGGATGACTAAGTACAAGAGTGCAATCGCTAGTAATAGCAACTGTAACGTAAAATTATTCGAATACGCTGCCCCGTCGCTATAGGACGTTGTCGTTTCCATATACTGCGGGGCCACTTCCGTTACTGGTTGTAAACTCTGTAGAAATTGTTGCGTGGAACGAATGATAAACTCCCCGAACATGATGATTGTCACGATGAGGATGTCAAACCACTTTAAATTTTTTAATGGTTCTTTAGGTCTGATTTTAGTTAAAACCGTCATGATTGTATCCCTCTTTTCCTTATTGTATCAAAACACTGTTCTATTGAAAGAAAATCGCTTCTTTCTTTTGACGTTTTCCTTAATAAGAGAGTACTCCTTAAAACTAAAATGAACCTAAAATAAAAAATTTCCGCAAAAAAAGTGACTCCTTAATAGGGGACTGACCCCAAAAAGTGAGAATTTAATAAAAACACCCTAGGGCTACCGTCTCCGGTATTCAACCGGAGACAGGTAGTCCAATTTTTTTGTTGGATTCTTTTTTCATTATAATATTTGATGTAATTTTCTACAATTTGAATTACAATAGAAGATGAAGTTATTACTTCATCTTTTATGTAGAAAGCTTCGCACTTTAGCGAAGAATGGAAGCTTTCGATGGGTGCATTATCTGCGGGAGTCCCCTTACGGGACATACTGCGGATAATGCCTTTTTCTTTACATAGATTGTAGTATTCAGCAGAAGTATAAACGCTGCCTTGATCACTATGTAGTAGAACATCCTTAGGTAAATCAATTTGATTTAATGTATCCAATACAAACTTAGTATCCTGTTTTGAGGAAATTGTATAAGCAATGATTTCTCCATTATGTAAATCCATAATGGAAGATAAATATAATCGTTTAGGACCGAAAGGCAAATATGTGATATCAGTAGTCAATTTTTGCATAGGTTTGTCTGCTGAAAAATTTCTGTTCAAAGTATTACCAGTAATTGAGAATGGTTTACCTATTTTGATAGCTTTTTTAGGCTTCACTGCACAATTCCAACCAATTTTCTGCATAATCCGCTGAACAACCTTATGGTTAACAATTTGATTCAATTCTTTCTGAATTAAATACTTAATCTTTCTGTACCCATAAATAAATTTGTTTTTCTTACAAATTTTACCGATTGTTTCTTCGATAATTGTTGGAGAAAAGTCTTTCTTTTTTTCCATCGGTAGTAAGTAGATATGGGTACATTAATGCAAGAACAAATTAAATGTACCGCATATTTATCTTTCAATTCTTCCACTAACTTTACAACTACTTGAGGCGACACTTCCTTTCCAATTCCTTGTATTTTTTTAATATTTCTAATTCAACTTCTTTTCTTTTTAGTTCTAATTTTAATTGGTCGATTTCTGAAAGTTCAGCCATTCCTTTTTCGTAAGAATATTGTTTCCCCACCTGTTGGTGGAAACGATGTGTTTCTCCATTTTTATACCATCTAAACCATGTTTCTACTTGAGTTTCATTTTTATGTTTAACTCCTGCATTACTTGTTTTGTAGTATATCCCTGTAATTTCATTTCTACGGCTTTATTCTTTGTATCGACAGAATAGGCTACACGTTTTTTAACCATAAAAAGACACCTCCATGAGCATTTGATAATATTGTACCAAATCCAACTTGGAGGTGTTTTTATTTAATTCTCATTTACGGGGGTCAGTGCCATAGAAGTCACTTCCCTTATTATTTCTGACGGATTGTAAATCCTTTGTCAGATTTCTTTTTGTTGTTACGGCGGCGAGAATCTTTCCCTTTATATCCGCGTGTATATTCGTCTTCTAAGCCACGGCCACGACGGTCTTCTTTACGCTTGAAACTTCCTTTCCCGTTACGTCCGCGGTTGTCTTTACGGTCGTTACGGTTGTAGTTTCCACGGCTGTTACCACGTTTGCGGCTTGGCAATGGACGTTCTGGCGTGATTTTAACTGGAATTTCAGTTGGGTCTTTAATCATGCTCTTAAGTAATAGAGCTGCCAATTCTTCTGGTTCGTACTCGTCTAATAAGTAAGATACCGCTTCTTTGAAACGTCTTGGTTCCACAGTTTTCATCATTTCGTCAATAGACTCGATGGCTGTTTTTGTTTGTCCTTCCAAGGCTTCTGTTTGCGTTGGTGGACGAAGGCTTGTCATACGTTTGCGTGTTAATTCTTCAATCACACGTAAGTAATCCATTTCGTTTGGTGTCACGAATGTTACAGACATTCCTTCTTGCCCAGCACGGCCTGTACGTCCGATACGGTGTACATAGCTTTCTGGGTCTTGTGGGATATCGTAGTTGTAGACGTGCGTTACGCCTGAGATATCTAGTCCACGTGCCGCAACGTCTGTAGCGACTAAGATGTCTAAATGGTTGTTCTTGAAGTCACGAAGAACGCTCATACGTTTTTTTGTTGGCTTAAGTCTCCGTGGATCCCTTCTGCACGGTAGCCACGCATTTCAAGTCCGCGTGCTAATTCGTCTACACGACGTTTTGTACGTCCAAATACGATGGTTAATTCAGGCGTTTGAACGTCTAATAAACGTGTCATAATGTCGAATTTCTCGTAGTCTTTACATTTTACGAAATATTGATCGATTAAAGTCGCTGTCATCTCATTTGATTTGATACGAACATGTTCTGGATCTTTCATAAATTGAACACCGATACGTTTAATATCATCTGGCATTGTTGCAGAGAATAAAAGCGTTTGGCGGTTTTCTGGAACTTGTTTGATAATCGATTCGATATCTTCCAAGAATCCCATATTTAACATTTCATCCGCTTCATCTAAGACAAGTGTTTCCACTGTCGCAAGTTTCAATGTACGGCGTGAAATGTGGTCTAAAAGACGACCTGGAGTTCCCACAACGATTTGTGGATTTTCTTTTAATTGGCGAATTTGACGGTTAATGTCCGCTCCACCGTAAACAGCTTGTACACGAATTTTTTTGTCGCGTCCGAGACGGAACAATTCTTCTTGTGTTTGAATCGCAAGTTCACGAGTTGGTGCGATGACAAGTCCTTGTACGCCTTTTTTACTTGGGTCGATTTTTTGAAGCATTGGCAAACCAAATGCGGCTGTTTTACCAGTCCCTGTTTGCGCTTGTCCAATTACATCTAAGCCTGCTAGCGCTTTTGGAATGGTTTGTGCTTGAATGGGAGTTGCTTCCTCAAACCCCATTTTTTCGATAGATTCTAGTAAGGCAGAATCCAATCCTAATTCATTAAATTTCATATTTTCCTCCTTGGATACTTCGGTGAGAAGCACACGAGGGATTTCCCTTCATAACAAAAGTCTGGAGCTTTTCGTAAGAGCACCAGACTTCTACAATCGTTTAAATTTCAAACTATCTATTATAAATGTGTGTACATTTCTCAACTCAGCGAATAGTATAGCACGCATCCAGCAAGAATGCAAAGAATACAGACCGCCCCCTCCTGCTTTTTATTCTTTGAAAAATGCTTAAGGAATAAGAATTTACGGGCTCCAAATCCTTGCGGATTTTTCAATAATAGCTGTAATGGGGCAACGGTTCGAGCCTGTCGTCTCTCACCTTTAAAGCCTCAAAGCTGGAGTAAGAAATCAATTTCTAACTCCAGCTAATTCGCATTTAATGCGATTCCCCATTACTGCTACTATTGAATCCGCTAGATTTTCCGCCCGTATTCACTGCGCATTACAAACTATAAAAAGTCAGAGGAGGTGGGAGGGTTGCTTCTTGTGGTGCGGTTGAGAAATGGGACACTTTATAATGGATAGTTCTCCATGAGGGGACGAAAAAAGCGAGGACGTTGGTGCGTCTCTCGCTTTACTTTACATTTATTATTCTGCTTTTAGGGCATCGACGACAGCGAGTAAGCCTGTGCCGTTGCTTGATTTGATAAGGACTTGGTCGCCTTCTTTGAGTTCAGCTTTCAAGTCAGCAATCAAGGCTTCTTTATCCATGTAATGGTGAAGAGCTGCTGAATCGAACTGGCCTTTCAACGCATCATAGAGTGCTTCCATTTCTTCGCCGTACAAGTACACAAGTGCGACTTCGCTTGGAGAAATGACTTCAGAGATGCTAGCGTGCAATTCTTTCGAATGTTCCCCGAGTTCGCGGATATCCCCAAGAACGAGAACGCGACGGCCTGCTGCTTCGACTGAAACAAATGATTTAATCACCGATTTCATCGCGATTGGGCTAGCGTTGTAAGCATCATTCAAGATGGCTACTCCGTTTTGGCCTTTCACCCATTGCGTACGGTTCTTCGTCAATTCGAAGTTCGCTAAGGCTGACACGATATCTGAAAGCGGCACGTCTAATGTGCGTGCAATTTCAATCGCTAAAAGCGCGTTTGAAACGTTGTACGCTCCAAGGACTGGTAAAGTGACCGCTACAGTTTCAGTTGGTGTCACTAATTCAAACGCTGTGTGGTCTGAATACAGTTCGATGTTACGTGCTGAAAGTTCCTTGCTTCCTTCACCGACTGTAACGATGTTGAAGTTCGCTGGTTTTTCAGCTTGCGCAATACCTGCTGTAATTAACTCTTCATGCGCTGGATAAATGAAAGTTCCATTTTCTTGTAGTCCAGAAAGGATTTCAAGTTTGGCTTTGGCAATGCCTTCCTTGCTTCCCAATTGTTCCATATGCGACTCACCGATGAGCGTAATCGCAACAACTTCTGGGAGTGCTAATTTTGATAAGAATTCGATTTCGTGGAAATCACTCATTCCCATCTCTAAGACAAGTGCTTGCGTTGATTCGGGCATATCTAAAATCGTTTGTGGTAAGCCGATATCGTTATTGAAGTTCCCTTGTGTTTTATAGACACGGTAGCGTGCGCCTAGAGCGGCTGCTGTCATATCTTTTGTCGTTGTTTTCCCAGAACTACCTGTGATTCCAACGATGCGTGGCGATACTTTTTCTAAATACCATTTCGCTAATTTTTGAAAAGCTTGAAGTGGGTCGTCCACCCAAATGGCACAGATTCCATCTGGTGGCGTTACATCTTGTTTGCCCCATAACACGGCTGTTGCGCCTGCTTGAATCGCTTGTTCAATATAATCATGTCCATCTGTTTGCCCTTGAAGTGGCACGAAAAGGCTGTTTGGACCTAATTTTCGTGTATCGAAGGCTACAGATTCGATAACTTCAAATCGATGTGCTGATTGATAATCAATCGCTTCGACGGCTTTTGTAATTTCAGCAACTGTTCCAATACTCATCTTTCTACCCCTTATCTCGCGTGACGATCGTTATAGCGTTTCAACGCTAATTGAATGAGTTCTTCGACTAAATCTTTATAGGAAATGCCCATTGCTTCCCATAGTTTTGGATACATACTAAATTGTGTGAACCCTGGCATTGTATTCACTTCGTTGATAAACACTTCGTTTGTTTCTGTTAAGAAGAAATCACAACGTGTTAAGCCACTACCGTCAATGGCACGGAATGCCGTTACAGCATACTCACGAATTTTAGCAGAGACTTCTTCTGGAATCGCTGCTGGGATTTGAAGTGTTGTTGTGTTGTTAATGTATTTTTCGTTGTAATCGTAGAAACCTGCTTGTTTCACGACTTCCCCAACCACAGATGTATTCACTTCGTCGTTTCCAAGAACCGCTACTTCGACTTCGCGTGCGTCGATTCCTTGTTCTACGACGATACGGCGGTCGTATTTCAACGCTTCTTCGATGGCTGCTGTTAATTCTTCGCGGTTTGTCGCTTTAGAAATCCCAACACTTGAACCCATATTCGCTGGTTTCACGAATACTGGATAGCGTAATGTTCCTTCCACACGTGTGAAGATGGCTTCTGGTGATTTTTCGAAATCAGCTTTCACGAATGGAACGAATGGCACTTGTGGAATGCCTGCTTGTTGGAATAAATGCTTGCTGGCAATTTTGTCCATTCCGTTTGCGCTGGCTAATACGCCACAACCAACATATGGTAAGTCTAAGATTTCGAATAATCCTTGAATCGTTCCATCTTCTCCGTTTGGTCCGTGTAAGATTGGGAATACTACTGTATCTGGTCCTGCGATATCGCATGGTTGGATGCGAACGCCTGTTGATGTTTCGCCTTCAGTTGTTGCAAAATGCGCTACAGGGCCTTCTGTTAGACGAAGTGCTTGGTCAAAGCTACAGGTGCTTTTAACGCTTCTCCTTTTAACCATGTTCCTTCTTTTGTAATGTACACTGGTTGCACATCGTAATACTCGAAATAAATCTCTTTAATAATTGAACCGGCTGTTAAAATTGAAATATCGTGCTCTGCACTCTTTCCGCCGTAAATTACTACAATTTTCATATGAATCCTCCAAACTATTCGCGTGCTGCGAACCGCCTCATTTAGGCTCTTCGAACGTTATTTTGAAAATAACCTTGCACTTTTCAGTATAACAAAACGGCCCAATGGTTACAAGTTACGGCCAAGCGATTAAAAAAGCACCTTTCACAACCGCTGTGAAAAGTGCTTTAGATGGCGTCATTTGTTGGAAGTTTCGCTGAAACCTTCCAGTTTTGATACGTTTCGCTATACGCGAGTTGTCCAATACGGACGTTTTGTGTCACTTCTTTATCGGAATAATGATAACGGTCCTCCGTTAAGAAGATTGGTACTTCGTAGCTGTCTTCTTTCTTTGTGACTTTATCAAAAGCCAAGCTGATTCCTTCACGATACAATGGCATCATTTCTTTGAGCGCTTCGATGGAAATCGCTGAAGCCACTTTGTCGGCACCAAAGAATAAAAACTTCGGTGTCTCGTTCAAGATATCTGTCATCTCGATTTGTACTTGCGCCGATAAGATAGGCAAGAATTGCTCAATTTTACGGTAGTACACTTTCGAGTAGCCATTTTCAAGTGACAAGTAAATAAAGTTGTTTTGTAATTTATAGAAGAACGGCGAATGTAAATGCGTCTTCGCGTGCGAAATATACAGCAAGTCTGCAATTTCTTGCGGCGTTAATTGATGAACGAAATCAATCGAATCAAAGTCCACCCAGTTCGATGGCGCCTCTTTGCCTTCTTCCACCCCTTGGAGATACGCTAACACATTTTTACGACCCTTCACCCACATGAAGCCTGTATATGGATCGTGTGTGGCAAGGCTTGACTTCCCGTTTAAGAGAAGTAGGTTTTGCGGAATCTCAGACTGTGGTAAGGCAGACAAACGAAACGCAATCGACTTCGTTAGTACATGATTCGATACGCTATCGTAATGGATATACAATTGTTTAGCCACAGTCTCACCTCCATAGAGTTTATCATGTTCCATTATAAAGGATTTCTTTCTACTAAAACATATATATTAGATTACATTTTTACGTGTGAACCGTTTTCTTTTGTAACAATTTAGCAACATTCTAATCTAGTTCTCAGAAAACAAAAAGACTGAGGAAATCCTCAGTCTTCAGGTTACATTTTTTCTAATCGTTTAATACGATTGGCTGTCGATGGGTGCGTTGAGAAGAGCGAATCTCCTTCTTCCCCAAACGGATTTGAGATATATAACGCCGCACTCTTCTTGTCGGCTTCCGTCATTGGCGGAGCTTCCGAAATCTTCGTCAGTGCAGAAATAAGTCCATATGGATTTCGTGTGAATTCCACTGCTGACGCATCTGCTAAGTACTCACGGTTTCGTGACAAGGCTAACTGCAAGATAGTCGACATAAATGGCCCAAGAATCATCGCGATTAACCGATGACCATGAAGATAGCATTTGCGCTACCACCGTTGTCATCATCATCTCGGTCTCTACTACCGCCACCCCAGAACATCATGCGACTTCCGAATTGGACGAGCATAGCAATCACTGCACCAAGCGCAATCGCAATCGTTTGAAGGCGAACGTCATAGTTACGAATGTGTCCAAACTCGTGAGCAATAACCCCTTCAAGTTCTTCACGATTCAACCGTTCTAATAAACCTGTTGTGACCGCCACGGCTGCATTTTCTGGAGAACTTCCTGTCGCAAATGCGTTTGGAGATTCGTCCTCGATAATGAAGATACGCGGCATTGGTACTTTTGCGATCATCGCCATATCAGTGACGATGTTCCAAATCATTGGTGCTTGATTTTTATCTGTAATTTCTTTGGCATGGTTTAATTGCATCACTACATTAGTCGCATTTGCAATCATCATCATTGAATACAACCCGCCGGCAACAAGGGCGATAATAACCCCAGCGACGACACTGCGTAAAGCATAATATCCAATTCCGATTCCCACTGCAATGAAGAGCGCCATGTACAACGCAATCACGACCAGCGTTTTGCGTTTGTTGGAAGCAATTTGTTGGTATAACATCCTAGCACTCCCTCCCTACTAATGAACTGTCAATTAGAATTTCACTTCAGGAACTTTACGAGCTTCAACTGGAGTTTCTAACATTTCTTCTTTAGTGAATCCACCAAAACCAGCAATAATGTTTGTTGGAATTGATTGAATAGAGATGTTATATCTCGCAACACTTGAATTGTATAATTGACGAGCGTAAGAAATCTTGTTCTCTGTGTTTGTCAATTCTTCTTGTAAGTTTAAGAAGCTGTCGTTCGCTTTTAAATCAGGATAGCTTTCAGCTAAAGCGAAAATAGTTTTTAAAGCACCTGATAATTGGTTAGATGCTTCCATTTTTTCTTGTGGTGAAACATCGCTACCCATGTTTGCGATTTGGTTTCTCATCGCAATTACTTGAGTTAATGTTTCTTGTTCGTGTTTTGCGTAACCTTTCACTGTTTCAACAAGGTTTGGAACTAAGTCGTTACGACGTTGTAATTGAACATCGATTTGTGCCCAAGCTTCTTGAACCCAGTTTTTTTGTTGTACAAGTCCGTTGTATGCAAACATTGCCCATAGAACAATTACTGCTAAGACTCCTAATACAATCCATACTACTGTCATTTTTTGACACTCTCCTTTAGATTTAATACCCTCATTGTACCATATTTTCCTATTTGTGTGTAAAATAGTAGGTAAAGATAGAGTAGCAAAACGTAAAAATTTCTGCATCCATCCTAAGACGGATTTTGCAGTAGAAAGGAGACCCATGATTCAGCAACAGTTATTCTCGCCGATTCCACAGACGATAGAGAATTTTCCCCGTTTTCCATTGCCACAAAGCTACGTGGATTTTCTTTTGGAAAATGGTGCCGGATTCTTCACGAACACTAAGATTCCAACGGCGGAACCAACGCGATTTGGCCTCGACTACGCGCTCTGTAATGGACTGAGCGGCTACTCAGAAGGCCCGTATTTCCCAAGTGTTCTGGATGCTGCATGGTCTCCAGAAGTGACAGGATTGCCTGAGTACTTTGTGGTCTTTTTCCAAGACGGACCTGTCTATTACGCCTTCGATTATCAAAACGGCGCTACCCAGGAACCAAGCATCCGTCTAATTGACGTAGAAATGGATCAGTGGCTCGAAGTGGCAGGCTCTTTTGATGATTTTCTCTCTCAGCTAGAAGCAACGACCGAAGACATCACGTATGATATGAAAGACTGGGTTTCCATCCATACCTTATTGCAACAAATCGGACAAGAAAATCCCGATACACTGGAGGGACTCCTTGAAATCTTGCAAGACACCCACCCACAACTCTTCTTGCAGCAAACAGCCTATGCCTTAGAGCATATAGAATCCGAAGCTATTCGTTCGATTTATAAAGAACGCTTCGCCTTTATCGAGGATTTCCTCAGCGCAGAATTCTCTTCCTATCCAGAATACGAGCACTGCCGCACTTTATTATCCAAACTATAACAATAAGACTAACATTTCTGTTGGTCTTATTTTCATTCTTGTATTCACTTTCTTTCTATAAGAAGCTCAAGAAAACTGTTCAAAACGAAGAACTCCGAGGATTCGCACTTTCCTCTATCCTCTCTATTCCATCCTCTTTTTTTATAAGTATCTCCAAAAAAACTGTTCAAAACGGAAAACACGAAGGATTCTCACTTCCCTCTACCCTCTCTATCCCATCCTCTTTTTTTATAAGTATCTCCAAAAAACTGTTCAAAACGGAAAACACGAAGGATTTTATAATAGCAGTAATGGGGGATAGCATTCAAAGTGAATTACGTACTCTTGAAAATTTATTTTCTAGAGTACGTTTGAATCTTGAAAGAGCTTGAGACCATGGCTCAAGCCGGTGCCCCATTACAGCTATTATAAATAAATCCTTCAGTGTTTGGAGTTTTGAACGAAGTTCTCTTTCTTGAGTAAACACCTTTCGGTGTTTTATTGTAACTAAAAGAAAAAGAGGGGTGAAAAACTTTCACCCCTCTCTGATTACATCATACCCATGCCCGGATCCATCCCTGGCATTGGTGGTGCAACTGGAGCTGGTTTGTCAGCTACCACAGCTTCTGTTGTTAATAATAATGCTGAAACAGATGCAGCATTTTGTAATGCAGAACGTGTTACTTTTGTTGGGTCCACGATACCTGCTTCAATCATGTTTACCCATTCATCTGTAGCGGCATTGTATCCAATCCCTTTTTCTTCAGATTTCAAACGAGCAACAATCACTGAGCCTTCAAGACCTGCATTTCAGCGATTTGACGTAATGGTTCTTCTAATGAACGAGATACGATTTTCGCACCTGTAGCTAAGTCGCCTTCTAATTCAAGAGCATCCACTACTTTTTGAACGTTCACAAGAGCTGTTCCCCCACCTGAAACGATACCTTCTTCAACTGCTGCGCGAGTTGCGTTTAAGGCATCTTCAATGCGAAGTTTTTTCTCTTTCAATTCTGTTTCAGTAGCAGCACCGACTTTAATCACGGCAACCCCACCTGATAATTTAGCAAGACGTTCATGTAATTTTTCACGGTCGAAATCACTTGTTGTATCTTGTGCTTGTGCGCGAATTAAAGCAACACGGTTCGCGATTAATTCTTTAGAACCTGCACCTTCAACGATTGTAGTGCTGTCTTTAGAAACCACTACTTTACCAGCAGTCCCTAATTGAGCTAATGTTGCGTCTTTTAATTCTAAGCCAAGGTCCTCTGTAATCACTTGAGCACCTGTTAAGACCGCAATATCTTCTAACATCGCTTTACGACGGTCACCAAATCCTGGAGCTTTTACAGCAACCACGTTAAATGTTCCGCGTAATTTGTTTAATACTAATGTTGGTAAAGCTTCGCCATCTACGTCATCCGCGATGATTAATAACGCACGTCCTTGTTGAACGATTTGTTCTAATAATGGAATGATTTCTTGGATGTTTGACACTTTCTTATCTGTGATTAAGATAAATGGATTGTCTAAAGTCGCAATCATCTTATCGTTATCCGTTACCATGTATTGTGATAAGTAACCACGGTCAAATTGCATACCTTCTACTACATCTAATTCAGTTTCAATCCCTTTTGATTCTTCGATTGTGATAACACCGTCGTTCCCCACTTTTTCCATAGCTTCAGCGATTAATTCACCGACTTCCGCTGAACCTGAAGAAATTGCTGCAACTTGTGCAATGGCTTCTTTTGATTCTACTGGACGAGAAATGCGGTGTAATTCTTCAACCGCTGCTTTTGTCGCAAGTTCAATCCCGCGGCGGATGCCTACTGGGTTTGCTCCAGCCGTTACGTTTTTCAACCCTTCACGAACGATGGCTTGTGTTAACACTGTCGCTGTAGTTGTACCGTCACCGGCAATATCGTTTGTTTTTGAAGCCACTTCAGCCACGAGTTTTGCACCCATATTTTCGAAGTGATCTTCTAATTCGATTTCTTTGGCAATCGTTACCCCATCATTTGTAATTAGTGGAGAACCGAATGCTTTTTCTAATACAACATTACGTCCTTTTGGTCCTAATGTTACTTTTACTGTGTTCGCTAAAACGTCCACACCACGTAGCATGGCGCTTCTTGCATCTTCTGCAAATTTAATATCTTTCACCATAGTTGTATCCCCCTTTATTCAACAATTGCGATAATGTCTTTTTCTTTCACGATGATATATTCTTGACCATCTAATTTAACTTCTGTTCCTGAATATTTCTCGAATACGACTTTATCGCCAACCGCTACTTGACGGTCTTCAGCAGCAGTTAATTCGCTTGTTGCGATAACTTTTGCAAATTGTAATTTTTCTTGAGCAGTTGTTGGTAGGAATAATCCCCCAGCAGTTTTTTCTTCTTGCTCAACCATTTGAATAACAACTCTATCTTTTAAAGGCTTTAACATATGAAATCCTCCTTCATCTTTTTTAGCACTCAAAAACACTGAGTGCTAACTCATAGTTTTATGATACTCATTTGGTCAGGAAAAATCAAGAATAAATACTTGCTTATTTCTCAAGAATTATGTAAGATTTTGACAGGAAAGGATGATTGCTATGACACGAAAAAGTTTCTTTAGAAGACTATATTTTGAAATCATATTAGCCGTCTTCTTTATCTTTCTAGCAACGACGCATTATCCTGGTAATGGATTTGACTTTATCACATTATTCTGCTGTCTATTCGCAACGACAAGCATCGTAACAAGTATCAACATGCTTCGCACCTATAACGAGTTGAAAAACTCGCCAACCTCATCGATAATCTTCCCGATGACGAGGATTCACTAGACGATAAAGAACCAAAAGAAAAGCACTAATCGCTCCGCAAATCGGATTGGATTAGTGCTTATTTTTTATACAAAAAAGACACCCTATACGGATGCCTATTGTCAGATTATTTTTGGTTGTCCAAGAAATAAATTAGAGTTTGTAGTTCGTTTGTTAAGTCCACGTTTTGAACTCGAACGTTTTCTGGTACGTCTAAGCGGATTGGTGTGAAGTTCAAGATTCCGCGAACATTTGCTCTACTAAGCGGTCCGCTGTTTCTTGAGCCACATCTTGAGGAACTGTTAAGATGGCCACTTGGATTTGTTGCACTTTCAATTGTTCTACCATTTCATCCATGCTGTAAACTGGCACACCTGTTTGGATTGTTCCAACGATGTCCTCGTTTACGTCGAACGCAGCGCTAATACGCACGTTGTTGCTTTGGTGGAAGTTGTAGTTTAAGAGCGCTTGTCCTAATTTACCAACCCCTACTAAAGCGACGTTCGTTAAGCGATCTTGGTTTAAAGTATGGCTGAAGAATTCTAATAAGTATTCTACATCATATCCATATCCACGTTTTCCTAAAGCTCCAAAGTATGAAAAGTCACGACGGATTGTTGCGCTATCGACTTTTACAGCTTCACTTAATTCAGTTGATGAGATGCGACGTTTTCCTGCATCATGCAAGAAACGTAAGTAACGATGATAAATGGCCAAACGTTTCGCAGTTGCGCGTGGCACTTCGATTTCTTTTAATTCGTTTAAATCTTTCATTGATAAGACTCCCTTTTTCTTTTTTATCCATGCGTATTCTATCACAACGACATTTCATTTCACAAACAGTATGCTTGTACCTCACGAACATTCATCAATTTCGCTTATATACAGCAAGCTTTGTGCTTTTTTCTTCACAACCTCCCTATTGTGAATGTGAATGCAAATCCGAGCGCGTTTCAATATTGGTCCTTCTCTTTTTTATGCTAAAATAAACTGAAACCAGATTGAAAGGACCCGTCATGATTTTATTACAAGGACAAGGACTCGCGCGTACGTTTGCGGATGAAGTCCTATTTGAAAATATTACAATTCATATTCAAGAAAATTCCCGCATTGCTATCGTTGGGCGAAATGGGACTGGAAAATCCACGCTATTAAAAATGTTGGCTGGTATCGAAGAACCTTCTCTTGGCGCTGTGTCAAAGAAGAAAGATCTCTCGATTGGCTACTTAGACCAATACGCTGCCATCCAGTCTTCTCGCACCGTGTGGGAAGAAATGGTGCATCTCTTCGAAGATGTGGAAACCTTGAAGAAACAAGCGCAAAAAGCAGCTGAACAACTCGGTGACCCAGACCTTCTAAGTGACCCTGTGGCGTATGAACTCGCCTTAAAACGATACGACCAGCTTCAAGAAGAATTGAACCAGAAGAATGCGTATGGTTACGAGTCTGAGATTCGTACCGTACTTCACGGCTTCCGTTTCTATCCAGAAGACTACGACCAACCGATTCAAGCACTCTCTGGAGGCCAACGTACTCGTCTCGCTCTGGCTCGTATTTTATTAGAAAAACACGACTTACTCATCTTAGACGAGCCGACCAACCACTTGGATATCGAGACATTGACGTGGCTTGAAGACTACTTACGATCTTCTAGTAGCGCTCTTGTCATCGTATCCCACGACCAATACTTCTTGGACCGTGTGTGTAACGAAGTCTATGAAATCAGTCATAAAGCCTGCGAATATTACAAAGGAAACTACTCGCACTACTTAGAAGAACGCGAGCAACGCTATTTACTCAAACAAAGCCTACGAGAAGCAGCAACAAGAGATTCACGACTTGGAAGAATTCATCGCGAAAAACTTGGTGCGCGCCTCAACTACAAAACGTGCGCAATCACGCCGTAAGAAACTCGAGAAAATGGAACGCTTAGAAAAACCAAAAGGCGATCAGCGCTCTGCTCGATTTGAATTCACAGTGGAACGCGAATCCGGAAACCAAGTGCTGCAAGTCACAGATGCTTATATTGGCTACGACCACGAAGCCTTGAGCGGTCCGATTTCCTTCCAGCTTCGTAAGCGTGAAGCCATCGCGATTGTGGGGCCTAACGGTATTGGAAAATCTACCCTCTTGAAGTCGATTACGGGTGAATTACCTTTAATCGAAGGCGCAATTGAGTTAGGCGCTGGCGTTCAAGTCGGTTACTATGACCAAAACTTGACCGGCCTCTCTTCGAATCAAACGGTTCTAGAAGAGCTGTGGTCTCGTCACTCTACCATGCCTGAAAAAGACGTTCGTTCGATTCTTGGCAGCTTCCTTTTCTCAGGAAACGACGTAGAGAAAACAACCGCGCAACTCAGCGGGGGTGAAAAGGCCCGTTTAGCGCTTTGCAAACTGTCTCTTGAACACGATAATTTCCTACTGCTCGACGAACCAACGAACCACTTGGACATCGACAGTAAAGAAGTGCTCGAAGATGCCCTCATCGACTACGACGGCACGATTTGTTTCGTTTCGCATGACCGTTTCTTCATCAACAAGGTCGCAACGGCCATCCTGGAAATCGAAGAAACTGGAAGCACGCTGTATTTAGGCGACTATGACTATTATCTCGAGAAAAAACAAGAGAAAGAAGAAATCGCCGCATTGCAAAAAGCCAAAGACGTCCCAGTGGATAAAGCTGAGCCGATGACAGAAGCCAAAGCCAGCTACCATGCCTCTAAAGAAGAGCAACGTCAAATCCGTACGCTCACTCGTCGCATTGAGCAATTAGAAACGGAAATGCATGATATCGAAACCGCACTCGAACAAGTACACGAAGCGATGACGCTGGAAGAAAACTATTCTGACCCAGATAAATCCGCTGCCCTCTCAACCGAAGAAGGCGCCCTTCTCGAGCGCCAAGAAACCCTTCTTGCCGAATGGGAAGAAGCATCTCTAGCGCTAGAAGAATTCAATCAATAGTCATTTGAAATTATCATATATGATAATTTTGTACTTGCAATTCATCTCTAGCTCTAGAAGAGTTCAATCCATAATCGTTTGAAATTATCATATATGATAATTTTGTACTTACAATTCATCTCTAGCTCTAGAAGAATTCAATCCATAATCGTTTGAAATTATCATATATGATAATTTTTGTACTTACAATTCATCTCTAGCTCTAGAAGAGTTCAATCCATAATCGTTTGAAATTATCATATATGATAATTTTTGTACTTACAATTCATCTCTAGCTCTAGAAGAATTCAATCCATAATCATTTGAAATTATCATATATGATAATTTTCTACTTTCAGCAATTCAAAGAAGCGTAGACCCTTTTTATAGAGTCTACGCTTCTTTTTAGTTTTTAGATTAATGTTGCCACTGACTTTGATAGAGATTGTAGTAAAATCCACGTTGCTCCATCAAGCTGGCATGATTGCCTTTTTCAATGACATGTCCGTCTTTCAAGACGAGAATCACATCCGCCGTACGAATCGTCGATAAGCGGTGCGCCACGATAAAGCTCGTACGTCCTTCCATCAAATGTTGGAAAGCTTCTTGAATCTTCAACTCGGTACGCGTATCAATGGAAGACGTTGCCTCATCGAGAATCAGCATATTGGGTTGTCCCATCATTACACGCGCGATACAGAGTAATTGTTTTTGCCCTTGTGAGAAGTCCCCACCGTCATCTGAAATCACCGTATCATACCCTTGCGGCAGACGGCTTACAAACCCATGAATATGGCAGAGTTTGGCGATACGAATCATCTCTTCTTCGCTAATCGTTGGATTTCCCATCGTGATATTTTCACGGACAGTTCCCGTTTGAAGCCATGTTTCTTGAAGCACCATTCCAAATCCATTTCGAAGGGAATGACGCGTGATGTCTTCAATCGAAAGTCCGTCGATGGCTAATTTTCCACTATTAATATCGTAAAAACGCATCAATAAGTTAATCAATGTCGTCTTCCCACTTCCGGTTGGACCAACAATCGCCACACGTTGCCCTGGTTTAACGTCGAGCGAGAAGTCTTCAATGAGCGGTTGGTCTTTCACATAAGAGAAGTCCACATGGCTAAATTCCACTGCCCCGTCGAAACTTTCAGGAGATGCAGCATTTTTGCGCTCTGGACGTTCAGAAGGTTGTTCCAATAGTTCAAACACGCGGTTGGCACAGGCAATCGCATTTTGCAACTCGGTAATGACTCCGGAGATTTCATTGAATGGTTTTGTATATTGGTTTGCGTAACTTAAGAAGGCAGATAGTTGTCCCACCGTCACGCCACCGCTCATCACAAAGAACGCCCCGAACACGCCCACACTCGTATAGACGATACTATTGACAAAGCGCGTTGCTGGATTCGTGATGCTCGAGAAGAAAATAGCCTTGAGCGATACATCCGTTAATTCCTTATTAATGACCGAGAAGTCCTCGATGACTTTTTCCTGTTGCTGAAAGGCCGTCACCACTCTTGTTCCCTCAATCATCTCATTCATATAGGCTGTTTGGTCGCCACGAATTTCCGATTGTTGTTTAAAGAAATGATAGGATTTCTTCGCGACAAAGCTGGCCATCACGAAAGATACTGGCGTCACCACCACTACGACAAGCGTCAATGTCATATTCACGCTCAGCATAAAGACTAAGGTTCCTAAAATCGTCATCACACCGGTGAATAACTGCGTAAATCCCATCAATAATCCATCCGCGAATTGATCTGCGTCCGCAATGATACGGCTCTCGATTTCTCCAGCTGGATGAATATCTAAATAACTAAGCGGCAATGTCTCGATTTTTTCAAGCGCATCTCTACGAAGGTCACGAACCACCGAGTACGTCATCTTGTTATTGCTGAGGTTCATAAACCACTGCGCGATGGCAGCCATTGCTGTAAAGAGTCCAATCTGCCAAAGGATGGCAAATAGTCCTTCATAGAATACTTGGCCCGTGTCCACCATTTGGTCCACAGCTTCCCCGACTAATTTTGGAATCATTAACGTTCCGAATACATTCACACTCGCCAAAAGGATGGACGCTACGAAGTAGATACGGTAGCGACGAATATAGCGGAGGACTTTACGGATGGTTTCCCATTGAGTTGTCTGTCTCATGCTTCATCCTCCTTTGGAAATTGTGAATAGTAAATTTCTTGATAAATCTCATTGTTGGCTAAGAGCTCTTCATGCGTGCCTTTGCCGACAAGATTTCCTTCATCTAAAACAAGAATTAAGTCTGCATACTGCACAGATGCTGCCCGTTGCGACACGATAAAGGTCGTTGGACGTGGCGTTTGATTCTTAATCGCCTCACGTAATTTCGCATCGGTCGCAAAGTCTAATGCCGAAGCACTATCATCTAAGATTAAAATTGGTGCTTGTTTCGCAATGGCACGTGCAATCGTCATCCGTTGTTTTTGCCCACCGGATAAATTGCGTCCATTTTGTTCAATGCCATAATCAAGTCCGCCTTCTTTCGTTTGCACAAACTCACTGGCTTGAGCGACATCAAGTGCATGCTCTATCCCTTCACTGGAAGCAGATGCATTTCCAAAACGGACATTGTCGGCAATCGTTCCCCGGAAGAGTTGTGCCTTTTGCAAGACCATTCCGACCGCTCCACGTAGCGATGATAAACGGTAGTCACGTACATCTTCTCCAAACACCTCTACATTCCCTTTGGTCGCATCATAGAAACGAGGAATCATATTCACTAGAGACGATTTCCCGCTACCAGTCCCACCGATAACGCCGATGGTCTGTCCTTTCAACGCAGTAAAGGAGATATGGTTCAGCGCTGCATTTGGTCCCCTAGGTACGTCAACGTCACGTCATTAAACGCCACTGCCACTTCACCTTCAGGATGAACCTCCTTAGTCCCTTCGACCATATCCGCTTTAATTGATAGAATCGTATCGATACGCTCTGCACTCGCCAGTGATTTTGTCATCGTTACGACAAGGTTTGCGAATTTTACGAGCTCCACTAAAATTTGCGACATGTAGTTTGTTAAAGCGATGACTTCCCCTTTCGTCAAGGTTCCGGTATCCACTTTAATCGCCCCACCATAAAGAATGACGATAAGCGCCACATTCACAATCACAAACGTAATAGGGTTCATAGCTCCTGAGAGACCACTCACCTTTTGTTGCGCCTGATTCAACGCTTCGGTATTCTCTCTAAACGTCTGAATTTCTTTTTCTTCGCGGTTAAATGCACGAATCACACGCACGCCGAGTAAGTTTTCATGCACGAGACGCATAATGCGATCTAGTTTTCCTTGCACACGGCGATACATCGGAATCGTCCAGTAAATAATCCCGAATACGACGATTGCTAAGATTGGAACGGTGATTACAAACGTCCATGCCATTTCCACATTCACGACAAAGGCCATCACAATCGCTCCACCGACGATAAACGGCGAACGTAGCAATAGACGAAGAGCGATATTTAACCCACTTTGCACGAGATTTATATCACTCGTCAAACGCGTCAGTAAAGTGTCATTCCCAATCGCATCGAGTTGCGAGAAACTAAAGTATTGAATTTTTGAAAAGAGTGCCTGTCTCACATCAGCGGTAAATCCAGTTGCCGCCTTTGCCGCAAAATATTGAGCAGTAATCGACACAGCTACGCCAAGGATTCCGAGCCCAATCAGAATCGCTCCTTGTTGGAGAATCAATGCAGTATCCCCGTTTCCAACTCCTTTATCGATAATAACCGCCATAACGAGCGGAACAAACAACTCCAGAATCGCTTCGAATAATTTAAATAAAGGTGCCAATATCGTTTCTTTCAGATATGGCTTCAAATAAGGTTTTAAGTTGTTCACACGCGTACTTCCTTTAACATCCATAGTACTTCTATTGTATCACATTTTACCCTCTTCAAAGCGGAAAAACACGATTCCTGCTTTTGATTTTTTAGAGTGTAACAATTATGTTACGTAACAAAAATGTTACACTCACTTTTAATTTCCTAAAGATGTATCATTTATGATACGTATCATAAATGATACATCTCGTTTTTCCATCCTCAACGAATCCCTTTTTATACCCACAGTGGGTGTAGCGGAGTAAATAATCATTAGAAGACTGGGCATCCCCTTCTTATAAAAATCTGATTACGAAAAATCTTACGGATTCTATAATAGCCATAACGTGGGATAGCATTAAATGCGAAAAAGGGAGCGTAGGAATTTTATTCCGTAACTAAAGAACTTATAAAATGTGACGCAGTAGCTGATTGAATTAATCTTCATCACTCGTGATTTGCTTAATTCTAATCAGCCTTGCGGGGGTAAGACTACAAAGCAAAACGGACTCACACTGTGAGTCCGTTTTTAGCTTTTGTCTTACTCCCTATTTACGTAAACCGTGCTCCTCGATATACTCCGCAATTTGGATAGCGTTGCTTGCTGCACCCTTACGAATATTGTCACCCACACACCAGATGTGGAAGCTGTTAGGTTGAGAAATGTCGCGACGAATACGTCCTACATACACTTCATCATGTCCAGTTGCTTGTAATGGTGTTGGATATACATTTTCCTCAGGTTTATCTAATACGATTACGCCTGGTGCTTTTTCTAAAATCGCACGAATTTCTTCAGGAGTTGTATCTTTTTCGAAAGTCACATTGATTTCTACAGAGTGCGAGTTATAAACAGGCACACGTACACAAGTAGCCGTAATCGCTACATCATCAGACAATCCAAGAATCTTGCGTGTTTCTTGAATCATTTTCATTTCTTCTTTTGTATAGCCATTTTCTAAAAATACATCGATATGTGGCAATACATTATTGTAAATTGGGTGTGGGTAGTTCGTTGGTGCTTCCCCTTTTTCCCCATTTCTTAAATCGTTAATCCCTGCTTGTCCAGAACCTGAAACCGCTTGGTAAGTTGTATACGCCACACGTTTCAATCCAAATGCATCATGCAATGGACGTAATGGCACAACTGATTGAATCGTTGAGCAGTTTGGATTAGCGATAATCTTACGCTCTAATGTTGGCGCGTTACATTCTGGCACAACTAAATCAATCTCTGGATCCATTCTCCATGCGCTTGAGTTGTCAATGACAATTACGCCGTCACGTTCTGCGATTGGCGCAAATTTCAATGAAGTGCCGCCCCCTGCTGAGAAGATGGCGTAGTCAATATCACGCTTGAAGGAGTCTTCCGTTAATTCTTCGACTACATAATCTTTTCCTCTAAACTGTAGTACTTTTCCTGCTGAACGCGCTGACGCAAATAAATACAAGTGGTCTACTTGTAAGTTGCTTTCTTCTAAACGTTCAATCATTTTTGTTCCAACGACACCTGTCGCTCCTACAATTGCAATATTTACCATAAAAAAATCTCCTTTTTGCTAAAACGCTATGTTGAAAATTATAGCGAATCTCTCGTTGAAAGTAAAGAATTGTCTTTCTTTGTGACACATTTGTAGCTAGTATAGATACACTCTTTAATGAGTGCGTCATCTGAGCATACATTCAGCGCAATCGAAATCCAATGCTTCTTATTCATATGATAGGCTTCATAAATCCCGTCAGTCGTGATGAGTCGTTCCTTGTCTTCCGGATGAATCTTCACGTTCAAAATAAGGGCGTTCGCCTGGGAAGCCACTCCTAGTTTTTGAAGGGGCACTTCCATCATGAGACCATACCATTTGCCTTTATCTTCGACCATAAAGCCCATCGCCTCCGTCTTCTCAAATGGATTGCCATAATACGGGACGATATTTTCAATCATCCACTTCGTCCACTTCTGGCGCGCTTCTTCGATATCCGATTGCTCCGGATGCATCCATTGGAACGCTAGCTCACTTGCCTCTTCGCGCAAGGCCTGAGCGATACTGCTACTCGTTGTTGGGATATCAAATAACTGATAGCGCTCGTTAACCTCATCGAGCGCTATCATTTCTAAGCCTTGTTTTTGCTGGCACTCACCACCTGAAAGTAAAATCCCTCCATTTGGCTCGGAAAGACTTTTCCTTCCAGTTCTGGTAAGTCCTTTGTTAATTTCCATTTCATAAATGTGTCCTCTTATAAGCGATACTCAGCACGCAATTCGAGAATCACGTCGCGTAAGTCTGCTGCTTTCTCGAAATCGAGGTCTTTGGCTGCGGCACGCATATCCAACTCGAGTAACTCAAGCGCTTCTCGGCGTTGTTCTTGCGTCATCTTCTTAAAGTCTTTTGCAGTCGTTGGTGCAGCTTCTTTTTCGACCTCGTGCGTAATCGCAATTAAATCGCGGATATTCTTCACGATGGTCTTCGGAACGATGCCGTGTTCTTTATTGTACGCCTCTTGGATGGCACGACGACGATTCGTTTCATCAATCGCTTTTTGCATCGAATCCGTAATCTTATCGGCATACATAATTACGCGACCGTTCGCATTACGCGCTGCACGTCCAATCGTTTGAACAAGAGAACGTTCACTACGAAGGAAGCCTTCCTTATCCGCATCCAGAATTGCCACAAGGGACACTTCCGGCACGTCTAACCCTTCACGAAGCAAGTTGATTCCGACCAACACGTCGAATTCCCCGAGTCGTAAGTTACGGATGATTTCCGTACGTTCCAATGTCTTAATGTCACTATGCAAGTACTTCACCTTAATGCCCACTTCTTCTAAGTAGTCGGTCAAGTCCTCTGACATCTTCTTGGTCAACGTCGTAATAAAGACACGCTCATTGCGTTCGACACGTAAGTTAATTTCACTAATAAGGTCATCAATCTGTCCTTTAATTGGACGCACTTCCACTGGCGGATCGAGTAAGCCGGTTGGACGAATGATTTGCTCGGTAACCGTTGGCGTATGAGACAATTCGTAAGGCCCTGGAGTCGCCGAAATATAAATGATTTGCGGCACGCGTTCCTCGAACTCTTCAAAGCGCAATGGACGGTTATCCAAGGCACTTGGCAAGCGGAAGCCGTATTTAATCAACTGCTCCTTACGAGCACGGTCCCCGTTATACATTCCACGAATTTGCGACATCGTAATATGCGATTCATCGACCACGAAGAGCGAATCTTTCGGGAAGAAGTCTAGCAAGGTATACGGTGGTTGTCCTGGACGTCGACCATCCATATGACGAGAGTAGTTCTCAATCCCGTTACAGTAGCCCATCTCAAGAAGCATTTCGATATCGTAGTTGGTACGTTGCTCTAAGCGTTGCGCTTCGAGTAACTGATGGTTGTCCCGTAATTCTTTCAGTCGTTCCGCAAGCTCTTCTTTAATCGTCGCTACGGCCCGTGAAATTTGGTCTTCATTGGCTACAAAGTGCGTTGCTGGGAAAATCGGCACGTGTTCCACGGTTGCTTTAATTTCACCCGTCAACACATCAACTTCTTTAATCGCTTCGATTTCATCTCCGAAGAACTCGATACGAAAGGCCGTCGCATCATTTCCTGGTAGGAAGATTTCAACGACATCCCCACGAACACGGAAAGTTCCGCGGCGGAAATCATAGTCGTTACGCTCGAATTGCATTTCTACCAATCGACGCAATAGGTCATCGCGTTCGATTTCCATGCCTTCACGAAGCGATAATACATGGTCGCGGTAATCTTCTGGGTTTACTAAACCGTACATCGAAGACACAGACGCCACTACAATCACATCGCGACGTTCTAGAAGGGCGCTTGTTGCCGAATGCCGTAATTTATCAATCTCATCGTTGACACTTGATTCCTTCTCAATATACGTATCGCTGGCAGGTACGTACGCCTCCGGTTGATAGTAGTCATAGTACGATACAAATATTCGACCGCATTGTCCGGGAAGAATTCTTTCAACTCTCCGTACAACTGGCCGGCTAATGTTTTATTATGCGCTAATACTAGCGTTGGTTTATTTACTTCTTGAATCACATTGGCAATCGTGAACGTCTTCCCTGTTCCGGTTGCCCCAAGTAAGGTCTGTTCTTTAACCCCATTTTTGATGCCATCGACGAGTTCTTGGATGGCTTGAGGTTGGTCTCCATTTGGTGCATAAGGAGCCACTAATTTAAATTGATCCATGACTTCACCTCTTTCTTTTCTAGTATACCATCATTACGGGAGTTTTACCGTTTGTCTGTCTTGTTCTTTCACAATACCTTGCTTGCAATTCAAGTAGGACTTTTGTATAATAGTTCGTGTTGGAAACAACTGATCAGTAATTATACATGTTAAATGAAAGAGGGGTGAACCCATTGCCAAATATCGCATCACAAATCAAACGTGTTCGTACTAACAAAAAGTCAACACTTGCTAACAACGCTCAAACTTCTGCTATGCGTACAGCTATCAAAAAATTTGACGCTGCTGTAGCTGAAGGTGCTGAAAATGCTGAAGAATTATTACGTGCTGCTCACAAAGCAATCGACGGAGCTGCTTCTAAAGGATTAATCCACAAAAACAAAGCTTCTCGTGATAAATCACGTCTTGCTGCAAAATTAAGCAAATAATATGTAGCCTGAGAATTGATCTCGGGCTCTTTTTTTATGCTCTGAAATAGAAGTGGTGCTTCTTGGTTGGGTAAAATCCTTACGGATTTCTTCAAGGTAGATTGTTATATCGGATAAACTGAAAAGAATCAGTTTTGTTATTGAAAGAGTTATAGCGGGGCAACGGCTCGAGCCTAGGTCTCTCGCCTTTAAAGCCTCAAAGCAGGAGTATGGAAGAACTTCCTACTCCTGCTAATTCGCATTTAATGCACTTCCCCGCTATTCTTTCAATAAACTGATTCTTTTTTTGTTTATCCTCTATTTAGATTTTACCCGTAGAATCCGTAAGAATTTTACCCTATGCTTGATTTCAGAGATAAAAAGAAGCCTGATCAATTCGAAGGCGGAGGGGAAAAAGAAAGGGTGGCCGGGGTAGGAAAAGGTGCCAAAAATATTCCCCGAATAATGTAAAGGGTCTGAAATAAAAAAAGAGTGCCCGAGGGAGGTTTTTTAGTCTCCTGCTCAGGCACTCTGCTTTTGTTAAATGATAATGTCGTCGACAAATTGTTTGGCTTCTGACAAGCTCATTCCTGTTACGTTACGTAATTTGAATGGCTTTAATCGGTTGGCCATTGCGTTTCAATTCACGTAAATATTCTTCTAATTCTTCTGGAATGTACGCTTCTTCTACTGATGTACTTTCTTGTGTTGATGGTGTTTGTTCCACCGCTCCGCTGGTATTTGGCTTTGTGCGGAACGCAAAGGCGATTACCGCTACTAAAACAACAGCGATGATAACGATTAATAATTCCATTGTTTTCTCCTATCTTTCTACTTCTTTCCAAAAGTCCTCATGACTCATTAGAACTAAGTCTTCATCTTTGGTTTTTTCATAATGTTGAATGCTATTTTGAATAGACTCTTGATGAATCTTCTCGAGTAAGGCATTTTTCAATAAATACGATAACTCCTCACCTTTATAGACAGCAAATTCATTAAATAGACGTTCTTCTTCATGATTCAATTGTAATGTGATTGTACTCATGTCTACTCCTTTAATAACGAACACTATAACGTTCTTTGGCCACAAAATTGGAGGATGAACCATTCCAATTGCATTTCTTTGATGCCGACGCTGGTTTTCAATGCGTACTCGGTTTCGACTAATTGCTGGAAGGCAGCTTCGAGTAATGGTGTTCCGTAGCGGCGGCATTGGTTCAGCGCGAGTTTGACGCGATACGGGTGCACCGCGAGTGTCTTTTGAATTTCGGGTTCTTGGTAGCCGGCTTTTTTCAAATACGATACTTGAAGTAATAGGCGGAATTGGCCTAATAGAATTGCGTTCATTTTGATTGGGTCTTCTTTTTGCAATAACATATCGTGATAAATTTGAAGGGAGCGTTTGCTGTCTTTGTTCAGGATGGCTTCTCCAAAATCAAAGATGCTTTGTTCCAAGGTTTTAGCCACTAATGCCTCGACCGTTTCAAGTCGAATGGAATACGTTCCAATTTCGGCAACCATTAATTTATCAAGTTCTTTCATACAAGTAGTCAGCGAGTATTGTGTTTTGAGGAGTAAAGTGTTTAACGCCTCTTCTTGAATGCCATATTGTTGCGAACGTAAATAGTCCTTGATGTATTGTCTCACATCGCGTTCTGAGAGTTCGCTTGCATCGAGAAGAACGGCAACCTTCTTCAACTGCTTCACGATTTTCTTACGTTGGTCCAACTTTTCGTACGGCGCAAAGAAAACCATCACCGAACTATCCATCGGATTTTCTAAATACGCTTGTAGGCGGTCCAACTGATGGTCGATGGATTTCTTTTCCTTCTCGCCTGTTAAAAACGTTGGATTATCAATCATAACCAATCTGCGGTCTCCAAAAAATGGCACAGACTCGGCATCTTGAACCGCGGTTTGAATGGACACTTCATCCATATTGAATCGTCCCACGTTCAAATCTTGATCTTCAGGAGCGACAATGGTGTCCAAAAATACTTTACGTGCAAGCTCTTGTAAGTACGGTTCTTTCCCTTGAACGAGATAAACCAGACTAACTTGCCCTTTTTTAATTCGATTGAGCTGTTTCTCAAATTCCATTTTTTCGCCTCCTGTTGTTTTAGTTTATCTTGAAAACGAGTCTTTGTCTATTGTTTCAATTCTTTTTTCCGTTTCGTAAGCGTGGTAGTGACTTCTAATTTTTCGCGGGTAAACCGAAGCCGAATTTGCCCGTCTTGGTCCGTCCGGAAAATGATAGCGCCAGTAGCTTTCAAGCGCGCCAAAGTCTCTGGACTGGGATGCCCATAGTGATTGTGCTTCCCACACGATATGAACGCGAGCCTTGGCTGAACGAGTTTGAGCAGCGCCTCGCCACTCGATGTCCTGCTCCCGTGATGCCCCGCTTTAAGGATTGAGAACCGCAAGTTTGGATTCGCCTGAACGACAGCCTCTTCCACCTTCTCTGAAGCGTCTCCTGTCAGAAGAATCGTCTGCTTCATCACTGTCACTAGCGCCAGTATCGAGTCTTCGTTTTCCGCATGAGACAACTCTTTTGGCCATAGCACCTTCCACTTCATCTCATTCCATTTCCACTCGTCTCCTGATAGTACCAACCGCCACTGAATCGTTGGATACTTCTTTTTCATCTCCTGCATCAAGGGAATTTTCTCCATGCCCTTTCCGATAATGAGCTGTCGGATAGTGAGATGCTTGGCGATGGTTTTTAAGTTTCCGACATGATCTTCATCCCCATGAGACAGCATGACTTGTGAAAGCTCCGAGAGCCCCTCTGCTTGCAAGGCTGGCACAACTGTGGTGATTCCTTGGTCTTTTTTCTTTCTGTGCCGCCATGCCTCTTTCTGTTTAAAATCCGAGAGTCCACCCGTATCGATGAGCGTCGCCTGATTCCACCCTTGCGCTAGTAAAAGGATAGAATCTCCTTGCCCAACGTCCACCATCACGAGTTCCGTTCCCCAGTGATACGGCACTTCCATCAATAGCGCTAGTATGGCTAGCACCCCAAAGACTCTTTTTTTCATCGTCATCCTTCGTCGCTCAAATAAAATTCCTATAGTAATAAGTATTGTTAGATAGAGAGCTACTTCCCACTTGTCCCAAATCCCCAGTGTGAATTTCGTAAAGGACAACTGTTGGCAAAAGGTAAGAACCTTTGAGACCCCAGAGAGAATCACTTCTCCAACCGTTTTTAGAAGCCCTATTAGCGGGATAAAACCAAATAGTACCGCGACTAAATAGGCTGTTAGCAATGGAAATAGCAGCATTTCAAATAGCATCGAAAAGAGCGCAGTTAAAAGAATACTTAGTGCATTCCAATAAAAGAAATACTGACACAGAAGCGGCAATGCGATAAGACTCATCCCAATCGGTACCCACACATTAGCACGAATGCGAGGCAAGACAGCGCGTTGCCATTTCGAGAGAAAAATAATAATGGCCGTTAATCCATAACTTAGTTGAAAGGCTACATTTAAAAGAATAGCTGGCCAAACGAGAATGGAAGCAATCGTCATCCAGAGTAAGCAGTCCATCTGTATGCTTCCACGTCTTTTGATGAACGGTTTGGATAAGACGCCTAACAACACCATTCCAATCGCACGAGTGCCGCTAATATTCCAGCCAATCACAAAGCCGTAAAGCACTACAAACAGCACCAGTAATCCCCTTGTTTTCTCCCTGGTAATGCCGATTCGCCACGAGAGGCGTTCGATGCAAGCGACCATTAAGGAGATATGTAATCCCGAAATCGCTAAGAGATGCAAGAGCCCAAGTTGCTTGTATTGTTCCCACTCCTCTTCGCTAAATCCTGTTCGGTCCGCTAAGAGTAAGGCGCCTGTATATTGTTTAATGCGGCTGTCTTTGAGAATGCACCACTTGCAATAACTGAGACCGAAGATGCTCCACAAAGCTCCAGAAACCTGAAACGCTCTTCATCCCTGAATTCAATCGCTCAACCTTCAAAGCGTGCAGCACGCCAAGACTAAGATAATAGTTTTTTGCATCGAAATTCCCTTTATTGCGTGCATGCTCTATTTCTTCTATAGTCCCGTCCACCGTAACTCGGACTACTTCATGCAACTGCAAGAAGGCTTGTTGCTCGGATTCCGACTCTAGTACATAGTAGAAAAAGACTTTCTCGTGCTTCGTTCCAGCTTCCAGCGTGGCAGTTCCCGTTACTAAATCGCCATTCACCTTCAACTGATTTGGGTTTAACACGAGTTGCCCCTGTATCGCATCATCGACCGTATAAGCAGGTTGTGTCACTTCACGCATATACAAAAACAGACGCAGTCCAACCGCCACACATAGCACAACACCGACCACTCTTTTCCATGCCTCGTGCCCTCGTTTCCACGCCACAACTAGGATGAATAAAGGGACAATCCACCAAGCGACTGCCCCTTCGAATACAACGATGCTAGACGCTACAAGCACTGCTAGTATCCAGTAACTCATTGTGTCACAATCCTTTCCTCAAAGGACTCGAAGAGCTTCTTTCCAATGCCACGGACTTTCATCAAATCTTCCTTCGTTTTAAACGAACCATTCTTCTTTCGGTATTCGATAATTGCCTCGGCCTTTTTCTCGCCGACACCCTTCAATGTCTTCAACTCTTCCACCGTTGCCGTATTAATATTCACTTTTCCTTCTTTAGTGGCTTCTTTACTCGTTGCTCCTGCTGGAATTTCCTCAGCTTCTTCTCCAACTTTTGGCACAACAATCACCATTTGATCTTCTAGCCGCTTTGCTAAGTTCACTTTCTGGCTATCCGCCTCGTCCGTCAATCCTCCAGCGGCTTCAAGCGCGTCTTTCACCCGGTCACCAGCCTTCATTTGATAGACTCCCGGATTTTTCACCGTTCCTTTAATATCCACGAAAATGACTGTTTCTTGCGTCGTACTGACTTCTGTCTTTTCTGCCAGCACTGTCGTCACCACTATTTCGGTTTCTTCGATGGACTCTTCTCTTTTAGAAAACAAGCCTCCTACACCCACTAATATAAGAAGGATTCCACCAATGACAGCAGCCTTGGCCGACAAACTCCACGACTCCCATTTTTCTTTCCACTCATCAAAAAAAGCCATTTCTCTCACTCCTTAAAAAGATTTCTCCAATTAAAGATATGAGAAAAATGACTCATTGGTTATAGATTTTTTAGAATTTCAATGGCTTCATCCAAAGTCTTCACAGGATAAATTTTAATATCTGTCCCTAACTTCGCAGCCGCTTCTTTGACTTCTTCGTAGTTCGATTTAATATCTGGATAACGAGCACGCATTTCGTCCGTGATTTCATCATCTGGGGCTAAAAAAACCGTCGCACCTGCTTCAATCGCAGCTACTAATTTCTTATCAATTCCACCGATACGTCCAACCGTTCCATCTAATTCAATCGTTCCTGTTCCGGCAATATTATGTCCGTTTTTTAAATGACTATTCGTAATTTGGTTATAAATTTCAAGCGTGAACATCAATCCACCTGAAGGGCCACTCACACCATGAGGGTCAAATTCAACGGATGGGTCAGAAGTCACATCTTCATCCACTTCCCCGCCAAATCCAAGACGGATACCACCAGTACGGCTATCCATTTTCAACTGACCTCTGATCGACATTGTCGCATCATCACGTTTCACTTGAAGGACGAGCGTATGTCCTGGTTCAAGGCTTGCTAAATAGTCTCTTAATTCTTCGAAGCTCTCATCCGTATTCCCTGGACTCTTTCCGTCAATCGTTTCGATAATATCTCCGACTTTAACTTGTCACGGAAATTAGAGTTTGGATCCACACGTGTGACGAAAATACCATTTACATGTCGTTCGACCGTTTTTCCAGCAGCTTCAAAAGCAACTCGAACCGCTTTTGATCGTGCATTACGCATACTGAAATCTTGCAGGGTATCGAATTCTTCTGGCGTATAATCTCCAAAAACTTTTTCAGACGGAACCATTTCGTGGTGCTTCAAGAACTTCTTAAAGTACGTTAAAACGGTCGCCTGCTCGACATACACCGTCAGCACTCGGAGCGAACCTGGGTCCTCATCTTTTACTCCATTAATCATTAAAAATTGAGACACCTCTTCTGCAGTCCCTGGCGATTCAATCACATATGGGATTGGAATCATCGCAATAATCGCTAATACCGCGACAATGAAGGCTGTAATAATAATCTTCTTAACCTTTGACATCTGTTATTTCCTCATCCATTTTTATGGTGCGTTCAGGCGCATCTTTGTATTTTTCTTGTAAAGCATCAGCTACAACACTTGGAACAAATGACGTTACATCTCCTCCAAAACGAGCCAATTCTTTCATCATTGACGAACTGACAAATCGGTACTCTTCTTTGCTGAGTAATAATACCGTTTCGACTTCTCCGTTTTGAACACGGTTATGAGATGCAAGAGTCGCTTCATATTCGAAGTCGGTTGCGTTTCGAACGCCACGGACAAGAACGCTAGCTCCTAATTGTGCTGCAGCCTCTACAGTTAATCCTCCGCTTACGGCTACCACTCTGGCATTAGGTACATGCGCAATCACCTCTTCAGCCAGTGATTTTCGCTCATCTAAAGAAAATAAATAATTTTTCTGAACATTATGCGATAAAACCACAATCACTTCATCGAAGAGCTCACTGCTTCGCTCAATAATATCTAAATGCCCATTCGTAATCGGATCGAAGCTTCCTGCTACTACCGCTTTTCTCATCTTAAGCCTCCTCTTTTCTAGTCGCACAGTCGAAAAACACTAGGGCTGTGATGCCGTACTCCACGCGCTTATATTGCTCAAATTCTAAAATTCTCTCTGGAAGTTGTACTTCCTTATCCACCTCGCAGACAATCACGCAGTCTGGAGAAAGAAGGTTCAATTCTTGTAACTGCTCAATGTCCTTTACAATTTCTTGCAAGCGATACGGTGGATCCATAAACACCAACTCGAACGGTTCAAACGCTGGGTCGCTCGCAATGGTTTTGAGTCCTTGTTTCACATTTTGTCGTTTTAAATGAAATTGTTCGGGTGATTTGTAATTTCAATATTCTGCTCAATCGTCTTTTGTGCGAGGCGATTGTTCTCGAATAGAAACGCACGGTCCATCCCACGAGAGACAGCCTCGATGGCAACGGCTCCGCTTCCGCTGTACATGTCGAGCATGACTCCTCCGTCAAAATAACCGCCAAGAATATTGAAGAGCGATTCTTTTATCTTGTCAGTCGTCGGACGAGTATTTTGGCCCGGTACTGCCTTTAACCGTCTTCCGCCAAATTCTCCTGAAATAATTCGCACAGTGCATTCCTCCTTATTCCACTATAATACCATATTCCAGCGCTTTTTCGTGAGTTTTTTATAAAATAATAAGTGCAACAACGGCTTGAAGGATTTCTTTTAGTGCTTCTTCAGGGTTAGGGATGTGACGATGAATCGAATCCTTGCGGATTTTTTTATAATAGCTGTAATGGGGCACCGGCTTGAGCCATGGTCTCAAGCTCTTTCAAGATTCAAACGTACTCTAGAAAATAAATTTTCAAGAGTACGTAATTCACTTTGAATGCTATCCCCCATTACTGCTATTATAAAATCCGCTTGATTCTCCTCATCGTCTAGTTCAAAGAGAAATTCTTATGCAGTAGTGCTCTCATTTCTATAAATACACGAAAGAATATGGAATAATAAATGCGCTGTGTGATTTTAGGTAATTTGGCGCAGCTTAAAGGCTACTGGTAAAATGCTCTCCTCCTTGGAAGGGAAACAGTCGCGGGAACGAAAAAAAGTCCGCTACAACTGTAGCGAACTTTCCATTGCTTTATAACGGGATAATGGTGTCATTATCACTAGTAGCAGGCTCGGTTGAGACAATCTCAATCATCAGCCCATGTGGCAAGCAAATACTTGTCTGACCCGGCTGGGAAATCCAACCTGTTTGCACCGCGATTTGGTCTGGACTATTATCCTCCTTGTCACGGATACGCGTTCCATCGATTTCAATAATATTATATTGATCGTCATGCGGGAAGTAGATGAACTCATCATGTGGTGTATTTTCACTGAGTTCAAAACGCTCAATTTCTTCCCCATCAATTGTGAGAATCGCGTAAATTTTTACTTCTTCTTTTCTCGTTGCTTGTTGATAAGCAAAGATGGCATTTGGTAAAAATGATAGTGCCAATAACACGAGCACAATAATAATGTCGAATGGCTTTATCAAATGGGAATACTTCTTAAATATCTTTCTCATCCTTTAACTCTAATAATGTTCTACGTACTTCTAAGGCAATTTTTGAACCAATCACGAGTAATTCATACAGCGTAAAGGTCTCAAATGGAGTTACTCTCCCCACATAGCGAATAAAGAGCTCGCCGTCTGAATCAACGAGTAGCGTATAATATGCCACTAACTCTTGGTTCAATCGATTAATGGAATAGAGCACCTCGAATAAATCTAAGCCAAAGTCTCTTCCATTCCCGATTCCTTCATAAGTAATCTGGTAATCTGTACGGTCCTGGCTATCATCAAATACGACGCTAAACGGAAACTCGCCTTCTCCTTCTGAATAGAGGCCAAGAAACGCGATTCCACCATCGCCTAAATCTTTCTTATCCAGTTTCAATTCACGGTTCTTTAACACTGTTTCAAATGATTCACTTACGTACATCGTGGCCACCCCTTTCGCCATTTGTAACCTCTATTTACTAGATTCCCTCCTATTTCACAACCAAACACCGAAATCCTACACTTTTCTTCTCTATTAGATACGAAAAATTTTTCTATTTGGCTTTTTCTGCACAAAAAAAGAGACTGAAGTTTCCTTCAATCTCTTTTGCAAATTTATGATTAACCTAAACGTTGGCGAGAGTCCGCTGCACGTTGTAGGGCTTGACCAACATAGTTGATACATAACATCATGATTAAGATTAAGATTGTGGCTGGTAACCAAACCCATAATTTGTTTTCGATGATGTCCGCATTTTTCGCTGCAGAAATTAATGTACCAAGTGATGGTGTTGTAAATGGTAAACCGAAACCTAAGTAAGTTAACCCTGTTTCAATACCGATGTTCCCTGCTAAACGTAAGATTAAGTTAACGATAATTAATGAACTTAAGTTTGGCAAGATTTCACGGAACATGATACGGATATCACTTGAACCTAAAGTTTTAGATGCATTTACATAGTCTAAGCTTGCTTCTTGAAGAGTACGTGTTCTGAATAAACGAGCAGAACCAACCCAATAGAAGGCTGTCATGATAAATACGAAGTGGAACATTGTGTAGTTTGGAATCACTGTTACGAACACGATGATGATCATCAATGTTGGTAAGATCATGATAAAGTCAACGATACGCATTAAAGTTGTGTCCACCCATTTACCGTAGTAACCAGAAATCAATCCAACGATGATACCAACAATACATGTCAAGATTGTAACTGAGAAACCGATTACTACTGAGTTACGAGCCCCGATAATTAATAGGGCTAAAACGTCACGACCACTTTCGTCAGTCCCTAACAAGTGAGCATTTGATGGGGCTTTATAACGACTAAGATATTTACTTTTAAAGCAGCTTCTTGGTCGATGAAGTATGGTCCGATAAAGATGATTAAGAAAATCAACGCTAGTAAGATTAACGCGAAAAGCGCTATTTTATCTTTTAAAAACTCCCGTACAATAACCTGAAAACCAGCAGGCGGTGTAGATACGGTGCTTTCTTCAACGACAGTTTCTTCAACTGTATTTACATTATTTTGCTCCATTTGCTACTCCTCCTTTTATTATTGTACACGAACACGTGGGTCTACAATACTCATGATAATATCAGATAATAGCGTACCTAGAAGAGTCGCTGTACCGAAGAGTAATAGTAACGCTAAGATTACTGAGTAGTCACGTCCTGTGATTGATGTTACGAATAAGTTCCCCATTCCAGGATATGAGAAGATGTTTTCAATGAACACTGAACCACCGATTAAACCAGTGAATTCATATCCTAAGAAGGCTGCGATTGGTAAGATTGAGTTACGGAAGATGTGGCGGTTGAACACAACATTTTCAGGAACCCCTTTCGCACGTGCTGTACGAACGTAGTCTTGGCTCTTCGCATCGATAACCCCAGTACGTAAGTATTGAATCGTACCAGTAGTTGAAAGAATCGCCATCGTAAACGCTGGTAAAATCATGTGATGGAATTTGTTTATATAATAGCCAAGTGTTCCGGCAACTACATCTGAATCGACAGATCCACGAGTTGGGAACCAACCTAATGTATAACCAAATAACCATAATAGAACTAACGCGAATACGAATACTGGGATTGAGTAAGTAATAAATGTATATACTACGATTGCTTTGTCAGCCCATGAGTTTTGGAAACGACCTGCAATCATCCCTAATGGTAATGCAATTAAGTAAGTTAAAATCAATGTTAATAATGATAACCATACTGTGTTACCAATACGTTCACCGATTAATTTGTTACTTCATATTTGTAAGTATAACTTTGACCGAAGTCTCCGCGGAATGCTTTTGAAATCCAGTTCCAATATTGAACAGGAAGTGGATCATAGAATCCGGCTTTCACACGTAAAGCTTCAATTGTATTTGGATCCGTTTCTGGAGTAATTAAACCTGTAAATGGATCCCCTGGCATCATCTTCGCGATTAAGAATGCTAGCACACTAAGGATGAAGATTTGTGGCAACATTAATAACACACGACGTAAAATGGTTTTCCACATAATTATTTTCCTCCTTTTGGATTTAATGCAACAAAGTGTGAGTCAGAGATTTTTTGTAAATCAAACACACGACCGTTTTCATCGTAGTAAAGTTTTTGATTTTCTTGGTAGAATTTCTCAGCTTCTTTACGACGTAGTTTGTTTGCTTCACGGTTTTCTGGATCGATAACCGGAATCGCAGACAATAGACGTTTAGTATAGATATGTTGTGGGTTCGCGTAAATATCTTCCGATTTCCCTGTTTCAACGAAACGTCCACGGTACATGATGAACAATTCATCACACATATGTTTCACAACCCCAAGGTCATGGGAAATGAATAAGTAACTTAAGTTGAACTCGTCTTGGATGCGTTTCATGTAGTTTAACACTTGCGCTTGTACAGATAAGTCTAACGCTGATACTGGTTCGTCGGCGATGATTAAACGAGGGTTACTTGCTAAGGCACGAGCAACACCGATACGTTGTCTTTGACCACCTGAGAACTGGTGTGGATATTTAATAATGCTTCTTCAGATAATCCGATGATTTCCATTAATTCAATCACGCGTTTTCTCTCTTCATCTGGAGATAAACGTTCGAAGTTTCTTAATGGCTCAGCCACGATATCTAAGATACGTTTTTTAGGGTTAAAACTTGATAGTGAATCTTGGAAGATCATTTGTACGTTACGGTTGTAGTCTGAAGTACGACGACGTGCTTTGTTTGTTACGTCTTGTCCTTCGTAAATCACTTTACCGCTTGTTACGTGTTCTAGACCAATAATCGATTTTCCGATTGTTGATTTACCAGAACCTGATTCTCCAACAAGACCGTAAGTTTTTCCTTCTTCGATTTCAAGTGATACTCCGTCTACCGCATAAACATGATCCGTTACTCGGTTAAAGAAGCCACTACGAATCGGATAGTGAACTTTTAAATCTTCAATGGTTACAAAACCGCTCATTATGCTTCCTCCCCTTCAAAATGGAAATGTTTATAACATGTACAACGAACGAAGTGGTTTGGTCCAACTTCATGAAGTGTTGGATCCTCTTCGTGAGCGTCCGCTGAAATCCATGGAATACGTGGTGCGAAACGGCAACCTTTACGTGGTAATTTTGGTAATGGTGGCACTGTTCCTTGGATCACGTGTAATTCTTCGCCTTCTGCTCCCGCTTGTGGGATTGATTGTAGTAATGAACGTGTATAAGGATGTTTAGGATTTGTGAATAGCTCTTCAACAGGTGCTACTTCCACAAATTGTCCAGCATACATCACGGCTACACGGTCCGCAGTTTCTGCTACTACCCCAAGGTCGTGAGTGATTAAGATGATACCTGATTCAGTTTCTTTTTGGATATCATTTAATAAGTCTAAGATTTGCGCTTGGATTGTTACGTCTAAGGCAGTTGTTGGTTCATCGGCAATGATGATTGGTGGTTTACATGATAAAGCAATCGCGATAACCACACGTTGACGCATCCCACCTGATAATTCGTGTGGGTATTGTTTGTAAGTACGTTGTGGGTTTGGAATCCCTACTTGTCCTAACAATTCAAGTACGCGTTCAGTACGTTCTTTTTCATTTAAGTCTGTATGATAATAAAGAGCTTCATCGATTTGAGCACCAATTGTCATTAATGGGTTTAATGAAGCCAATGGATCTTGGAAAATCATACCGATATCATTCCCGCGAATTTTGTTATATAACGCTTCGTTTAAGTTTACTAAGTTCACATCGTTATAAATGATGTCCCCTGTAATCTTTGTGTTATTTTTGTTGTGTAAGCCCATGATGGTTGTCGCTAATGTAGATTTCCCACATCCTGATTCCCCAACGATGGCCAAAATTTCATTCTTTTCTAATGTTAATGACACATTATCTACTGCATCATAAAAATCATCTTTGATACGGAAACCAACGTGTAAGTTATTGATTTCTAATAGTGGCTTATCAATTGTCAAATCCGATTCCTCCTTATTTTCTTTGGTTAACTATTTCAATATTTAAAATAATAAAACAACGTTTCTATTATACGTTGCATGCTCTCTTTTTGCAAATTGTATGACAATTCGAGCGCAGATACAGCGTATTTAGTTTACCATGAATCCTGCGTGATTACCATTATTTATGAGCAAAAAATTAACTTTTCTCATGTTATTTTAATTTTAAATTCAAATTTCACTAAAATCCCGTCATTAATGCGTTTTCATTGGTTTTATGGTTTTTGTGCAAACAAAAAGAGACGAACCGAAGCTCGTCTCCTTTCCATTCTTATTTAGCACCAGTTTCACTCGTTAATTCTACTTGATATAAAGCAGATTTCTTGCTGCCTAAGTTTACATCGAAGTATTTCACACGTTTATTCACTGCTGTAAGTTCTTCTCCGACTAATGTTGGGAAGATGAATGCTTTATCGTGAACATATTTTTGCCATTCTTTATAGAACTCAACGTTTTTAGCTGAATCAAATGATTCTGTTGAACTAATTTTATTCATGATGGCAGTTCCTTCAGCATCTACATAACGTTCGAAGTTGAATTGTGCTGTTTCACCAAATAATCCTGATGGGTTTGGATCATAACCAGTAGACCAACCAGCTGCGAATACATCGATTTCTGGGTCGTCCGCTTGAACTTTATCATAGAATGAGTTCAATTCGATTGTACGTCCAGTATACAATTGAACATTCAATCCGATTTCTTTCCACCAGTTCAAGTATTGTTGAACAAGTGATTCATTCGCTTCATCACGAGTACGTGCAGCGAAGTTAATGGTCAATTTAGAACCATCTTTGTTTTCACGGATTCCGTCACCATCAACGTCTTTATATCCCGCTTCATCTAGCAATTGTTTTGCTTTTTCTGGGTTATAAGTGAATCCTTCTTGTTCTTTGTTATAAATATCGTTAAAGAACGGAATGATGATTGAGTTTGAAGAATGTTGCAAGCCGTTATATAAGTTTTGACCTGCCGCATCAATATCGAGCGCGTATGCCATTGCCTGACGAAGGTTTACATCAGCCATTTTCGCATTTGGATCTGTTACGTTTTTACCAGCTTCTTTGTCATATTTTCCTAAGTGGAAACCGATATATTCATACGCTGACGCTTCAGAACTGATTAGTGTTACGTTTGTTAAATCTTTGTATGCTTCGTATTGTGAGTTTGGCATAGTTGCGATATCGTAGTTCCCAGCCTTCATTTCTGAAACGATGTTATCTGGAGATACAACTTCCATTACGACTTTATCAACTTTTGCTACACCTTTATAGTAGTGTTCGTTTGGAACTAATGTCACAGATTCTCCTGCGACAATTGATTCAATCTTGAATTGACCTAAACCAACGAATTTTGTTCCACGAACATAATCACTTTTTTCCCATTCAGCTTCAGGGATATCTTTGAAGATGTGTTTTGGCATGATATATGCACACACAGAACCACCTGCTAGTTGCATTGAAGGACTCATTTCTTTGAAGTGAATTTTTACAGTGTAATCATTCACTTTTTCAAGACCAGAAACGCTATCTGCTTTTCCATCGTGATATTCTTCCATACCAACTACATTTTTATAATCATCATCGTAACGAACACCTGTGTAGTCTTTATTACCGATGGCTTGGTATGCGAAGATGTAGTCGTCGATCGTTACAGGTTGGCCGTCAGACCATTTATAGTCTTTCGAGTTTAATGTAACGGTTGCTGTTTTATTTTCAACATCAAATTCAATACTTGCAAGACCTGTATTTGTTAACTTACGATTCTCATCGTATTCAAACATACTTTCATCAACCAAACCACCAATCGTTGAGTCGTTTGTATCCGCAGATAACTCATCCGCAAAAATACCAGAGAAAGGTGACGAAGATACAATCGCGTATTTTAATGTTCCACCTTTAATTGGAGTTCCATCGTGAGTGACTTCAGAAGCGTATTTCGTTTTTGCGGCATTGCTACTTGTTGAAGATGATTGTTCTTTACTACCACATGCTGCTAACGTTAGCGCAACCGTTGCAGAAAACAGAATCATCACATTTCTCTTTTTCATCATAATCAGTCTCCATTCTTTTATTTTAAGGCTTTTGAGTGTATCCATAAATTTATGTTGGACTTATCATACTCAACTTTTTTTAATAATTGCAATACTATTTCTAATCTTTTTTAATTTTCATAATTTATTTCTCATTTTTTTGGAAAGTTTTTTTCATAATGAAAAAGCCTAGGAATCCTCCTAGGCTTTTTTTGAATTTATTATTTAGCTGGTGTATCAGAAGTTACTTCTAATTGGTATAATTGTGCTTTTGAATCTTTAGTTGCGATTGAAGTGTCATAGTATTTCACACGTTTGTTAACCGCTGTTACGCTGTCCCCTACTAAAGTTGGAATAATGAACGCTTTATCTTTAGCGTATGCTTGCCATTCTTTGTAGAATTCTACGTTCTTAGCTTCATCAAATGCTTCTGTAGAAGCAATTTTCTTGATGATGTTAGTACCTTCTTCGTTTACATAACGAGAGAAGTTGAACTTAGCAGTTTCACCGAATAAGTTCGCTGGGTTTGGATCATAACCAACACCCCAACCTCCAGAGAATACATCGATTTCTGGATCATCTGCTTGGATTTTTTCGTAGAAGTTATTAGATTCAATTGTACGACCTGTGTAAAGTTGTACGTCTAATCCAATTTCTTTCCACCATAGTAAGTATTGTTGAACTAATGATTCGTTGGCAGCATCACGAGTACGTGCAGCAAAGTTGATTTGTAATTTAGAACCATCTTTGTTTTCACGAAGTCCGTCGCCGTCTACGTCTTTATATCCAGCTTCATCTAATAATTGTTTCGCTTTTTCTGGATTGTAAGTGAACCCTTCTTGTTCTTTGTTATATACGTCTTTGAAGAATGGTAAGATGATTGAGTTTGTACCATAGTTTAATCCGTTATATAAGTTTTCACCAGCTGCGTCGATATCTAATGCATAACCCATCGCTTGACGTAAGTTTACATCAGCCATTTTCGCATTTGGATCTGTTACGTTTTTACCTTGAGTCTTGTCATATTTACCTAAGTGGAACGCGATATATTCATAAGAAGGCGCGAATGTACTTACGTAAGTTACGTTTGTTAGATCTTTAAACGCTTCGTATTGTGCACTTGGCATTGTAGCAATATCGTAGTTACCAGCTTTCATTCTGAAACGATTGCATCTGGTGATACAACTTGCATTACTATTTTATCTAATTTTGGACGACCTTTGTAGTAGTATTCGTTCGCTTTCAATGTTACAGATTCCCCTGCAACTACTGATTCAATTGTGAAGGCACCAAGACCTACTACTTTAGAACCACGAACGTATTCGCTTTGTTCCCATTCTTTTACAGGGATATCTTTAAAGATGTGTTTTGGCATTGTGTATGCTGGAATTGCACCACCTGCTAATTGCATTGATGGTAACATTTTTTCAAAGTGAAGTTTCACTGTGTAGTCATCCACTTTTTCAACACCAGAGATTTTATCTGATTTACCTTCGTGGAAATCTTTCATCCCTACGATGTTTGTGTAACGGTCGTTGTAACGAGAACCTGTGTAATCTTTGTTACCGATCGCTTCGATAGCGAAGATATAGTCATCGATTGTAAATGGTTGTCCGTCTGACCATTTGTAGTCTTTCGCGTTTAAAGTAATTGTTGCTGTTTTTCCTTCAACATCTAATTCGATAGAAGCTAAACCAGTGTTTGTTAATTTACGGTTTTCATCGTATTCGAACATTGATTGATCCACTTGGCTCGCAATTGTTGAGTCAGTTGAGTTTGATGCTAATTCGTCGATGAAGATCCCACTGAATGGTGAAGCTGCTACAAGTGCGTATTTTAATGTACCGCCTTTGATAGCTGTTCCTTCATGTGTCACTTCTGAGTTAAATTTTGATTTTGAAGAAGCTTTTGATGCTTCTGATGAAGTGTTACTGTTGTTTGCTGAACCACATGCTGCTAATGTTAGCGCTGCTGCAGCTGATAAGAATACTAAACTCTTCTTTTTCATATTTCCTCCACTCTCAGACACCCGATTCAACTTTCTTTGTATGTTGAATTGTCTGACAAATTAATACTTGGTGTTAATTCTAACATAATTTTTAATTTTTTTGCAAGTAAAATATAAAAAAATTATTTTTGTTATGTTAATTATTATATCCAACAGTCAGGCACTCAGTAAAATTAAAAAAAAATACATTTATTATAAATCCGTAAAAATCTCCAGTCATATTAAAAAGTAGAGAGCTCAAAGTTCTGAGTTCTCTACTTTAATAATTCGACGCCTAAAACAAATTCAAAATCTACTACTCAACATACATAGACTTCTATTTGCCTTCTTTATTATTCGCTGTAATCATACACGTTTTTACTCCTTGGATAAGTACAAACCTTGTAGGCAGATGGGCAGTATTCACTGCAGGAACCTGTCGGTACTGGTGTAAGTGAATTACAATAAAATCTTGTGCTTGGTTCAGCTGTTGGGCGTTCTCCTTCGGAAATTTTAATTTCCAAGTTGAAAAAGATCATCCATTTTATTTCCCTCCTTTCTTTATCATAATATTTTACATTTTAAAAAATGTCAGAAAATGATAAAACGAAATCCAACTAGTTGGCAAATAGTTGATCCACTCACTTGTATTAATAATTGAAAGAAAATATCCTAACTCTATAACATTGGTTATTAACGATTTCTTTACAATCTTTATCTTAGTTAAACCATAAAAAAATTATTACTATTACAATAGATTGATATACAATCATAGGAATAACAATTTCCTTCAGCGAAATAATTTCCCAACTTCCTTGAATTTTTGCTAAAAAAACAGTAATAGGTATTACAAATATGGATTCTTGTAATAACACTCTGCAAAAACAATTCAAGTAATAAAATATAGAAACCAGATGGTATTAAGAATAAATGTGAGAGATAATTCCACAGTCTACTCTGATTAATTTTATTAGAAGATACTGGGATTACTCTATAAAGTTTCTCTTTTCTATCATTTATCTCCATTTCTCTGTTAATAAGTACTACCCCTATTAACAATAGAACACTAATAAGCAACAGCCTTATGGCCATCTCCAAAAACGGGGCTACTTTGTTATACTTTTTAAGGTTGATGTTGTGTTCGATTAGATAATCCGTTATTTTTGCAGACTTTTCTACACCTGCTTTTAGAGCCGCAATTCTTTCCCTCATTGTTTCAGGCAATACATTTAATAAGCTATCAACACTTTCAACCCTCTGATTATTAAATTCTCTTAATTTGGAATAATTATCATTACGGTACGCAATATACAAATTACTGCTTACGAAGTTGAAATGTTGCACTTGTTCATTAAGTTCATCGCTAATCGTCTCTCCACTATTTTCAATATCCGTTAGATTTTGCAATACTATTTCCTTAATTTGATAATCTTCTTTCAGAAATATAGCATCAGTTCCGACACTTGATTCAAATAGAAACAATCCACTTAACAAAAGTAAGACAAATCCACAAAATATTAGTGTCGGTTTGTATATTAGTTTATGTACCCATCTACTTATTCCCATATTTACATCTCCTATCTTGTTGCTTAATGATTAAGATTAGCAAAATAAATAGCAAACAAATATACATAAATATGCTCTTGCACGCATCCATATAACTAAAAGGATAATTGTAGATCAGTGATTTATTTCCATTTAGAGCAGACACCGTATCAATATAATAGATTGGACTCAACGCTGGAAAATGTTTGTATATTGAAGAGTGAATCATCATTCTTTCTAAAAAAAGTACAAATAGTATTAGAGATGACGAAAAAATTTTAGATCTTGTGATTTGAAATAGGATGGTGGCCATCATAATAAACAATAAATCTAACAAGAATACAATAAATAAAATAAGAATCATGAAGTAGAACACTGAAACACTTGTTGCTTCATTATTCATACTAAAAAAATTACAATTGATGGAACTATGTGTGGATTGATAGTCTTAGTAAGAAGTAACATAACAAACACAAGTATCGATACGAAAACTTGCACCCCAAATACTAAACACGTAGAAATCAATTTCTTCTTAATTTGATACGAAACAAAGGATTTAGGTATAGTTCTCCAAACAGAATCTTTTACCTCAAAACTTAAAATAAGGTCCATCATTAGTACTACTATTAGAAATAAAATCAGAAAGAAATTAGAAAACAATTTATTTTTCGCCAATTATTTCATAAAAATCACTTCTTAGCACATCAGAAAAAAAGACAACTCTTTGAGTTTGGAATTATAAAAATCCAATTTATGATAGTCTCTAATGAAAAATTCTCCTCACATTCTCTTTAGCCGTCTTAAAAAGGAACATTATCTACTTCCATTGCAATACTTCCGTACCCAAAAAAATTCTGGAAAGTTTTTCATATACTGTTTCGCCATATTCAGCAGCATTTCTAAAATATTTTTAAATAATCACTTAGATTATTGTCTAGTAAACTTTGATTAGCTAGATTAACATTATGAATAAACTCATAATATTGATGATAATCCTTTCCCTTCTCTTCCCCTGATTTCCAAATTTTCAACCCGTTTATTTATTTGTAAAGTCATCATTGCGCCATTTCGATATTCTTCCATAATTTCATCATCAGTTTTAATTTTAGGAAGAATTATCACAATCGCCATAATCAAAAAAAGCATCATTCTCTTTAAAAGAGTTTTCCAATCAAACATGATTTTCCATATGAAACTAAGCATAAAAACCACCCCTAACCGTACAGGCTTCTATAAATCATACTGATTTTTTCTCTTCCCAACGATATTGAAGTGACTCCAGAGTTTTCTTCCAATAATCCATCCAAAATTATCTTTATTTCACTATTATTTTGAGGAGAAAAAACAATTTTATTGTCTGCTAACAACTCTACTTGATACGGATTCTTATAACGTTTCAAATGTAACTCATCAATAAATTTTACTACCAATTTCTTATTACGGTTGAGATCAACTGCTTTTACATCGACTAATTTACCATCTTTCAAGAAAAGTACGCGGTCATAGCATTCATCGAGATTTTCTAATAAATGGGAAGCTAAAAGCACAATATTCCCGTTATTCTTTAAATCAAAAATAACAGATTCAACCTTTTTAACATTTTCTTGATCTAAACCGTTGAGAACTTCATCAAACAAGTACACTTCCGCACCACTAATCAAACATAAAGCTAAACATAACTTTTGTCTCATTCCCAAGGAATATACACTTACCTTCTTCTTGATATAGCTATTCATTCCGAGTAGTTCTTCAATTCGAATGATATCTTTTTCCTTCTTCCCCCAGCTGGATGCAAATAGCTCCATATGATCACGACCAGTTAATTGTTCATATAAATCCATCGGCTCAAGCATTTTCGTTACAATAGCCTTATACTTGATGTTCATTCCCGCATTTAACCCACTATACTGAATCTCACAATTTGGAGAAACAATATTTCCAGCTATGATATCCATTAGGGTACTTTTTCCATACCCATTAGGTGCTACTATTCCAACAATCTCACCTAACCCAATCTCAATCTTATTTTTTAAAAATATAGGATTAGATGGAGTATATGAAAATTGTTCAATATTAATTTTTAGAGATTTCATATTGTCCATCTTGTTGCATCGCCTTTCTTCTAATAAGGATTTTTTCGTACAAAGCATAAATCTCCTGTTCTGAAGGGATTTCAAAAATACTAAATCTATTGATTAACATATGAAACATTGAAGTCATTATCTTTTCTGGTTCCCCTTCAATATTCTTTGCGTATTTCATCAATTTACCAATCGCAATTTTTAAGCTCCGCATGAAATCTATAACATTTTCGAGTATTTAACATTTTCTTTAAATTATTTCTAACAGTTTCGAACGTTCTGTGTTCATGTAACTCTTGAAGTACTCTTATCAATTTCTCTTCTTTAATTTGAAATACATCGGACAACATATCAAAAAAACATCAAATATAATATTCAAATACTCTACTTCAGAATATTTTTTTCTTATTCAACTCCGCAATTAAGTTACTTTCTTCACAAAAAAATAATTATAAACGATTGGACTATATTTTTTTCTCCTCCATAACGATTAATTTCTGGAAAGAACTCATCAATCACTATTTGACTAATACTGATTCTATCCTTTAAAAATAGTTTTAATTCTTCTACAAATTTAAAAGATTCATAACAATCTTTAAGTTGGAATCGAATTCTCAAGTGGAATTTTTGGATCACTATAAACTATAAAGAATAATTTAAATTTAAAATCTCTACTTTCAACGAATTCATAGATTATATCTAGTGTTCTATTTACATATTCCTTCCTTAAATAAATTTTTCATCGACAAAGTATTATTATCAATTTTATGAGGTTTACTTTTTAACAGGAAATATTTTATCCCCTGATCTTAAGCGTTCATTTGTGTTAAGTATATGAAATGTATAATCTATACTTTCCATTTCTGTTATATTCTCAATCGCTTTTTCCGCAAAAAAATATTCCTCTCCCCAAAGAATATTCTCAGATTCTCTTTTTATTTAGTTGTTTAAAAAAATTTCAATTAAGTCAATTTCATTTTTCTAAGTCTAATACAAACATCACATTTTCAAGTTCAATCTTTTATAAAACGTGGAACATCAAAAATCTTTTTTTCCATTTATTTACTGCAGATTTGAATTCATTAAATGATGATAAACTTTCAATACCTAGTATCTGCTTACTAACAGCAAACTTTGCAGGTGCCAATATGATATTTCGATATCTAATTCTTGGTATAAAAAAATTGAATCTTTTTTTCAAGTAAATGAAATATAGAGAAACTACTATTTTTCAAGTTCGTTACTCATTAAAAAAATAAAAAAATTGACTTATCCTTCCCATATTTAAAACATTTAGCGAGTCTAATTGGCCAACTCCAACATTCTTTAGAGTTTTATTATTAATTAAAGTAATGTACCCATCTACTAAAGTTACTGAAATATCCTTAAAAAAAATAATTCGGTATCATTGGATTGAGTATCAATTGAAATGTTATTTTTTTAAATATAGGAATAGATAATCCAAGATTATTTGAAGGAGATATAGAATTAACTACAGAATATCCCACTATATCCTTATAACGTTCTTTTAAATACGAATCTACTATTCTTGAATCATTAAATAAATACAAGAATCTACCCATTAATGAACACACTTGTCCCCCCGATAATCTATTTTCAAATTCAACAATGTCTTTTCCGTTAAATTCATAAAATTTTTAAAGTCAAATCATAATTAATATCCAGCTTTTTCTCTTCTTTTTTTAGAAAGCCATTCAATATAATCGTCTTCCAAAACAAGCTCTTTTTCTTTTCTTAATTGTGTTCTTTGTAGACGCAATTGTAAGTCTCCCAAGATAGACTCAATATCTTCTTCTTCACTCTGTTTTGGTAGTATATCTAATTCTTGAAGACTAAAATCAGAAAACAAAAGCTCGGTGAGTGGGATAAAATCAAATTCACTATATCGTTTTTGAATAAAACTAACGATATTGTTGTATGGAATATCATAATTGTTTTTTTAAACATAAACAACTCAATAACATTACTTGTTCTCTCTACATTGTGTTTAAATTCCACAGGCAACTGTATTTCTGAAAACAGTGTATCCGTAAACAAAATCGGTTGTTCATTCAATAATGACTGCGCATGCACGTCAATTTGTTTAACACTTCCCAAGGTTTTATTATTTTCCTCATTAAATGATTTTTATTAATTTTTTTCCAAATTTAACAATTTAATAAATAATTCATGCTGACTTAAACCAATATTTTCTAACTCTCTCACTAAAATCGACAAATGATTTTTTTAAATGACGTTTCATTTCTTAATGTTGAAATCAAAAAAACCTTCAGCTAATAATTTTTTTATATAAGACTCTAATTTCTCTTTAAATAAGCCGTCGTCTTCTTTTTTCATAACTTTTTAAGTAACAAATTAACAATTAACTCTATTTTTAATTGGTTTCTCCGTTACATCTACTATTTTTTTGACAACAAATCCGTTCGCTTAATAATTTTTATATTGTGGTTCTCCGCTTGTTATAAACGGACATAATACATGATAATATTCGCCTTCCTGAATTAAATTAATATTATGATAAACATAAAGTTTACTAAAAAAACCAAAGAATCATTTTTCAATCAGCTGCACTATCTTGTTTATCCAATTTGAATCAACATTTAAATATGGTGTAGCAATAATTTCTTCTGATCTTTTTTTCTCCAAACTCTCCCTTACCTACTCCTGAAAAAAATACCCAAAAGGAGTATTTCTAAAACAGCACCTAGAAAAAAATATTTATGTAATATTTCTTCACTTTTTTTCAATTTTTCTTTCACCATAAATATTGATTGGTATAGAATAGGTGAATTTAAATAAATAGCCAATTGAAATTTTTTTATTATCAATTATCATATTATCAGAGAAAGAAAAATACATACTCGGTGTAAACAACGATTTTTCTAAAGAAAAAAATTCATCATGAATTTTTTTCATTCGAACCCCTCCTTACGAATTCTGCATATTCATGATTGTCTTCTATTAATTGCTGATGAACTTGTACATTATTTACAATTTTATTTGATATAAAAATTACTTTATCTTCTGGTCTTAAATTTTTCAATGTTATGATTTATTATAACTACTATCGAATTTTTACTAAGCTTACGAAGTATTTTTATTATTCTCTCTTTCGAGAATAAATCCTGCATCGATGTTGGTTCATCAAACAAATAAATCTTTGCGTCTCGTGATAAAGCTCTAGCAATCGCTAACCTTTGCCATTCCCCGCCCGAAAGATTAACACTATTAGAAAACCATGTCCCAAGTCTAGTTCTTTCCTTTTGAGGTAAAGAATTAATTTTTGTGTTTAGACCAACTTGGCATAAAACTGTTGAAGTTACAACACTATCTTTCTCCTCGGCAGAAAAATATATATTATCAATAACATCCATCTCTAATTCAGTAAAATCTTGAAACTGCACCGAACAATAATTCAATAATTCTTCACTTTTTCTTACTACCCTATCATCTAAGTACATTGTTCCTTTTTCTAATTCGTACAGCCCACATAAACACTTAATTAAGGAAGTTTTTCCTGCCCCATTTTCACCTACCACAAAATAGACATTTCCTTCTTCTAAATCGAGTTGAATTTCTTCAAGTATTATTGTATCTGAACATTTCACACTTCCATGAATTATACTTATTTTTTTAAACGACTCAGGATTAAAATCATCTCGACTATTTACTTCTCGTGAATCAAGAAAATCAAACACTTCTGTTAAGAGTAGTTTTTTTCGTTAAATGTAGTAATACTTGACAACATACTTTGACTAGCTCCCTAAATATTTATTAACAATTTGAATAGTAGCTAACAAATCTCCTACATTAAAGTTTCCGTTTGAAGAAAAAAACGAATTAATACATAAATAACAATTATAATATTATATACTTGCCATAATCCCGTTTTTTTAAGACTATACCAAAACAAATACTTTTCATCACTAAAAAAATTTCATTATATTTGATTTGATTTTTCTTTATAATTTTTGTTAACACCGCCGAAAAACTTTTTAATTCCTTAAAAGATTTATTCTGCGTTATCAAAAAAAATTGAAATACCAATTTTTCTTTTCTTTGTTCTGTCTGTAAAAAAATCAATTTCATAATTTTTTTACTTACATCTATAAATTTTAATGAAGAATACGCTGATACTATACATAAAGGGAAGAGCAAATTAGTATCAATTTTTTTATAACATAGATAACTGAAACAAATAATACTATTGAATTAATAATTATCTCCAGTACAAAATTAAGTGTAGTATAGATTGTACTTGATCCAAAACTGCAGATTCTCCGAACCTTATTTTTGAACATCTGACTCTTCAAACGAAGATAAACTTAAATAACAAACCTTCGTTAATATTTCCTCAGTAAAACTTAGTTCGATTTCCGTTCTAAAATGCATAATATTGTATTCTGCTATTTTTTTCCACAAATTAGTTCTAGAATTAAAAGCAAATGTATAAATTAATATTAAATTATACAGTTCTTTAGAAGTTAATAACGATTGATTAACAGATATTAAATTAACAATTTTCTGCATTAAATATATTTGAATTAATGGCAACAAACTTCTACTACAAGATAGAATAACTGATAAGAAAAAAAACGATACTTTGAGATATTCAATAAATAATGAACCGTTCGAATAATTTTTATTCATAAGATTACCTCATCGTCATTTTTTTAGTAACAACCTTGATACTATTGAGTCTTCAAAAAAATATACCCATCATTTATTAAAACGATAAACAATACTCCTAGTCGTCCAAATAATATACTTTCAGGATCTCCAGGTTGAAAAGAAACATCTTTATTCCATTCCAATTTTATTCTATTGATTATTTTTTTCTTTTTATTTCTTGAAATTTATCAGTTTTTAAAAATTTAACATATTCTCAAATATAAAAAAATTTCCAAAAAGAAGGCCACTTAATCCATGACAGAGCCCAAGATTATCATATATTTCATTATTTTTCAACATCTCTTAGAACATTAATATAATTGTTAAAATATTTATCATATTTATCTGATACGATTCCAATATTTTTTTAGCCAATAAGATAGCATGTATTAATCCTGTATAACCATGACACCACGATAAATTACTATTTATTATTTGATCTAACTTTGGGGTGTCAAATAAAAAAATTTAATAATTTTTCTTATAAGTTGCTTGGTTTTTTGAAGTATAAACACCATTTTTTTATAAGCAATTAATAATATAGAAATGACACCTGATATCCCATGGGCCGAACCTATTCTTCCTTTAGAATAATTTTTTTCATTTAAACCTAAAACATAATCAATTTTATCAAAAACAGATTCTAGATATGACTCTATTTTTTTCAATAATAATATTGCAGCATCACGATGCTCCCCTAGTGAATATCTTTCAAACATACTTATACAATATAATAAAAATATTTGCATTCCCATAAATGACATCGAGATTTCCTTCAAAAAGTCTCTTTTTTTATTAATATATATATTTCTCATCACCTTCTTATCTATCTCTTTCTCTAACTTAGTAATTTCTTTTTCCTTTATTTATTTCAGAAATCACTAGAGCAAGAGATGCATATCCAGTAAAACAGGAAGACTCATCTTCAAAATAATTAACATCTCCTAGAAATTGCATAAATTTTTGTTTCAAAATTCTTTTTTTATTATACAATCTTAATTCACATAATAAGCTTAATAGGTAATAGTAACCAAGTTCACCGGTCATCAAGGATCCATAAGATATAAAAACGCTTACATTTTTTTGTTAGAAATTTCCTCTATTATTTCCTTTTAAAAAAATTCTTCTCCGAAAAAGCATAGGTCCATCGCCTCTTTAACATTGTGATTTAATTCTCATGTTCATTATATTATTTTTATTTTTAAAATGTCTAGAATAAAGTATCAAAAATAAAATAGTATTTCGTAAAAGCAACTACATTATTTTTTTAATTTCATAGTTATATTATCTCCACTATAAATTTATAATAAGATATCAGTTCCGTTTTTTTACACTTTTTTTAAATTTATATAATTAGTATTATCTACACAACGGATGTCAAATTTATGTACAAATCAGTTGTTATGAAGTAATTAATCCACAGAGATTATTAAAAATCCCATCCTATAGCTTTTATTCATATTTACATATCTATACTTATCTCCATAGATTTTATATTTCTCTTTTCAATATATTTCTGTTTGTTATTCCAGCCGTGTCAACACAATCAGGCTCTTTAATACCACTATCTGAAAATTAACTTTTCAACATTCTTTATAGATAAAATTGCCCCCTATACTAGTGAAGTGCCCAGTAAAGGGGGTAAACATCATTCATTTACCCTTATTTTTCTTTTTTTATTTTGTTAGATTTTGACAAACGACACGTAAGTAAAATTTAAAAAAATGGAATTTTATAATTGCTAGAGGTTGGGTCAAGCGTCGCACGCTTGCTCGGGGTTATAGTGGAGGAGTAAGCCCCTAATTTAGTACCCTAAAAATTAATTATACCGCTACTGAATATGAAAAAAAAGACTAGCAAAAACAAAAAATGAGGAGTAAAATTAATATATACATAAAAAAATAAAATAAAAAAATCAAGGAGGTTTTTTTACAATGTTCAAAAAAAGTCAATAAAGAGAATAGCAATGTTGTTTACGTTTTTGGTTTTAGGTAACGCAGTTGGTATGAGCGCTTTAGTTACTAATGTTTATGCAAATGAAGAAACTTATGAAATCGCAAAATTAGAAGAAAGACAATTAACAAGAGAAGAAGAAGCAAAAATAGAACCTTATGTTGAATTAACTCCTAATGGATATGTTTTTGAATGCCAATCCGTATTCTGAAGAAATCAATAGGCTAGCTTTTAAAGAAAATTGCTAGAGCTAATGAATCTATTTCTCTTTCTGGAGAAATACAAAAAATGGATTATTCTAATAAAACTGTAACAACTGCTTCTGCTTCTATGTTTAGTGTTGGTGGCACATATATTGAGTTTTATTGGAATTTTGCAAGGGTATATTTAAGTGCTTATACCATTAATTATATTATCCAAGCTTTAGAAGCGATTGTTTCAGGAGTTTTGGTAAATCACCCTGTAGTTGACGGGGTTTTTAGAATTGTTGCGCAATCTGGAGTGTTTTATGTTCAAGATGGAATTTGGTTCGACTTCAATTACTATTATGCAGCGATTGGAGGAATGGCAGCTCTTGCAACTGGAAACCCTTCGCTCTTCGCAATTTCTATTACAGCAGCGGGGTGGCAGTAATGGGTAAAAAAGCAATTTTTGCCTTTAAAAAAGCAACAAAACTGATGGGGCTTTTATTAGTTGTGTTTCTGATCTATTCTTTTTACGATCCTTCAATTTTTTCTAGTCATCAATTTCGTATGGGGTTTTTAGCTCTGTGGACAGGAGATTTTTTATATTTCTTTTTATGGAAAAATCCAAGAGATAAATATAGTGATTGGTGATAAAAAAATGAGGTTTGATATTTTTAAATATCAACGTTTAGTTAACTTTTATTATTTAAAAAAATAATTCAAAAACCACCCTTTTTTTAGGGTGGTTTTAGGGATTGCAGCTCTTGCAATCGGAAATTCTTGGTTCTTCTAAATTTCTATTACAGTAGTGGGGTGGCAATAATGTTTAAAAAAAGCAGTTTACTCTTTTTAAAAAAATCATCAAGAATTATGGGAACTATATTGTTTTGTGATTTTTAGGCTATTCTTTTTACGATTCTTCTGTTTTTATTTAATCCTCATGTTCGTATGGTTTTTTGCTATATGGATAGGATATTTTTTTATATTTCTTTTTATGGAAAAAAATCCAAGAGATAAATATAGTGATTGATGATAAAAAATGAGGTTTGATATTTTAAATATCAACGTTTAGTTAACTTTTATTATTTAAAAAAATAGGTTCTATAATTTTTTTAGGGTTGATGGAAAATTTCCACCAACCCTATTTTTAGTAGTATACAAAAAGGCCAACATCCATTATATTAAAAGCGCCTAACCCTAATACAAAAGGATGATGACCATATGAACAATATACTAGAAGCTACGCTACATATCAAAGGAATTAATCAACAATTAGTTGCTTAATCCCTTCCTAATATTCATCATCAACGCTATATGACAAAGAGCCTAAATAACACAAAAAAGGCCTCGCAGTTGCGAGACCTTTGAATGGAATACTATTAAATTATTCAGCTTTAACGCCAGTTTCAGATAGTAATTCTACTTGTTCCCATCCTGTTTCTTTACCTTGAGCAATATTCACGTGTTTCACACGTTTATTTACTGCTGTTAATGAGTAAGCGTTGAAACGTGGAACTTGGAATGGATTTTCGAATACGAATTTTTGCCATTGTTTGAATAACTCAACACGTTTAGCTTGGTCAAATGAAGCGTCAGAAGCAATTTCACTAATCAATTTAGTGTGTTCATCGTTCACATAGTGTGAGAAGTTGAAACGAGCCATTGGTCCGTATAATCCATCTGGGTCAGGGTTGTAACCAATTGTGAATCCACCTAACCACATATCGTAGTCATCAGCGTATTTCGTTAGTTTTTCAGCGTATGCGTTAAATTCTAATGCACGGCCATTTAATAACTCTACACGTAGACCAACATTTTTCCACCATTCAATGTATTGTTGAACGACAGCATCATCTGTTTGGCTACCTGTAGCCACTAATAATGTGATTGTTAGTGGTTTTCCTTCTTTGTCTTCTACATAACCGTCGCCATCAGTATCTTTGTATCCTGCATCCGCTAAGATTTTCTTAGATTCTTCTGGGTTGTATGTGAATCCTGGGATTTCTGATTTATCCGCATAAATTTCACCAAAGAATGGCGATAATAATGTGTTCGCAGCGATACGTATCCCTTGGTAAGTTTCGTTAGCTACTTGGTCATTATCTAATGCATAAGCGATTGCTTTACGTAAAGCTGGATCACTCATCTTCTTACCAGGTTCAAATACGTGTTCACCTTTATCTTTGTCAAAGTGTCCCATATTGAAACCAATGTAAGAAATACTGTTTGTGATGTTACCAATTAAAGTAATGTTTGATAAATCTTTATAAGTATCATATAGTTCTGGAGGCATTGTAGCGAAGTCATATTTACCAGCTTTCATTTCTTGAACGACTGAGTCTGGAGATACAACGTCAGCTTTTAAGCCATCCACTTTAGGTTCGCCTTTATAGTAGTATGGGTTTTTCTTGAATGTTACAGACTCCCCTGGAACTACTTTATCCACGATGAATGGTCCATTACCAACAACTTTAGTACGAGCTGCATCTGAAGCGATTGCTTGGTCATAAGTCATATCTTTGAATACATGTTTTGGTAAGAGACTACTCATAATCGCATTTCCACCTTTTTCTAAAGCTGGATATACTTCTTTCAAGTGGATTACAACTGTTTGGTCATCCACTTTTTCTAGACCTGAAATTTTATCTGCTTTTCCTTCATGGTATTCTTCCATACCAACGATGTTTGCAGCATTTTCATCGTAACGAACACCGTTATAGTCTTTACGTCCGATAAATTCATAAGTAAAGATATAGTCATCAATATTTAAAGGTTGTCCATCTGACCATTTGTAGTCTTTAGAACGGAATTTTAATGTTACAGTTTTCTTTTCTCTATCTAAAGTGAATTCCATCATACCGCCATCTTTTTTGATGCGTTGGTTTTCATCGAATTCGAATAAGTTTGCAAATGCAAAATCTTCTAATGTACCGTCGGAATTATCAATCGATAGTAATGGTTGGATTAACCCTTTAAATGGTGATGAAGACACGATGGCATAGTTGATGATTCCGCCTTTTACGACTGTCCCTTCATTTGTTACTTCAGTTGGGAATTTACGTTCTGATGCTGTTGCAGCAGACTCCCCACCCGCGTTGTTCGCTTTGTTGTTATTACATGCAGCTAATGTTACTAAAGAAGCAGCACCTAATAAACCAGCAATTGCTTTTTTGTTCATGCGTTTCCCTCCAAGTTGGATTTGTTATAGAATATCTTAAATTTTACTCCCATTCCCATCTTACTGCAACCTTTATTTTACTTTCTCATCATCTTTTTATCGAAATCTCATTTATTCTTAATTGCTAAATTCGCTTCATCATCGCATTTCAAGCACATTACACAACATCTGTCTATAATCAAAGGACAATCGATTCTTCTTATTTCTTAACATCCCCATCCTATCAACATTTCTAGGAGAACGACAAAAAAGCCGGAAGTTTTTAGTTCCGGCTTTCCCATTTTCTTATTGATGAGCTGCAATATAACTCACTGCATCTCCAATTGTTGTAATGTTTTCTGCATCTTCGTCAGAAATTTGAACACCAAATTCGTCTTCTAATTCCATAACTAATTCCACAACATCTAGTGAATCTGCTCCTAAGTCTTGTTGGAATGTCATGCCTTCCGTTACTGTTTCTACGTCAACGCTAAAGCGGTTCGCAATTAGTTGAGCTACTTTATCAAAAACTTCTTGATTTGACATAACTCTCTCTCCCTTCTCATTAAGGTTCTATATTCGGTACTGCTCCATTTCGGGCAGATCCTCTTCTCCGCAACCATGTACGGGCTATCCTCTAAGTGGATAGTACTGTTATTTTACAGAATTCTTGTGAAAATGTCTATACCTTCAATAAAAAGTACGATTTTCTTAGCGATTTCTTATTACTTAACGAAGAACAAAATGCCCAGGCTCCACCTCTTGTAGACTTGCTTCTTCGCTAAACTCTTCCCCTTTATACACCAAACGTTTGCGATTCTTTTCTTCGCGTGGGTCTGGAAGAGGAATGGCTGAAAGCAGACTTTTCGTATACGGATGCTGCGGGTTATTATACACGCAGTCCGCAGAACCCATTTCCACGATACGACCACGATACATCACTGCAATACGGTCGCTGATGTATTTCACCATTGATAAGTCATGGGCTATAAATAAATACGTAAGGCCGATTTCTTTTTGTAATCTCTTGAGTAAGTTCACGATTTGCGCTTGAATCGATACGTCTAGCGCTGAAATGGCTTCATCACAGACGATGAATTTTGGATTCACGGCTAAAGCACGAGCAATCCCAATCCGTTGACGTTGACCGCCTGAGAATTCATGTGGATAACGATTGGCATGTTCTTTATTCAATCCTACTGTTTCAAGCAGTTCATCCACCATGGCATCGCGTTCTTCTGCTGTTTTCGCAAGGCCATGAATATCAATGCCTTCTGCGATAATATCACGTACTTTCATACGACCATCGAGCGATGCATAAGGATCTTGGAAAATCATTTGCGCTTCTTTACGAAACTCGAGCAATTCTTTTCCTTTTTTCAAATTCGCAATATCTTTTCCTTCGAAGAGAATTTCGCCTTCAGTTGGTTTGTATAAACGAAGCAAGGCACGTCCCGTCGTTGATTTCCCTGAACCAGACTCCCCCACAAGACCAAATGTTTCGCCTTCGAAAATATCAAAGGAAATGTCATCGATGGCTTTCACCACATTTTTCTTCGAACCAAAATACTGTTTTAAGTGTTTTACTTCAACTAGTTTTTTTCTTTCTTCTGAATTAGTCATGCGCCTGTCCTCCTTCTGTAAAGAAGAGGTTACGTCTTCTTACGATTTCTTCTGGAACAGGTACTTTTGGAGCACGCGGATCCAAGAGCCATGTTGCTGCAAAAGTGTGTTGGACTCACTTCAAACATCGGCGGTTCCTTCACACGGTCAATCTCGAGCGCCACATCACTACGAAGCGCAAAGGCATCTCCGACTGGTGGGTCGAGTAAGTCTGGTGGACTTCCAGGAATCGCATAGAGCGTATCTCCTGTATGCAATGTTGGCATTGAACGAAGCAATCCCCAAGTATATGGATGTTGCGGATTGTAAAATACTTCATCCGCTGTTCCGACTTCAACGACTTTTCCGGCATACATGACGGCTACACGGTCTGCGACATTGGCCACCACACCGAGGTCATGCGTGATAAAGATAATTGCCATTTGGAATTGTTGTTGCAGTTCTTTTAAAAGCTCTAAAATTTGTGCTTGAATCGTTACGTCAAGCGCTGTTGTCGGTTCATCAGCAATGAGCACATCTGGATTACATGCTAAGGCAATAGCGATGACAATCCGTTGACGTTGCCCACCAGAGAATTGGTGAGGATATTGTTTCATACGCTCTTTGGCATTTGGAATACCTACAAGCTCTAGTAATTCTTCAGCACGTTTATCGGCTTCTTCTTTGAGGCTTTCTCGTGCTTTATAATCACTTCTGTAATTTGTTTTCCAATCTTCATCGTAGGGTCGAGTGACGTCATTGGGTCTTGGAAAATCATGGCGATTTTCTTTCCACGAATCGATTGCATATCACGTTCACTCTTCTCGAGGATGTTTTCACCTTTAAAAATGATAGCTCCCTCTTTAACGACCGCATTATTCGATAATAGTTTCATGACACTTTTGGCAGTCACACTTTTCCCTGAGCCGGATTCACCGACAAGAGCAAGTGTTTCGCCTTTTTCTAACTTCAGATTCACTCCACGAATCGCCTGTACTTCTCCCGCAAATGTTTCGAAGTGGATTCGTAAGTTTTCAATCGATAAAATAGTTTCGCTCATTCGAATCCTCCTAGTCTTTCATTTTCGGGTCAAAGGCATCTCGTAAACCGTCTGCCAATAAGTTAAAGCTAATCATTAATACACAGAGCACTCCTGAAGGGAACCACATCAAGTGAGGATATAAACGGAATGTTTTGTACCCCCCATTAATAAGGGCTCCAAGAGACGCATCCGGACTTGGAATCCCGATTCCAAGGAAGCTTAAGAAGGCTTCAAAGAAAATCGCTGATGGGATGGAGAACATGGTCTGAATGATGATTAAACCTGCCATATTTGGTAATAAGTGTTTAAAAGCAATCTTCCAGAAGCTTTGTCCTAGTGCACGAGACGCTAAAATGTATTCTAAATTCTTTTGTTTCAAAGTTTGTGCACGAACGACACGCGCCATTGTTACCCAGCTAGTAAATCCAATCGCGATAATAATTGATACGAGACCTGGTTTTAACACGAGTAACATTAATACAAGAATAATTAAGTTTGGAATCGCTGAGATGATTTCTAAAAAACGTTGCATCACAGTATCCACGCGTCCGCCGAACCATCCAGAAATAATTCCGTAAGTCACACCAATCGTAATATCAAACAACGCTGCAACAAAGGCAATGATGAGCGATGTTTGTGTCCCGTAAAGCACACGTGAGAATAAGTCACGACCAAGGTTATCTGTTCCGAAGAAGAAGTTGACCCCTTCTGGAACCCCTTGTTGCGCATACACATCGACTCCGTTACGGTATCCGTTGAAGAGACCTGGAATACGCGCTGGTAAGTTCGCAAATTCGGTGTTTTGTTCTAATGGATCAAATGGAGCAATGACCGGCGCTAATACTGCTAACAGCACAATCACTAGAATAATAAAGAGCGATACTAAAGCTCCCTTATTCTTCGTCAATCGTCTCCATGAATCTTGTAAGAAGTTGAGAGAAGGTGCAGCGATTTTTTCACGGTCAGCACTATGCGTTAAATCCACACGTTGGAACAACTCTTTTTCTGTTAATTCTGCCATTACGCTTCCCCTCCTTCATCAGTAATACGAATACGAGGATCAATCCATCCGTATAGCAAGTCTACAATTAAAATCACAAATACGAGTAATGCCGAATAAAGCATTGTTACTCCCATAATTGTTGGGTAGTCATTCGTTAAAATTGATTTTACAAACTGTTCCCCAATCCCAGGAATCGCGAAGATGTTTTCAATTACCATCGACCCTGTCATGAGTCCAACGAGCATTGGTCCAAGAATAGTCACCAACGGAATAATCGCATTTCTAAATCCATGCTTGAACGCGACTTCGAAACGGCTTAAGCCCTTCGCACGCGCCAATTCAATATAATCGGAATGCAATACTTCTACCATTTCTGTTCTAACGAAACGCGCCGAATCGGCAATTGGTGAAATCGCAAGTGCCATTGTTGGAAGAATCGAAGAGATAAATCCTTGATTCCATAACGCAATTGGTAGAATTGGGAAAATCACTCCAAAGATTAATTGAAGCACAACGGCAAACACGAAACTCGGTACCGAACGTCCAATAATCGCAAAGAATGTTGCGAGTGTGTCCACCCATGTATTTTGTTTCATGGCCGCAATCATCCCTAGTAGCGACCCTACCACTGTCCCGAAGATTAAGGCTTGGAACCCTAATTGGAAACTTGGCCCTACACGAGAGAAAATCAGGTTTGCGACGGTTGAGTTATATTGGAACGATTGTCCAAAGTCCAAACGGAATAATCCAGTAATATAAATCAAATATTGAACAAATACAGGCTTGTCGAGGCCGTACTTGGCATTCATAATTTCTAGTTGTGCCTGCGTTAACTGTTCTTCATTGGCATATGGAGACCCAGGTAATAGTTTCATTAGAAAGAATGTAATCGTCGCAATCAGGAATAAAGTTAGGAACATGTAGAAAACACGTTTCCCGATATATTTAAATAGTTTTTCAACTCTGCACCTCCATCGATATCTTAATTCTGTTTCATCATACTATCTAAAGAATTAAAGTTTCAACTAATTAGTATCAACCTAGTCGTTGCGAATTGCCAAAAGTTCTGCTACAGTGAAAAGAACGACATGAAAAGGAGGAAGTTTATGTCATTCGACTATAAAAAAATAGGACTCATTTCTGGAATCCTACTATTATTATGTATGGGCTATGTAACGCTGACGGGCCCCTTTAGTCTACTTGCCCTTAGCAACGCTCTTTTTATGTGCGCACTTGTTTGTTTAATGATCGGTATTTTTGCGTATTTAAGTCGCACCGACTTCTTTACTCTTTTTCTAAAGAGCTTCACTCCGAATAAGGAGCACAAGAAGCACACCCTCTTTACCGCATCATCGACACTCCTCTTTTTAGAGGTAGCCGCACTTCTTGGAATTCTATCCATAATATTTGGAATCTTCCTATTATAAAATGAAAAGCCGTGTTCTCATTAGAGAGCACGGCTTCTTTTCTATTATAGTTCTGCAGCTTTTTTCTCTGCTTTTTCTTTTTCGATTTCCTCACGTAATTCAGGAAGAATCTGCGTGAAATCCATTCGAAGTTCTTGTCGCAATGATGGCTCCACTTTACGAACGAAGTGGAATGTCGATAAGCGTTCCATGACGCTTTCGGCTTCATCTTTAGCAACATATAAATAGATGTATTTTAAGCGTTTCGAAATATAGTGAATATTCCCAAACTTCTTCAACTGTTTAATTGGTTTCAATGTATACAACCAAACAACGAGTGCTTGTCTTTCTTGTTGCTCCATTGTTTCTCCCTTCTACATAGCTTTTAATTCGATAATTTTTCTTCTTCCTCTTCTGGAAGACCTTCTCTTGTTGGCGGCGGCGTTTGTTCGCGACTTTCTTTATCACGTCGAATGGCCCATAGTACTAGACCAATTCCGGCACTGGATGCAAAGAAGCTCGACCCACCATAACTGATTAGCGGTAATGGCACCCCTGTTAAAGGCGCTACCCCAACGAGTGCTCCAATATTAATTCCTGATTGAATCAAGAATAAAATCGCCACACCGTAGCATAAATATTTTCCAAAAAGATTACGACATTTATTTCCTTTGCGAATAATCGCGATGATTAATCCAAAAATTGCAAGAAGGAGAATAAAGATTGTAATAAATCCTAACTCTTCTCCGACAATCGCTAAAATAAAGTCGGTATGGGCTTCTGGTAGGAACCCCGTTTTTTGAACAGAATTCGATAACCCTGTTCCAAGCCAGCTACCTCTGGATAACCCAAGATAGCCTTGAATCGATTGATAACCAGCACCTGTTGGATCGCTCCACGGATTATGGAATGATGTAAAACGGCTTAATTGGTACGCTTTTAATCCGAATTTTTCAAAAATCGAAGCGTCTAAATACGTGAGGCCATATAGTCCAGCAAAGACAACGCCCCAAATAGCTAGCGCGCGGTTTGAGACACCTGTCATAAGGCCAAGTAGTACGGCAACTCCCGCAATAATGATGGACGTTCCTAAGTCCGGCTGAAGCATAACCATTCCGATGAAGAATGCCGTAATTCCAGCTGGGATGAGATAGAATCTCCAATCACGTTTACTACGTTCGTTCTTACTATAAATATAAGCCGATGTCCAAATCACAAATAGTTTAACCAATTCGGACGGTTGTAAGCTAAAGAGTTTCAAGTTAATCCAACTCTTCGCCCCGTTTACACCGGGTGTAAATAATACAATCACTAGCAGGATAAAGATTACTCCTGCGACTCCCATCATCACTTTTTGATCCTTCAAGAATTTCTCAGGAAGAACGGAAATCCCAAGCGCCATAAAAATCCCGATGATGATAAAGACAAATTGCTTCACCATAAACGCTTCTGAGTTTCCTTGATTGGCAAGTGCGTAATAACTACTTGCACTATAAATCATGACGAGTCCGAAAATTGAAAGTACCGAATACAACCCCATAATGAGCGGGTCCACATTGAGAAGGTGCTTCATTTTTTCATGAAAGTTTAACACGTCAAGCCTCCTCTAATTTTGGCGCGACTCTTCGTACACTTGCGTATACATGTCGTTTAATGCGTATTCTAAATCAGCCATAATTTTATGGCCTTCGTTCGCGTGAATTAATCCAAGTGACACTGCGAAATCCACTTGTTTCGATAACCCGAATAATTGTGTATCGATAATTTCTTCGAATGCTGGGCATTTTGCCAAGCAAAGATGTGTTTTTTGTTTTGAAATGAGTTGATAAATTTGGTTGGCATTTTCTGTCAACTGAACTAAAGCAGGATTTTGAGTCATCTCACACTCCCCTTTCTATATTCCATGCTCAAAGCATATACTCTTTTAGTATACTTGCATCCACAAAAAAATACCACTAATGCAAGTGGAATTTACTGAAAATTTAGAGTTCGCTGTGGTGCTCTTTATATAAGAAATGATTCCGCCTTTCCTAACGGATGTCTTCATAATCACTGTAACGTTGCACCGGTTCGAGTCCCTAGGTCTCTCACCTTCGAAGCTTCAAAAGCGGAGTACGGGACAAGTCCCTACTCCGCTTAATTCACATTCGATGCGTATCACGTTACTGTGATTATAGAATCCGTTAGTCTTTGCGGAATCATCTTTATGCAGCAATATTTTTTCTGTGCAAGTAACTAAAAGAGAATGCTATCTTTCCATCTAGCCAAAGCTGTGCACTCACTAAATCCTCTTTATGGTTGTGCAGAAAATCTTTTACGGATCTCTTACTAGGAACTGCCAAACACGCTTCCCTTTCCACAAAGACATCTCTATGACTGGCAACAAAAAAGCTATTACGAAGTTCTGCACGGAATCTATAGTAGCGATAATAGCGAGTGTAATCGGTGCGAATTAGTGACTCTGGAAATTTATTTCCTAGAGTCACTTTGAGGCTCGATAGGTGATGAGACGCAAGGCTCACACCGATACAGCTATTGTCACTACTATAAAGATTCCAAGCGGAACGTAGTAATAGCGATTAAAACTTTTATTTATTTTCCGGTCCAATCATAGAGAGGCCGACACGACCTTTCTTAAGATCAAGCTCCGTTACCCAAACCGTTACGATATCCCCAACCGCAACGACATCACTTGGATGTTTTACGAAGCCTTTTTTCAATTTCGAAATATGCACAAGGCCGTCTTGTTTCACACCGATATCGACGAATGCACCGAAGTCCACTACGTTACGAACGGTTCCTTCGAGTTCCATCCCCACTTGTAGGTCTTCCATCTTCAAGACATCGCTACGTAAGATTGGTCCTGCGACTTCTTCACGAGGGTCACGTCCTGGTTTCAATAATCCATCCAGCACTAATTCCAGCGTTTCTTGTCCGATGCCAAATTCTTCTTTCAATTCTTTAGCATTCAGTCCTTTAAGAGCTTCTTCCAACTCTGGTGAACCAAGCGCTAATTTTTCAGCATTGGCTTTTTTCAAAATGGCTTTAGCAACATCATAAGACTCTGGGTGAATGTCAGTGCCGTCAAATGGATTCGTTCCATCGATAATTCGTAAGAACCCAACGGCTTGCTCGTAAGCTTTTGGCCCTAAGCGAGGTACTTTCTTCAATTGCGTACGGTTTGTGAATTTACCGTTTTCGTCACGGAAAGTGACTACGTTGGCTGCTGTTGTTTTCGTTAATCCAGCAATGTGCTCTAAGAGAGCGGCACTCGCCGTATTCACGTTTACCCCAACCTTGTTTACGGCTGTTTCAACGACAAAGTCTAACTGCTCATCTAATTGTTTTTCTGGAACGTCGTGTTGATATTGTCCAACCCCCACGGCTTTTGGATCGATTTTAACCAATTCGGCTAATGGGTCTTGCAAGCGACGAGCGATGCTGACTGCGGAACGCTCTTCAACTTGGTAATCTGGAAATTCAAGACGTGCGATATCGCTGGCAGAATACACAGAGGCCCCTGCTTCGCTGACGATAGTATAAACCACCTTACGAGGGATTTGTCGTAATTGTTCCGCCACAAATTGTTCAGACTCACGGCTAGCCGTTCCATTCCCAATCGCCACAAGTGTTACTCCGTATTGTTCCACGATGCGACGGAATTGTCCGCCTGCTTGAGCGCGTTTAGCTTCTGAAGCTCCTACGTGAGGGTAAATCACAGACTTACCTAGCACTTTCCCTGTTTCATCGATGACCGCTAATTTACATCCTGTACGGTACGCTGGGTCGAGACCTAAGATGACTTGACCTTTCATTGGCGCTTGTAATAATAAGTTCTTCAAGTTCTCACCGAAGATGGCGATGGCTTGCGTTTGCGCCTTTTCACTGAGTTCATTACGGATTTCGCGTTCGATGGCTGGTCCGATGAATCGTTTGTAGCTTTCTTCGATCGCGCCTTCTACAATTGGTGCAGATGGTGAAGACGGATTTTTGATTTTCTCTTCTTTAATTTTTGTAAGAGGGTTCGTCACGTCAACTTCAATCGTCACGCGGACTACATCTTCTTTTTCTGCACGGTTTAAGGCAAGTACACGGTGAGGAACGATGGATTTCACAGGCTCTTCGTAGTCATAGTACATTTCGTAGACTTTCTTCTCGTCGAGCTCTTCCTTCTTCACGACAGATTTCACGACACCGTTCTTTTGCGTAAATTGACGTAATTGTTTACGGTATTTCGCTTCATCAGAAATCCATTCAGCGATAATTTCTACGGCACCGTTAATCGCATCTTCAACCGTTAGAATCGCTTTTTCTTCATTGATAAAAGTCGCTGCTTTTTCCTCTACAGAATCTTTTGTCGTCATCAGTAACCATAATGCAAACGGCTCTAATCCGGCTTCTTTGGCAATCGTTGCCTTCGTACGGCGTTTTTGTTTATACGGACGATAAATATCTTCCAACGCTGTTAAGGTTGTTGCCTTGCTTAACGCAGCCGTAATTTCAGGCGTGAGTTTGCCTTGTTCATCAATGAGACGACTAATTTCTTCTTTGCGTTTTTCGAAGTTTTCCAAATAACGTTGGCGCTCTTCGATTTCACGGATTTGCACCTCATCTAAAGAACCGGTTTGGTCTTTACGATAACGCGCAATGAACGGTACCGTATTGCCATCTTGCAAGAGGCCTAATACCGTATCGATTTGTTTTGGTTTATATTGAGTAAGTTCTGCCTTCACAAGCGCTACGGAACGCTCGTAAGCAGTGTTTTCAGTTGTTTGTTCTGTCATAGTCAACTCCCTTTCTGTCTCCTCTATCCTATCATGAAATAAAAGGAAAAGCACCTAAGCAAAAATACTTAGGTGCCCTATTATGGCTAAAGTTTAAATAAGTGTGTCACTATCAGCTGATGTTTACTCTTATAGAAGAGCTAAGATAATGAAGTTAAGGATGAATAATCCTGTCGCTACCCATAAAATTGGATGAATGTCTTTTGCTTTACCAGTAATGACTTTCACTAAGCAGTAGAAGATGAATCCTGCTGCGATACCGTAAGAGATACTGTAGCAAAGTGCCATGAAGATGCCGGCAAAGAACGCTGGGATTGCTTCGTCTAATTCGTCCCATTTCACATCAGCGAATGAAGAAAGCATCATCACCCCAACGATAATTAACGCTGGCGCTGTTGCTTCTGCAGGAACGATGCCCACGAATGGTGCTAGTAATGTTGATAATAGGAAGAGACCTGCTGTAACGACTGCTGTTAACCCAGTACGTCCACCAGCACCGATTCCGGCTGCACTTTCAACATAGGTTGTAGTGTTAGAAGTACCGAAAATTGCCCCGATAGAAGTACCGATGGCATCTGCGAATAAGGCTTTATCCATCTTAGAAGAGAATCCAGATCCGTTTTCAAGTTGACGTTCGTCTTCTTCAGAGAAGATTCCTGTTTTACGACCTGTACCGATAAATGTTCCGAGTGTGTCAAATGTATCTGATAAGCTGAATGCGAAAATCGTCATAAATACTAACGGTAAGCGCGCTGGATCAGAGAAGAGTTTCACGATTCCTTCTGAGCCAAAAGCGGCCATGAATGTTGTGCCTAAGTCATTGAACGCTGCTCCTAGTGAGTTACTTTCAAAACTTACTTTTGATAAATCGACAACCCCCATTGGAATCGCTAAAAGTGTTGTTAAAACAATCCCAAGCAAGATAGCCCCACGAACTTTTTTCAATAATAAGACTACAGTAATGACTAAACCAATCACTGCAAGAAGGGCTCCTGGAGACGTGAAGTTTACAAGAGATGGAACGATGCCACCATTTGAATTCACGCTGAACACGCCGCCTTTGTACGCTTCTGTAGCTACATTATACGCAGCACCATTGACTTGAGTGATCGTTTTTGAATCAGAAAGGAATTCTAATAGGTTAGCATTTTTTAAACCGATATAAGCGATGAAAATCCCAATCCCGCCCCCGATGGCATGTTGCATACTGACCGGAATGGCTTTAATAATCATCTTCCGAACTTTTGTTACAGTAATAAAAATATTGAATAAACCACAAATGAATACCATTGCTAATGCTTCTTGCCAAGTAAATCCAAGGCCGAATACAACTGTAAATGTAAAGAACGCGTTTAACCCCATCCCTGGTGCTAATGCGTAAGGAACGTTTGCGAAAAGACCCATCACTAATGTACTGACAACTGTTGCGATAATCGTTGATAAGAAGACTGCTTGGAATGGCATCCCTGTTTTACTAAGAATGTTCGGATTGACAAAAATGATGTATGACATCGCGAAGAATGTCGTTAACCCAGCCAAAAACTCCGTTGAAACGTTCGTGCCGTTCTCTTTCAGTTTAAAAAACTTATCCATTGGAATGATAACTCCTTTTTATTGGTTTATTTGACGACTTAAGTATACTAGAACTATTTTTATTTTACAATATAAAACACGTACATTTTTAGTTCGTTAAATTTATTTTCGTTCGTTTTATTTAACTTTATTTTGTTTCAATATTGTAAAACAAGTGATTTTGTTTCCAAACGCGAATATTAACAACAAAAAAAGAAGTGGTGTTCGCCACTCCTTTTTCTTTTAGTTATTCTTCTATTAATTTAATTCCTTTACGATCTTTTTCCACTGGTGTCATAAAGTCATGATAATCCCCAGGTTCATCCTCTTCTAGCCCTGCTTCTGTGAGGCCTACATAATAAGAACCTTTGACTTCACTTGCATTTAAAGCAAAGAATCCTTCTCTCAAATATTTTTGAACCCTTACATTCATATACTCCATCGACTCTTCAGCAAGTTCTTGTACCTCAAATCTTACAATCAACTGCGTTTTGCCTTTTCTATACTTGTCTTCGTCGTATTTCCCAAAGGAGTAGCTGACTGGCGAAGGCTTTGGGCTTTCGTATTCAGCGAAATCTACTGCATTGAATTGTTCTCGTAAATCTTTAATTTTTTCATCTATCTTTTTCAATTTTTCTCGGACTTCCTTAGAATTTTCCTCCCACGATACTTTAATACCTTCCTTTCTCAGCGCCTCTAATTGGACTTCCAATTTTTCTCGAAGTTGTTGTTTATGGCGATAGAAATTTCGTTCAAATTGTTTTTGGGCTAGTTCTAAAATTTGTTTTTCATTCTTCCCTCCTAAATCCCCGAGGTCCAAATCCAATCCTGTATAGGCAAGCACGTTTCCTTTTCCATCAAAATGATAGACCGCCGTCACCGTGTTATGTGGATCTAACTCTGTTTTCTCTCCGTGATGCACATCCATCCAAATCCTATCTGACTGCAACGCATATGGTAGAGGGATTTTTTCCTTTTTTCCGCATGCTGCAAGCATAACAGCTACTACCGACAGCAACGCTAGTTTTATCCATGTCTTCATCATTCTTCCTCCAACGTTCGAACTTTCACTTTCATTATACTACACGCAATCAGAATCTGCTCCTATTCCAAACAAAAACGCCAGAGCATCCTTGTACTCTGACGTCTAAAGGGATTATTTATCTGAATTCCACACTGGGAAGTATTGTCCTGGTGCGATTTCATCCATTTTTTTCGCTACATCGTCTGATTGATATAATTCAACGATTTTTTTGTATGTTGGGTTGTCAGCATCTGCTGCTTTAACAACGATGATGTTGTAACGGTCTTTAGGAATTGTATCTAAGTGGTTTGCATCTGAGAAGATGTTGTCTTCGATTTTCAAACCAGCATCTTGAGCCATTGAACCATTGATTGAAGCTGCATCAACGTCTTGTAATAAACGTGGAGCTTGTGCTGATTCTGCTTCGATGATTTCTAAGTTACGTGGGTTGCTTGTGATGTCTGCTAATGAAGCTTTTGTTCCAACGCCATCTTTAATGTGATTAAACCTTCTGTTTGTAAGGCAACTAATGCACGACCTTGGATTGCTACTTCTTTAGGAACTAACACTTTTGCTTTCTCTGGTAAATCTTTTAATGATTTATATTTTGTTGAGAAATAATATAATGGCGTGATAAATGTTGTACCGATTTCTTTTAAATCAGTTCCTTTATCTTTGTTCCATTGTGCTAAATACGCACGGTGTTGGAACGCGTTCATTTGAACTGAACCTTCTTCAAGAGCTGTATTTGGTAATACGTAGTCGTTCATTTCTACAACTTCGATATTGATGTTTTCTTTTTTCGCTTTTTCAGCTACGTAATCCCAGATTTCGTGTGCTGCGCTACCTACAACGGCTACTTTTACTGTTTGCGCTGGAGCTTCAGTTGCTTTAGAAGCCTCGCTAGATTGTTGTGAACTTTGGTTTCCGCACGCTGCTAATGTGATTGCTGCAACGGCTGTTAATAATAAGTGTTTAATTTTCATTTTGTTTTTCCTCCGATTTTAAAAATTGTTGTGTTGGTTGTGAATTGATTTGAAACATTCCTCCTTAAACTGTCGAACACAATAAAAAAATCCTTTGCCCAAAAAGGACAAAGGACGATCATTTCAAAAATACCGTGTTACCACCTTTATTCGTTTATCCATCACTAGATAAACCTCACCCGATTCCACGTCGATGCGTTGAAATCGTACCGCTATAACGGGCGCCCCGTACTTCCCTTACAACTGCTCAGAAAGTCCGCTCAATGGCCATCTTCCTCATTTCGTCACTACTTAGTTCCACCAACCCTAAGCTCTCTACTCAGTGCTCCGATGAGTACTCTCCATCTCTATGCGTTATGGGTTCCATTATACGCCCATTCTTTTCGATGTCAACAAAACTCTTCCATTTATAGACATTTGTTTTTGAAACAGAAACAAAACACCTAAACTGACTCTAGAATAAAGAAAACCTCCACACGAAAGTTCGTGCAGAGGTTAAAACAGTCTTATTTAGCTGCTGTTGTTGTTGTTTCTGAATCAGCTGCTTTGTAAGAAATTCTTCAAAGCGTTTTGTAAGCTTTCATCTGTGATTTTCACGTCAGCAGCTTTCACTAAATCTACCATTGTTTGGTGTAAGTATGCAGAATCTTTCAATTTCGCATCTAACATTTCTTTTTCCATTTGTTCTTTCATTTCATCAAATGGTTTCTTCTCTTCTTTAGATACTAACTTAATGATGTGGTATCCGAAATTGAGTTTGAACTGGAGTTTCAGTGATATCTCCAACGTTCTTCAAGTCGTAAGCTGCTGTAGAGAATTCAGTTACCATGTCTGAACGTTTGAATGGTCCAATTTGACCACCTTTTGCAGCAGTACCAGTATCTGCAGAGTTTGCTTTAGCTAATTCCGCAAAGTCAGCACCATCTTTTAATTGTTGGATTAATTCTTCTGCTTTTGTTTTAGCAGCTGCTTTTTCTTCGTCAGATGCATCTGCTTTAGCAGCAATTAAGATATGTTGAACTGTAATTTGTGGTTCCCACGCATCATAGTACGCTTTGATATCTTCTTCTGAGAAGTTCGCAGCTTTCTTAACAGCTTCTGTCATTAATTTGTTTAAGTAAAGTGTTTGACGGTATGCATCTACAGAAGTAATTCCGCTTTGTTGTAAAGCCGCTAATAAACCAGGTTCGCCACCGTATTGAGCTACTAATTTAGCCACTTCTTCATCTGCAGCAGTTTTAAGAGCTTTTGCATCCTCAATAGATCCTTCTAATACTTTCGTTAATACTAAACGTTGTAATGTTTGTTCCCCAACAGAATCTTTCATTGCTGTCACAAATTCATCTTTTGTAACGTTACCGTATTTAGTAGTTGCAACGTTTTCTGCTGAATTATTTGAGCAAGCCGCTAATGCTAAAGTTGATGCAAGCGCTAATGCTCCTACGAATTTTTTCTTCATAAAATTCCCTCTCCAATCGGTTTTCTTTTTAATCGATGTTATTAATATACCACAGTTTTAAGCACTTGCCTATTTTTCTAGCATTCTCTTACCTTTTCTTAACTTTCTGAAAACAAAAAAAGAGCCAGGACGAATGCCTGACTCTTCGTTAAGTTAAGTTTAGTTCAAAAAATAGTGTGATTATTGTAATACACGAATTGTGATTGTACGACGTCCGAAGTTGTAAACATCATTCAAGTTTACTAAGTGAACATCAATTCTATTTCCGTAAATAGCGCCACCTGTATCTGCAGCACGGAAAATACCATATCCTGGAATTTCAACATATGATCCTAATGGAATAACGCTTGGGTCAACCGCAATCACGTTTGGTTCGCTAACAAGGTTTGTTCCATCAGCTGTATAGTTTGATAAACCAGCTTCGTTATATGAGTACGCTGTTGCTTCAACTGTTAAGTAGTAACCACCTTGGCTTGATGAAGCTGCAGCTGCTTGAGTTGTTTGAGTTGCCTCTGTTGCTTGAGCAGCTTGAGTAGTTTCTGCTGCTTGTGTAGTTTCTGCTGCTTGTGTTGTCGCTTCAGTTGTTTCTACTTCTTTCACTTCGTTGTTGTTTTGAACACGGTATGAGTGTTGTTCTGTTCCGTTATCAACGGTTACTTCTTTTTGGTCCGCTGAGAAACGTAACACTGTACCTGGGTAAATAAGGTTTGCATCTTGAATTTCGTTCACTTGAACTAATGTATCTAATGATGCACCAGTTGCTTCAGAAATTACTGATAATGTATCTCCCCATTTGATTGTGTACTCTTGTACACCTTTATCGTCTGTTTTAACATCTTGTTTTACTTGTTCTACAGTACGTGCTGTCCATTCTACTTCGTTTGGCACTTGCTGTAGTTGCTGAAAATCCTGCAAAACTAAATACAGCAAGTGATGCTGTCACCATCATGAATTGTTTCTTGATTGGTTTCATATTTTCCTTTCCGATTTCCGACTTTTTCTAAAGTCAAAAACCTCGTTCGCTTGGATTTTTTGGGTTGCGAACTTATTTGATGCTAATAATGTTACCACGAATAAAATTGAAAATGTTGATTTTATGCGGTTTGTTAAGGTCACTTAATTTTTTTGACTTTTTCTGATGTTATTATGACAAACAGATGACAAGAACATATGTTTCCGTAACATTTGACACCATTCTGTAACACGTTCGTAGAATTTTCTTACAATCTCGGTCATACTTTCTTCATTTATTACACTGTTTTTCGTTCCTTTTTGAGGCAAAAACCTATCAAATCGCACTTTTTCATGCATTCGATACATCAAAAAAGACCTCCCTATTCATCCATAGGAAGGTCACTAAACATTCGTTAAGCCGTTTGATTTAATTCACTCATTTGAATTGTTTGATCGATATTTTCTTTTAATGCCTCTGGAAGATGGTGCGTTACCCATAGCACTGTCACGCTCTTATCTTCTAGGATTGGTTTTAACACCTCAATGGTTGTCTTTTCATCTAAGTTGGAGCTGACTTCATCCAGCAAGAAGACTTTTGGTTGTTTCATCAATCCGCGCGCAAAGGCAATGCGTTGCAACTGACCGCCGGATAGATTTGAATCACCATCGCCTAGAACTGTATCTAATCCCTGTGGTAAGTTTCGTACGATCGAAGCGAGTCCAACTTTTTCAAGAGACGCCCAAACTTCTTCATCCGTATACTCTTCAGTGAGCGTTACGTTTTCCCGAATGGTTGTCGTGAAGATATGCGGTTTTTGAGCGATATAGACCATTTGACGATATAACTCATCATAGGATTGTTTCTTCACATCAACTCCAGCGAGTTTCACTTCTCCTAAATACTCCGTTAATTTTGCAGCGATAATATTTAACAGCGTTGATTTCCCTGTTCCGCTCTCGCCAGTAATCGCGTATTTTTGTCCTTCATTAAAATCCAAGAGACACATGATTTAAAATCACCTTTTTCTCCGTAGTTAAACGAAACATCCTTCACTTCAATAAGAGTGCGCGGTGCCTCTTCTGGTACTTCCTCTACAAGAGCTGCTGGTTCTAATTGCTCATATTTGTTAAACAATGAGTCCGCACTCTTAATCGAACCAATCTTTTGACTAATATTTCCAAGCACGTTGAAGATGGTACTACTTAATGCCATTGCTGCTAGAATACTCCCGATACTCACTTCGCCAATATAAGCTAAGTATCCCGTTAAGATAAATACTGAAATTTGGCTAAAGACATTCCCAATCCCACCACTAACGGCAACTTTGGCCATCGACTTACTAAAATCGCGATGCGTATCTCCTACTTCAACCGATTTTTCATGGATTTTGTCTTTTAAATACGCTAGCTTCCGAAAAACAAATAGGGTATCATATCCGCTCAATAAATCCGAAATGGATTTTGCGAATTTTTCATTGGCTTCTGACACTTTGATGGTTTTTTCTGTCAGTTCTGCTGAGAATAAAGCCGGTAACACGGCCATGATGACAATACAGATAGCTGCTAGTAAGACGATAGACCAATGATACATAAACAATGCTACCGCAGAAATGACCGCAGAAATAATTCCTCCAATGACTTCAAAGGTTGGATTCATCGCATTCCCTTTAATCTGCTCCAAGTCACTTGTAAACCACGAGATATACGTTTGACTATTCTTTTCATAAAAGCGTCCATAAGACGTCGCTTCAATAGAATGACTAATACGGTCCCTTAACCACGTCGCAACTTTTTGATTAAAGTAGGCTTGATAGCGAATCAACATATATGTAAACAATAGATAAAATGCAAAAATAACAACTAAACAAATCGCCTTATAAAAGAAATTATGAATATCCATGTTCACTAAAGTATCTAAAGTCTGCGCATTCACGATACTGGATACAAGCTCCGCCCCTGCAATAAGGGTGAGCAACGTAATCATGATGAACACTTCTTTTTTAAATTTCTGAAAAACAACCTTCATATATACTCGCTCCACTTCAAAATCTGACTATGCTCATAGTGTACCATTGTCTTAATCCAATGTATATAGGACTTTTGGCGGAAAACAAAAGAAGTTTCCTTTTTTGCACACAAAAAACCACACCTCTATTCTGAAGTGTGGTAGATCTATTTTATTATGCTTTTGTTTTTTCAGCGCGGTCACGTTTCATTTGGCTTGAACGTAATTGTCCGCAGGCTGCTTCGATATCATGTCCGAATTCTTTACGAACAACACAGTTGATGTGGTTTTTCTTCAACACATCGTAGAAGGCTACTACGCGTTCTTTTCCACTACGTTCATATTGGTCATGTTCACGAACTTTGTTATAAGGAATTAAGTTGACATATGAAAGACGTTTCTTATCCGCAAGAAGGTCGGCCAATTGTTGCGCTTGTTCCACAGAATCATTCACGTGATCAAGCATGATGTACTCGAAAGTTACACGACGGTTGGTTTTAGCGATATATTCATTAATCGCATCCATCACGACTTCGATTGGATATTTACGGTTGATACGCATAATACGAGAACGTGTATCATTATCTGGTGCATGGAGTGACAATGCAAGGTTCACTTGTAATCCTTCGTCTGCGAACTCGCGAATTTTTGGAGCCAAACCACTTGTAGATACAGTGATATGACGAGCCCCGATTCCAAGTCCTTTATCCGAGTTGACCACTTTCAAGAATTTAATCACGTTATCATAGTTATCAAATGGTTCTCCAATCCCCATGACTACGATATGGCTGACACGGTCCCCAGGAGACACTTCGTCTAATGTGCGTTGTACGTGCATGACTTGCGCTACGATTTCCCCAGCAACAAGGTCACGTTGTTTTGCGATAATCCCGCTGGCACAGAAAGTACATCCGATATTACATCCTACTTGTGTTGTTACACAGATAGATAAGCCGTATTCTTGTGGCATTAGTACCGTTTCTATTAAGAGGCCATCTGCTAATTCAAAGAGGAATTTACGTGTTCCGTCTGTTGATTGTTGTTTGATACGTTCGTTTAACACTGGGAATGTGAACTCTTCTTGTAACTGTTCAATCAGTGATTTTGGCAAGTTTGTCATTTCTTCAAAACTAGTCACACGTTTGCGGTAAAGCCAATCCCATAATTGACCTGCTCTGAATTTCTTTTCGCCTTTTGCTTCAAACCAAGCTGTTAGCTCTTCAAGTGGCATGCCGTAAATAATCGGTTTTCCTTCATATTGTCGAACCACTCGTCCAATTTTTCTAACCATATCTATTCCTCTTTCCTATACTTGAAATGCTCTAATGATTGTTTCTCTGTTCGCATGAGCGCTTAATAACACCGACAATTTCACACGAGCCTTTTGTCCGCTAAGCCCTGTTGTGAAAATCACTCCTGCTTCATGAAGCTGTTTGCCTCCGCCAAGATAATTATAGACGTCATACGTTACACCGTTAAATGCGCGGGATACCAGAACGACTGGAATTCCTTTATCTAAGCAACGTTGCAATCCAGGAAGTGTCGTTGGCGGTAAGTTACCTGCTCCAAGAGCTTCAATGACCAATCCATTCGCATCTGAATCAGCAATGGCATCAAATAACATCGAATCCATTCCAGCATATGCTTTTAATAAGTATACCTTGTCCACGAGTTCTTGGATTGGATAGTATTCATGATGTAAGAATTTTTGGAAGTAAATCACTTCACTCTTTGATACTAATCCAAGCGGCCCAAAAGTTGGTGTTTGGAAAGTCGCTACGTTCGTTGTATGTGTCTTTGTCACATACGTTGCTGCATGAACTTCATCGTTCATCACGACAAGAACGCCTTTATCCACACTCTCTGGACTCGTTACCGTAATAATGGCACTGCGTAAGTTCGCTAACCCGTCCGCTCCGATTTCATTGCTTGAACGCATCGCTCCCGTTAAAACGATTGGGAATTTTCCGTCTGTTGTTAACTCTAGGAAATACGCTGTTTCTTCTAATGTATCGGTACCGTGAGTCACCACCGCTCCGTCAAAGCCTTCTTGTTGCGCTTGAACGATTCGCTTTTGAACTTCCCACATTTTTTCCTCCGTCATATGTGGAGACGGAAGGTTAAATAGATCCTCTACGACGACACTTGCGATTGGTGCAAAAATCGTGTCGGAGTTTGTTAATGGGTTTGTGCTTGTTGGGGTTACGTTACCGGTTGAGCGGTCTTCACTCATGGCAATCGTACCACCGGTGTTTATGACGATAATTTTCTTCATGGCGCTACTACTTTCTTTCATTTTCTCTTTACATAGGATACCACAAAATAGTAAAGAGTGCCGAAGTATTTGTAGTAAATACTCACTTTTCTTTTTCGGGTTTCTTCATAGTAACGGTAATGGGGTACCGGTTCGAGCCCCGTGGTCTCTCTCCTTTAAAGCCTCAAAGCAGGAGTAAAAAATAAATTTCTAACTCCTGCTAAGCACAGTGGTTGAATGGTATGAGCTGCACTGTAAACAGCTTGCTCATACCTATTCAACTTTGTGGGGGAAAGAAAACGAAACATCCTAGATACAATAATGTATCTAGGGTGTTTCTGTCTTTCTCCCTCGCATTTAATACTATTCCCCATTACTATTACTATAGAACCCGAAAAAAAGTGCGTATTCACATTCTGCTTTTATAAAAAAATGAAAAAAAGTGTTGCGCCACTCAGTTTGAAGGGGACGGTTCAGGGTGTTAGAAAGTGTATCCCATAGGGGTTTCTAAGACTTTTTGGTAATTTGAAGTGGAGCGTGACTGAAAAAATTTTTTTGATTTTTTCTCGGAAAATTTACTACAACGTTCCGAATTTGTGCAATCGACCTAAAACGAGGTTGTTGAATATACCGCTAAAAACCGCAGCATTTCAACGTTTATATTTTACTTTTAATTTTAAAATTCGAAATGTAACATATATGCTACTGTAGCATATATGTTACATTTTTATTTTTTACTTCTTCAACAAAAAAACCGCAGCCTTTTATTGGCTACGGTTATCGTCTTATTTGATTGTGTATTGACGTTGGTGGTCAACAACGGCTGTTAATGTAATTGGGCTGTTGTCTTCGCGTGTGAAGGTTTGTTCACCGCTTGCGTCCACCACTTCTGTGAAGATTTCTTCGTATTCTTCTACTGTCAACATTTTGCGGTTTTCTAGCAATGCTTTATGTTCTGCGATGTGCAATTGGTTTTCGAAGCCTTCGACTAATTCACCGGCGAAAAATTCCCCAACGGCTCCTGATCCATAGCTGAAGAATCCGATGCGGTCTCCGGCTACTAATACAGAACTGTTTTCTAATAATGAGATGAAGCTTAAGAATAATGAACCTGTGTAGATGTTTCCGACTTGGCGGTTATACACGGCTGCTTCTTGGTAACGCGCTGTGAAGCGTTCTTGTTCCTCTTCGCTCATTTCTTCTAAGAATGGCTTGAAGGCTTTCATCCCCATTTTTGTATATGGTAAATGGAAGCAAATCGCGTCAAAGTCTGAGAACTGCGCATTTGTTTTTGCTTGATAATCGTTCCAAACTTCTGCAAAGAAACGGATGTATTGCTCGTTTGAGAATTTTCCGTCCACCATTGGATAAGGTGCGTAGTTTGGTCTCCAGAAGTCCATCACGTCATCTGTGAATAAGCTTGTTTCGTTATCTAAAACGAGTAAACGTGGGTCACTAGAAACAATCATTGCGACTGCTCCGGCACCTTGTGTTGGTTCCCCGCCAGAGTTTAATCCGTATTTAGCAATGTCACTTGCGATGACTAATACTTTTGAAGTTGGGTTTAAAGCAATGTGCCCTTTTGCTAATTGTAAGGCAGCTGTTGCTCCGTAGCAGGCATGTTTTAATTCCACGCTACGAACACGGTTTGATAACCCAAGCATACGTTGCATATAGACGGCAGCTGATTTTGATTGATCGATTCCAGTTTCTGTCCCAAATAAAATCATTTCAATAGATTCGCGATCTTCATCATCGATAATGGATAACGCAGCATTTGCGGCTAAAGTCACGATATCTTGAGTCACTGGTGCTACTGCCATTGTAGACTGGCCAATTCCAATCGTGTATTTAGCTGGCTCTACTCCACGCGCGGCTGCTAATGCTTCCATATCTAATGCAGTCGGCGGTACGAAGAAGCCAATCTTATCTATCCCTATATTCATTATTGTTCTCCTTTACGAATAAAGCTCTCCAAACACAAATAGAGCTTCCTGTTCTTTCTTAGCACACACTATAGTAGCAAAAATTCGCCGTTAGGACAATTGAATTCACCAAATGTTAGGGAATTTAAACAATTCTTTACTAATTATTTGTACTAAATTGATAGGTTTCTTATGCAAAATCTTATAGAATAGAAACGAAATAGGAAATATAGACTGGAAAGGAATGAAAATATGAACGGAAATGATATCGTCATCGTGAGTGCCACACGTACTGCGATTGGTAAATTTGGCGGGCAATTTGCTACAACTTCCGCAATCGAACTAGGAACAACGGTCGCAAAAGCTGCCATCCAAAGCGAATCTTTCACCTGAACAAATTGATACAGTCATCTTTGGAAATGTCTTACAAGCAGGTCTTGGACAAAACCCAGCACGTCAAGTCGGACTAGGCGCTGGCCTTTCTCATGCAAGTACTGCCGTAACAATTAATGAAGTCTGTGGTTCTGGACTAAAAGCCATTATTTCAGCCGCACAAGTCCTTCGACTAGGAGATGCTAAAATCGTCTTAGCCGGCGGTATGGAAAATATGAGTCTTGCGCCGCATTTATTACAACAACGCTTTGCTCCCAAAAATGGTCCTGTGACATTAGTAGACTCTTTATTTAATGATGGATTAACGGACGCCTACTCACAAGACCCTATGGGAATTACCGCTGAAAACATCGTTGAAAAATACGGATTTACCCGCGAAGAACAAGACGCTTTCGCTGTGGCTTCTCAACAAAAAGCCGCTAAAGCACAAGCAGAAGGACGTTTCGCTAGCGAAATCACTCCTGTAGCAGTCTTCAATCGCAAAACAAAATCTGACGACTTAAAAGTAACGGATGAATTTATCCGTCCAAACACGAATCTTGAGAGTCTTTCCGGCCTCAAACCTTCCTTCAAAAAAGACGGAACAGTAACTGCCGGAAACGCCTCTGGAATTAACGATGGTGCCGCTTGTGTCATCATGACAACACGTGAATACGCAACAGAGCTTGGCCTTCCAATTCTTGCAACATTGAAAGGCTATGCTGAAGCTGGTGTCGATCCTTCGATTATGGGAATCGGTCCTGTCCCTGCCATTCAAAAATTAGTAGCGCGTACACGGATTCCGCTTGAAAAAGTGGATGTCTTTGAACTGAATGAGGCATTCGCCGCACAAAGCATGGCGGTCATCAAAGACTTGAAGATTCCAACTGAAAAAGTAAATCCATTTGGTGGTGCTATTGCGCTAGGCCATCCAATCGGTGCTTCTGGCACTCGTATTGTGGTCACACTGATCAATGCTCTCGACCAACTCGACGGTAAAATCGGGGTCGCTTCCCTCTGTGTAGGCGGCGGCATGGGCGTTGCCATCGCGATTGAACGCGAACAATAGTATAAATAATAAGAGTTGCCCAAAATTCACTTATAAGTGAATTTTGGACAACTCTCTTTTTATTGCTCTTCGTGTTTCTTTTGTTCGTGGCGCTGTTGATAGTACGCGCGAATCTCTTCGTTTTCCTCAGTAGCACGATAATGGACCTCAAAGCCATTCTTCTTCCAACTTAAAGTCGTCATGAGTTCATCCCATGTTGGCAATTTCACCTCAGGCAATTCAAACGGCACCATCTCAGACATATCTAACGAGTCTTTCCAAACTTCAAAGCGAGTCGAAACGAGTAATAGCGCAATACGTGTTAACAATTCACGTTTCTTCGTCCATATCCCCTGCTGCCTTCAAGAACTCTTGCACATAATGCATAAACTGTCCGTATAAATCATTCACCGTATCGATTCCAACAGAAAATAGTAGTTCAAAGAACACATTCCAGAACAATTCCAGTTCTTCATCGCTCACCGATTCCGTCCATTTCTTGAACGTTTGGTCATTCAACTGACTATTTTTGGTTAATTTTTCCATCTTAATAAATTGACCGTCTTCAATCTCCCATGTCATGGCGCTATGTTGCATCGCACCGGTGGCATTACTTTTGACAATGACATACGGCACTTCGGATTCTAGCATTAATCCAACAAGTGAATCTTGTGGAATATAACGCATCGCTAATGGCACTATATTTTGATATCCTTTTGTTTCAAGTACAGAACGGTACAATCCAGGAGAATCAAAGCAGAAAATATCGACAATGCGCAGTTGCACGTCTTCCTCCTGAGTAGCCGCAGCATAAATGGCTAAGTTACCACCCTTTGAATGTCCTGAGATCATTAAGTCCCCACCCCATAAACTGGCTTGTTTGGCTAAATACTCCTTGGCATCCGTCTGAGCCGCAACAAGTGGTGAATACGTCATTAGGAAGTCTTCCTTCCAGCCAATCAGCGTTTCATCCGTCCCTCTAAACACAACAAGTCTGACACTAGGTTCTACTTCCACCGTGACAGCTGCGAATTGTTTTGTTGTATCTTTATCCCATTCGCTCACCACACCGAAGAATTTCAACGATTGGAAACGAGGTGCATCCGCAATCACTTGCGATACTTCATGTCGCTCCTGCGTTATCATCATTGGATTCTCATCGAATAATTCTTGTTTATGTTCCTGCATATACTCAGCGATTTCTTTCACTGTGACAAAATTCTCCCCATTTTCATCGCTTGGAACAACTTTTTCAAGTGGTAAATACTCTAATTCCGTTAAAACTAATGCGTCGATTTCAGAAAAGGCTCTTTCTTCAAACGAAACGTGCCCAAACTCTTTGATATAATCCAACATGTTCTCATACGAAAATCCTCCGTTATTTTGAGTGAGTCCATTACTATTCTACTCTGTCATTATGGCGCTTGCAACTCTTTTTCCTGTGTGGCAAAAAGCCGTCATTTTCTATAGAAATCCCCCTTTTTTCGTGCTATACTACTGAAATGAAATTAAGGGGGTTGTTCTATGAAATTAGGATTCGATAGCGAGAAATACCTTGAAGAACAAAGTCAATACATTCTTCAACGAGTAAACGCATATGACAAACTATACTTAGAGTTCGGAGGCAAATTAATTGGTGATTTCCACGCGATGCGCGTATTGCCAGGATTCGATCCAGATGGAAAAATCAAATTACTTCACCGCCTACGCGACCAAGCAGAGATTATTATCTGCGTATACGCAGGAGATATCGAACAAAATAAAATCCGCGGTGACCTTGGAATCACATATGACCAAGATGTTCTTCGCTTAATGGACGACCTTCACTATTGGGACCTTAAAATTAACAGCGTCCTCATCACTCGTTACACAGGACAACCTGCAGCAACACAATTCAAAAACTCACTCGAACGTCGCGGAATTAAAGTGTACACGCACGGCTACACAGAAGGCTATCCGATGGACGTTGAAACCATCGTTAGTGACGCAGGATATGGCGCAAACGAATTTATCGAAACAACTCGCCCACTTGTCGTCGTGACCGCTCCTGGTGCCAACAGCGGAAAACTAGCAACATGTTTAAGCCAGCTGTATCACGAAACCAAACGTGGTCGTCGTGCCGGCTATTCTAAATTCGAAACATTCCCTGTATGGAATTTACCATTGAACCACCCTGTGAACGTGGCCTATGAAGCAGCCACTGCAGACTTAGAAGATGTCAACATGATTGATACCTTCCACCTTGCAAAATACGGCGAAACAACCGTGAACTACAACCGAGACATCGAAGCCTTCCCACTTCTCCGTCGTATTTTGACGAAGATTTACGGCGACGCTCCCATCCCTTACAACTCTCCTACAGATATGGGCGTGAACCGTGTTGGATTTGCTATCACTGATGATGAAGTCGTTTGCGAAGCTTCCAACCAAGAAATCATCCGCCGTTACTACGCAGGCCAATGCGACTACAAACGCGGTATCGGAACGCTGGAAGCAGCTCAACGTGGCAAGTACATCATGGAAGAAAGTGGACTCTCTCCACAAGACCGTCCAGTTGTAAAAGCCGCTCTTGAAAAAGAAGCCCAAGCGAAAGTTCCAGTAGTAGCCTTACAACTTCCAACCGGCAAAATCATTACAGGAAAACAATCAGACACCATGACAGCCAGCGCAGCCTGCCTACTCAACTGCATTAAAGAATTAGCAAAAATTGGTGACTCCATCCATTTATTACCACCAGTGATTTTAAATGCGATTGGCCAACTCGGAAGCGACGTCTTAAAACACCAACGCCGCTCACTCGATAGCAAAGAAGTGCTTATTGCTCTCAGCATCTCAGCAGTCACTAACCCTGCCGCAGAAGCTGCCAAAAACCAATTACAAAACTTGCGCCACTTACAAGTACACAGCACTGTCATCCTTCAAAAAGCCGACGAAGAAACCTTCCGAAGCCTAGGAGTAATGGCGACTTGCGAACCACAATTTGCTGGCACAAATCTTTACTACACAAACTAACCTCCAGCCCTCTCCAATCGGACGAGGGCTTTTTTATTAGCACAATCATCCTCCTAGCACCCATCTCAGCACTCTCCCTGTTCCCCTAGCTGTCCCTAAGACCTATTCCTCTTTCCAACACCTCTTTCTAGAAGCAGAACTCTAAAATCCCGCACACTCTCCTTTTTTTCAAAAAAATCTTCGTTGCTTTGAAATTCGGCAAAATAAAAGAAGAGTGATTTATCAATAAGATCAATGAGCCTAAAATCAACGGATTCTATAGTAGGAATAGTGGCGGTTGTAACCGATGTGAATTAGTGACTCTGGAAATTTATTTCCTAGAGTCACTTTGAAGCTCGGTAGTATTTGAGACAACAGGCTCAACACGGTACAGCCACTATCACTACTATGAAGATATCCGTTAGATTTAAAGGAGAATTGAACCTTATCCAATCTCCTCTTCTTTGTTTTCTGCACCCGAATTTCAAAAGAACGAAGTTCCTTTATTCATTTTTTTGCACAAAAAAAATCGAGAGCGTGTCTCGATTTTTCTTAGTTTCTAAAGATCTTGGCTTCTAAAAAGAGGTCGTTGTAAAGCGATAATAGGTCGGTTCCTAAATTCTCGTAAACCTCCATTTTTTCCATCGCTTCCTCACTCGGATAGAAGCTCTCATCCGAAGTAATGTCTTCTGGCAAGAGCGCTAGCGCATCCTTGTTTGGCGTTGCATAACCAACATACTGAGCATTCTTCGCTGCGATTTCCGGACGCAACATGAAGTTGATAAACGCATATGCGCCTTCTTTATTTCCTACTGTTTTTGGAATGACGATATTATCAAACCATAAGTTCGTTCCTTCGCTAGGAACCACGTAGGCTAAATCTTCATTCTCACTCAACATTTTAGAAGCTTCCCCTGAGAAAGTGACAGCTATGTTTGCCTCTCCTTGAATCATATATGTCTTCATTTCATCAGCGATAATCGCTTTTGCATTTGGCATCAATGTCTTCAAGAATTTACCAGCTTCTTTAACAATGGCTTCGTCTTTTTCATTAAGAGAATGGCCTTGTGTTTGTAAAGCAATCCCCATCATTTCACGAGCTCCGTCAATAAATAGAATGGAATCCTTTAAATCCGCATTCCATAAATCGCGCCACTCGCTAATCGTTCCTTCTGGATAAACTTTCTTATTATAAACAATTCCTAGCGTTCCCCAGAAATAAGGAATGCTATAAGCGTTTTCTGGGTCAAAGGATTGGTGTAAGAAACGTGGGTCGATATGTTCCATCCCTTTGATTTTTGAATAATCTAATTTTTCAAGTAAGTTTTCTTCGACCATTTTATGAATGGTGTACTCACTAGGGATGGCAATATCGTAGTTCGTTCCACCTTGCTTAATTTTTGTCAGCATGGCTTCGTTTGAATCGAACGTTTCATAAATAACTTTATAACCTGTTTCTTGTTCAAATTGTGTAATAAGTTCTGGGTCGATATAGTCTCCCCAGTTATATACGATAATGGTTTGAGGGTCACCTGCCGTTGCTGTTTCAAAATTCTTACGCATTCCAAACAACACTAGGCAAGAAACTACGATCGTCCCGATTAACATCGTTAGTCGCTTCATAGTGTGACTCCTTTCAATAGGTCACTCTCTGAAGCCTTCCCATTCAATCGTTTTTGTTGGAATTTTTGAATGAAGTAATATCCAATTACAAGTGATAATGAGAATAGGAACATCAATGTACTTAAGGCATTGATTTCTAAGCTGATTCCTTGGCGCGCACGTGAGTAGATTTCAACGGCTATCGTTGAGAATCCATTCCCTGTTACGAAGAATGTCACGGCAAAGTCGTCTAACGAATAAGTAAATGCCATAAAGAATCCACTGAGAATTCCTGGTGTAATCGATGGTAAAACGATGCGTGTTAATACTTGTGAGCTTGTAGCACCTAAGTCACGAGCCGCTGTAATCATCGATGGGTTCATTTCTGATAATTTTGGTAAAACCATTAGTACAACGATTGGAATGTTAAACGCGATATGCGCAAGTAATACCGACATAAAGCCGAGTTTGAATCCAACCACTGTGAAGAGAATTAAAAGGCTGGCACCGATGATAACGTCTGGAGAAACCATCAAAATATTGTTAAAGCCTAATAATACTTGTTTGCGACGGTTTGAACGGATGTAATGGATCATGATAGCTCCAAGAGTTCCAATCACTGTCGCAATCAGCGAAGATAAGAGTGCAAGAATCAGTGTATCTAACACAATTCCGATTAAACGTGTGTCCGCAAGAACGGCTTTATAGTGATCGAGTGTAAAACTCTCGAATCCGTTCATACTACCAGCACTGTTAAATGAGTAAAAAATCAAGTAAAAAATGGGCGCATATAAGACTATAAATACAAATACTAAGTAGAAATTACTCCACTTATTATTATTTTCTAATTTCATTCTGATACGCCTCCTTTTCTACGGTCTCTTGTAATAAACATTAAAATAATCATCGCTACAATCAATACAACCCCGATGGTAGAACCCATTCCCCAGTTTTGTGTTACTAAGAAATGTTGCTCAACGGCTGTACCAAGTGTAATCACGCGGTTTCCTCCAATTAAACGAGTCAACATGAAGAGTGAAAGTGATGGAATAAATACGGCTTGTACTCCACTGCGCACTCCGTTCATCGTTAATGGGAAGATGACGCGTCTAAACGTATCCCATTTTGTTGCCCCAAGGTCGCGGCTTGCCGCAATGAGTGAACTAGGCAACTCTTCGATAGAGTTGAAGATTGGCAAAATCATAAATGGTAACTCGATGTACGCTGCTACCGTTAAGAAACTGAAGTCAGTGAATAGGAATTCTTGTGGTGCCAATCCAAATAATGAAAGGAAGTTGTTCACTGTTCCTGTTTGGCTAAAGATTCCGATAAATGCATAGGCTTTTAATAGTAGGTTTACCCATGTCGGTAAGATGATTAATAAAAGCCATAGTTGTTTATGTTTTGTGCGACTTAGGAAAAGTGCTGTTGGATAACTTACAAGTAGCGTTACAAGCGTTACAAGAAATGCATACCACACTGAGTTGAATGTCATTTCTAAGTAGTTTCCTGACGCGAAATAATTCGTATAGTTTCCAAGTGTTACTTGACCATTGATGTCGAAGAATGATTTATAAAAAATCATTCCAAGTGGCGTTACTACGAATAATAACAACCAGATAAAGTATGGAATGGAAAATAATAGACGCGATTGTTTAGTCATTTTCTTCTACCTCGTCTTCGTAGCTTTCTAAACGAGCGTCGAAGTCTTCTTCACTTTCTCCAAAACGCATTACGTGGATGTCATGTGGTTCGAAGTATAAGCCCACTTTTGATCCAACTTCTGCTTTACGAGTGGAGTGAATCATCCATTCGTTACCATTTTCGTCATAGCAGATGATTTCGTAGTGAACTCCGCGGAACAATTGCGTGTCCACTTCAACTGTTAATTTTCCTTTGTCGATAGATGTTAACGATAAGTCTTCTGGACGAATCACGATTTCAACTTTTTCATTTGGACGCATTCCGGCATCGGCACACTCGAATTCTTTTCCGACGAATTCTACTAGGTAGTCTTCTTTCATCACCCCGTCAACGATATTACTTTCACCGATAAAGTCCGCAACGAAACGGTTGATTGGTTCGTCGTAAATATCTACTGGCGTTCCCGATTGAACGATTTCCCCTTTACTCATAACGAAGATTTCATCACTCATCGCTAACGCTTCTTCTTGGTCATGCGTTACGAAGATAAATGTGATTCCTAGACGTTGTTGCAATTCACGAAGTTCATATTGCATGTCTGTACGAAGTTTTAAGTCTAATGCTGATAATGGTTCATCAAGCAGTAGCACTTCTGGTTCATTGACAAGCGCGCGGGCGATGGCCACACGTTGTTGTTGTCCACCAGACATTTGTGAGATTTCACGGTTTTCGTATCCAGATAATTGCACCATTTAAAGCGTCTGCCACTTTTTCTTTAATGATATTTTCTGGAGTTTTCTTTAAGCGTAATCCAAACGCGATATTTTCGAATACGTTCATATGTGGGAATAATGCGTAGTCTTGGAAAACAGTGTTCACTTTACGTTTGTTTGGCGGAAGGTTAGTAACGTCTGCCCCGTTTAAAGTCACTTTTCCGTTTGATACATCTGTAAATCCAGCAATAATACGCAAGATTGTTGTTTTACCGCATCCCGAAGGCCCTAGTAATGTATAGAATTTTCCTTTTTCGATTTCGAAGTTGATATTTTTTAAAACATGAGTGTCCTCATAAAATTTGTTCACATTCTCAAATGAGATAATTGTGTTGTTTGACATTGCTAGCACCTAACTTTCTTAATTATAAATATGAATCTGTCGCCACGACTAAAACTTTCGATGTTGTCTTAGCGGCGTTGCTAATTTGGTGTTTGGCTTTCGCCTCAAAATAGAAGGACTCTCCCTTGGAAACTACTTCAACTTGTTTACCGACTTTGACCTGAATCGAACCTTCGAGCACATACCCAAATGTTTCTGAAAGTGATGGTTGGAACGTCTTGTACGCTCCCCCAACGGCAAATTCTAGAATAACGGGTTCCATCTCATGCTCGTTCGAGTCTGGATTGAGCCATGTGACCGTCGTATGGTGCTTGGCGTCTTCCATCATCGTCATATCCTCTTCGCGGTAGATCGTGAGTGCCTCTTCTGGCCCCTCATCGAAAAAGTCCGCTGCAGGGCATCCCAACACTTCAAGAATATCAAAGAACGTGTCCATTGATGGTGAGCTCAAATCATTCTCTAATTGCGAGATATATCCCTTTGACAAATCTGTTCTCTCTGCTAACTCTTCTTGCGTTAAACCCTTTTGAATGCGGAGGGCACGCAGTTGATAACCGATTTCCATTGTCTTCTCCTTTTAAACTAATTGTTTACTGACACAAAGACCATTATACATTATGTTTAGTAATAGTCAACAAATCAACCTCAAAAAATCGGACTTTTTTGAAAGCTTATTTTTCTGCATGATAGTGCGGTTTTAGAGGTTATTTTTTTCTGGTGAAAAAGATCGAAATTATCATATATGATAATTATCTTTTATGATAAATTTGCATCGTTTAACAAATCAAAATTAACTTATAAGTTAATTTTGAGTAAACAAAAACAGGATTCGAAATCGAATCCTGTTTTGGTGTCTGCATCTATTTGTTCGGAGTGGTTGGTTGAAATCCCTCTCACATCCTGTGGAGTTGAACTCGGGCTCACAGGACTGACGTCCACTTCCCGTAGTATCCGCACGACTTGTTCCAAGTCCCTTGCGTTACTTCGGTCCAGTGTTTCAGTCCTGAGCGCTCGCCCTCGTATCCTGGTTTTTAGTGCGCAACCATTTCTTGTGCAATTTCCAACCCTGTCAAGTTTGATGGGTAGTATGTTGGCCAATTGTCCATTTCTTCGAATAGTTTTTCTTGGCTTTCATTGCCCATAAAGATGTGGAAATGTCCTGTTTTCACTGGAGCGATGTTGTGGTCGCTAAATTGAACGTATTTAGGAGCACCTTCTACTGGGTTCACGGCTTCGAATAAGTAGCGGACGCCGCGGTTTCCTTTTTTGTAAGTTAGAATTTTGTATCCTACATATTTGTATTCCGCTTTAGCAGTTGTTCCATCTTCTTTTTGGAACTCCATTGTTGTATCTGTGATGTTGATATTTTTGATATCTGTTTTATATCCCTTTGTGTAGTACTCTTTGTACTCTTCTTTTGTCATCTTTTTGCCAATTTTTGCTTTGTAGTCAAAGACTGGATCAAGAGTGCCATCTACTAAGTAAGGATATACGGATTGCCATTCGCCAGCGTAATCAGACAAAGTGTGCGGTCTTTTTACAGCACTATCTTCGAAGTAGCCTTTTTGAAACTGTCTTCTCGTCTTTCTGCGTGTTCTGGTTGGATGTCTTTTTCCTGGTTGGTCTGTCGTTTTTCTTCAACGCTTCAAGGTTTTCGCGCATTACAGAGATGTAGTCTTCACCTTTATCCATTTCCTCTTTTGTTAAAGATTCAATTGGATTTAATACGGCTAACTCAACGCCTGCTTCTTCCGCTAATGTTTTTCGCGATTTTTCTCAGAAGCATTTTTCTTCAAAGTAAATAATCTTAATGTCGTTTTTCTTTCACGTATTTTTGTTAATTCTGCTAAACGTGCAGCACTTGGCTCAGCCTCTGGTGAAATACCAGTAATTCCCACTTGGTTTAAGCCATAATCTAATGCTAAATAACGGAATGCTGTATGTTGTGTTACAAAGTTCTTTTGTTTTGCATCTTTAAATGCATTTTTGTAGTCATTATGCAACGCTGTTAATTTTTCGATGTAGGCTTTAGCATTTTTCTCGAAAGCTTCTTTACGCTCAGGGAAAGCTTCCGCTAGCTGCTTCGTAATGTTTTGAACCATTTGAATCGCGCGCTCTGGTGATAACCATACGTGTGGATCGTATTCATGGCTGTGGCCTTCGCCAGCGTGGTCATGATCGTGTTCTTCCTCTTCTCCACCAGGAAGAAGTACCATATCTTTAGTTGCGCTGATTGCTTTGACTTTGCTATCAGATTCGATAGTCTTAAGGACTGCAGGAATCCATGTTTCCATATACTCGCTATCATAAACAAGCGCATCTGCTTCGCTCATTTTTGCGATTTCTTTTGCAGAAGGTTCGTAGTCATGTGGCTCTGTTCCAGCACCGATGACAAGCGATACGTCTCCTTCATCCCCTACAATATTTCTTGTAAAATCATAAATCGGAAAGAAGGTCGTTGAAATTTTTAGCTTTCCTGATTGTGTTTTGCTGTTTGAATTACTTGGCGCACATCCAACGGCAACCAGTACAAACATCAATAATAATCCAATAAAGGTCGTTTTTTTCATGATATATTCTGTCTCCATTTCTTAAATCGTAATTCTTACGTTTTGTATTGTAGCACCTCACAAGATTCATTGCAAGGATTTTTTCTGTAAACATTTTGCTAACTTTCTTTGACTTTGTTAGCATTTTGTTTACATTTTTTCAACCCACAAAAAAAGTCTTATCCGCATCATCGCAAATAAGACTTCTCTTCTATTAGATTAATACTTTCGATAAGAACGATTGCGTACGCTCCATTTGCGGATTCTCAAGGACTTCTTTTGGATGTCCTTCTTCCACAATCACGCCACCGTCCATGAAGATTAAACGCGTTCCCACTTCACGGGCAAATCCCATTTCGTGCGTTACGACAACCATGGTCATGCCTCCTGCTGCAAGTTCCTTCATTACGTTTAGCACTTCGCCGACCATTTCTGGATCCAGCGCTGACGTTGGTTCATCGAACAAGAGCACATCGGGTTCCATCGCAAGTGAACGTGCAATCGCGATTCTTTGTTTTTGTCCCCCGGATAGTGAGTTTGGATAGACATCCGCTTTATCAGCTAAGCCCATTTTCTCTAGAAGCTCGTGCGCTTTTTGTTCTGCGACCGCCTTGTCGATTTTCTTCAATTGAATTGGTCCAATCGTGATATTTTCTAATACGGTTAAATGCGGGAATAAATTGAAGTGTTGGAACACCATGCCCTAAAGTGTTGACGCACGCTATCGAGGTCCACTCCTTTTTCATTGATGCATTGGTCTTTGAAGAATACCTTTCCGCTAGTGGGTTCTTCTAGTAAGTTTAGGCAACGTAAGAAAGTCGATTTTCCTGATCCAGAAGGACCGATAATCACGAGCACTTCCCCTTGTTCAATATGAGTGGAAATTCCGTTTAAGACTTGCTTATCGCCGTATTGTTTTTTTAATCTCTTCTGTTCTAATCACTGGCTTGTAACTTCCTTTCTAGTTTGTCCATAAAGAATGCAATCGTCGTAGTCATGACGAAGTATAAGAACGCCGTCATTAACAATGGGATGAAATACCGTAAACGTTGCCCCACGAACGGTATCCGAGCTGTACATTAAATCGTGAATACCGATTAAAGAGACGATCGAGGTTTCTTTAATTAAGGTCGCAAATTCATTCCCGATGGCTGGTAAAATATTTTTCATCGCTTGTGGCAAGATAATTTGACGCATAGCCATTCGTTTCGGCATCCCCATTGAACGAGCGGCTTCCATTTGCCCTTTATCCACCGATTGAATCCCACTACGGATGATTTCAGCGATATAGGCTGTCGTATTCACGGACACGGCAATGACTCCTGAAACAAAGTCGTTTAAATCAAGAACGGTCGCGAGTCCAAAATACACTAAGTACAATTGTACAAGAAGTGGTGTTCCACGAATAATGTCGATATAGACCTTCGCTGCTTTTGACAAAAACTTGGTTGAGCTAAGTCTTGCGAGTGCCATTAACGTTCCACATCCAACTCCGACAATTACAGAGAAGAATGACAGTAACACGGTTGTGGTTGCCCCTTCGAGAAACAGAGGCCAATATTTAATAATCAATTCCATTCTTTTTCCTTCTTTCTATTCTGACATTAAATTCGTATTGCGAATAATCGATTCTTTTAGTTTCCCTGAAGACTCTAACTGGTCGAGCACCTCTTGTACTTTTTGTACAAACACTTCATTGCCCTTTTGCGCCACGGCTGCAGTTCCGGCATCTTCACTTGGGATTTCTACCGATGCGACTGTGATGTCGTTATTTGCCTTCACGAATTCATCCGCTGCAATGTTATCCATAATCACTGCATCGAGTTTTCCTTGTTGCAAGGCTAAAATCAAGGTTGGATTTTTCGGTTGTGATGTTAGCGTTGCGCCTGTCAGTGTGTCTTTTACAATTCCTTCTTGAGAGGTTCCTTTTTGCGCTCCGACATTTGTGCCATTGAAGCTATCCAGCGACGTGAATTTACCAGCATCTGTCTTCTTAACGACCGCTACCATATGTGAATCATAGTAAATATTCGTGAATGCCACTTCCTTACTACGCTCTTCGGTTGGCGTAATCCCTGCAAGAACAAGGTCTACTTTCCCTGACTTCATCGCAGCAATCAAAGAAGTTAAATTCCATCTCTCGAATCTCTACTTCTACCCCAAGCGCTTCACCAATGGCATTGGCGATATCAATATCGATTCCGACAACAGAGTCTTTACCATCGTTAATATAATGCCATTCAAACGGTGGGTAGTCCGCTGTCGTCCCGATAACGATTTTTTGCTTCTTGTAAATACGGTCTAAAACCGCTGACCCTGTACTATTTTCTGTTGTTACTTGATTCGTGCACGAAGCTAAAAAGCCGACAAGCACGATGAGCAGCGCTATGATTTTCTTCATTTGAAACCTCCTTATAAAATAAAAACGCCCCTTATGCTAAACGCATAAGAGACGATGTCTGTCGTGGTACCACTCTATTTTGACGGGGAATTGCTTCCCGATCCTTTTCCTTGTTAACGCAGATTTCTGCGAAGATAGATACTAAATTCTCCATCTTTTCTACAAAGTGCGCTTCCAGAATTTCTAATCCGATGAGCTTCCACTCTACCTCATCTCGCTTAGGACGCCAAAATTCTGTACTCTCTTTGTCAATGAATTTATGTTCTTAAGTTGTTTTGTATTTTAGACCCATTCTTTTCGATTGTCAACTGGCGAGTGTAAATTTGCAAAAAAAAGATAAACCCTATGGATTCATCTTTTCCATTTTGTCTTGAAGATACCAACCAACTGCCCATCCCACAACAAGAAGGTAGTTTTCAATGGCTCCAACGAGATTTACTGAAGAAGCCTGAGCTAAATACGTTAACAGATGATTGGTTCCAATACCAATTCCTCCAACCATCAGTGCTGCCAATACCACTCGCAAATAAAACCAATCATACTTCACATTTACGGCAATTAATATCATAAGGACGGCTAAGTTCCAAAAGCCGATTTCCCTTTGCCAACCGACTGCAACTCCGTATCCCGAATGTGCGCCCATCACCTCTGGAAAGAAAATTTGGAAAATCATTGCTCCTGTCATCGCAATGATTAATAAGATAAACATCACTTTTAAAAATTTATTCATTCTTCTTCACCTCGCTGTTTGTTATTCTCATTCAAAACTCAAAACAAAAAAGCTCCCGGTTTCCCAGGAGCCCCGATTCACTATTTGCTTAAACCTTCAATGATTTTATCTAGGTTCCATTTCATCATGCTGTAGTAGCTGTCTCCATCTTTTCCTGCTTCTGCAACAGAGTCAGTGAAGATTGTTGAGAAGATTGGTAGACCAGTTTCTTGAGAAACAGTCTTCATTGGACGGTCATCCACACTACTTTCTACGAATAATGATGGAACTTTTTGACGCACGTAATTGACGTACTAAGTTTGCGATTTGTTCTGGAGTTCCTTCTTCTTCTGTGTTGATTTCCCAGATATACGCTGATTTAATATCATAAGCTTTAGAGAAGTACTTGAAACAGCCTTCACTTGTTACGATTAAACGTTTTTCTTCAGGAATTTTTGCGATACGTTGTTTAGCATCTTTATCTAACGCTTCTAGCTTTTCAACATAAGCTGCTAAATTCTTTTCATATGTTTCTTTGTTCTTTGGATCTTTTGCGATTAATTGTTTTTGCAATGTTTTTTTAGCATAAATCACACCATTTTCGATATTTAACCATGCGTGAGGGTCTTCTTTACCTTTTTCATTTGCCCCTTCAAGGTAAATTACATCAACACCATCACTTACTGCAAAATAGTCTTTATCTGCAACTTTACCTGCATTTTTAACCATTTTTGTAAACCATGCATCTTCAGCATTTTTCTAAGTTAATTCCATTATAGAAAATCAAGTCTGCTTTTTGAACCTTTTGAACATCTTCTGGTAATGGTTCATACTCGTGTGGGTCTTGCCCTACTGGAACGATACTATGTAAATCCACTAAATCTCCAGCGATATTTTTTGTCATATCATAAATAATAGAGTTTGTTGTCACTACTTGTATTTTTTTGTTTTCTGCCGTTTGCAGATGTCGTTTGAGAACTATTCTCTTTACCAGTAGCGCATCCTGCAATCCCTAAGACAACAAGAGTAGCTACTAAAAAGTTTCTTCATACTATTCATGAGATTTCCTTCTTTCTCTTTGTTTTGGTGAAATAATAAAGCTTACGACAAAAAGTGCTGCTGCTGTTAATACGATGGTTGACCCAATAGCGATGTTAAACGTATATCCAATAAACAATCCTAATATGGATGATAATGAGCCAAATATCGCGGCTAAAATCAGCATTATTTTTAGACGATTTGAATATAAATACGCTGTTGCTGCAGGGGTAATTAGTAGTGCCACAATCATGACTGTCCCTACACTTTGCATTGCCGTAATGGATACTAGTGCTAATAGGAACATCAATAAGTAATGATAAAACTGTACGTTCATCCCTGTAGATTGAGCGAAGACTGGATCGAAACTCGTTACTTGTAATTCTTTAAAATACGCTAAAATAACGACGACTACAATCACGCTCACCACCAATGTAATGAGTAAATCAATATCTTGTACGGCTAAAATATTCCCGAATAAAATATGGAATAAGTCTGTTGAACTCTTCGCCACACCAATCAAAATAACTCCCAACGCTAAAAACGAACTAAAAGTAATCCCGATAGCGGTATCGCCTTTGATAGTACTATTTTGATTCACAAATGCAATAAGGAACGATGCTAATAACCCGAACACGAGGGCTCCAATAAAGAAGTTAATGCCTAAAATAAACGACAACGCTACACCCGGTAATACCGCGTGAGAGATAGCGTCCCCCATTAATGACATCCCTCTTAGAATGATGAAGCATCCTAAAATTCCGGCAACCGCACCAATCACGACTGCTGAAACAAGCGCATTTTGTAGGAAATGGAATTCCATTAACCCTTCAATGAAATTATGCATGTTGCTCACCTCCTTGTGGAATATAAACACTTCCGCCGTATACATCATCTAAGTACTTCTTAATGAATACGTCTTCTGTTTTTCCAGAGGCTACAATCGCGTGTTTGACAAGAATCACATGGTCAAAGTATTCTTTCACCTTCGATAAGTCATGGTTGACCATTAAAATAGTCTTCCCTTCCTCTTTCCATTTACGGAGAATTGTCATAATGACTTTCTCACTAAGCATATCAATCCCTACAAATGGTTCATCAAGGAAAATATATTGTGCTTCTTGAACCATACAACGTGCTAATAATACACGTTGGAATTGACCACCAGAAAGAGCCCCGATTTGGCGAGATGCTAAATCAGTTAATCCCACTTCTTCAATGGCTGCATCGACCTTTTCCCAATCTTCTTTCGTCAAACGTTGCAATGGTTTCTTTTTTTAACAGTTCTTCCTAAAGCAACGCACTCACGAATGGTGATTGGAAATGTAAAGTCAATGTGGCTTTTTTGTTCGACATAGGCGATTTTCTGTAATACTTTTTTTGTGGGTTCTCCATCAATCAGAATTTCTCCTGATGATTGAATAAGTCCTAATATTGCTTTTAATAATGTTGATTTACCTGCACCATTGGGCCCAATAATCCCAGTAATGGTTGGTCCTTCAATGGTTGCATTACAATCTTTTAATACATGTGGTTGCATCGCATACGATACCCCAACATTTTTAATCGTAATCAATGAATTCATCCTTTCAAAATATGTAGATTCTACAATTGTTAGGTTACCCTAAAAAATCCATTTCGTCAAGTACTTTTTTCGGTTTCCCAAAAGTTTTCAGAAAAAATTTTGAAAACTAGCAATTAACATAACTGTTAATTAACAAATATGTTAATTTTTAGCGGTATTGAAGACAAAAATACGCCTTCCATTACCCGGAAGGCGCCTCATTTTTATATTTATTTTGTTAATAATTCTGCAGCTGCTTCATCACAAATAACTGTCACTTTTGGATGTTTTTGTAGGATGCTTGCAGGAACTTCCTCTGTGATAGGACCTTCCACTAAACCTTTAATCGCATGGATTTTCTTAGGCCCGAATGCAATTAACACGATTTCTTTGGCATCCATGATGGATTGTAATCCCATTGAATAAGCGTAGCGTGGCACATCTTCTTCTTTTTCGAAGAAACGTTTGTTAGCTTCGATCGTTGATTCTGTTAAATGAACCTTATGCGTGCGTTGTGTGAATGGTGTTCCTGGTTCGTTGAATCCGATATGCGCGTTACTTCCAATTCCCAATAATTGTAAGTCCACTGGATTTTCTTGAAGAATGTTTTCATAGCGTACGACTTCTGCATCCACATCTTCGGCCAATCCGTCTGGTAAATAGCTATGTTTAAATGGTTTTGCGTTAAATAATTGCTCTTTCATGAAATAATGATAGCTATGTTCATCCGTTGGCGCTAATCCAACATATTCATCTAAGTTCACTGAGATACGATCTGAGAATCTAAATCGCTATTTCTTAGTAATTCATATAACCCAATTGGACTTGAGCCTGTCGCTAGTCCAAACACTTGCGCTCCTTCGCCGTGTGCGCGTTTAAAAATCTCAAAAGCGGCTAATGCACCTTCTTCTTGAGTTTTTACAACAATAACTTCCATTAATAATACCTCCCTGAATCCCCTTTCAAAAAAGGGTTCTAAAAACATGAATAAATGCTCCAACTTCATTGTAACAAAAATTCAAAAGTCTTTAAATAGCTAAATTCATTTTAGTTCATAAAATCTTCGTCGTACATCACCCATTGTTCGTAATGCTTCGCCTCGAATGTCTCTGTTGGGTGAGTGGCCTCAATCACGAGTGGAGAGGCATTTGTAAGGCTGACCTCTTCAAGTGGAACCCACACAATTCCCTTCGAATCATTCTTCTCTTCGCTTGTCACGAAATCTTCTACCGTTTGAGCACCCTTTTCTTCAACATCTATGGTAAACAAAACAAATTCATGATGCACACGAGCAATTCCTGGAACGGTCACAAACACATCACGAATCGTATTTTGATGAATGGCAGACACTTGGAATCCAGTCTCCTCTAACATTTCTCGTCGCAATGTTTCTACCAAACTCTCGCCTTCTTCTGGCGTTCCTCCTGGCAAATCAAATCTCCCACGGTATGGTCCACGCGTCTTACGGATGCAAAGGATGCGTCCCTCGCGAATACAAACTCCATATACGCCAAAGTGTTTCATTTCTTTCATTGTCTTCCTCCACGAAAATAGAGGTGGCACGCCACCTCCATTTCTTTTTCTGAAGCCGTTAATGTGACTTCCTTTGTTGAGATTCTACTCCATGTTTTACAGCTAATCGGATGATCCAGTAGAACACATATAGAGCAACTCCCATCAGTGCAAACGTCCCCAGAAACATTGGTAATACTAAGTCCATAAAGACCACCTCCAATGAAATTGAAAACTATTAACCGACTATTTGTTTACCTTCATTATAGCACTCCTCATTTCGAAATTCAATAGAGCGTTTGCTTGAAAAGAGCAAAAAGACTATCCCATAAAGGATAGTCTAATGATTATGATTTCGACATAAATCTCGCAAAGAATTTGCCATACCACTGCTCGTTGGTAATGTTAAAGTACTCTCTGTATTCTTTACGATATTTATAGAAGTAAATTATTCTTGTTAAATATTCAATCCATTTTTGCAAACATCAATATTAATCCAAACATAGAAACTGGGAATAGAAGCCCATTAATATGCGCACTAATTTCTGGATCTCCATTTACATTTTCACCGATTTTAAGCGTCCAACGATTTAAAACGGATAGAATAATAAAATTCCACCCATATTTTTAACAAAGCTCATCAATCGAACATCCCAATCAGATACTCTTTCCTCTCAATATCAAATAGATATGCTTTAAATTTCTTTGTCCCTGTCGATAATATACTTTTAACAAAGTATAAGACCAAAAATAATCTGTAAATAAAAAGCCGTAACTCCAAATGCATCGATAGTAAGTCCAATGGCTATTGGTAATAAAAAGCAGTGAAAGCTACTAATTGAAGAACAAGTATAGAAAAATGCCATATAACAGTTGATTAACATAATTACCCTTCGGCAGAATATTTAACACCGTTAAAGCAATTAAAGTAAACATTAACACTATAATTACTGGTCGAAGATAGAGTCCTATTTCTCCCATGAGTGCTGCAGATTGTTGCGAAATTACTTGCACACTTGCTGTAGATTGGCGAAATTGATCAGGCATTGCTACTCCAACACCATAGAATACAATCATCATTAACAATCCTACTAGCCCTGTCGTTCTTCTCCAAAAACTCATCGAAGACATGACACCCATTCTTGCTCCATCTTCTGTTAAAAATATCTCATCAATAATCTTCTTCGATTGCTCAAAAACTTGCACCAAAGAGTTTGTTGATTTGTTTGCATCATAAACCTTTTCTAATCCTTTCTCTTTCTTGTTTGAGCGATTCCCATCATCTACTCAAACTTCTCATAGTTCTTAAGATATCAGTTTCTGTTAAAATGTCAACGTTTTTCCATAGCCCTTCCCCTGATTTTCCAACAAAAAAGCCATCCCTACCAGTTGTCTGATAGGAATAGCCTTTTGAATCTTTATTTCCAGAAATCATCGTAGATTGTAATTGGTAAGTGACGTTTATGTTCTGTCTTTCGATACCAATTTTCAATCGTCTCTGCAGCTTTTTCGTTGATATCTTTTCCTTCGAGATAATCATCAATCTCTTCGTAAGTAACCCCTAGCGCTACTTCGTCTGGAAGCGATGGACGATCCTCTTCAAGATCTGCCGTTGGAACTTTCAAGTATAGATGTTCTGGAGCACCCTAGTACTTGTAACATCGCACGGCCTTGACGTTTATTGAGACGCCATAACGGAGTGATATCTGCAGCCCCGTCCCCAAATTTCGTATAGAAACCTGTTACCGATTCTGCCGCATGGTCTGTTCCGATAACGGCACACCCCGTTTGTCCTGCAATCGCATATTGAGCCACCATACGTTCACGCGCTTTGATATTTCCTTTATTGAAGTCTGAAATTTCCATTCCTAAGGCTTCAATACTGCGTTCAGACGCATCTACTGCATCCTTCACGTTCACGCGAAGCACATCCGTTGCCTTCATAAAGGCAATCGCGTCCATGGCATCTTGTTCATCTGCTTGCACGCCATAAGGAAGGCGCACAGCATAGAAACGATACACTTTTTGGTCTTGTTCTTCGTTCAATTCATCAATCGCCATTTGTGCGAGTTTCCCAGCAAGCGTTGAATCTTGTCCGCCGCTAATCCCAAGGACATACCCATTCAAGAAGGGATGCTTTTGCAAGATACGCCTTTAAGAAATCGACGGTTTTACGAATTTCTTCTTCAGGATTAATCACTGGTTTCACACGAAGCGTTTCGATAATTTTTTGTTGTAATGGTCTCATAACGTTCCCCTTACTTTGCGTTTTCTTTGGCCAACTGTTCTGATTTAAGACGCACTTCTTCTCTGATTTCCGCAATACTTGCCAATTTTTGGTCGTATGTCTTTTGAGAGAGGTCGACTGGATATTGCTCTGGGTTCAAGATACGTTTGTATTCGTCCCATAGCGCTTCGATTTGCTCGTCTTTGTACGCTTTAATATCTTTTAGTTTTGGCAATTCATACACTAATTTTCCGTTTTCGAAAATCGGTTGTAAAATTGGACGCGCAGTAAAGTCTGTCACTGTTTTATTGATATAAGTGTAGACTGGATGGAACATAAAGAGTTCGTCTAATTGATCTGGACGTTCATCCCATAATGCAATGTAGTCCCCTTCAGATTTTCCGTCCGAATTACGTGTAATACGCCATACTTGTTTCTTACCAGGTGTGGATACTTTTTCCGCGTTGTTTGAAATCTTCATTGTATCCACCATTACGCCGTTTTCGTCTTCGATACTTACAAGCTTGTACACACATCCAAGTGCGGGTTGGTCATACGCTGTAATTAAACGAGTACCGATTCCCCAAACGTCGATTTTAGCGCCTTGCATCTTCAAGTTGAGGATTGTTTTTTTCATCAAGGTCACTTGACGCGTAAATTTTTCGCTTTTTGTAAATCCAGCTTCGTCTAATTGTTGACGAACTTTTTTTCGACATATAAGCCATGTCACCACTGTCGATACGAACGCCCTAAGAAATTAATCTTGTCGCCGAATTCTTTGGCTACACGGATAGCATTTGGAACACCAGATTTCAAGATATCATACGTATCCACTAAGAATACGCAGTCACGGTGACTCTCGGCATACGCTTTAAACGCTTTCATAGTCATCACGGTACGCTTGTACTAATGAGTGGGCATGTGTTCCAGAAACTGGAATGCCAAACATCTTGCCGGCACGAACGTTACTTGTCGCATCACATCCACCGATGTACGCTGCACGTGTTCCCCAAATTGCCGCATCTAATTCTTGCGCACGACGAGTACCGAATTCAAGCACTGGATCGTCTCCAGAAACCATACGTACACGGCTCGCTTTTTGTTGCGATCAGTGTTTGGAAGTTAACGATATTTAATAATGCTGTTTCGATTAATTGGCATTCAGCAAGCGTTCCTTCTACTTGCACAAGTGGTTCGTTTCGCAAAAACGAGTTCCCTTCTACTGCAGATCGGATGCTTCCTTTAAATTCGAAGTTTTCTAAGTATGTTAAGAATTCTTCTGGATAATGTCCAAGTCCACGTAAGTATTCAATATCTGTTTTTGAGAAACGTAATTGTTCAATGTAACGAACGATGCGTTCTAGTCCCGCAAAAATCGCGTATCCATTTTCAAATGGTAATTTTCTGAAATACGCTTCGAAAATTGCTTTTTTCTCATAAACGCCTGTTTCCCAGTAGGTTTTCATCATATTAATTTGGTATAGGTCTGTATGTAGTGTTAAACTATCATCTTTATAAATTGAGTTCATCTGTCGATACCCCTTTTTTATTGTAGTTACCTCTTTATTTTACAACAGTTCTAGGGCAATGTACATGTATGGAGACTTGGGAGCTCGTGAAAACGCAAAAAAGGACAAGCTTTTTCAGCCTGCCCTTGTCAGTTTCTGTTTGATTAAACGTCTAAGAATCCTTCGTGCGGAGTCATATGAAAGTATTCCGCAATTTCTTGTAATTGCACATCTGTAATTTCTTGTAGAATTTTACCACCTTGTGCCCCTACTTGAGAATAAATCATCGCTGCTTTTTCGATGACTTCAATCAAACCATACGTTTCATCCAGTGTATCGCCTGCCGCAAATAATCCATGGTGTGGCCAAATCACAGCTCTAAACTCTGCCATTTTCGCAGCCGTTGCTTCCCCAATGGCGTTTGTTCCAGGTGTCATATAAGGAATCACACCAATACCTTCTGGGAATACCACAATCGATTCAGCTTGCATTTTCCAAAGAAGTCTTGATAAATGACGTTCATCTAATGGTTGTGTGAAGCTTAAGGCGATAAGGTTTGTTGGGTGGCAATGGAAGACCACTTTATGATTTGGATTCACTTTGAGTCGTTCGATGTGGCTCATTAAGTGGCTCGCGAATTCTGAGGTTGGTTTCCCACCATCTTCGAATCCCCATAATAATTCTGCTTTTTGTCCGTCTTCTGAAATACGAACCAAGCCTAAATCAAGAAGCGGTTGGTTGGTCACGTTTCTGAAGTAACGGCCTGTACCGGTTACTAAGTAATAGTAGCCCGCAAGTGTTGAAGCGTCGAACCCTAAAGTCGAGGACACGTTTCACTTCCTTCACGTCTTCATAACCTTCTACTTCACTCGCTTCCAAGCGTACTGACACGTTCCCACCATTACGTTCATCCCAGTAACGTAAGTACGATTCTTTTGTCAGTTCACATAATTTTTTACAGCTGGTGATTCAATAAATTTTTGTCATTTTTCAATTCTCCCTTAATTTCTTTTGTGATAAAACTTGTTCTTCGTATGCTTTGACTTCATTATACCATGCAAGTCCGACTGGAACACCATTAATTTTCATCTATTTTAGTAAAATAAAAAGGTTTCGGTAACGCTAATTGGGCATCGCCGACTCTTCTAATCTATTTATTCAAATTTTACTTTATTCGCATTATGTGCTGGCCTCATATTGATTTGTAGTATAAGTTAGCCAAATTCGTATCGTCAATAGTTGCTTTGCCTTGGTCATCTACACTTAATGGCCAGATAATGTGTAGTATCTGGTAAATAATCCATCCTCTTAAACTTACATAATTATCTGCTTTGAAATTCAGCGCTGCTAATTGCAAAACAAAACGAACATTTAATCTTTAGCATAATTCTCTTAGAATTAATCGATTGTGTTCTTTCACTCAATCCCTCAAAAATTCTTCTTGTCAGTATGGTAAGTTGCTCTTATATAATATGATTGGCATCTATAGAAGGGAGCCGCAAATTCTCAGATACCACCATATCCCCTTCCACTTTATAATCCTCTAAATTATAAGCACCTGCCTTACCAAGTGCATTAGTGTTCACTTTAAAGAACATAGGTGCATACACTTTCAATGGATATTTCTCACCTTGATATTCGAAAAACTTCATCGTTAGAAAATGGAGATTGCAGTTTAGATAACATGTCCACCATATATCCATTCCAGAAATTATCAAAAATTCTTCCTGATTAGAAGCACCTGCTGCCTTAACAACTTTGTCAAAAACTTGCGTTGATCTCCACAAAACTGCATCGACTAAACTTAAAGCGGTTAATACTTTTTATCTGTCTACTTTTTCTTTCTTCTAGAATTCTGCAGCTTTTTAGTTCTGATAAGTTAATGTCGATTTTTCCTTAGTTCTTGTTTCTACATATACTTTTTCAAAAGTTGCTGGATACTACTTTGGCATTTCCAGTCAAAACTCGCTGCTGGTCCTGTCACATCTGCTTTTATGATAAGCCGATGCTTGCGTTGTTTCCTTTGCTGAGTCTGATGTTGATGTAGACTGGGAGCATCCCGCTACTACTAGTGATAGGATGGCCACACTCCCTGCTAAAAATCGTTTCATTTCTTTCTTCATAACGACTCCTCCTCATATATACTAGTGATTTACCTTATTCAAACTTTGCTTTATTGGCTTCATTTTGCGGATTTCATATCAATTTGAAGAAGTTCCTAAGTTTTCGTATCATCAATCGTTGCATTTCGCATTGTCGTCCGCTTTAATCGCGAGTGATATGCTTGTTACGATCAAAATAGTCCATTCCTTCTAAGTTGACATAGCCATCTCCTCTAAATCCAACGGCAGCTAAGCGGTAAATAAATTTATACAAGAGCGCTTTTGTAAAGTCTGTTTGTGCGACTTTTTGTGCTTCTTCAACCAATCCCATCGAAAGAAAGCTTGATTATTTCTTTGATAACTTGCTTGCACTTCATATTGGTATAAATCAACACGTGGTGCTCTTTAATTTTCAAATACACGGTATCGCCTTCCACTTTATAATCTTCAAGCGTATAAGCTGCCGCTCTTCCCTAAGGCATTTGTATTTACCTTTAAGTACATTGGAGCATAGACTTTAACGGGATACTTCACTCCTTGATACTCCACTTCCCCGTCATTTGTAAATGTTGGGCGTGCTTCCTTCAAGAAGTTCACCATGTAATCATTCCAAATACGTGTAAAGAATTCCTCTTGGCTTGAAGTCCCTGTTGCTTTTAGAAGCACATCAAAGTTTTTCTTGGTTCACAAATACTGCATCCACGAGTTTTAATGCTTCTAGAACTTTTGTATCAGTGATGCTCTTTTTCTTTTCATTCAAGGCCTCTACTGCTTTTTGCACACCCTCCAAGTTCATCGTAACGGTTTTTCCGCTATTTGATTCAACATACGTTTGTTCGTATTTTGTCAGTGGTGCAACCTTTGCATTCCAATCAAATGATGCTGCTGGACTATTAGCATCTTTTTTGTATTAGAAGCTACCTGTGTGTTACTTCACTTGTTGCTTCTGTTGTTTCCTTTGTTGATTCTGATGTCGATTTAGACTGAGAACATCCTGCCACTACTAGTGATAGGAGGGCTACACTCCCTGCTAAAAATCGTTTCGTTCCTTTTTTCATAAATGACTCCTCTCATCTCTCTACAGATTTTGTTATTCACGATTTCACTTGTAGTAAGTCATAATTCATGAGTTTCACATCTTTTATACCCCTCGCCGATAACTCAATAAAAACCAGCCACCAATTAGGTAGCTGGCTAACGTATCATTGTTAACGTGTTGACTTGAATCGGGATTTATTTGCCTCGAATGCTTTATCTGCATGAATTTGTAATAAAGCCACTAAATTATCCATATCTATACTCTTGTTCCCATTATCATCTACTTTAATCGCTACAATATATCTGCTTGAGTCTAAATACTCTTTATCCCCCTTTTGTGCCAAAGGAACCATCTCCTTTAAATTCCAAAGATCCTAAACTATATAAAAATCTCAATAATAAATTTTTTACTATAATCTGTTTTCACAATTTTTGCAGACAATTCCTTGAGGGCATCAAAGAAGGCTTGATTATTCGTTTGATGCTTGATTAATAGATTCTCTACTCCTTCATCCTTAATTGGCGCTCTATACTTGATGTACACCGTATCTCCCTCTACACCA
>BNJV01000355.1_pt1 | contig 167063 bp, 242 predicted proteins | sample 8540591 | NCBI WGS metagenome assembly BNJV01 (sample SAMD00202457, study PRJDB9452) | human saliva metagenome | host: Homo sapiens
TATATTTTTTTCATAAATAATATGAAGTTAATTAATTTTAAGAATGGAGTGTTTTATATGATTTTTGGAGTGTCTTTATTTAGAGATAAAAAAAGCCCTTTCAAAAAGGTGAAAGGGCAAAATATTTGGAGTCATACTATGAGTTGTTGAATTAACAAATCAGGTATGGGACGTATTATAGTTTATTTATTAACAAATACAACAATTTTTTAACAATTAATTATGTGGATTGCGTGTGTTGGTGTTGACCAGGTTACGCATCAACAATGCATAATCAAGTTGGATGTCTTGTGGGACATCTAAAAAGACAAAGTGGCCATCGCCAAGTGCAGCTTCCACATTTTCGTTTTTGCGATTGAGCATTTTTTCAATCTTTAAAGACGATATTGCCTTGTGGTGTCATCATTTCCACTTCATCACCAAGCAAGAATTTATTTTTTACTGCCACTTCAGCCATGCCTTGTTCATTACGTTTACCAGTAAATTCACCGACAAATTGTTGGCGTTCAGAAATAGAGTAGCCGTATTCGTAATTTTGGTATTCATCGTGCGTATGACGACGTAAGAAACCTTCGGTATAACCACGATGAGCAAGGGATTCCAACGTATCCATTAGGCTTTCATCAAATGGTTTTCCTGCTGCCGCATCATCAATGGCTTTGCGGTAAACTTGTGCAGTTCTTGCGCAGTAATAGAATGATTTAGTACGGCCTTCGATTTTTAAAGAATGCACACCAAGTGCGGTCAATTTTTCCACGTGTTGTACTGCACGCAGATCTTTTGAGTTCATAAAGTAGGTGCCGTGCTCATCTTCAAAACGCGGTCATTTGCTCATCTGGCTTTTGTGATTCGGTGTAAAGGAAAACTTTATCCGTTACCGCACCTTCGCCTAAGGTTGGCGCGACATTTTTCACTTCGATTTGTTGAGCGGGATCGATTTTTGGCACGATGTTGCCCACTTCATCCGTCGTGCCTTCTTCCATTTTGTATTCCCAACGGCAAGCATTGGTACAGGTGCCTTGGTTTGGGTCGCGTTTGTTGATATAGCCAGAAAGTAAGCAACGACCAGAATACGCCATGCATAACGCACCGTGTACGAAAATTTCGAGTTCGATATCGGGCACATGTTGGCGAATTTCAGCGATCTCTTCAATGGATAATTCGCGCGATAAAATCACACGAGTTAACCCCATTTGTTTCCAGAATTTTACCGTTGCCCAGTTTACCGCATTCGCTTGTACAGAAAGGTGAATATCAATATACGGGAAGTTTTCACGCACCAACATGATTAAGCCTGGTCAGACATAATTAAGGCATCAGGGCCCATGTCGATCACAGGTTGTAAATCTTTAATAAAGGTTTTGAGTTTGGAGTTATGCGGTGCAATGTTCACGACCACATAGAATTTTTTGCCAAGTGCATGGGCTTCATCGATCCCGATTTTTAAATTGGCATGATTAAATTCATTGTTGCGTACACGTAAGCTGTAACGTGGTTGGCCTGCATAAACGGCATCTGCACCATAGGCAAAAGCGTAGCGCATATGTTTTTGAGGGAGCCCGCAGGGGAGAGTAATTCAGGTTTAAATGGGGTTGTCATAATGTTCTCTTGTCTGATTTCAGGTCAGTAGCTTGCTTTTGGCAAGCCGTATTAAAGGCCTGTATTTTAGGCGGATTTAGGGATTTGTAAAGTAAAAGTGCGGTTGGTTTTTTGATTGTTTTTTAGGGCAGAAATAAAAAAGGCGAACCATTGTTCGCCTTATCAAAATTGTATTTAATTAAATCGCCCAACCGCCAGCATAGAATGCGACAAGTACAATGGCGATGATAATTGTGCCGATGTTGAGTTTTTTCACATCGCCACTCACGATACGACCAATCACTAATGCCGCAAAGCCAAGCATGATACCCGTTACGATGTTTGCCGTTAACACGATGAATACCGCACAAACTAAGCCGCTCATTGCACCCACGAAATCATCGAAGTCTAATTTGCTTACATTGCTTAACATTAATAAGCCCACATACATTAACGCCGGTGCAGTTGCATAACCTGGCACTAAGAATGCAAGCGGTTGGAAGAATAACATTAATAAGAACAATACGCCGACGACGATAGCGGTGATACCGGTTTTACCGCCTGCGGCTGTACCTGCTGCAGATTCGATATAAACGGCTGCCGGTGCAGTACCAAATAAACCTGAGAATAAGCTACTTACAGAGTCAGAGGTTAAGGCTTTACCACCGTTGATGATTTGTCCGTCTTTGTCTAATAAGTCAGCTTGTCCTGCCACAGCACGAATAGTACCTGTTGCGTCAAATACCGCTGTCATCACTAAAGCAAAGACAATCGGTAAAATGGCAGGTTGTAATGCACCTTGTAAATCTAATTGTAAGAAAAGTGAGTTTTCACCAAAGGTTGGCATTTTGAAAATTTGGCCATTGAATGTTACGTTTGGATCGAAGATTAAACCTACGATAGTAATCGCGATGATGACCCATAAAATCCCGCCTTTCACTTTCATTTTTTCTAAGCCGATAATGAATGCAAGACCGATTAAGGACATCATTACTGGGAACGAGGTGAAATCGCCTAATTTAACCGGTAAACCCGCTTGGTTGCCGACCACTAAGCCTACGCCATTTGCGGCGATTAAAAGTAAGAATAGGCCGATCCCGATCCCTGCACCATGAGCGATACTTGATGGAAGGTTACGTAAGATCCATGAACGAATACCTGTCGCAGAGATTAAGGTGAACACTAAACCCATGAGGAATACGGCACCTAATGCCACAGGAATAGAAACATGTTGACCTATCACTAAGCTAAATGCGGTGAAAGCGGTTAATGAAATGGCACAGCCGATCGCCATTGGCGCATTTGCCCAAAAGCCGATTAAGATCGAACCAAGACCTGCCACTAAACAGGTTGCGATAAAGACAGATTCAGCTGGAAAGCCTGCATCACCAAGCATTTTAGGCACAACAATCACGGAATACACCATGGCTAAGAAGGTGGTTAAACCCGCAATGATTTCTTGACGAACCGTTGAACCGCGTTTGCTGAGTTCAAAGGTTTTTTCTAAACTTGACATAAAGTCCCCTAGGTTAATAATCAAAAAGATGTGCTATTTTTATAGTAAATCATTTTAAAAGTAAACGTTTGCGTAATTGTTTTTATAGAAGTTGGATGGGGAAAGTGCGGTCGCTTTTTGAGGATGTTTTTTTCGCATATTTTTTTATCGGCTAAAAAAACTGCTATACTCTGAAAGTTTTTAACGTAATCAAAAAAAGGAAAAAAACAATGGCTGATTTTTAATCAAATTTTTAACGCCAGGCGATGTAGATGCCGGCATTATCAATGTGGTAAATGAAATTCCAGCAGGAGCTGCCACAAAAATCGAATGGAACCGTAAAGTTGCTGCGTTCCAATTAGACCGTGTTGAGCCAGCGATCTTCGCAAAACCAACTAACTATGGTTTCATTCCACAAACTTTAGATGAAGATGGCGATGAGTTAGACGTTTTATTATTAACTCGCCAACCACTTGCAACGGGTGTATTCCTTGAAGCAAAAGTTATCGGTGTAATGAAATTTGTTGATGATGGCGAAGTGGACGATAAAATCGTTTGTGTGCCAGCAGATGATCGCGATACCGGCAATGCATACAACAGCCTTGCCGATGTGCCAGCGCAATTAATTAAACAGATTGAATTCCACTTCAACAACTACAAAGCATTGAAAAAAACCAGGTTCAACGAAAGTGACTCACTGGGGCGATGTAGAAGAAGCGAAAGAAGTGATTCGTGAATCAATCAAACGTTGGAATGAACGTTAATTTTTCATGTTAATGAATTTAAAAAGGCATCAGAGTTGATGCCTTTTTGTTTTTTATAGATAAAATAAAAAGTACAATTAAAATGAGCTACATATACTCCTAGAATTCGTATGTTTTTTTAACCGTACCCTGTAATGAGATTGACCTGAAAAAAGTAGAATATCGTTGTGGAGAAAAAGCTTAACGGACAAAAGAAGAAATGGAGTTAGAGATTTAATATAAACAAGAAAAAAAATAAAGGATTAGGTAAAGAGAGTAATCACTAATGAATAAAAATTCTTCAAATTATTATTCTATTTTTAATACTGATATTTTTTTATGTTGTCTTTTTTTTGTATTTTCATTAGGTTTAATAATATTTTTTTCATTTGTTATGAATGGAGGTTCTATTTCTTTTAAATGAGACAAATGGAATAAAGTTTTTTTTAGCCTTTGTCTTATTTTTTTGTGTTTTTAAAAAGTAATAGTTTTGTTTTTAGTTCTATATTCAGGTTTCTCCTGTTGATATTATTGATCAATATTTTATTTCAAATAGAATTAGAAAATAGAATTTTTAGAGGTGTTTAAAAAAACATGATCTGAAAAGAAACATCAATATCGTAGTTTTTTTTAGATTTCTAGAAGATAGGGAGGTCGAATCTTCCTAGCATAATAATTAAATACTGAAGTACAAAGTGCGGTCAATTTTCAAAGAGTTCTAAAACTTCTTGAAAACTGATCGCACTTTTGTCTTATTGAATATCGTTAAAATGAGAAACGTAATTCTGCATTAACATTATTGGCTTTGGTATCGTGGTTATAAGCACCTTGATAGCCGACTTTTCACACTCAATACTGGTGTAAATTGAGCTTGTAGTGCCACACCTGTCGTGACGACATTTTTCAATTCTTTACCATAAAGATTTGCTACACCTTGGTTATTGATAACCAAGCTGCCTTCAGCGGCTTTATCTTTATGGAAACGATGATAAGCCACATCACCTAATAAGTTTAATTGAACGCCACCAATTGCAAATGGAATGGATGGACGTAAACCTGCAGAGGTGACGATTAAATCACGATTGTTGTCTTTTAACTGCACTTCGCCTTTGTCACACCTTTATTTTTGATATGCATATAGCTTACGCCGGCATAAGGTTCAATCGCAAAATGTTCGCCTTTTAAGCCCGTGTAGGCAAGTTCAGCAAAGACATTTTGTGTTTGGCTATGGGTTTTCACCCCTTGTGCAAATTCAGCGCGTTGTTCATGTTTTCCCCAGCTTTGAATAAAGCCAATTTTCGGTGTTAACACGTTGAAACGATGTTCAGCTGTTAAGCCTAAATGCACGGCACGATCTTTCGAAGTGCGGTCAATTTTGTGGCTATTTTGTGTTGAACCAACAAATACACCGAAATGTTTGTTTGTATCCATTGTCGCATCAATACCCACAAGTTGGTTGTACGCATGACTGCTTAAACTGTCCGTGCTGAAGTGGGTGAAGGTGCCACTTGTCCAAATTTGTGTGCCGGTATTAAGTTGTGCTCTTACTGCACCTGGTTGGGCAAGTTGCTGACGAAGCAATAAGCTATTTAACACATTGTGTTGTTCGGCCGCAAGATCTTCATCATAGCTTAAACGAGCAAAGGCTTGGCGAGCATTCTCTTTTGTTCCCAAAACAAGGTTTTGGTAAGCAGGGCTGTTTGTTGCTGCATCTAAGGTGTTGGCGATAGCCGCTTCATTTTCAGTGGTTGCTGCAGATGCAAGGGCTTTTTTCTGAACGGTCACTTTCAACGTATTCGCATTACTTTCATTTTTCACCGTAAGGAAATCATAAGTGCGAGGTGTTTCAACTACTGCATTTTCAGCTCCTACAAATGAGCCAGAACCTTGTACTGAAACCACTTTTTGTGGATCTTGTTGTAATTGAGGCAGAATTTCTTCGTCAAATTTATTTGGCACTAAAATAGAGCCATCTGCAAAAGTTGCATTGACGTTAGCAATACCATTATTCAGTAAGAAACGACCACCTTTTTCCACTGTCGCAGTGACCGTTTTCGCGGTGCTGGTTAAGGTTTCGGTGACAAATCCATTCTCACTTGGTTTAGTAACTTCCGCTTTCGGTAACACTTCCAATGTTGCACCTTGTTTTACGATGACTTGTTGTGCCGAACCAAGGGATTGATTTAACCCTGAAAGTTGACCTTCATTTACAGTAATTGCTCCGGTGAAGCTGTTATTACCCGTGAGCGTTAAGGTGCCAGAACCATTTTTAGTTAATGCACCAACGTGGCCTTGTGCGGCACGTTCATTGCGAGCGGCTTCACGCGCTAAACCGACTTGATATTCAGCTTTTTCTTCAGCTGTCGCGCCTGCACGATTTTGCATTAACGCTTGTAATTCTGCTTTGCGTGTTGTCCAAGTCGCGGCTTCAGCTTGATCTTCGACTTGACGTGCTTTGATGGCTTTATCGCTAATATCATTTGACCAAACATCATTTTGATTGAGGTTGATTTTTCACGTTTCCTAAGAATTGACCTGGGCCAAACATCGCTTTGCCAAGATCTAAAATCCCCCAACCCCAAACGTTACTTGGTACACCTTGTTCGGTTTCCCAACGTTCTAACGGTTTACCTTCAAGCCCTTTACGAAGTGTGGTTTGTCTTGCTGTAGTCAGCATAACATCGCGTGCTTGATCGGTTGTCATGTATGGATAGCGAGAAAAGATGACACCTAATGCACCACTTACGTGTGGGGCAGCCATTGAAGTACCACCGGCTGATTTGTAAATAGGGTCACCATAAGTATTGTTGTCTTGTAATTGAATGTAGGAGGAATAGATGTTGGCGGATGGCGCTGCAATCGTCCACCATTTTGAATGGCCGGCGAGGTTAAATTCTTGAATATCTGCGCCTGCTTTTTCATCACTCACATCGTCATTTCGAATCATTAGGATAGCCTTCACCACCGACTTGCCCCGTGACGTTTACCCAGTATTTTTCTGCATCAGGTCTGAAATAAGGCAACATGGCACGCGTAAAGGACTCAGCCATCATACTACGGTTACCCGCTGTAAAGACTTGAATCACTTGTTTATTTTTTGCCACTTCATAAGCCGCATCAACAAAGTTTTTCTCACCACTGGTGACAAATTGATAATAAGCTTTTTCAGCTTCGCCTAAGTTACTTAAATAAATATGTGCCGCAGGACTAGAAATTGGCTCAGGTGCTTTTGGTACATCATAATATTGCACGCCATATTCAGGCACATTACGCCAATCATATTTTGGTTTATAGCCTAAGGCACCGGCAAAGGATGAATTGACACGACGGTTTGAACCCCAACTGTTATTAATTACTTTGGCACCGGCATCTGCTAGGGCAGAGTAGCCTTGTAAGAAGAAACCATAGTCTTGGTTTGGGACCATAGGTCATGTTGTCGTTACCACCAGTATTGGCAGAATAGAGGTTAGCGCCGAAAGCCACACCGTGCATTTCATTGCCGTCACGGCTTGCCGCCATTGTCCCGCCAACGTGCGTACCGTGCGCATCATTGGTATATTTATGCCATGCCCCGTCAATATTGAAGGCTTCACCTTTAGTGAAGATGCCATTATCTGTTTTATCGAAAATTGCGTTTGCCGTTTTTTACTGGTTCATTTTTATTAATTGGACCATTTCCCACCGATGCATCGGGATAACGCATGCCATCTTTACTATAAGTCCCTTCCGTGTTTTTACAACGTGGATTCGACCGTCTTGAAATTCAGGGTGGTTTAATAGCACGCCAGAATCCATCACGCCGATTTTTCACGCCTGAACCATTAAAACCAAGGGCATAAGCAGTGGAGGCATTCATTGAGGTTAAGCCCCAGTCTTTGAGGTATTCAGCGCTTTCCCAGCTTTTGGTATTACCGGCTTGGCCTTGTTCAGAATAAGCGGCTGCATTGGCAGCATACCAACCAACAAGTAGTGCGAGTGCGGTTTTTTGAAGTGTTTGAGGTTTCATGTTGTCTTCCTTTATCTTTTTGATTTTAGGAGACTATTATTCGCCTCATCGCGAAGCGCTTCAATGACTCAAATCAAAATTCCAGAGAAAAATGTTTATTCTGTGACAACGATCACACCAAAGTGCGGTCAAAAGAGGGGATAAATTTATGTATCGTAGAAATCAATGTTATAATTTGCGAACAAAATAATTAAGGAGTAACTCATGGCTATTTTAGTAACGGGTGGCGCAGGCTATATCGGTTCACACACTGTAGTGGAATTATTAAATGCAAATAAAGAAGTGGTGGTATTGGATAATTTATGCAATTCATCCCCAAAATCTTTAGAACGCGTAAAAGAAATCACGGGCAAAGACGTGAAATTTTATGAGGGCGATATTTTAGATCGTGCTTTATTACAAAAAATCTTTGCTGAAAACAGCATTCAGTCGGTAATCCATTTTGCAGGTTTAAAAGCCGTGGGCGAAAGTGTTCAAAAACCCGCTGAATACTATATGAATAATGTTGCAGGTACAATTGTTCTCATTCAAGAAATGAAAAAAGCAGGCGTGTGGAACTTTGTATTTAGTTCATCAGCAACGGTTTATGGTGATCCGGAAATTATTCCAATTACAGAAGATTGCAAAGTGGGCGGTACAACCAACCCTTACGGTACCTCTAAATACATGGTGGAACAAATTCTGACCGATGTTGCGAAAGCTGAACCACAATTTAGTATGACAATCTTTACGTTATTTCAATCCAGTAGGCGCTCACGCAAGCGGCTTGATTGGTGAAGATCCAAACGGTATCCCAAATAACCTATTGCCTTACATCAGCCAAGTTGCGATCGGTAAATTACCGCAACTTTCCGTATTTGGTAGCGATTATGATACTCATGATGGCACAGGTGTTCGTGATTATATTCACGTGGTGGATTTAGCGATTGGTCACTTAAAAGCATTAAATCGCCATGAAAATGACGCAGGGTTACACATTTATAACTTAGGTACAGGTACCGGTTATTCTGTGCTTGATATGGTGAAAGCGTTTGAACAAGCGAACAATATCAAAATTCCCGTATCGTCTTGTTGCACGTCGTCCCTGGTGATATTGCAACATGCTATTCCGATCCAAGTCTTGCAGCAAAAGAGTTAAATTGGACAGCTGAACGTGGTCTTGAGCAAATGATGAAAGACACTTGGAATTGGCAAAAAAATAATCCGAAAAGGATACCGAGATTAATCTCACTCTTGTTGGGCGGAGTATCATTCCGCCCTTAATATTTTAATCAGATAAAACACGCTCAAAAATAACCGCACTTTATGTCAGAACAATCCCTTTCTAGTCAAATATTTACCCGCAAAATGCTGATCTGTGTTTTCACTGGATTTAGTTCGGGCTTACCACTTTTCGTGTTATTGCAAATGTTGCCAGTGTGGCTGACAGATAAGAAACTTTCCGTTGAATTAATCGGTGCATTGACAGGGGTGATGGTGCCATATGGTTGAAGTTTTTATGGGCACCGTTATTAGACCGCTATTTCCCGCATTTTTTAGGGCGTCGTCGTAGTTGGTTATTAATTTCTCAAGTGGTTTTGCTGATTTCCCTTTATGCGATTAGTCAGTTTGATCCCGTGGCTGAGTTAAGTACGGTAGCTAAAATTGCCACATTTATTGCCTTTTTCTCTGCGACACAAGATATTGTACTCGATGCTTATCGTCGTGAAATTTTAACGGATAATGAATTAGGATTGGGGAACACCATCCACATTAATGCTTATCGCGTTGCAGGCTTAATTCCAGGGGGGCTCTCGCTTTATTTAGCGACGATTTATCCATGGGAAACCGTCTTTTTATTGACCGCACTTTGTATGTTAGCGGGCATATTTATGACGCTCTTTTTAGCGAAAGAACCGCAGATTGCACAGGTCGATCGTGAGCAACCTTTCTATATGGTGTTTTGGATACCTTTGAAAGAGTTCTTCCAACGCAAAGGTGTCGCCCAAGCCATCGGTTTTTTACTCTTTTTGTTCTTGTATAAATTTGGTGATTCATTTGCCACTACGTTACAAACGAAATTCGTCTATGACATGGGCTTTGAAAAAGAGCATATTGCGTTGGTGGTAAAAAGCACTTCACTTTGGGCGAGTATCTCTGCCGGTCTCGTGGGGGGCGTGATTATGTTGCGCCTAGGCATTAACCGCGCATTATGGGTATTTGGTTTTATCCAATTAATCACTATTGGTGGATTTATTTGGTTAGCTGCATTTGGGCATTTTGACCAAATTGGTGCCGCAGAACTTTGGAAATTAGGTTTCGTGATTGCGGGTGAATATATCGGTGTCGGTCTGGGCACTGCTGCCTTTGTTGCTTTTATGGCTCGTGAAACCAATCCGCTTTATACTGCCACTCAGTTAGCCTTATTTACCAGTCTTTCTGCTTTACCGAGTAAAGGGCTTGGTATGTTATCGGGTTACTTAGTCAAAGCAGTAGGTTACTATCATTTTTTCTGGATTTGTTTATTCCTCGCTATCCCAGGAATGATTTGTTTATTCTGGGTGGCACCATGGAATGAAAAAGGAAATAAAAAAGCTTAAAATAAAATAAAGAGCGGTCAAAATTAACAGCAAAATCATTTGACCAAACAAGGCTTTAACGGTATTTTAAACAGGTCTATTATTTATTGGAGATTCGTATGAAAATTATTCTTTTAGGTGCACCAGGTGCAGGAAAAGGCACACAAGCACAATTTATTATGAACAAGTTTGGCATCCCACAAATTTCAACAGGGGATATGTTCCGTGCAGCGATTAAAGCGGGGACAGAATTAGGTAAACAAGCAAAAGCATTAATGGATGAAGGGAAATTAGTGCCAGATGAATTAACCGTGGCATTAGTAAAAGATCGTATTTCTCAACCAGATTGTGCAAATGGTTTCTTATTAGATGGTTTCCCACGTACGATTCCACAAGCGGATGCATTAAAAGATTCTGGCGTGAAAATTGACTACGTTTTAGAGTTTGATGTACCGGATGAAGTGATCGTTGAACGTATGAGTGGTCGTCGTGTACACCAAGCGTCTGGCCGTTCTTATCACATCGTTTACAACCCACCAAAAGTGGAAGGTAAAGATGATGTAACGGGTGAAGATTTAATTATCCGTGCCGATGATAAACCAGAAACGGTGTTAGATCGTTTAGCGGTTTACCACAAACAAACCAGCCCATTAATTGATTATTACCAAGCTGAAGCAAAAGCAGGTAATACGCAATATTTCCGTTTAGATGGTACTCAAAAAGTGGAAGCTATAAGCCAAGAGTTAGATAAAATCTTAGGCTAAAAATAGACTGAAAACTGACCGCACTTTGAAGATGAAAAGTGCGGTTAATTTTTCAAAAGGATTTTGAGATCGTAAATTGAGATCGTATTTGGGGACATTATGAGCAAGAAAAGAACAATAGCATTGACGATTTCGGCTATCGCAGTGGCACTTGGGATTGGCGCACAATTTTACACCAATCATAAAATCGATCAGGTGTTAAAAAATTTCCCTTATTCTTTGGATAACCAAGCAACATTGAATGTGACGCAAACCGCGAAAAACTTTTTTATTCGTGAGTTGATCTTTAGTGTAAAAGATAGTGATGCGAAAAGCACAAATGTGATTTCAACTAAGCTCACCGCACTGCCTTTCTTCATTACAGCGGAGTCTCAGCTGTCCGAGCAATTAGTTCGTCAATTAAATAAAACATTAAATATCACGATTGATAAAAACACGATTAACAGTAAATTTTTCGCCGGTAGGGGATTATTTACAGTCTGATATTTTGACGGAATTCCGTGATTTTGCGAATAAGTCCCAAAACCTTTCTATTGGTCTTCATTTCTTAAAAAATAAAGAAGTTGAGCTAAAAACAAACTTAAGTGGTTTTAATTACGATAAAGACACGAAACTTGAAGAAATTGAGGGTGAAGCTCGCCTTGTGCCTGTTGGAGCAAATCAATATGACCTATCAAGTATTGACTTAACCGACGAAAAATGCCGAATTAGCGTTGTTAAATGGTGAAAAATACACATATTTATCTTAAAAATGCGACTTACCATTTTGATGTAAAACCAGGCGAGACAGATAAACGTGATCTGAGCACAAAATTCAGCAGTGATATTTTACGCATTGCCAATAAAAGCCGTACGACAGAAGAAAGTCAAGCAACAGCAGGTGGTTTGAATTTATTGATTAAACAAAATGGCGTGCCAAGTGCGGTCAATTTTCATCATGAATTTAAAAAATTAAGTGATGGCTCATTAGATATTAAAGACGGCGTCAATTTGTTAACGAAAATTTTTACACAAAACGATCGTTTTGATGGTTCGTTATCTGTGCTTTCTGTCAATGTCCCTAAAAATAATCAACCTTACTTTAACTTACAAAATGCCGGTCTTGAACTTAAGTTGGCGAATACGGATTTAACCAAAGCCAATGTGGATTTTAAACTGAATGTTGAAAGTGTGAAACAAACGCCCTGCCGATGAAGACCGTAAATGGGAAGCCAAAGGCGGTAAAGTTAATATTCAGTTAGATGATTACAACGTGGCAAACGAATTGGCGTTTGTACCGTTTTTATTAGATGCTTTTGCTGAGAAAGAGGCACCGGCAAAAGATAATAAAGACTTCTTGAATGCCAAAGATAAATGGGTGAAAAGAATTTAGTGGCAAAACCAATATTGAGGCCGCATTAAAATCATTTAATATGGCCGATTTAGTGCTTGATGACGTATCAGCCAGTGATAAGACGGAAACACTAGACAATGATCAATATAATGAACATATCACATTGTCTGCGAATAAAGCCAGTTATCCAAGTGCAGGGTTCCAATTTGAAAAATTAGCAGTTGATGCACCATTTAAAATTAATCACAGCAAAGCGCATTTATCAGCAAGATTTTGCTCAGCACCTTTTTATGGGGCTTTATGCAGCACGCATTTAACGTCAGCCACATTTGATAAATACATCAAAAACTCCTGGAAAGAGCTTGATTTAATCGTTGATAATGCAACGTTAAATTTAAATCTAAATACTTATCCAGAGACTAATGCTTATCCAGTTAAATTGGAAGTGAGTGGTATTGTGCCTCAAGTACCAGAAGATGATTCATCGGACATGATCCCAGATAATATTGAAGGCACATTTAATCTAACATTAAGTAAAATGTTGTTTGATGATCAAAATGAAAAAGCCTTAGCCATTAAGGAAAATTCATACTTTTGGCAATATTTAAGTAGCTTTGTGAAGTATGATGGAAAACTTCACCGAGAATTTGTGGAAGAAGGTGATAATTACGTTTCTAGAGTGGAAAAAACGGAAAATGGCTACTTAATTAATGGTCGTACGCTTGAAGATCTTCGTCAAGAAAGCATGATGGAGAGTGATGAGGGCGAAGAAGAGAAGCCAGCAGCAACTGACTAGTTGAAAGGATAATATAAGAAATGACCGCACTTGAGATTCAAAGTGCGGTCATTTTTTTATCTGTTTTTGATTACTTCACTAATCCACCACTTGCTTGTAAATCAGCATGGTAGGAAGAGCGAACAAATGGGCCACAGGCTGCGTGTTCAAAGCCCATTGCGTTGGCTTTATCACGGAACTCATCAAATTCGGCTGGTGGCACATAGCGCGCAACCGGTAAGTGATGGCGACTAGGTTGAAGATATTGACCCAGTGTAAGCATGGTTACGCCGTTTGCACGTAAGTCTTCCATCACTTGAAGAATTTCTTCATTAGTTTCACCTAATCCAACCATTAAACCTGATTTAGTTGGGATGTTTGGGAACATTTCTTTGAAATCATGAAGCAATTTTAAAGACCATTGATAATCGGCACCTGGACGAATTTCTTTATATAAACGTGGCACATTTTCCAAGTTGTGGTTGAACACATCCGGTGGATTGTCTTTTAATTTTTCTAAGGCTTGAGTAATACGTCCACGGAAATCAGGAACCAAAATCTCAATTTTGATGCCAGGGTTTAATGCACGCACTTCTTTTACACATTCAGCAAAATGACCTGCACCACGATCAGGCAAATCATCACGGTCTACAGAGGTAATCACCACATATTTCAACTTCATATCTTGGATAGTTTCAGCTAATTTACGTGGTTCATCTGGATCGGGTGGTAATGGTTTACCATGTGCAACATCACAGAAAGGGCAACGACGAGTACAAATCGCCCCTAAAATCATAAAAGTTGCCGTGCCGTGGTTAAAGCACTCGTGTAAATTTGGACAAGACGCTTCTTCGCAGACAGAATGTAGGCCATGACGACGCATCCCGTATTTTTGATAGTTTCGATCTTTAATGAACTAGACGGCAATTTGATTTTCATCCATTCCGGCTTTTTTAATAATTCTTGATTAGGATCGATGTTTTTAACAGGGATGATTGATGTTTTGGCTGCATCACGGTATTTCACACCGCGTTCCATTTTAAAAGGCGTTGACATTTTTTTCTTTTCCTAAAGAAAAATGCCTGATTTCAGGCATTTTTTTAAATATTTTATAAAAAGTGAATGTTATAAATTTGTAACATTATAGCCCAAAAAGTTCGGCAAAGTGTTTAATTAATTTTTGGGGAAACTTTGTCAAGTGTTGCCTCTTCTTTACCGATAAAATCAGCAAGCTGACACATTTCAAGCCCTGCATAGCCACAAGGATTAATGTAATGGAAAGGATTGAGATCCATATTGATATTAAACGCGAGCCCATGGAAAGAGCAGCCTTTTCGAATGCGTAAACCTAATGAACAGATTTTTTTGCCATCAATATACACGCCAGGTGCATCAGGTTTGGGATAACCTTCAATACCATAGTCTGCAAGGGTTTTTACAACAGATTGTTCAAGTGCGGTCACTAATTGGCGAACATTTAAATGTTCATGACGTTTAATATCAATGAGCACATACATGACCTGCTGACCAGGACCATGATAGGTAATTTGACCACCACGATCGGATTGAACAACAGGAATATTACTACTGTTGTAATAAGTGTTCTGGTTTGCCGGCTTGGCCTTGTGTGAAAAACAGGATGATGCTCAACTAGCCAAATTTCATCAGTGGTTTCTGCATTTCGATTATCGGTGAATTCCTGCATTTTATGCCAGATTTCCTGATAATCTTGTAATCCTAATTGACGGACAATTAAATCAGTATTGCTCATCTTAGAGAACCATTTTAACGCCTTCAACTTTTGCAAGTTCTTTGTAAAGCGTTTCTACTTGCTCAAAGTTTTGCGCCACGATATCAATTGAAACTGAATTATAAGTGCCTTTACTACTGCGTTTTTCCTTTGGAATATAATCACCCGGTAAATATTTTTGTATCACCGCGATGATGTCTTGTGCTAACCCCTCGCGGTTAACACCTGCGACTTTAAATGTCATTGCAGCTGGGAATTCCATTACTTCTTTTAGTTTTTCATAATCGTTTTCGGTTGCCATGTTGTTTCCTTATTTTAAGAATAAGGTGCGTGAATCAGCTAAATTCACACACCTTACGAATTTATTGATGTGATATAAATGGGGAAGTGCGGTTAATTTTCAAGGTGTTTAGTCAAATAATCCTTTAACTGTTAACACTAACCAGTCCCAACCTTTACCTAAGAAGCCGCCTTCTTGTACATCTTCTAATGCTTGAAGATTTCAGGGTGGCGACATCTTTACCATCTAATTGATAAACAATTTTACCCACCACTTGACCTTTTGCTAAAGGTGCTTGTAAGTATTTGTTATCTAATTCATAACGTGCTTTTAAGTCAGCTTGTTTACCTTTTGGCACGGTAATAAAACCATCTTGCAATACACCAACTTTTACCTCACCTTTATCACCGTAGTAAACCGATTGTTTTGAAATTTCTTCATTGGCTTTGTAGGTTTTTAAGGTTTCAAAGTTAGCAAACCCCCATTGTAAGAGTTTTTTACTTTCGACTTCACGGCCTTTATAAGTTGGTACACCCATGACAACAGAAATCAAACGCATATTGTTTGGACTTGTGGCTGATGCGACAAGGTTATAACCAGCTTGGCTTGTGTGACCGGTTTTCATACCATCAACGTTAATGGTTTTATCCCATAATAAACCATTACGATTAGGTTGTTTGATTTTGTTGAAAGTAAAGTCTTTTTCCGCGTAGATTTTATATTCTTCCGGTAAATCACGAATAATATGCGCACCAATAATCGCCATATCACGTGCAGTTGAATATTGGTTTGGATCGTCTAAACCATGTGGTGTAGTGAAGTTAGTATTTTTTAAGCCAAATTGTTGAACGTATTTATTCATGGTATCAACAAAGTTAGCCACGGTACCCGAAATATGTTCAGCTACAGCAACACAGGCATCATTACCAGAAACAATGATAATCCCTTTGTTTAAATCACCCACTGACACTTGTTGATTTAAATTTAAGAACATTTTTGACGAATCAGGGAAATTTCTACCCCAAGCGCTTTCGCTAATTGTCACCATATCTTCATTATGGATTTTACCTTGTTTTAATGCTGCACCAACCACATAGCTAGTCATCATTTTTGGTTAATGAAGCAGGGTATTGGCGTTGGTCAGGGTTAAGTGATGCAAGTACCGCACCAGAATTGTAATCCATTAAAACATAAGTTTGCGCATTCACTTCCGGTACTGCGATACCGTATTGAATATCTTCAGCGGCAGCAAATGTTGATGCTGCTATTAATCCCGAGAAGAGTACAATTTTTTTCAATTTTTGCAGATTGTTTTAACATAGCATTTCCTTTAATAGCTTATTGGTTTTTTTATAAGTATAAACGATTACGGGTTGTCCATTGATCGTTTTTTGTAATTTTGTTTTTAATTGATTTATATCCGCTTGATCCGCTAATGGGCCAAAATGAATTTCGTAGTTTTGCCCATTTTGGTTAATTTCGGTTTTTATGTCGTCTAACGCGAGCTTTGTGATGATGCTTTCTGCTTGATTTTTTGACGACAGCGCGAGTAGTTTTAGCTTGAAGACAGTTTTTGCATCGTTTGTGCTGTCTAAGTTTTGATTTTTTTTTTCGTTATTTTTATTGATGACTAAACGATCACTGGCTTCTTGCGTTTTAGCATGTTTAGTCAGTGTTTTTGCCCCAGCACCCTGAAATTTGACCTTTATGATCCACATGTAAGGCTTCAATTCTTACTTGTCCCTGTACCACGAGCAATAAGGCCTAATTCTTTCGCAGCAGAATGGGATAAGTCAATGATGCGTTTCTCACTAAACGGACCGCGATCATTAATTCGTACAATCACTTTACGATTGTTATGCAAGTTTGTGACAACTGCATAAGAGTTTAAAGGCAACGTTTTATGTGCAGCAGTGAAAAGCGCTGAATTATAGCGTTCACCATTAGCTGTTTTACGACCATTAAATTTATGGTGGTAATAGCTTGCCGTTCCTTCTTTTGAATAGGATTTCGCTTCATCACCTTGTGTGGTGTATGTTTTACCATTCACTTCATAGCTTTGTGGCGCTTGAACGGTCGTGGTAATCGACAGCGAATCCCCTTGAATACCATACATTTTTTGCGTATCGGCAAAAGCAGAAAAACTTGAGCTGCTTATCAAGGTGAAAAGTGCGGTCGTTTTTAAGATGTTTTTTAATGTCATACTTATTACTTTCAAGATTATCGGTGCTCTTCATAAGAAAGCCAAAAGGGAAATTAGTTCCCTTTCATAAAGCGAGGTTTATGAGTATGAATGGACATCACTAAACCAAGCTTGCCATGATGGCGACATATGAGGTACCGCCGTAGCTAAAGAGAGGTAAAGGCACTCCTACAACAGGCAAAATGCCACTCACCATACCAATATTCACGAAGACATAAACGAAGAATATCAGTGTGGTTGCACCAGCAAGAATACGCCCGAAAGAGGTTTCTGCATTTACCGCAATTATTAAGCCACGGATAATAATAAACAAATAAATTGCCATCAGAATAAGAAAACCGACCATTCCATGTTCTTCACTCATCACGGCAAAAATAAAATCAGTGTGTGGTTCAGGCAAAAATTCTAATTGGGATTGTGTCCCTTGCATCCATCCTTTGCCAGATATACCGCCTGAACCGATGGCAATTTTGGATTGCAAAATATGGTAACCCGCCCCAAGTGGATCTTTCTCGGGGTCAAGTAAGGTTAATACACGCATGCGTTGGTAGTCATGCATTAAATACATCCACATGATAGGAATAAATGCCGCTAAGCCAACTACAGCAGCAAGAATAAGCCACCAACTCATCCCTGCTAAGAATACCACGAATAAGCCTGATGCACTAACCAGAATTGATGTACCTAAGTCTGGTTGAATAGCCACAAGTAAAGTTGGCACAATAATCATGGCGATAGCAATAAAGGTTTCGCTCATTTTCGGTGGTAATGGACGGTTACCTAAATATACCGCAACCATTAATGGTACCGCGAGTTTGACAATTTCAGAAGGCTGAAAGCGAATAAACCCAAGATCTAACCAACGTTGTGCTCCTTTACTGGTTGTTCCGATAGCATCAACCAAGATCAGCATGATAAAACCCACCAAATATAAGTAAGGAGCGAGTCGCTGATAAAATTTAGGGGGAAGTTGCGCCATAATCATCATCACGGCAAAACCTAATATGACCTGAATAATACGATTTTGGAACATGACTTCACTGGCGCCTGATGCACTATAAAGCACAAGCATGCCATAAGCTGTAATAGCGGCTAATCCAATAAATAATAAAAAATCAATATGTAAGCGTTGCCATAATCGCAAGCATAAAGGCACTTTTTCTTCCATTATTCATTCTCACTTGGTTGAGATTCTAGTGCTGGCGCATCTAAATCAGTTTGGTCCGTCTTTTTCGCTTTTGTCAGCATTTTCTTGACGTTCAATTTGTGGCAAGCGTTTATTCAAGTAGAAATCCATAATTTGGCGAACGATCGGTGCCGCATTACTTGAACCGCCGCCCGCATTTTCTAAAATAATGGTGACAACTAATTTCGGATCTTCATAAGGCGCATAAGCCGTGAACCAAGCATGGTCATGGAGTTCTTTTTTCAATCCCGCTGCATTATATTTTTGGTTTTCTTTTAAGCTGAATACCTGTGCGGTACCCGATTTTCCTGCAACATGGTAATTCGTGCCGATAAGGCTTTTCGTCCTGTCCCTGCACCTGAGTTTACCACATTGAACATCCCGCGCTTAGCCGCATCCCAATAAGCTTGTTTCGGCTCGGTAATATCTTCATATAAAAGCGGGTCTTGATACGGTTCAATGGTGGCGCCTTCAACTGATTTCATTAAATGTGGCGTATGAATTTTACCGTTATTGACCACAATAGAGGTCGCTTTTGCCACTTGTAATGGTGTCGCTGTCCAATACCCCTGACCAATACCCACTGAGATTGTATCGCCCTGTACCCAAGGTTTTTTATAACGTTTTTGTTTCCATTCTTTACTCGGCATATTGGCCGTGGCTTCTTCTTGAATTTCAATACCTGTCGGCATACCAAACCCAAAACGTTTCATCCACATGGAGAAACGATCAATACCTAAATTAAAGGCAGTTTGATAGAAGAAGGTATCCGATGATTCAGTAATGGCCTGTTTAAATCCGTATAACCATGCCCTGTTTTTTTCCAATCTCGGAAACGTTTTGTTGAGTTTGGTAATGTCCAGTAGCCTGGGTCAAAAATCGTGGTATTAGGTGTAATCACCCCTTCAGTTAATGCTGCAACAGCAACGAATGGTTTTACCGTAGAGGCTGGTGGATACACCCCTTGCGTCGCACGACTGTAAAGTGGTCGAGTAGGATCTTCTAGTAAACGTTTGTAATCACTGGAAGAAATGCCATCGACGAATAAATTATTATCGTAGCTTGGTGTTGAAACCATCGCTAATACACTATTATCTTTCGGATCAAGCACAACAACAGCGCCTTTTTGACCTGAAAGGAGCGACATAATATAGCGTTGAAGAGTAAAATCGATAGTCAGATGAATACTTTTCCCCGCGGTGGCGGGTTGTTCACGTAGTTTACGAATAACTTTACCACGGTTATTAATTTCAACCTCTTCGAAACCAGTTGTACCATGGAGTTGTTCTTCGTAATAACGTTCAATACCCAGTTTCCCCATGTCCGTAGAACCGGAATAGTTAGCAAATTTTTCTTCTTTTTTCAGGCGCTCAACATCTCGGTCATTAATGCGTCCAACATAACCCAAAATATGAGTCATGGCTTCGCCATATAGGTAATTTCGTTTGAAATAAGGACGTACATCAAGGCTTGGATATTTATACTGGTTTACTGCAAAACGAGCAATTTGCTCTTCCGTTAAGCTTGGTTTGAGTAAAATCGGCGTATAGCGTGTACCACGACGACGCTCTTTTTTGAAATGCTCAATGTCTTCATCAGTGAGTCCCACAACATAGCGCAATTCTTCAAAAGTGCGGTCTAAATTTTCTGTTTTTTCCGGCACGATATATAAACCGAAAAAAGTGAGGTTTTCTGCCAGTAACTCGCCGTAACGGTCGTAAATTAATCCGCGAGTAGGAGGAAGCGGAAGTAATTTAATACGGTTACCATTTGAGCGAGTTTGGTACATGTCGTAATTCACCACCTGAAGATGGTAAATATTGGCAAATAGCACACCACTTAGGGCTAAAATACCGATGAATGCCACCAATGTTCGACGTGCAAACAAGTTCCGCTCCGCTTTTTTATCGCGGATCGGTTCATTGGTTGGTGCAGAAAAGAATTTTTTTAAATTCATCGGTAATGTAATACGTTATTCTCTGTGATAAGGGTGGTTTGTCGTCAGTGACCAAGCGCGGTATAAACTTTCTGCCACGACAACTCGCACTAATGGATGGGGCAGTGTGAGTGGTGACAGTGACCAACTTTGTTCTGCTGCCGCTTTGCATTCAGGGGATAAACCTTCAGGCCCGCCAATGAGTAAGCACACATCTCGACCATCATTTTTCCAACCCTCTAATTGCTCAGCAAGTTGTGGTGTTGTCCAAGGTTTGCCTGGGATATCTAATGTGACTACTTTGCCTTTTCCGCAAGCAGCGAGCATCGCTTTGCCTTCTTGCTCTAAGATGCGTTTAATATCCGCATTTTTTCCACGCTTACCTGCAGGGATTTCAATGAGTTCAAAAGGCATGTCTTTAGGAAAACGACGTTGGTATTCTTCAAATCCGGTAGTAATCCAAGCCGGCATTTTGGTGCCCACTGCAATTAATGTGATTTTCATCCTTTTCCCTTTTAAAAGACCGTCAAAATTGACCGCACTTTATGCCCAAAGTTTTTCTAATTGATACATTTCACGTGCATCGCGCTGCATAATGTGAACGATGGTTTGACCGAGATCAACCACGATCCAATCCGCTGTATTACGACCTTCTTCACCAAAGGTTTCATAACCCGGCTTTTTTTACATTCTGCAATAAGGTTATCGGCCATAGCTGCGACTTGGCGGCTAGATGTGCCGGTACAAATAATCATATTTTCAGTAATCGATGATTTACCTTTTACATCAAAATGCACAATTTCGGTGCCTTTTAAATCATCGAGTTTATCAATTACAAATTCAACTAATGACATTTCTTTTCCTATTTAAATAAAGCGATGAATTCTATCATTGAATGAGGGAAAGGGGTAGGCTTGGGGCTGATTTTATTTGAATTGTTTTATGGTTGTAACGGTGCTTAGCATAAATATTGGGGCAGTTATTCTGCCCCAAGTTTGAAAGGGAATTAAACCCATAAAAGAATCGCTAACAATTGCGGTGAAATGATCCGTAAGAACATGGTGAGCGGATAGACTGTCGCATAGGAGAGTGCTGCGGCACCGCTTCCTTCTTTTAGTTCGTTTGCGAAAGCGAGCGCTGGAGGATCAGTCATCGACCCCGCTAATAAACCACAAAGTGAAAGATAATTTAATTTTAGCATATAAACGCGCAATGACACCTACAATCATTAATGGTACAAGAGTGATAAAAATACCGTAGCCCATCCATTCAAGACCAGAACCATTGGTGAGTGTGTCAACAAAGCTACCGCCAGATTTTAAACCGACTACAGCAAGGAAGAGCACAATACCAATTTCGCGCAATGCCAAGTTCGCACTCGGCGGCATAAACCAATAGAGTTTGCCTATAGAGCCAATTCGAGCCAAGATTAACGCGACGACTAATGGCCCGCCCTGCTAGCCCTAATTTTAATGCCACGGGAAACCCTGGAATATAGAAAGGAATGGAGCCGAGTAATACCCCTAAGCCAATCCCAATAAATACCGGCAACATTTGCACTTGTAGCAGTTTTTGTTTCGCATTCCCGATCACTGAAATGGCTTGGTTGAGAATGTCAGTTTTTCCAACCATGTGTAATACGTCACCAAATTGAAGGGTAGTATGGGCAGTTGGCACCAATTCCACACCTGCACGGTTTAAACGTGAAATGACTACACCATATTTTTGATGAATGCCGAGATGACGAATTTGTTTTCCGAGTACTTTTTCATTGGTCACGACCACGCGCTCAGAACGAATTTCGCCACTCAAGCTTGCGACTGGAACATCAACTTCTTCCCCGATAATAAGATGCATTTTTTTCAAGCCTTCAGGGATTACCAACTAAATGTAAAATATCACCCAAGTTGAACATTGGTATCCGCTTTCGGCACAATAACAAGCTCACCCCGTTTCAAGCGAGAGCAGACGACATCTTCATCATCAAAACCAGGAATCTCAATCAAATGGATACCGTTTAGATTGGTATTGGTGACTTTTAGGGAAATGCTTTTGAGTGCTTCTTTGTCGTGGCCACTTTCTTTTTCAAAATTCGCCGCTTCTTCATCCACTTTAATTTTAAAGAAAAGACGAATAAGCCACATAGAAAGCAAAATGCCACAAATTCCAAAAGGATAAGCCATCGCATAGGCCATCCCCATGTTAGATGTCGTTTGCGACATCCCTAATTCGGAAAGAATTTGCTGACCCGCACCGAGAGATGGTGTATTTGTGACAGCTCCAGAGTAAATACCAAGTGCCACATCAAGAGGAATATCCGCAAACTTATAAATGAGAATTGTCACTAGTGCACCGAGTGCAACAATTAAGATCCCTAACCCATTTAAGGTTAAGCCTGATTGCCGTAAAGAAGCAAAAAAGCCCGGTCCTACTTGAATACCAATCGTATAAACAAATAGAATTAAGCCGAACTCTTGCACAAAATGTAACGTATGGCTATCCAGTTTTATGCCATATTGCGTGGTAAAATGGGCAACCAAAATACCACCAAATAGCACGCCACCAATACCTAATCCTACACCTTTAATTTTAAAATACCCGATCCATAGACCAATTACGGCAACGAGGGCAAGCAAACTAATGGTAATCGCAGTTTCACTCATACCGACCTCTAATTTATTAAAAATTTAACTATTTTGGATTATAACAATTTGATTTCCTACCCGCTTGTAACAAAGTCAAAAAATGTTATCTCCATCACATTTTTTCTTGCTTAAAAATAAACACCGCCTAAAATGACCGCACTTTTTTGATTTTATAGGTTGATTATGGATTACGCTCAAGAGGCCATTAATTCGCTTTTATGGATAGTAAAAACATTAGCGATGACGGCAGTTGTGTTTAGCTTTGGTATTTTCTTATTGGTCCGTTTTACTCATTGGGGAAAACAATTTTGGCAATTTGCGGGTGGGTTATCTTTCACCACGCCGAAGTATTAAACCTTTGCTATTTTTCTTGTTAATTGTGGCGATGACATTGGTCAGTGTGCGTATTAGCTTGGTGCATTCTGAGTGGTATAACAATATGTACACATCCTTGCAGGAATTTAATGAACCTGTAGTTTTGGGATCAAATGGTGCTGTTTTGTGTGATTGCGACAAGCTCAGTCATTGCCGCATTACTTAGCTATTATTTAGAACAACGTTTTTCTATTGATTGGATCGAATGGTTGAATGGTCAGTTAGTCGATAAATGGATGAATAATCGCGCGTACTATAAAACGCAGTATGTTTCTGCTAACTTAGATAACCCCGATCAACGTATTCAACAAGATGTGCAATCCTATGTGCGAACTACGCTTTCTTTAAGTACAGGGGTGATTGATGCCGTCACCTCCATGATTTCTTATACGATCTTATTGTGGGGATTAGCGGGGACCAATGATGGTATTTGGTACTGAAATTCCACGCATGATGGTGTTCTTGGTATTTGCTTATGTGATTATTACTACCGCGATTGCATTCCGTTTGGGGCGTCCGTTAATTATGCTGAATTTCGTCAACGAACGCTTAAACGCTAACTATCGTTATTCTTTAATTCGCATCAAAGAATATGCGGAAAGTGTGGCATTTTATGCGGGTGAGAAAGTTGAGAGTAGTCAACTTTATAAACAATTTAGTGCGGTGATCAATAACATGTGGGATATTGTTTATCGAACCTTTAAAATTCTCTGGTTTTAACCTAGTGGTTAGCCAAGTTTCCGTTGTGTTTCCCTTTGCTCATTCAAGTGGGGTCGTTATTTTGAGAAGCAAATTAAACTCGGCGATCTGATGCAAACGCTACAAGTATTTGGTAAGTTGCATTCAAATCTTTCGTTCTTCCGTAATTCTTACGATGGTTTTGCCGGATACAAAGCCACATTAGATCGTTTAACGGGCTTTAGTTATGCGATTGATATGGCGAATCGTCAATCTACTTCGCATTTACACGAACATGAAACTGACGTGATCTTTAAGGATTTAAGCATCAGTAATCCATTTGGAAAAACTTTAATTGAGAATTTAAATTTAACACTGCCACAAGGTTCAACCCTATTAATTCAAGGTAATTCAGGCGTGGGTAAAACCACGTTGTTGAGAACCGTGGCAGGGCTTTGGGCATATTCTGAAGGGGATGTGTATTGTCCAACTCATCAGCTTTTCTTATCGCAAAAGCCTTATTTACCACAAGGCAGCTTATTGACTGCGCTGGCTTATCCGAATGAAGAAAAGACCTTTAATCGTGATGAGATGATTGAGGTATTAAAACAAGTGTCTTTAGGGCATTTACAAGATCGTTTAGATCAAGAACAAGATTGGACACGTATTCTTTCTCTCGGTGAGCAACAACGTTTGGCTTTTGCTCGTTTGCTATTACATAAACCGAAAGTCGCATTCCTGGACGAAGCCACGGCGAGTATGGATGAAGGCTTAGAAGATACGATGTATCGTCTATTAAAAGAACGCTTACCTTATACAACGGTTATTAGCGTGGGGCATCGTTCAACCTTGCAAGCTTTCCATCAGCAACAATTGATGATTTTAGGTAATGGCGAGTGGCAATTCACTGACCGAAATCTCGTATAAAACACTATTAAAATTGACCGCACTTACCTTGTTAGAAAAAATAGTGAGGTAAGTGTGGATGATCAAAGCAAAAAATCCTGTTATCAAACTCGATTTTTTGATACATTTAGCACAATTTTTTTCTATGCTCAGAAATGAGTAATTTTTCACCAAACTAATGACGGAATTCTTATGTTATTCAAAAAAATTCGTGGTTTATTTTCAAATGATCTTTCTATCGATCTAGGTACAGCAAATACATTAATTTACGTGAAAGGCCAAGGTATCGTACTTGATGAGCCTTCAGTTGTGGCAATTCGTCAAGATCGTATGGGGGCATACAAAAGCATTGCGGCAGTAGGTAAAGAAGCAAAACAAATGCTTGGTCGTACACCAAAAAGCATTGTGGCAATTCGTCCGATGAAAGATGGTGTAATTGCTGATTTCTCTGTGACTGAAAAAATGTTGCAATACTTTATTAAACAAGTACATAGCGGTAACTTTATGCGTCCTAGCCCGCGCGTACTTGTTTGTGTACCGGCTGGTGCAACTCAAGTTGAACGTCGTGCAATCAAAGAATCAGCATTAGGTGCAGGTGCACGTGAAGTGTATTTAATTGAAGAGCCAATGGCGGCTGCAATCGGTGCAAACTTGCCGGTTTCTACAGCGATCGGTTCAATGGTCATTGATATCGGTGGTGGTACCACTGAAGTGGCGGTGATTTCTTTAAACGGTATCGTGTATTCATCTTCTGTACGTATTGGTGGTGACCGTTTTGATGAAGCGATCATCTCTTATGTTCGTCGCACTTTTGGTTCTGTGATTGGTGAACCAACTGCAGAGCGTATCAAACACGAAATTGGTACAGCTTACATTCAAGAAGGCGATGAAATTTAGAAATGGAAGTGCACGGTCACAATCTTGCTGAAGGTGCGCCTCGTTCATTTAAATTAACCTCTCGTGATGTACAAGAGGCTCTTCAACAACCATTAAATGGTATTGTTGCAGCTGTGCGTACAGCGCTTGAAGAATGTCAACCAGAACACGCCGCAGATATTTTCGAACGCGGTATGGTATTAACGGGTGGTGGTGCTTTATTACGCAACATTGATGTATTGTTATCAAAAGAATGTGGCGTACCAGCAATCATCGCAGAAGAACCATTAACTTGCGTAGCTCGTGGTGGTGGTGAGGCAATCGAAATGATTGATATGCACGGCGGCGATATTTTCAGCGACGAAATTTAATCTCTAAAAGTGCGGTTAGAAAAATCGGCGTTTTAATTCGTCTGATTTTTTGACCGCACTTTTCCTTTCAACCCTAGGACAGTGAATGAAACCCATTTTTGGTAAAGCACCACCATTAGGTATTCGACTCGCATTAGCGGTGATTGCTTCGATGACACTTATTTTAGTTGATGGGCAAACCTCATCAATGACGAAGGCGCGTAGTGTCATGGAAACTGCTGTGGGGGGCTTGTATTACCTTGCGAATGGGCCAAGAACAGTTCTAGATGGTGTATCAAGCAACTTGGTGGATACCAATAAACTGCTTATTGAAAATAAAGTATTGCGTGAGCAGTTGCGTGAGAAAAATGCCGATCTTTTATTATTGGATCAACTCAAGGTAGAAAACCAACGTCTTCGTTTACTGCTTAATTCGCCTTTACGCACCGATGAATACAAAAAAATTGCAGAAGTGCTTACAGCTGAAACCGATGTCTATCGTCAGCAAGTGGTGATTAATCAAGGTGAACGTGATGGCGCTTATGTTGGGTCAGCCCGTGATTGATGAAAAAGGAATGATTGGGCAGATTATATCTGTCGGCGAGAACACCAGCCGAGTCTTGCTTTTAACGGATGTAACCCATTCTATACCAGTGCAAGTTTTACGTAATGATGTACGCGTGATCGCGAGTGGTACAGGACACTCTGATGAACTTACTTTAGATAATGTGCCTCGTTCCGTGGATATTGAAAAAGGCGATTTATTGGTGACTTCCGGTTTGGGCGGTCGTTTTGTAGAAGGCTATCCTGTGGCAGTCGTACAAAGTGTCTCTCGTGATGGCTCAAATTACTTTGCAACGGTGAAAGCGAAACCTTTGGCTGAGTTAGATCGTTTACGTTATTTGCTTTTACTTTGGCCGAGCAATCTTGATATGTCGAAAGTCAAATCCATGTCACCGGAAGAAGTACGTCGTCTTGTTCAGCAACGTTTGGAAAGTCAAGCTCATGAAGCGAAAAATTCTGTGAGCAAAACTAAAATAACGGATGATCAAGGGGATAGCTCTCAACCGCATACAGGAAAAGAAATCGTGGATCCTGAAATTCCGACCACAATGCCTCAACAAGAGGAACCGGTTTCTCCAGAGCACCAAGAACATAGGGATGAAGACTAATGCAAGGGCGTTTTATTTTTCAATGGGCGACCATTTTATGCTTCTTTGTTGTGGCATTAGTGATGGAGTTAGCGCCATGGCCAGCAGGCTTTCAAGCTTTTAAACCTTCTTGGTTGATTTTAGTCTTGCTTTACTGGACCCTTGCTTTACCTGATAGAGTAAGCATCGGTTTGGCATTTTTACTCGGAGTTTTATGGGATATTGTGCTAGGCTCTATTCTAGGCGTGCATGCACTGGTGCTTTCTGTTGCCTTCTATTTTGTTTCCAAATATTACTTAATGTTGCGCAACCTTTCCTTTGGTTTCCAAAGTTTATTAGTACTTCTTTTTCGTTTTTTTGCCATTCGAGTGGCTATTTTTCTTGGTTGAATTTCTCTTTGCATGGGTGCATTTTTTTTTAACTGGCAGGAAATCTTTGGTGCCATTGCATCTAGGCGTGTTATGGCCATGGGTATTCTTATTGATGCGCACAGCACGTCGACGAGTCGGATTGCATTAATCATAAAAAAGCTGATGAAGAGATTCATCAGCTTTTCTTTTTAGTTTTTACGACGGTAGTTTGTTTTTCTCGTCGTAGTATTTCTCGTTTGAGGGCGTAGGGATTGCGTTTTAAACGATAAGGTTTTTGGAATATCACTAATCAATGAATTCGGGTCATATTGACTGACGGGAATAGAATGACCAATGTATTCTTCAATTGCCGGTAAATTCATCGCATATTCTTCACAAGCAAAGCTGATAGACACACCACTTTCACCCCGCTCGACCAGTACGGCCAATACGGTGAACGTAATCTTCTCGATCATCGGGTAAATCAAAGTTAAAGACATGAGTCACGTCTGAAATATGTAATCCACGCGCTGCAACATCGGTTGCGACGAGAATATCGAGCTCACCATCGGTAAATTGTTTGAGCAATGAAAGACGTTTTTTCTGTGCCACATCACCCGTGAGTAATCCCACACGATGGCCATCTGCGGCTAAATAGACCCCAAATTTCTTCACATTTATGTTTAGTATTTGCAAAAACAATACAACGCTCGGGCCATTCCTCTTCCATTAACGTGAGTAAGAGAGGAATTTTGTCTTCATTTGACGGATAGAAAGAGTTCCTCTTTAATTCGATGTCCCGTTTTTTGTTCTGGTTCAATTTCAATGTATTCTGGGGAATTCATATCTTCAAAGGCAAGTTCTCGTACTTTGTAAGAGAGCGTTGCAGAAAAGAGCATGGTGAGGCGTTCTTGCGGAGAAGGACATTTACGTAATAAATAACGAATATCACGAATGAAACCTAAATCGAACATACGATCCGCTTCGTCCAATACTACGACTTGGATATCATCTAAACGGATAATCCCTTGTTTCACGTAGTCAATCACACGACCAGTGGTACCAATTAAAATATCCACACCGGCTTCGATAGCTTTGAGCTGTTTATCATAGCCATCCCCACCATAAGCAAGTGCGGTTCGTAATCCACTTGTTTTTGCTAATAACTCAGCATCATGATTAATTTGTACAGCCAGTTCACGGGTTGGTGCAAGAATTAATGCTCGGGGTTGATTGGTGGCAAAATCAGGTTGATGTGTTAATAAATGATGAAATGTTGCCGTTAAAAATGCCATTGTTTTACCTGTGCCGGTTTGTGCTTGGCCTGCAACATCTTTTCCTTGTAAGGTAATAGGTAATGATAACGCTTGAATAGGGGTGCAATATTCAAATCCCTTGTCTTGTAGGGCTTTTTTCACGATAGGATGTAATGGAAGATCAGCAAATCGCTGCTGACTTAAATAATTTTCTTGCATAATAAATAACAGGTTCTCAGAAATAAATGGGGCTAAGGATAGCACGAAGTCGGAAAAATATCCTTAAAAATGACACGCTTATTAATAGGCTTAAGCTTTAGATTGTGCAGATTGGGTTCGTTCCCATTTTCTTGCAATATAGCTACAAGTTGGGTGCAATGTCAGCTTTTTAGCCTGGATAAAATGAATTAAGGCTTGATAGAGTTTGTCTGCCACACCTTGTCCTCGAAGAGACTCATCAACAAACGTATGATTAGCATTAATAGTATCGGGTGTTTCATAAAAATAGGTGAGTTTAGCGATTTTCTTTCCTTGCTCATCGAGTAAGAAAAACTCACCCTGTTTACCATTATCGTGATGCTGAAGACTCATTTGATACTCCATTCATCACTGAGATTGGGATCCATGGCAAAATCAGCAGTATCACTTGGAATGGCTTTTTCTTCTGCAGCCCATTCGCCTAAATCAATGAGTTGGCAACGTTTGCTGCAAAAAGGGCGAAATTGACTTTCCTGTGTCCAAGGCACAGGCTTTTGGCATGTCGGGCAGGGGACTTCAAAAATTTCATCAGACATTTTTCTTTCTCGATTCACTTAAATAAAATTGGTGTAATTCTAGCACTTTTTGTTTTAAGTGCGGTAAGTTTTCAGGCAATTTTGCATCATTTGAAATGATATCATCCGCCCATTTTAATCTTTCTTCTCGGCTGACTTGTGCATTCATAATAGCTTGAATTTGCTGAATATTATTATGATCTCTCGATGATGCACGAGCCAGCTGAGTTTCAGGTTTAACATCGATAACAAGTATGCGATCGCAAAGCGTGGTGAGCTTATTTTCAATGAGCAGTGGGACGACAAACAACGTATAAGGAGCGGTCTGAGCATTTAACTGCGCTAACATTCTTTCTCGAATAGCAGGATGTAATAAATGATTGAGCCAGTTTTTTTCATTTTCGTCTGCAAATACTTTTTTTCGTAGCTCAGCTCGATTTAATTCGCCCTCTTCAGTCAGAAATTGATTTTCCAAAGTGCTCAGCAATTTGAGCAAGCAGCGGTGAGCCTTTTTCGACCACTTCTCTTGCCACAATATCGGCATCAACAATGGGGTACACCAAGTTCAACAAAGAGATTTGCAATCGTGCTTTTTCCACTACCGATACCACCAGTAAGGCCTACAATATAAGTCATGATGTTCCTTGCTACTTGATTTAAGAGGAGGATGTTTTACATCCACTCCTTAAACATAATACTTTTCAATGTTGCCAATATATTACATTTATAGGTTGATTGCACTGGTGATGATTAACGATAAGCAAAGAAAGGGCGCGAAAGGTAAAACAGGTTTACGAGAAATCCAATAACCCATTATGCCTAATAGACAAGCAATGAATAAGAAAAGTGGTAAGTGCTCGATGGTGAGATAAGTGCCGATTCCTAAAGCGAGCCAATAATCGCCACGGCCTAACGCTTCCTTCTTATAAAACCATTTAGACAAATGATAGATGATATAAAAAACACTGAAAAAACTAACCGCACTTTCTAAACTTTGAGAAAGCGTCAGAATTGAAAATTCTTGATGTGCGCCGAATAAACCCAGGAAAAATAAAAACAGGCAAGGTGTAGGTGAAATCAGTTGATAGTGCCAGTCTAGCCAACTGATAACAAAGATGAGACTAAGCGTAATCGCGAGCCATAAAGTAAATAATTCATCCTGAAGAAAATAATCGAGTGCAGCAAAACAGAGTCCAAATCCTAAAAAATAAAGAAAAATATGACCGCACTTTTGAGATTGAATCGCTGCTTTTTCGCTATGGAAAATAGGTCTGATTTTCAGGATAAAGTTCGATATAGTTCTGATAAATTTCTTGTTGGAGATTAGGAATAAAACGATCGATATAAAGCCAAAGTAAAGATGCCCGCTAAACCACCCAATAAGAAAAAGGCGAATGTCATCATTGGATTACCGATCCCATATTAAAAATCGGCAGATACATGCCCATCATAATAATACCAATTAAACTACCAATGATGAGCATCATTAAAGGCTCTAAAAGTTGGGAAAGTAAATCAATTTGATGATTGAGCTTTTCTTGATAGTTATCAGCAATATGGCGCAACATCAACGCAAGTTTTCCACTTTTCTCTCCAATCTGTAGCATTTGTTGTGCTTCCATTGGGAAAAGATGACTACTGACGCTTTCTGAAAATGGATAACCTTGAGAAACCCACTGTAAAATTGACCGCACTTCTTGTTGTAGCAGAATATCGCCTTTTAAGGTACGTTGTGTTTGCCAAGTTTGCTGTTTGGGAAGAAAACTATTTAACGCAGGCGTTAATGCCACTCCGGATTGAAGCATTAATTGCAGGTTATGGCTAAAACTGATTAAACGAGAAAGGCAAATGATATTGCCCCAAATCGGCATGCGACTAATCAGCGCATTCTTTTTTTGATTTCAGCCAAAGAGAATGTTTTAATGCCATCTTCAGCATAAAAAGAGCGAAAATGCAGACAATCATCAATGAAATAAAATGATGTTGTAGGAATTGAGACATGGCTAATAATACGGCAGTTAATGTAGGTAATTCAGCTGAATTTTCGCCATACATTTCAGCAAATTGCGGTACAACGAAGAGTAATAAAATCAACGTAAGTGAAAGCGAAATACCTAATACCATGGCAGGATAAAGCATAATTTTTTGTAATTTGCGTTGAAGCGTTAATGATTGCGTTCGACGTTCTGCGATTTTAGTGCATACCTCCGCCAGTTTTCCTGTCATCTCTCCCACTTGAATAAGTTGAATTTCTTGAAAATTTAAATACTTTCCTTGTATTTCCAAGCTTTGTGAAAACGAAATGCCACTTTCAATTAATTCAATTAAGGCGCCAAGCCACTGATGCAATCCCAATTGCGTGCAGTTATCTTGCAAAATGTGCAATGCATTTTTTAATGGAATGGCAGAGCTGAGCAGAGTAGCTAGCTGATTTAATAAAGCACTGATTTCAGCATTTTTAGGTTTCTGATTAAGTTGCCAATCTTGTTGCAAGCGAATGTGGCTAAAACCTTTTGCAATTAACAGAAATTGTGCGGCTTGTTTAGATTGAGCAACAAGACTGCCTTTTTGCCATTGTTGTCGCTGATCATAGGCTTGAAAATAAAAGAGTTTTTGCTTTGCCATAGTGATACCTATTTTTTACCTAACACGCGTTGAATCTCATCGAGATCGGTGATGTGATCTTTTACTTTTTCTAACGCGCTTTGATAAAGTGAATCGAAATCAGTTTGGTAGCGATTGTTTTCGCATTGTAAAAATTGATACACACCAATACGACCTCGGTATCCCTGATGGCAATCACAAGAATCACTAAAATGTTGGCCGCACTTTAAGCAACGTTTACGCACCAATCGTTGTGCGATAACTAATAAGAGACTGTTTTCAATTTCATGAGATTGAATGCCTAGTTGTTGTAAGCGTGAAATGGCTGAGATGGCATCGTTGGTATGTAAGGTAGAAAGCACTAAATGGCCGGTTTGAGCGGCTCTTAATGCCATCAATGCACTTTCTTCATCTCGAATTTCACCAAGCATAATAATGTCGGGATCTTGCCGTAAAAATGTACGAAGTAATCGGCTAAAATCTAAACCGATTTGCGGATTTACTTGAGTTTGAATGATGCCTTCTAATTCAATTTCAACGGGATCTTCTGCCGTCATAATATGTTTATCTGGCGTATTGAGCCATTGAAGTGCAGTATAAAGTGAGATACTTTTTCCGCTTCCCGTTGGCCCAGTCACAAGGATTAAACCTTGCGGTTGACTGAGTGCATGCTGAAATTGACTTTGTTGGTTTTGTGTCATGCCAAGCTCAGCAAAACTTAACTGAACAGGTTTATTTCGTTGTAATCGTAATACCGCTTTTTCTCCCCAATGCGTGGGCAAGGTAGAAAGGCGGAAATCTAAAATATCGGAGAATGTGGTTTTGAATTGAAAGCGACCATCTTGTGGTAACCGAGTTTCACTGATATCCAGTTTGGCTAAGAGTTTTAAACGAGAAATTACACGATTGGCGAGCGCTTTACTAATAATCGGTTGTGGTTGGAGTACACCATCAATACGTAAACGAATTAAGAGTCCACTTGGCTGAGTTTCTAAATGAATATCGGAGGCATTTTTTTGCAGGGCTGTTTCAAAAATACCATTTAATAATTGAATAACGGGTTCATCTTCATTAGATAAATTAGCCGTGTTTTCATCTTCAGAATGATGATAAAACGTGGTTTGCTCTTCTATTTGATTGGCTTTAGGTGCAAGGGATTGTAAAAGTTGTTTGAGTTGAGTCGTTTCAAATAAAATCGGTTCAACCAATTTTCCACTTAAAAAAGCAAAGGTTTCACAAGCTGCAAGATTATTGAGTGAGTCCACTGCAAGCCATAAATGGTGTTCATCTTCTTTAAGAGGGAGCGCAAAGTAACGCAACAGCAATGCTTGTTGCTGTTGGTTTTGTTGCCAATATTGTGGCGAGATATGATAAATCTCGCCATTTTTTGCGATTGCTTGATAAGCCATGTTTCGCTATTTAGCTAGAAGAGCAGAAACCCGCAGGGAATAAATCTGCATTGCTTGGGCAAGCGGTTGTCCAGGTAACACCTGATGAGGTTGAGCCTGTCGCCGTTAAAGAATAACTGATCCCATCTAATGCACCATTTCCTGTTACCGTAATCACACCCTGATTTTCGTGGTAATGGATTTAACATAACCTTTTGCAGTAGTGATGTCTGCTGCAATGCCATTTGAACCACCAGAACAGTTTGTCGGGGCATTGGTGCTATAGACACATAACTCCACATCAGATTTATAAGGTGCAGATGCTTGCAACAATTCGGAGATAGCCGCTTTTTTGGTATAATTTTGATAAGACGGAATGGCGATCGTCGCGAGAATAGCAATAATCGCAATCACGATCATCAATTCAATTAACGTAAAACCTTTATGTAAAGGTTTAGAAAAAGTCAGTTTCATTAAATTAAATTTCCTTTTGGTTGAATAAAAAAATGCCAGGATTGGCTGCAACATTGTGTAAAAGGGAAAAATGAAAGTGAAAACTGACCGCACTTCTTTTGCGATCTCGATCGCAAAAAAATGAAATTTAATCGCAGAAAAACAGATGAATAAGATAAAAAATGGCTGGTTAAGCCAGGCAAGAAAAGTGATTTCACCCCATTTTGATGAACGTCCTGATGTAGAGGATATTTCATTACTCGTCATTCATTACATCAGTTTGCCGCCAGAACAATTTGGTGGGGGATATGTAGATGATTTTTTCCAAGGTAAACTCGATCCAACCATCCATCCCTATTTTGAGGAAATTTATCAATTTCGCGTGTCTGCCCATTGTTTAATTGAACGGGATGGCAAGGTGACACAATATGTCAGTTTCGATGATAGAGCATGGCATGCGGGGCTTTCTTGCTTTGAAGGACGCGATAAATGCAATGATTTTGCGATTGGGATTGAGCTAGAGGGCAGTAATGAACAACCTTTTACAGCGGAGCAATACCAAGTGCTTGCTGCATTAACACGAGATATCATGCAAGCTTACCCGAAAATAACGCTCGATCGTATCGTTGGGCATTGCGATATTTCACCTGGTCGTAAGATCGATCCAGGTCAATATTTTGAATGGGAACGCTATTTAGCGTTAGTCAAAAAATGTTTGGATGAAAAATAACCACTAAAATTTTTACTTGAATGTGAATAAGATGATTTCTGTGAATAAGCGTTATCTTTAATGAAATTAAAGATAAAAATTTCTTCTCTAAAAATCGATAGTAAAATGCTAAGAAGAGTTATGCAACAGTCACCATTTGCTCAATCACAATTTTATCCACAGAAATATTGAATAACTCACAGCTGTTATTTCTTCACCAAGCCAGGAATGTTTAAACTAAAAAATGGCTGAATTTTTGACCGCACTTTGATGAGAAAAAGTGCGGTCATTTTTTCGAAAAATTTTTGATTAAAGGTTATGCAAAAAAATGAAAAAAAGTGAAGTGTGAAAAGCTGTTTTTGATCTTTATACACAGTTAAATTTAGACTATCCAAGTGTTACCCACAGAGTTATCCACAATAGGGTAAATATGCCCATTCGGTTGATAAAAAAGCGAATTTATGAAACAATCTGCAAATTATTTTTGTACAAAATTTAAGGTGAACGATAGTGATCGATTTTGATGGCTACCGTCCAAATGTAGGCATTGTCATTTGTAATCGCAAAGGGACAGGTGCTTTGGGCTAAACGATACGGGCAGAATTCGTGGCAATTCCCGCAAGGTGGAATTAACGATAATGAAAGTGCCGAACAAGCCATGTATCGTGAATTATATGAAGAGGTTGGTTTGCAACCCAAAGATGTGAAGGTGCTTTACGCGTCTAAACATTGGTTGCGTTATAAGCTGCCGAAAAGATTGCTGCGTTATGACAGCAAACCCATGTGTATTGGGCAAAAACAACGTTGGTTTTTGTTGCAATTAGTGGGTGATGAAAAAAATATTAATATGAACACAACAAAATCACCCGGAATTTGATGGTTGGCGTTGGGTGAGTTTTTGGTATCCCGTACGTCAGGTTGTGTCCTTTAAGAAAGATGTTTATCGCAAAGCGATGAAAGAGTTTGCCCAAGTGATGTTTGGCAACGAAAAAACATTGCTTGAAAATACGCAAGAGCATGAGACAAATAAACCTTATCATGCGCCGCGTAAAAATGGTTTTTCTAAATATCAAAAACGTTCATCTTATAAATCAAGGGGGCAATAATGCTCACTTTTATTCTACTTTGTTTACTTGTCGGGTCTGTTGTTGGTTTTCTTGCGGGATTATTTGGCATTGGTGGTGGGTTAATTATCGTCCCTACCTTGGTTTATTTATTGCCGATGGTAGGCGTACCTGAACCCTTGCTGATGTCCACCGCATTAGGGACTTCATTTGCAACCATTGTGATTACTGGATTTTCTTCTGCACAGCGTCATCATAAACTAGGTAATATAGTCTGGAGTGCCGTGAAAGTATTGGCACCGATGGTGATGATCTCGGTCTTTATCTCTGGTTTGTTTATTGGCAAACTTGATCGTGATGTATCAGCCAAAATCTTTGCCTGTTTAGTCGTATATTTAGCGGCAAAAATGGTGATTTCTATTAAGAAAAACACAGGGAAAACCAAACCTTTAACAACACAAGCATCTGTTATTGGTGGTATTTTAATTGGGATGGCATCAAGTGCAGCAGGCGTTGGCGGTGGTGGTTTTATCGTGCCATTTTTAAATTCCCGCGGTATTGATATGAAAAAAGCCATCGGTTCTTCTGCATTCTGTGGGGCACTTCTTGGTTTATCAGGCATGTTGAGCTTTTATGGTGAGTGGTTGGGGTAATCCTTCCATGCCAGATTATTCCCTAGGTTATGTTTATTTTGCCTGCCGTGCTTGGTATTACGGGTACTTCATTCTTCACTTCTAAACTAGGGGCAACAGCAACCTCCAAACTCCCTGTCCCAACCTTGAAAAAAGGCTTTGCCTTGCTATTAGTTGCGATCGCAGTTGATATGTTTATTAAATAAGGAATGTTATGAATTCAGAATTTTTGATGCTTCCGCATTTTGATCCGACTATTTTCACTTTCGGTGATAGCAATATTGGGCTGCGGTGGTATGGCTTAATGTATCTATTAGGGTTTCATTTTTGCTCGTTGGTTGGCCGTTCGCCGTGCTAATCAGCCAAATAGTGGTTGGACTGTCGATCAAGTGGATACGTTACTTTTTAATGCTTTTATGGGGGTATTTTTAGGGGGACGTATTGGGGATGTTTTCTTCTATAACTTTCGATCATTTTGTGCAAGATCCGCTGTATTTATTCCGTGTTTGGGAAGGGGAATGTCATTCCATGGTGGATTAATTGGGGTGATTATCTCAATGATTTGGACCTCTTATTCTCAAAAAAGAAGTTTCTGGCAGACAGCAGATTTTGTGGCGCCTTTGATTCCATTTGGTTTAGGGATGGGACGAATTGGTAACTTCATCAATTTAGAACTTTGGGGACGAGAAACCGATGTGTCCTTGGGCCATGATTTTTCCCAAATGATCCATTGTTATTACCTCGCCATCCTTCACAGCTTTATGAGGCGTTCTTAGAAGGTTTCGTGTTGTTTATTATTCTGAATGTCTTTATTAAAAAGCCTCGTCCCTGTAGGTTCGGTAGCTGGATTATTCCTGGTTGGTTACGGGATTTTCCGTTTTATCGTTGAATATGTTCGTGAGCCTGAAGTGGAATCTTTCTTAGGCATCATGACACGTGGCCAAGCTCTTTGCTTACCGATGATTATTGGCGGTGGATTAATTATGGCATGGGCATACAATCGCGCAAAAAGTGCGGTTCATCAGTAAGGAGTTTTTTATGAAACAATATTTAGATCTTTGTCGACGCATTGTAAATGAAGGTGAGTGGGTTGCTAACGAGCGTACTGGCAAGCGTTGCCTTACAGTGATTAATGCGGATTTAGAATATGATGTTGCTAATAATCAATTCCCCTTTAATTACCACGCGTAAAAAGTTATTGGAAAGCAGCGATTGCGGAGTTTTTAGGTTATATCCGTGGTTATGATAATGCGGCTGATTTCCGCAAGCTTGGCACCAAAACATGGGATGCCAATGCTAATGAAAATGCGGCTTGGCTTGCCAATCCACATCGTAAAGGCACCGATGATATGGGCCGTGTTTATGGTGTGCAAGGCAGAGCATGGCGTAAACCGAATGGTGAAACCATCGATCAACTTCGTAAAATTGTGAACAATTTAAGCAGAGGTATTGACGATCGTGGTGAAATCCTAACTTTCTTCAATCCGGGGGAATTTGATCTGGGTTGTTTGCGTCCTTGTATGCACACTCACACATTTTCCTTAGTAGGCGATACATTGCACTTAACCAGCTATCAGCGTTCTTGTGATGTGCCACTTGGCTTAAACTTCAATCAAATTCAGGTCTTTACTTTCCTTGCTTTGATGGCGCAAATTACTGGCAATAAACCGGGTAAGGCATATCATAAAATTGTAAATGCGCATATTTATGAAGACCAACTTGAGTTAATGCGTGATGTGCAATTAAAACGTGAACCATTCCCTTCACCACAATTAGAAATTAATCCTGATATTAAAACCCTTGAAGATCTTGAAACTTGGGTAACGATGGATGATTTCAAGGTGGTGGGTTATCAATCTCACGAACCAATCAAATATCCTTTCTCTGTTTAGGCATTCAAAGTGCGGTCAGATTTAGACGAGAAATTTATGCAACACGCCCTGATGCTTGCCGATCGTGCAGAAGCTCTTGGCGAGATTCCTGTCGGGGCATTGTTGGTGGATGATGAAGGAAATATTCTCGGTGAAGGCTGGAATTTATCTATCATTGAAAATGATCCGACTGCTCACGCTGAAATTGTCGCATTGCGTAATGCAGCACAAATATTCAAAATTATCGTCTACTCAATACCACACTCTATGTCACCCTTGAGCCTTGTACCATGTGTGCGGGCGCGATTTTACATAGCCGGATTAAACGATTAGTCTTCGGTGCATCAGATTATAAAACGGGGGCTGTAGGTTCTCGCTTCCACTTCTTTGATGATTATAAAATGAATCACACACTAGAAATTACCTCTGGCGTGCTGGCAGAAAAGTGCGGTCAGAAATTGAGTGATTTTTTTAAAAAAAGACGAGAGCAGAAAAAAGAAGAAAAGCGGGAAAAGAATCTCCCGCTTGATGTTGAGTCGCAATCTTAAACTTGCCAATCAATTTCAGTTAAACCATTTTGTTTTAAATATTCGTTAGTTTTAGAAAAATGATGACATCCTAGAAAACCACGATGTGCCGAAAGTGGAGAAGGGTGGGGGGCAGTTAAAACATAATGACGATTGCGATCAATAAATTGCCCTTTTTTCTGAGCATGACTTCCCCAAAGTAAAAAGACTACTTTTTCACGATGTTCATTAAGTGCTGCAATCACTTGATCTGTAAAAACTTCCCAACCAAACTTAGCATGTGAATGAGCTATGCCACGTTCTACGGTCAGCACAGTGTTAAGCAGCAGCACACCTTGCTCCGCCCATTTCACCAAGTAACCATGATTTGGCATGTGAAAACCAGGAATGTCGTTAGCCAATTCTTTATACATATTCAGTAGAGAAGGGGGAATAGCAACCTCAGGTTTCACCGAAAAAGCTAAACCGTGCGCTTGATTTGGGCCATGATAGGGATCCTGTCCTAAAATGACGACTTTCACCTCATCAAATGCCGTATATTTAAAGGCATTAAACACTTCGTCTTGCGGTGGGTAAATGGTTTTCCTCGCGAGTCGCTCTTGATGAACTTGTTGTAGAATGTGTTTAAAGTAAGGTTTTTCTTTCTCTTGACCGATAACATCTGTCCAGGTTTTCATTCTGTATTTCCTTATTGGATAAGCTTTGAGCATATTATAAATGAAATTGCTTAGAAAGGCTTTACCTAAGAGTTATGTTAATACTTTGTTAAAAGTTAGAGTGTGTTGAGGCCTTGCTGTGGCTGAAAACTTTAATCTAGATCAATTTTTAAAAATTAGTCAGAAAAAAGAACCTGTTTTAGGTCAAAATTAATTGAATTCTTCAAATAGTTTGATAAAATTTGCACAGTTTAATAAATATACAACCGCCAAATTAGGAGGCACTTTATGATCAAAGGTATTCAAATTACTCAAGCAGCAAATGACAATCTTTTAAACTCATTCTGGTTATTAGACAGCGAAAAAAATGAAGCTCGTTGTTTATGTGCAAAAGCTGAATTCGCAGAAGACCAAGTAGTAGCAGTGAGCGAATTAGGCCAAATCGAATACCGTGAATTACCGGTAAACGTAGCACCAACTGTTAAAGTTGAAGGTGGTCAACACTTAAACGTAAACGTATTACGTCGTGAAACGTTAGAAGATGCAGTAAACAACCCGGATAAATATCCTCAATTAACTATCCGTGTTTCTGGTTACGCAGTACGTTTCAACTCTTTAACGCCAGAACAACAACGCGACGTTATTACTCGTACTTTCACTGAAAGTCTATAATTTCAGTTTGAATGAAAAAAGAAACCCCGAAGTAATTCGGGGTTTTGTTTTATCTAAAAGGTTTGAAAATTTGACCGCACTTTTCCCTTTCATCCCTAGCGATTTCCGCGCTTTTCAGGTACAATCCGCCAGTTAAATTTAATGATTTTTGAGAAAACTAATCTATTTATGAAGAATATTCGCAACTTTTCTATTATTGCCCATATTGACCACGGTAAATCGACCCTTTCTGACCGATTAATTCAGACCTGTGGGGGCCTTTCAGATCGTGAAATGGAAGCGCAAGTGTTGGATTCCATGGATCTTGAGCGCGAGCGTGGCATTACCATTAAAGCGCAAAGTGTAACCTTAAATTATCAAGCGAAAGACGGTGAAACTTACCAATTAAACTTTATCGATACACCAGGACACGTGGACTTCTCTTATGAAGTATCGCGTTCTCTTGCGGCTTGTGAAGGGGCATTGTTAGTTGTAGATGCGGGACAAGGCGTAGAAGCACAAACCTTGGCAAACTGCTACACCGCCATTGAAATGGATCTAGAAGTTGTGCCGATTTTAAATAAAATCGATTTACCGGCAGCGGATCCTGAACGAGTCGCAGAAGAAATTGAAGACATTGTGGGTATTGATGCGATGGAAGCCGTACGTTGTTCGGCGAAAACCGGTGTGGGTATTGAAGATGTATTAGAAGAAATTGTTGCGAAAATTCCTGCGCCAGAAGGTGATCCTGATGCACCGTTACAAGCCTTGATTATTGACTCTTGGTTCGATAACTATTTAGGCGTGGTGTCATTAGTTCGTATTAAGAATGGTGTGTTGCGTAAAGGTGACAAAATCAAAGTAATGTCCACAGGACAAGCTTATAACGTCGATCGTCTAGGTATTTTCACGCCAAAACAAGTGGATACGACTGTATTAAATACCGGCGAAGTAGGTTGGGTTGTTTGTGCGATTAAAGATATTTTAGGAGCTCCAGTAGGGGATACCTTAACGCATCAACACAATCCAGCAAGCCATGTATTGCCAGGTTTTAAGAAAGTAAAACCGCAGGTTTATGCTGGTTTATTCCCAGTGAGTTCTGACGATTATGAAGCTTTCCGTGATGCGTTAGGAAAATTAAGTTTAAATGATGCATCACTTTTCTATGAACCAGAAAACTCGACGGCTTTAGGTTTTGGTTTCCGTTGTGGCTTCTTGGGGCTTTTACACATGGAGATCATTCAAGAGCGTTTAGAACGTGAATACGATCTTGATTTGATTACCACAGCACCAACGGTAATTTATGAAGTTGAAATGACCAATGGTGAAGTGGTTTATGTGGATAGTCCATCAAAACTGCCACCGTTGAATAATATTGCGGAAATTCGTGAGCCAATTGCAGAGTGTAATATGCTCGTGCCACAAGAATTCTTAGGAAATGTCATTACCCTTTGCGTGGAAAAACGTGGCGTACAAACCAATATGGTGTATCACGGTAACCAAATTGCGTTAACTTATGAAATCCCAATGGGCGAAGTAGTATTAGATTTCTTCGATCGCTTGAAATCAACATCGCGTGGTTATGCGTCTTTGGATTATGGTTTCAAACGTTTCCAAGCAGCTGACATGGTACGTGTGGATATCATGATCAATGGTGATCGTGTCGATGCGTTAGCATTAATCGTCCATAAAGATAATGCACCTTATCGTGGTCGTGAATTGGTTGAAAAAATGCGTGAACTCATTCCACGTCAACAATTTGATATTGCCATCCAAGCCGCGATTGGTAACCATATTATTGCGCGTTCAACCGTAAAACAATTGCGTAAAAACGTATTAGCAAAATGTTATGGTGGTGACGTGAGCCGTAAGAAAAAACTCTTACAGAAACAGAAAGAAGGTAAAAAACGAATGAAATCTTTAGGTAACGTGGAAGTGCCGCAAGAAGCGTTTTTAGCGATCTTACACGTTGGTAAAGATAAATAGGAAAGAGCTATGTCGAATGTATTTTTTATTCTGTTGTTAGCCGTGGGATTTGCCGGTTGGAAAGTGTTAGACCATTTTCAACTGCCTAACACATTCAGTATTTTATTGCTGATTTTGACCGCACTTTCTGGCATTTTATGGTGCTATCACCGTTTCGCTGTGATGCCGAGACGTCGTCGTCAAATCGCACGCGCAGAACAACGCTCAGGTAAAGCGTTAACGGATGAAGAAAAAGCGAAAATTGAGCCAATTTCAGAAGGTTCAGAATTTATTTCTTCGCTTTTCCCTGTGTTATCCGTGGTATTCCTTGTACGTTCATTTATTTTTGAACCGTTTCAAATTCCATCAGGATCCATGCAAGCCACATTATATGTAGGGGATTTTATTGTCGTGAATAAATACACTTATGGCATCAAAGATCCGATTTTCCAAAATACGATTATTGAAGGCAATAAGCCCGAACGTGGTGATGTGATCGTGTTTAAAGCACCGGAGCAAGCGTTGCTTCATACTAGCTTAGGGGCAACGCGAGCAGCATATGCTGAAAACCTTGCGTTAACATCTAAAAACAATATGTCTGGAGCAGATTACATTAAACGTATTGTGGGTAAAGGTGGCGATCGCATTATCCTTGATGTTGAAAAAAGCGCTTTAACAATTGTTCACGGTAAAGATGGCAAACCTTGTGAAATAGACTGCCAAGCTAAAGTATTTGAATATAAACAAGAACCAACTAATCCAGCATTCCCAACTCAAGTGGAATATTTGGAAATCGGTGATGTGACACATAAGATTTTAGTCGAGCCAATGCGCCGTTATTCGGGGATTGAGTTCTATCCACAAGAAGGCTTACCTGCTGCAGAATGGATTGTGCCTGAGGGGCAATATTTTGTGATGGGCGATAACCGTGATCATAGTGATGACAGTCGCTTTTGGGGATTTGTACCAGAAAAAAATATCGTGGGTAAAGCCACTTATATTTGGATGAGTTTAGAAAAAGAACCAAATGAGTGGCCTACAGGCTTCCGTTTTGACCGTTTCTTTACAAAAATTAATTAATATGAATCATTTAGATCGTCTAGAACGAAAAATTGGTTATCAATTTTCCGATCTAAAACACTTAAAATTGGCACTGACACACCGCAGTGCCTCCACTCAACATAATGAACGCCTAGAATTCCTAGGCGATTCGATTCTCAATTATGTCATCGCGGATGCACTTTATCATCAATTTCCTCGTTGTAATGAAGGTGAACTTAGCCGAATGCGTGCAACATTAGTGCGTGAGCCGACCTTGGCGATGATTGCACGAAATTTTGAGCTTGGGGATTATATGTCCTTAGGCTCTGGTGAGCTAAAAAGCGGGGGCTTTCGCCGAGAATCTATTTTGGCGGATTGTGTTGAAGCGGTAATTGGCGCAATGGCATTGGATTCAAGCTTTGATAAAGCAGCAGATATTGTGCGTAGCTGGTATAAAACGTTACTCGCTGAAATTAAACCGGGTGATAACCAAAAAGATGCCAAAACGCGCTTGCAAGAGTATTTACAAGGTAAGCATTTTGCCTTACCAACCTATGAAGTAATAAAAATTGAAGGCGAAGCCCATTGCCAAACCTTCACCGTAGAATGTACAGTAAAAAATGTACCCAAATATTGACCGCACTTTTATTGCGAAAGGTTCTAGCCGCCGTAAAGCAGAACAAGCGGCCGCAGAACAAATCTTAAAAACATTGGAAATTAAATGACCGAATTAAATCAAGAACAAGAGACCTATTGTGGCTTTATCGCTATCGTAGGTCGCCCAAATGTAGGGAAATCGACCCTGTTAAATAAAATTTTGGGACAAAAAATCTCGATTACATCTCGCAAGGCGCAAACTACGCGTCACCGTATTGTGGGAATTAAAACGGAAGGCATCTACCAAGAAATTTACGTGGATACGCCGGGACTTCATATCGAAGAAAAACGAGCGATTAACCGTTTAATGAATCGTGCAGCAAGCTCAGCGATCGGGGATGTGGATCTCATTATTTTCGTCGTGGATGGCACACATTGGAATGCCGATGATGAAATGGTGTTAAACAAATTACGTAATGCCAAAGCGCCTGTTGTACTCGCTATCAACAAAGTTGATAACATCAAGAATAAAGATGATTTATTGCCATTTATTACCGATTTAGGCAGTAAGTTTAACTTTGCTCACATTGTGCCAATATCCGCGCAACGTGGTAATAATGTCCATCAATTAGAGAAAATTGTTCGTCAATCATTACGTAAAGGCGTTCATCACTTCCCTGAAGATTATGTAACGGATCGTTCACAGCGTTTTATGGCGTCAGAAATTATTCGTGAAAAATTAATGCGTTTCACAGGGGAAGAGCTACCTTATTCGGTAACAGTTGAAATTGAACAATTTAAAGTAAATGAGCGTGGTACTTATGAAATCAATGGCTTGATTTTAGTTGAGCGTGAAGGCCAAAAGAAAATGGTGATCGGTGCTCAAGGACAAAAAATTAAAACCATTGGTATGGAAGCGCGCGCTGACATGGAACGCTTATTTGATAATAAAGTACACCTTGAACTTTGGGTAAAAGTGAAGTCCGGTTGGGCGGATGATGAACGTGCCTTAAGAAGTTTAGGTTATATGGATGAATAAAAACTTGAGTAATACTCTATACTATTCTATTATTAGCAAAATATTTTATGATTTACTAATAAAAACAAGGAGATGGTAGATGAGTATCTATGCCTTAAAACCCAAATTTCAGAATTTACTTCGGCCTTTAGTTAGGCAATTAGCGGCAAAAGGCGTAACGGCAAATCAAGTTACGCTAATTGCCTGCTTACTTTCTATTTTACTCGGTGTGGTTCTCGCACTATTTCCGACATTTTCTTCTCTTTTCTTCCTTATCCCTATTTGGTTGTTTTTGCGTATGGCGTTGAATGCCATTGATGGCATGCTCGCACGTGAATTTAATCAAAAAAGTCGATTAGGGGGCTATCTTAATGAGATTACTGATGTCGTTTCAGATGCGGCTCTTTATTTTCCTTTTGCTTTTGTCGCACCTTTTGATGGTATTCAAATCTCAAGTATTATTTGGCTTGCCGCGTTGAGTGAGTTATGTGGCATTTTAGGGCAAGTTCAAGGCAAAACGCGTCGTTATGATGGCCCAATGGGTAAAAGTGATCGTGCGTTTGTGTTTGGTGTACTCGGTTTACTCTATGCGGTGAATGGTAGCTTGCATTCACTTTTCTGGTGGGTAGCGAATATCCTGATTATCTTGCTCATCGTGACTTGTATTAAGCGAGTAAAAAATGGATTAGCGGAAGTGGCGGAGTAATAGGAGTAAATATGATCGCGAGATTAATCGATTTTTTATTGTGTCGTTTTGCCTCTTTTATTACAGGTGTTCGACCTCAAGCGGCGATAGCTGAACAATCTTCAGAAGGGCATCGTGTCTATTTTGCCAATCATAACAGCCATGGTGATTTCATCTTACTTTGGATTTCATTACCTTATGAAGTGAGAAAACAAACGCGTCCTGTTGCAGGCAAAGATTATTGGACGAAAGGCGCAATTCGTCGTTTTCTAGCCTATAAAGTGTTTAATATGTTACTGATTGAGCGTAATAGCCAAGATCCAAAAGCTGCCATACGACAAATGAGTGAAGCATTAGTCAATGACTCCCTGATTATCTTCCCTGAAGGAACTCGCAAGATGGATGATGATTTACCACTTCAGCCGTTTAAAAGCGGATTGTTTTATTTAGCAAAAGAAAATCCCGATTGTGAATTTGTCCCAGTTTGGATTAGCAATATGAATAATGTTTTACCAAAAGGCTTTATTTTACCGATCCCGTTGTTATGTGATCTTTATGTCGGTGAACCATTAAAGATTGGGACAGATGAGACTAAAGGTGAATTTTTAACACGCGCTCAATCGGCATTATTAAGTTTAAACATCAGTGAAAAAGGCAAATCTTAGGAGTAAATGATGACAGAAATATGGCAACTCTTCGGTGGTTTATTTATCGCCTTAATTTTTGCTTCCACAGTGGGATATGTTTTAAAACGCAGAGCGGGTGTGGATACACCGAATAGCGTTATTGATAACCTGAATGCACGCATCAATGCTTGGTGGGTGATGATTGGTATTATCTTTATTGCGAGCTTATTGGGCTTTTATGGCGTGATTGTACTCTTTTTGATTATTTCATTTATGGGATTGCGTGAGTTTCTTTCTCTATTGAATATTCGTCGAGGCGATCATCTTGCACTCGCTGCCTGTTTTTATGTGATCTTGCCATTGCAATATTTTTTAGTTGCCATTGATTGGTTTAGTATGTTTACTATCTTCATTCCAGTATATGGTTTCTTATTTTTACCGATTCTTTCAGCATTACTGGGTGACCCTGCGAATTTCTTAGATCGTTCTACGAAAATTCAGTGGGCATTGATGATTAGTGTATTCTGTATTTCACATATTCCGGCTTTACTGACACTTAGTATTTCAGGTTATGAAGGAAAAAATCTTTTATTAATGATCTTCTTAATCTTGGTGGTACAGTCCAGCGATGTGTTGCAATACGTTTGGGGTAAACTTTTCGGTAAACATAAAATTGCGCCAACCTTATCCCCATCTAAAACGGTAGAAGGTTTTGTTGGTGGGGTATTAAGCGCAAGTTTATTAGGTATGTTGCTTCATTGGCTGACACCATTTAATGCATGGCAAGCCTTTTTAATGAGTCTGTTAATTTGCTTAATGGGATTCTTAGGTGGACTCGTGATGTCAGCAATGAAACGCAGTATGGGCGTGAAAGACTGGGGGAATATGATCAGTGGCCATGGTGGTATTTTAGATCGTATGGATTCGCTTTGTTTCTCCGCACCAATTTTCTTCCATGTGGTGCGTTATTTCTGGGCCTAGTTATAAATCATGAAAATAAAAAAAGAGCGGTTAATTAACCGCTCTTTTTTATTATTGCTGATAAGTTTCTAAGAATCGTGCCAGTTTGCCAATCGCTTCTTCTAATTGGCCTGTATAAGGGAGAGTCACCACACGGAAGTGATCCGGTGAGTGCCAGTTAAAGCCTTTACCATGTACTAAAAGCACTTTCTCTTTACGTAATAAATCGAGTACAAATTTTTCATCACTATGAATGTTGAATTTTTTGATGTCGAGTTTCGGGAACATATACATTGCTCCCCATTGGTTTTACGCAGCTAATACCAGGGATTTGAGTCAGTAACTCGTAGGCTTTATTACGTTGCTCAAGTAAACGACCGCCAGGTTGAATAAATTCATTAATGCTTTGATAGCCACCTAATGCGGTTTGAATGGCGTGCTGCATTGGTACGTTTGCACATAAACGCATAGACGCCAGCATATCCAAGCCTTCAATATAGCCTTTTGCATGTTGTTTTGGACCCATTTAAAATCATCCAACCTTGACGGAAACCCGCAACACGATACGCCTTTTGATAAACCATTGAATGTAATCGTTAATACATCTGGTGCAAGGGCGGCGATATGATGGTGGACAGCACCATCGTAGAGAATTTTGTCATAAATTTCATCCGCAAAAATAATCAGATTATTTTCACGTGCTACTTCGATAATTTCTTCGAGTAATGCTTTGCTATATACCGCACCAGTCGGGTTATTTGGGTTGATCACCACGATAGCTTTAGTTTTGGCATTGACTTTCGCGCGAATATCATCAATAGCAGGGAACCAACCCGCTTCTTCATCACATAAATAATGTACCGCTTTTCCGCCAGAAAGCGTCACCGCAGCCGTCCATAACGGATAATCTGGCATTGGGACTAATACCTCATCGCCATCATTAAGAAGGGCTTGCATTGACATGGTAATCAATTCAGACACACCATTCCCGATGTACACATCGTTTACCGTTGAATCATGAATACCTTTGGATTGGTAGTATTGCACGATAGCTTTACGTGCTGAATACAAGCCTTTAGAGTCACAATAACCTTGTGCAGAAGGTAAGTTGCGGATGACATCAACTAAAATTTCATCTGGCGCTTCAAAGCCAAATGGGGCAGGGTTACCGATATTCAGTTTTAAGATTTTGTTGCCTTCTTCTTCTAGGCGTAAAGCTTCTTTGTGAACCGGTCCGCGAATATCGTAGCAAACGTGTTCTAATTTGTCTGATTTTGGAAATGAGCGCATTAATAACATCCTATGATAATTAGATTTTCATTCAAAAATTATGTCTAATTTACGCTTAAATTCTTATCTTGAAAAGATTTAATAAAAAAATTTTTTTGAATGTATTAAAGTGCGGTAGAATATGGGCTAATTTTTTGTGTATTTTATTATTTTTCATGGGCCCTTTAGAACAAGCTAAATCTGCGCTAATTCGCCAATTTGACGCTTTGGCGACAACGGATCCGCAAGCATCTATTGTACATCTTCAAACGAAGGTGGAATCGGATGTTGATCTTTTGGCGTGGATGAAAGGGCAGCCAATTTATCCGCAATTTTATTTGCGTTTTCGTGATGAGGCTAAAACCGTCGCTGCCGTGGGGAAAGTGCGGTCATTTTCAGATGTGAATTTGGCACAGCAATTTATTCAAGAGCATGATTTCCCTTTAGTGGGCGGTTTACAGTTCCAAGGTGAAAGTCAGTTTATTTTGCCTCAAGTTTTAATGGAACAGCAAAATGGTGAGACCGTGGTTTCAGTTTTTGTTGAAACAAATGAGCTTGATTCAGCAAAAGTGGTGTTGAATTCATTTGAAAAAATGACCGCACTTTTACCGCTCAATCAATTAACCATCGAAAGTGTAGAGCCAAAAGCGAATCAAGGCACGTGGTGTAATTGGGTTAATCAAGCACTCACTCGAATTCGACAAGGGGAATTAACCAAGCTTGTCTTAGCAAATGAAACGGTGTTTCACATTCGGGGCGAATTAAACGGAAAAGATTTTCTTGCAGCAAGCCAAGTAAAAAATAGCGGTTGTTACCATTTTTTATGGGCAGATAACGCCCAAAACTGTTTTTGTGGGTTCGACACCCAGAACGCTTATTTGCACGAGATGATCGTCTGTTATTTACGGAAGCGCTTGCGGGTACTGCTCCTGTTAGTGATAATCCGAGTGAAAATAATGAACGTGCGAATTGGCTGCTAAATGATGAAAAAAACCTCAATGAAAACTGGTTGGTGGTTGAGGATATTTCACAAAATATCAGTCACTTAGTGGAACAAATTACCGTTGATGATGTCGCATTAAAGCCATTACGAAAAGTGCAGCATTTGATTCGAAAAATGCAAGCAAAATTGACCGCACTTTGTACGGATGCAGATTTGTTGAAAGCGATTCATCCAACGGCCGCAGTGTCAGGCTTACCGCAACAACAAGCGAAGAAAGCGCTGGCTGAAATTGAAACTTTTGATCGTCGTTGGTATGCTGGAACATTAGGTGTGATGAGCACAAACATCTCTCGGAATTTTGTGTCACCATTCGTTCGGCTTTTATTGAAGAAAACCAAGTGCGTGTATTTGCTGGAGCCGGTATTGTGGAAGGCTCACAACCTGTAGAAGAGTGGTTGGAAATTGAACGTAAAGCGGCAGGGCTCATTTCCCTGTTTGCAGAGAATAACGGAGAATAAGAAGAATGTCTGTAAGCGTATTTAATCGTTGTTGGTCAAAGGTGATCTTAGAAACCTTGGTTCGCCAAGGGGTCAGTCACTTTTGTATTGCGCCTGGTTCACGCTCAACACCTTTAACGCTAGAAGCTGTGCGTTTACAAAATGCCTCTCGAGCAACGTGCCATAGTCATTTTGATGAACGTGGCTTAGGATTTTTTGCCTTGGGTATTGCAAAATCTACGCAAGCGCCTGTTGCCGTGATTGTCACCTCAGGGCACCGCGGCAGCAAATTTATATCCAGCGATTATCGAAGCTCGTCAAACAGGCGTGAATTTAATTATTCTTACCGCTGATCGTCCACCTGAATTATGGGAATGTGGTGCGAATCAAGCTATCGTGCAACAAAATATGTTTGCAGATTACCCAGTGGCAAGTGTCAATCTACCGAAACCTCAAGCAGATTATGTGGCGAAATGGTTAATTTCGACGTTAGAACAAGCTTGCTATAAACAAAAACAACAACCAGGCGTGGTGCATATCAATGTGCCTTTTGCTGAGCCACTTTATAATGCCCAAGAGCAAGAAATTGACGGTCATCCATGGTTAATGCCAATTCAACGTTGGTTAAGTCAGCCTAAAAATTGGGTTGATCATCAACCATTACAACAAGAAGTGTTGATGCACGAGAATTGGGATACTTGGCGTACGAAACGTGGTGTGATTGTGGCAGGACAATTAACGCCTGAACAAGCAATGGGCATTAACTCATGGGCAAATACCATGGGGTGGATTTTGCTTACGGATATTCAATCTGGTGTCGAGCCACTCATGCCTTATGCGGATATTTGGCTAGCAAATCAAACTGTGAAGCAAAAATTGCTTCAAGCAGATATCGTAATCCAATTTGGTTCTCGTTTTATCAGTAAACGTATTAACCAATTCTTAGCGGAATTCCAAGGCGAATTTTGGGTAGTAGAGCAAAGTCAAAATGCAGTTGACCCAAATCACCATACCCAAACTCGCTTTAATGCAAAAGCTCATCATTGGTTGCGTGCACATCCCGCCATTGCGTCAAAAAGCCTTGGTTACTCGAACCTCTGGCACTTTCAAAATTCTGTGCAACCTTTTATCGAGCAACAAGTCGGCGGCAATCTTAATGAAGCCTCATTAGCACATCATATTGAGCGTGTTTTACCTTACAACGGTATTTTGTTCTTAGGGAATAGCCTTTTTGTGCGCTTGGTTGATGCGTTAACGAAACTACCAGAAGGCTATCCAATTTTCACCAACCGTGGTGCAAGCGGAATTGATGGCTTATTAGCAACGGCTGCGGGTATTGGTATCGGTGCTGAATCAACCTGTGGTGGCGATGATTGGCGATACGTCCACGCTTTATGATTTGAACTCTTTAGCATTATTTAAGAATGTGACTCAACCAACTATTATTTTTGTGATTAACAATAATGGTGGTGCGATCTTTGATATGTTGCCGGTTGATGAAGAGGTGAAAAGAACAGTTCTATCGCTTGCCACATAATGGTGATTTCTCTCAAGTCGCGGCAATGTTTGGCTTAAAATATGCCTTGCCTTACACCTGGGCAGATTTAAGCGCGGTGTTAAAACAGGCTTACACGCGTCGCCGTGCAACCTTAATTGAAATCAAAACGAACCCTAGCGATGGCAGTGCAACTTACAAACGTTTGATTGATCAAATTAGTCATGCGGTGATAGGGGAGTAGTTAGCACTTTTATGCTAACTAAAATTCATTCATTTATAAATAAAGGAGATGAGTATGCTTAAGAAACATGCTTACAAAGCCATTTTTACTGCATTAGTAACGAGCCTATTAACGGGTTGTATCGCTTATGAGGAAAACACCAAAATCACCATGAATGATGTGCGTAATATGGATTATGGTAGCTATCCGAAAAATTACGAAAAAGCCATTCGCCAGCATTTAGCTCGTACTTTAATTGATCCTAATTCTTTAATGCTTGATGGCTTTAGTAAACCGAAAAAATTCTTACGAATTACAAGCAGACGCTATAACGCAGAAACAGATACTTATAATCCAGCTGTTTTCTTAAAATACTACATTGTTTGTGCCAGAGTAAATGCGAAAAATAGCTATGGTGGCTATACAGGCTGGCAAGAACACATTTTTTATTTCCGTGATGGAAAAATTGTGAATTCAAGTGAATATGGTTTGATTGAGGGTTGCAGTGATCCAAATGATATCGTTATATATAACGAGACCTTCTCAGACGTGGATATTATTGATAAGCCATAGGATTAATGCATTTTACTATATGGTCGGGCTCAACCCGACCTAAATTTTATGTATTCCGTACAAATCATGACCAATCTTATCTTCCTCCACGGCTTACTTGGTACAAAATCAGACTGGCAAAAAGTCATCGAAAATCTACCGCACTTTCGTTGTCTCTCTCTCGATTTACCCGTTTCATGGAGAGAATAAAGCTGTTGCCGTTGAAGATTTTGAGCAAACCGCTCAGTGCCTTGAAGAACAAATTCAACATCTCATAAAAAATGAGCCTTATATCTTAATTGGTTATTCACTTGGTGGACGAATCGCAGAATATTATGCACTGCAAGCTCAAGTGCAAAATAGGGCATTTACAAAGGCAGTCATTTTAGAAGGGGCGAATTTAGGTTTACAATCTGAACAAGAAAAACAAAGCCGTTTAGTCAATGACAACATGTGGGCTGAGCGTTTTTTCCATGAAAAGCCTGAAACCGTGCTCGAAGATTGGTATCAACAACCTGTCTTTTTCTCATTTAAATGAACAGCAACGTAAGGCATTAATTGAAAAGCGAAAAGCCAATTGTGGGGCAAATATTGGCAAATGTTATTAGCTACTAGTCTTGCTAAACAGCCTGATTTTCGAGAGAAAGTGCAGTCAAGTTTGCTGCCATTTTTTTATTTTTGTGGTGAACGAGATCAGAAGTTTCGTCAAATGGCAGAGGATAATCAACTTTGATTTAACGATTATTCCTGATGCTGGTCATAATGCACATTTAGAAAACCCGACATATTTTGCTGAAAAAAATCGAAAATATCGTATTAAAAATTGCTCAACCTTAAGAGAAATGCTAGGATTTAGCCCTTTCATTTTATTTGACTCTTAAGGAAGCAAAATGTCCTCACAACTTCGTAATGATCCACTTAAGGTTGCTTTAGCATCTATGGTGGGTACCGCAATTGAATTCTTCGATTATTATATCTATGCCGCTGCGGCAGTATTAGTTTTTAACACGCAATTCTTCCATAGTGGCGATCCGCTTTCAGATGATTTGCTTTCTCTTTCGACACTAGCCTTAGCGTTCTTTGCTCGTCCAATTGGCTCAGCTTTATTTGGGCACTTTGGTGATAAGATTGGTCGTAAGAAAACCTTGGTCGCCTCTTTGGTTTTAATGGGCGGATCGACGGTCGTTATCGGCTTGTTGCCGACTTATTCTCAAATTGGTATTTGGGCACCGATTTTGTTATGTATTTGCCGAGTCGGTCAGGGTATCGGCCTTGGTGGTGAATGGGGTGGCGCAGCGCTAGTCGCAACAGAAAATGCGCCAGAAGGAAAACGTGCTTGGTATGGCACATTCCCTCAATTAGGTGCACCAATTGGTTTATTTGTGGCTAATGCGACCTTCTTCTTAGTGAGCTATTTCTGGGGCCAACAAGCCCTTGTTGAATGGGCATGGCGTATTCCGTTTATCTCTTCTTTAGCCTTAGTTTTAGTTGGGTTATATGTTCGTTTAACCCTACATGAAAGCCATGTTTTCATTGAAGCGGAAGAAAAAGGGAAAAAATTAAAAGCACCGGTGAGTGTGGTATTCACTAAACACTTTAAACCGATGGTGATTGGTACCTTTATTATGGTGGCAACTTATTCCTTGTTCTATATTATGACCGCCTTTGCTCAAGCGTATTCTCGTACACCGGCAACCCTTTCAGAAGCGGGTTATCCAATGGGGTTAGGCATTCCTGCTAATACCTTCACGGGATTACTTTTAATGAGTGCGATCGTTTTTGCGATTTTTATCAGCATTTCAGGTCTTTATGCAGATAAAATAGGTCGTCGTAAATGGTTGATTTGGACAACAGTCAGCATTTTAATTTTTGCATTATGTATGCCATTATTCCTTGGAAACGGTACACCAACTTCTGTATTTGCTTTCTTAGTAATTGGTATGGCATTAATGGGCATGACATTTGGCCCAATGGCAGCGTTATTACCTGAATTATTCCCAACGGAAGTGCGTTATTCTGGTGCCTCTTTAGCCTACAACATCGCATCCATTATCGGGGCAACCATTGCGGCAATGATTTCATTAAAAATCAATGCACTTTATGGCTTAATGGGCGTGGGGATTTATTTAGCCATTAATGCATTTTTAACCTTGTTAGCATTATTAGCCTCAAAAGAAACGAAAAACGTCGATTTAACGCAAATCTAGTGACAAATTGATAATGATAAAAGCTGATGTAGATAACATCAGCTTTTTTTATTTGTTGAAAGAAAGCAATAAAAAAGAGCGTATTACTACGCTCTCAGATTATAAAAGTGCGGTTAAAAAACAATGTGTTTTTAACATCCGATATGAAAAGAATTAATCTTCACCCCATACTTCTTTGGCAATTTCTTCAACATAACGGACTTTTGCCCATTGCTGTGCTTCCGTCATGATATTCCCTTCTTCGGTTGACGCAAAACCACATTGTGGGCTTAAGCAAAGCTGCTCAAGTGGAACATATTGAGTCGCTTCTTCAATGCGTGCTTTAATAGCCGCTTTATCTTCTAATTCAGGGAATTTTGAACTGATTAAACCTAATACAACACGGCCTTTGTGTGGATTATTAGCAAAGTGTTTTAATGGTTCAAACCCACCAGAACGCTCATCATCATATTCAAGGAAATAGCCATCGTATTGAGTTTGGCCGAATAACGCATCCGCAATAGGATCGTATGCGCCAGTTAATAAATAGGTTGAACGGAAATTGCCACGACAAACGTGCGTGGTGATAACCATATCTGCTGGTTTAGCCGCTAATACAACTTGAATATTTTCAAGCGCCTGTGCTTTATCTGCTTCAAATTCTGGTTTTAAGTGATTGTTACAGAGTGAACCCCAATACACATCATCAAATTGTAAATAACGGCAACCCGCATCATAGAAGGCTTTGATCGCATCTTTATAAGCTTGTTGAACATCTTTGGCAAATTCTGCACGTGTCGCATAAACGCCCGTATCCCATTGAATTGGATACATTAATTGATTCGGACTTGGAATGGTATATTTTACGACGCCACGATCTCCAACAATGTCTTTTAATTTTTTGAAATGTTCGATAAATGGGTGGTTTGGATTCCAAGATACTTTACCGCAGCAGCGAGTATTGTAAGGTTTGGTTTCCACGCCATTAAATTTATAACCGTGTTCAGGGTGATAACCTTCGATGCCATTTAGGTTTTCTAAGAAATCAATATGCCAAAATGCACGGCGATATTCCCCATCCGTGATGACTTGAATACCGGCATCTAACTGAGCTTGTACCAATTTAGCAATTTCTTGATCTTCAACTTCCGTTAATTGTTCACGAGAAAGTTCGCCTGCTGCAAATTTTGCACGAGCTTCTTTTAAAGGTTGAGAACGTAAAGTATGAGCCCACAGTATCAGCGTGAAAGGGAAGTGTTTTTGATGTCATGTTTATATCCTTTTTTAATTTTAGTATGCTGATTTTAACGTAAGGATATTTCATGATCAAAGTAATGATTTTTTCATTCATGATGAAAATAATTAATGCAGAGAGAGATTAGCTTTCAGCAATTCCCATCGCACAAACGGCAGCCGAACTCCATGCCCATTGAAAGTTATAACCACCTAACCAGCCGACAACATCTAGCACCTCACCGATAAAATAGAGACCTTTAATCTTTGTGGCTTCCATGGTTTTGGATGAAATCTCATGGGTATCAACACCGCCCATCGTGACTTCAGCTGTGCGGTAGCCTTCAGTGCCATTAGGTATAAATTGCCAATTGTGGATTAAATTCTCTAGATTTTCTAACCGCACTTTACTTAAGTTCGCGATCACTTCGTCTTGAATTAAGCCTTGTTCTAACCAAAGTTCGACTAATTTCTTCGGTAATAATCGACTTAATACGGTTTTTAACTGCAATTTAGGTGAAGATTGACGCATCTCATCGAGATGATGACGAATATCATTATAAGGCAATAAATCTAAATGAATGCTTTCACCCGGTTGCCAATAATTGGATATTTGCAAAATAGCAGGACCAGATAAACCGCGATGGGTGAATAGCATTTGATGAGTAAAGGTTTTGTGCTGATTCGTCGCCGCCACATCTAATGAAATACCGGATAGTGCCGCGTAGAATTTTTCACTTTCTCGCCATGTGAACGGTACAAGGCTTGCACGCGGAGGAATCACATTTAATCCAAACTGTTCTGCAATTTGATAGCCAAAAGGCGAAGCGCCCAAGCCTGGCATGGAGAGCCCACCTGTGGCAATAATCAAATTTCGACATTGCCATTCAACTGCATTTACCTTTAATTTAAACCGCACTTTAGGGGCGTTTTCAACGGCTTCAACATCACTCACTTCGCTACGTAGTTGAATGTGAACACCGTATTTGTCACATTCCGTTCCGAGCATCTTCACGATATCTTCTGCACCGTTATCACAAAATAACTGACCTAATTCTTTTTCGTGGTAAGGAATGCCGTACTCAGCGACTAAAGCAATGAAGTCCCATTGTGTATAACGTTTTAAGGCGGATTTGACGAAGTGTTTGTTTTGGCTGATATAACGGCCAGATGTGATTTCCATATTGGTGAAATTACAGAATCCGCCGCCAGACATTAAAATTTTTCGGCCAATTTTCTTACCGTTATCAAAAATGGTGGCTTGTTTGCCCAGTTTGCCTAACTGTGCGGCACAAAATAAGCCGGCAGCACCAGCTCCAATGATGATATTTTCTGAATAATGAGACATAGCTTATTGTGAGGTTTGTCCTTTTTCAAAATAGTCTATCATTTTGATTCGTTGGATAACAGTACGACGATCCACGGCAGCATTACCTGAATCTAATAATTGCTGCCAATAAGCTTTGGCTTTTTCAGCTTCATGATTTTTAAAGGCTTCAGTCGCCAATAATGTGATTACCGAGATTTCATGTTTATCTTGTTTTAACGCTTCATCCATTATTTGCTGGATTTGTGGTGTGATATTTTGGCCGGCTTGATAATAAAGTGCGGTCGCTTTAAGACCTAAAATAGCCGGTGTTGTGCCTGAAATTTTTTCTGCATTGCTATAGGCGATGAGCGCATGATCAAATTCATCATTTTGCATATAAGCATCACCTAGCTGAGCCCAAAGCTCAGGGTTATTCACATCTTCTCGAATTTTATTTTGAATTTTGAGCACCATATCTTCTTTTTGGTGCACCATTGATGTATCGGCTTTTTTATTGGCAAGCTCAACCATCTCTTTTTCGCCTTTTTGAACACGCTCAAAACGATCAAGGGAGAAGTAATAACCTAAAGGAAGAACTAATAAAATAGCAAAGACCCAAATGGCGGATTTGGTTTCAAATTTGACCGCACTTTTTTCTTCTTTAGGCGCTGTATGAGGTTGATTTTCAAGTGGTTTGGGTTCGTCTTCTGATTTTTTGGTGGAAAACAAAATCAACGCAAAAGCACCAATTAATAGCAAAATAGGCAATAGCCAAAGTAGTGCGGTATTCCATTGGAAAGGGGGCTTATAGTTCACGAAATTACCAAAACGTGCTGTCATTGTGTCGATAATTTGCTGATTCGTTTTTCCTTCATCTACCATTTTATAGACTTCAATACGTAAGTCATAAGCGATGGGGGAGTTGGACTCAACTAAGTTCTGATTCTGACATTGTGGGCAACGTAAGGATTTTTGCTAACTCAACAGCACGAGTACGGTCTGCTTGGTTTTTAAAATCATAGGTATCCACCATTTCTGCGTGAGCAAAAAGGGCGAAAGTCAGTAAAAGTGCGGTCAGAAATCGGGTTAATTTTTTCATTTTACTTTTTTGTTAATTCATCAAGTTTTGGTTTGATTTCAGTGAGCCACGTTTCACGATCCATATAGCCAGAATGACGATAACGGATCATGCCGTGCTCATCGACAACATAGGTTTCTGGTGCACCATCTACGCCTAATTGCATCGCAAATTCACCACGGCTATCGTCAATGGTAAGTATGAATGGATTGCCCATACGTTCGAGCATCGCAATGCCATTTTGAGGCTTGTCACGATAGTCGATGCCAACGATGGGCACTTCTTTTGAAATTTCCATCAAAAGAGGGTGTTCTTGTTGGCAATAGCCACACCAACTTCCCCACACATTAAGCAGAAAAGGCTTTTTGGGGAAATCTCTTGGGCTGACGATTTGACTCGGTTCAAGTAGATTTGCTTGATAGAATTCCGGCACGGGCTTATTAATGAGGGCAGAGGCAATTTGTTTTGGATCTTTATGTAAGCCAACAAAAAGCAGTAAGCAAACGCTCAATAATAAAATCAGTGGTAAAAACAAAATAAACTTTTTATTCATCGCGTTTTCTCTTCAAATTGATGGCTGAACATAATGCGCCAAGTGCCATTAAAATGCCTCCGAGCCATAACCAGCGAATAAGTGGTTTGTAATGTAAACGGAACGTGAATTCGCCCTTGCCTAAGTTATCACCCATCACAATATATAAATCGCCCCAAAAGCCAGCATCTAACCCTACTTCACTCATGGTCATGGTGCGAACATCATAATAGCGGCGTTCTGGTACAATTTCAGCGTAAGGTTTGCCTTGTTTTGATACGCTAAAGAAAGCGACTTCGGCGGTAAAGTTTGGTCCAATTTCATTGGAAAAACGATCGTAGTGGAATTCAAATTGACCTAATTGTTGGCTTTGTTGTGGCGCGAGTCTAACACCTAATTCACTGCCAAAGTAACTACTCATTACAGCGCCCATTGTGGCAATAGCCACGCCGCAGTGTGCGAGAATCATCCCGAAATAGGCCAGTCCTACTTTTGCCCAATTTTGCCATAAGGTGACGAATAATACCCAAATAGCGAGGGTAAGTAATATATAAGCGAAGAAATAGAAACGTAACGCACTGTCATTCTGCAGCGCATTCCAAATCATGCCATAAGTAATTACTGCAGCTGGAATAAGTAATAACAAGCGTTTGAAAAAGCGTTTTTTATCTGATTGAAACCAGTTTAAGCAAAGTGTGCCTGCCATGGCAAAAAGCACTAGTGTGAGCAAGGGCAAGAAAATGCTATTAAAGTAAGGCGCGCCCACAGAAATACTTCCCCAATTCATGGCTTGGAATAGCATTGGATAGAAAGTGCCTAAGAATGTGCTGACGGTTGCCACGGTCAATACGATGTTTAAGCCTAAAATCGCTCCGGTTTTAGAAATAAGCGGAAATTTGACCGCACTTTCGTTGGTATTTGTGCGTAGCGCAAATAAACTGAGCGAGCCGACAGTCAGTAAGAAGAAAATGAGTAATAGCACATAACCACGGGAGCTATCTAAAGCAAAGGCGTGAACGGAGGTTAATGCACCTGAACGAACAATAAATGTGCCTAATACACTGAATGCAAAAGCGAGTAGGGAAAAGAGTATTGTCCAGTAGCTAAACATCCCTTGTTTTTCAGTCACCATCAAGCTGTGTAAAAGTGCAAGTCCCAATAACCATGGCATAAGCGAGGCATTTTCTACAGGGTCCCAGAACCACCAACCACCCCAGCCTAATTCGTAATATGCCCACCATGCACCGAGCACGATCCCTAACGTTAAGAATAACCAAGAAACGAGCACCCAAGCTCGCATAGCACGTGCGATCGCTTGTGCAGAACGATTAAAGATTAAGGCTGAAATGGACATAGCGAAGTTAACGGCAAAGCCCACATAACCCACATATAAAAGTGGTGGATGGAAAATTAAGCCAATATCTTGCAGCATAGGGTTGAGATCTCGCCCTTCTACAGGGGCTGGGAATGCACGTCCAAATGGATTGGAGTAGAACAAAATGAAAATAGCAAACCCAAGGCAAATTAAGCCGAGTAAAGACAGAGTTTGCGCAGAAAAAGTGCGGTCATTTTTGCGAGAGAAAAAGGCAAAAGCCACCAACCAAAGACTTAATGTAAAAAGCCAAAATAAAATAGAGCCTTCATGTCCGCCCCAAGTGGCGGCAACTTTGAAAAATGTCGGTAGTTGAGAATTGGAATGTGCTGCCACGTATTCCAATGTGAAATCATCTGTCGCAAAAGAGTAGGCTAGAATACCGATGGAAACGCTTGTAAAAATACCGAAGCAATAGCTTAATCCCCAAGCTGTATTGGTTAGAGTGGGTTTATTTCGCCAAATACCAATTTGCGGCACGATGGAAAGTAAGAGCGCCGCGGTAGTGGCAAAGAGCAATGAGAGAAATCCGAGTTCGGGAAGCATAGTATTCTTCAGTATTAAAGGTTGTATTTTACAAAATAAGGTTGATTTTAAGCATGAAAAACATACGTAAAATTAACCGCACTTTAGTCTTCTAAATAAACAAAAGGCGTATTGTATACGCCTTTTGATTAAATAAGAAATTTATCCTTACGCAACGGTAAGTTGTCCTGCATACAAGATGAAAGTAACGTAAGCAGAGAACCCCGATTAAGTCGAAGATTGACACAAGGATAATAAAGTTCTTGTTGTATTTTAAGCTGTCTTTTGCTGCAAGGTTTGCAAGTAGAGGAATGATGATACCAATTAAGAATACCCCAATCCAGAATACAGCCCCCCAGAAGCCGGAAAGTGCATTGTGTAATGCAACTACTTTCTGACCGCCACCAAAGTGTAGACCAACAAAGAAACAGATTAATAAACCAAGTTCAGTTACCATAATTGGCACTTCAAATTTGTGAATGAAGTGTGATTCATGGCTATCACCTTTTAATTTACCTGCGATAAGGATAAATAAGAAGGTTGCAGCGATACCTGAAGAGGTACCTGAAGCCAAGAATAACGCTGGTAGAACAGGGTTATTTAACATTGGGTAACTGATCAATGCTGATAGTAAGAAACCGGTATAAGCCCCTAGCACAGCGGCTAAGATGAAGAGAATGACTTCTACAGGACCAGTTAAACGTTCTAATACATTGATAATTTTACCGACAAAGCCAAGTTTTGGCATAAAACGTTGGATAAACGCCATGATATCTTCTTTGAAGATAACCGCACACCAACATACCAAGAACAGCATATAAACTTGGAATAACATTACCCCCATAGACATTACAGAGTTGAATTGATAGTTAAACATCAATTTCCAGAATGTCCAAGGACGTGCCAAGTGGAAAATTAACAGGGTTAAACCAATTAATGTTGGCACAGAACCTAAACGGCGGCTGCTCGGATAATCCAGTTTTTGCTTGGATTTTCTAATTTGTTACTACGTTTATAAGCAATCGCTAATTGTACCGCACCGGAAGAAATACCAAGTAAGAACAAATAGATAGCGATTGTTGAATCCCACACTAAATTAGGTGTGTGAAACGGAACAGGATAATCTAATGTCATCTTCTTGGCTCCCCGTGTTGGAATGGAATATGGTAAAGATTTGGTTGAGTACCTAATTCCACTTTAGTGCGATAAACCGGATTTTCTTTCACTTTGCGGGAAACTGCACTGCTTGGATCATTCATATCACCAAAGGTTAATGCTTTGGTTGGACAAGCTTCTACACAAGCAGGTTGTTTGCCTGCTGCTAAGTTTGTATCGCGACAGAAGTTACATTTATCCGCAGTACGGTGTACTGGATGAATGAAACGTACGCGGTAAGGACAAACTGCAACACAGTATTGGCAACCTACACAAAGATCTTTATGCACATCTACGATACCTGTTTCAGGATCAATAAATGATGCACCGGTTGGACAAACTGCCACGCAAGGGGCGTTTGTACAGTGTTGGCAAGATTGACGGAAACTCGTATTCTTGATTTGGGAATTCGCCGTAAGGTTCACTACGGAGAATTTCCAAACGTGAAACGCCTTCAGGAACGTGGTTTGTTTCACGACAAGCATCCATACAAGCGGTACAGCCGATACAAGCTGTTTCGTCGTGTACCATTGCATAGCGTTTCGGTTTATCCGCCTTTTCCTCTTTCGCTAAAGAGGTAACTGATGTCCCCGTCATAAGGATTAATGCCCCCATGCCGGAAACAAAGTTTCGGCGTGAACAAGCTGTCATTATTTATCCTTTTGTTCGGTTGATTGCGTTTGTGATTGTGCGTCTTTTGCCGCTTTGCGTTTTTGTTGTTCGCCGTGGCAATCTACACAAAGTTTCACACGATTTTTCGGTTGAATACCTTTCATCGCATCATCTTTCGGGTGTAATGTGTGGCAGCTTGCACAAGGCAATTTCATTGCGTGAACATCGTGCGCCCAAAGTTTTTCACGAAGTTTTGCAGGTTGGTGACAAGCAAAACAAACTTGGTTTTGTTCTTGCGCGGTATACATTGGTTTTTTATCACCAAAGATATCGCCATCAAAACGCATCACATCTTTTGCACCACGACGGTGATCTTCCGAAATATTACCGTGACAGTTTACACAGTTAATTGGTTTACCTGTGTTAGGGCTTTTTTGATTTAAGTGTGCGCCGTGGAATTTACCAAAGTGTAATTCACCACCAGATTGATCTAAAGTTTGGTTTTTATCAACTTGGTCAAATTTGTGACATTTTGCACAATATTGGTTTGGATCACGTTGGTTATCCAATTGTGGCTCATAAGTGAGTTGAGAGGCAGGTGTTTTTGCCATCTCTTCCGCACTTGCAGCCATTGGCATTGCCGCAAGCATTGCAAGCAATGCGAGGGATTTTGCCGATTTGCTGATTAAAGAAGTTAAATTCATTCTGATTACCTCAAATATATGGTTAAAAATGACCGCACTTCGACACTTTAGTTACAAAGTGCGGTTCTTTTTTTATTGTTTTGTTGCGGTATCTTCAGCTAATTTGCCATTGGCTTTCGCTTCTTTTACCCATTGAGGTACAACAGTTTCTAAGAATTCTTTTTTCGCTTTACGTTCTTTCTCGATATCAATACCCATTACTTTCCATGCTTTATCAGCTGTAGAAATATCTGGTACTTCAACCGGAGTTTCACGCCATGTTTAGTTAAGATTGCTGCAAGTTTAGCACGCGCATCCGCTGCTTTATCTAAACCAGAACCTAATACGCGAAGCATTACATCAGGTGCGTGCATGTGACCACCGTGGCTTGCTGCAGAGTAGTCCCAACGCCATTGAGCGTGACGGATATCCATTAAAGCAGGTTCCATTTCTTCTTTAGTTGCACCTGCATCCCATGCCGCTTTCGCTTCAAAGTGAGCACGAACAACTTGATCTTCCAAACGACCCATTACATCTTTCACTTCTTTTTTACGTGAAGCGACGATGTCTTTAAGTTTTTCTTTGCTTTGATCGTGACAGTTTGCACAAGTGCTATCAAATGCATCGAATGGGTTTTGGATTTGGTGGTCGGTGTAAACTTTACCGTCTTTACCTTGTACTTTAGGCATGTGACAGTCGATACAAGTTACGCCGTTTTTACCGTGCATACCTAAAGACCAAATTTCAAAGTCAGGGTGTTGCGCTTTTAACATTGGTGCTTTAGAAAGAGAGTGAGTCCAGTCACTGAAGCCGATATCATCGTAGTATTTTTCGATGTCATCAACAGTTTGACCGTTATCCCAAGGGAAGGTTACTTGTTTTAAATCACCTGCGAAGTAGTACTCAACGTGACAGTTAGCACAAACTTCAGCACGTTTTTCAGTGCGATCAGCTGTGTTAAAGCTTAAGTTAGCTTGTTCTTTACCTTCAGCTTTTGCTTTTGCTTGAAGTGCATTATTTAAGTGATCTAATGCACGAAGAACGTGTGGACGAGCAATACGTAATGCTGGTTTGCCTTCGGCAAAGTCTTTTGATGTAGTATCGTGACAGTCTGCACAACCGATTGAGTTGACCACTTCAGGTCCACCTTTAGCCCATTTTGCACCAAAGTAACCATCTTCACCCCATTCTGCAATTAAACGAGGAACGTCTGGACCTTTACAAGTCCAACATGCCATTGGTTGTGGGCCATCATTTGCATTTTTGGGCGCAACCAGTACGTAAAATATTACGTACATCTTCTACTGCATAAACGTGACCACGAGGTGCGTTATATTCTTTTGCGAAAGAATAGCCCCCCCATAACACGATTAAACGAGGATCTTGTTCATTAGCATAGATGATTTTGTCGCCTTTTTCAGTCGCTTTCCACGAATTGAATTGGCTAGGATATTTCTCAGCAAATTTTTCATTCACTGCTTCGATTTTTAAATTAGGGTTTGGTGCTTCCACAGGTTGTTCAACAGGCTTGTATACCATTTCAGCCATCGCTGAATTATATACACCTAAAGCTGCGAAAGAAGTCGCCAAAACGAGGCTTTTTCTCAATGCGTTCACGATAATCACTCCATTAGGAAAGAATAAAAAAAACAATTTAAAATGCGAACAATTCCTATTAAGCTTTTTGAATTCACTCATAAAAATGGCTCAACGCAAGCATAAGATACCAAAAAAAGTAGTAGTTTTTTATACGGTTTTTTTCAAAAATTTGAGGTTGATCAACATTTCCAAATAAAATACCTCTAAAAGGGGTATTTTTATTTGGTGTGGGAGAAATTTTTTTGTTTAATTATTACCTAACGATGTCTTGCTCTTAAGTTTAATTACCTTATAATACGAACGTTTATTTTTTTGTTGAAAAATTTATACATATATTCAATTTCCTTCTTTAACTTTATATTGGTGATTTTTTTATGAACAAAGTTTTTAAAAATTATTTGGAATAATGTGACTCAATCTTTTGTAGTAGTTTCTGAACTCGCAAGAAATAGAGGAAAGCTCAGCTCAGAAATGAAAAAGTCAAACGTGGTAAACCTTTTTAAATTATCTATTTTTACCATGTGTATGATGGGGGGCGCTTCCCAAGTACAAGCTAAATTTGCTCAGGGAGGCATTCCTGATTCAAATGTTAGCGCTACCTCTATTGCTATAGCTGACGCTAATTCTACAGCAACTGCTGCTAACTCAATTACCATGGGCAATTCAGCTAAAAACCCTTATCAAGCGGGTATTGTGCTTGGGAACTGGGCTGGCGCAAAAGGTTCTACTTCCGGTGGTTATAATGTGATTATTGGAGGAAATGCTCAGGTTGGCACTAAAGCTCAAGCCGTGAATCAATCAATTGCAATTGGTGCTGGTGGTGGTGAGGACAATGCAAATCTCATTAATGGTGCTTGGGCAAAAGGTGACCAATCTATTGCAATAGGGGGAAATACTCGTTCAGATGGTAACTCTTCAATTGCAATTGGTGGAGATGATCTTGATCGTGCGGGTAGTAAAAATTATACGGGAGCAGATAAATTTATTGATTATGATAAGAATGGAAATAAAACTGGTGAATATGCTTTAACAAATAAGGCTCTCCGTGATATTTATAATAAGATGACGGGTGATACCATGAAAAATGCGGTGTATGCTAACACCGTATCTGGAGACGCCTCAGTTGCAATTGGTGCTCAAGCTGTAGCTGATGCTGATTTATCTACTGCTTTAGGAACTAAATCAAAAGCTAGCGCATTTGGTTCAGTAGCGCTTGGCGTAGGAGCTAAAGCGAATAAGCTCAATTCCGTTGCTATCGGTACGGCTTCTGTCACTGACAAATTAGGAAGAGCCTATGCGACTCGTACTATTCTAGGTGAAACTTATACCTGGGCTGGTGGAGCAACCGTTGATGCCGGTGATGTAGTTTCTTTTGGTTCAGAAGGCTATGAGCGTCAGTTAATTAACGTTGCGCCAGGTGACATATCTTCAAATTCTACTGATGCAATTAATGGTTCTCAATTGTATGGAGTTCTCAGTTCATTAGAAAAAATTCGTTATTTTTCTGTGAAGTCTAGTGTAGCACAAAACCGCAATAATGATGGGGCGAGTGCAACAGATGCGATTGCAATTGGACCTAATGCAAGTTCAACAGCTGATCGTGGCATTGCTGTGGGTTTAAATTCACAAGCCAGCCAACCTAATGCTATTTCATTAGGGTGGAATGCTAAAACCTCAGCAGTAAACTCAATAGCTTTAGGTACTAATGCTAATGCTTCGGGGATAAACGCATTAGCTTTTGGTGATGGCGCTGTTGGTAGCAGTAATAACACCATTGCGATGGGGGGAGCAAGTCGTGCTACTGCTTATTCATCTATGGCATTTGGTTTAGGTTCAAATGCATCAGGGCGATTTTCTATTGCAATGGGAGAACAGTCGAATGCGGCTGTAGAACATTCTATTGCAACTGGATATTCAGCAAGTGCAAAAGAGGCTTTTGCAATTTCTCAAGGGGCTTATTCAGAAGCAAGACAACGTGCAACTATAGCATTAGGTTATACGGCTAAAGCCATTGAGCAAGATGCAGTAGCGTTAGGTTCACTTGCTAATGCAAGTGCGAACAGTGCTGTTGCTTTGGGGCCACATGCTAAAAGTAATGCATATCGTTCTGTTGCTTTAGGTTCTCATTCTGAAGCGGGTTCAAATGCATTTGATGCAACATCTTCAAGTGCAACATTTAAAGATGCTGCTGGTGCAGATACAACGATTAGATTTGCGGCAAGCTCATCTACGATGGGGGGAGCTGTTTCTGTCGGTAAGGCTGGAGAAGAGCGTCAAATCCACAATGTAGCAGCAGGTCGTCTTTCTGCTACTTCAACGGATGCAATCAATGGTTCACAACTTTACACCGTATTAAATAACAGTGGTTTTAATGTATTAGAAAATAATGCCTCTAAAGCGAGAATTAACAATAATAATGTAGTTAATTTTAAAAATGGCACACAAACAACCGCAGTTGTAACGAAAACAGCAAATGGAACTGATGTGACGTTTAATGTAAATACTACGACGATTTCTTCTGATGCACAAAGTAATGCGTCTACTCCAAATAGAAATGCGATTGCAAATGCTGGTGATGTTGTAGATGCAATTAATAGTGTACGTAATAAACCAATTACATTTACTGGTAATACTGGAAGTACTACGAAAAAATTAGGTGATTCACTCGCTATCAAAGGTGATGGTGCAGATATCACGAGTGCTGCAGATACAGATAATATTGTATTTAGATTAAATAAATCTAATACGGTTGTTGCCGGCGATAATAAAGTTGTTACGGGTGATGCAGTAAATACAGCAATTAATGCGATTAACTTAAATACCGCAGGCAATTCTGGTACTGGCTCAGTGAATCTAGCTACCCAAAGTTTAAATATTACTGGTACAAATGGTTTGCAAACAGAAGCTAAAGCAAATGGCATTGAAGTAAAAATTGATACTGCAACGAAAAATAAAATTGATAATGCCGCAAATCAAAGCCTAGATAATATTAACCCTGATGGCAAAAATGTGATTAAAGGCTTAGTTGATATTGAAAATGGCAAAAATACGACCGCAAGTAGCCGAGATGTGAATGGCGTCAAAAACCTTCAAAGTGGATGTGAATACAACCACGATTTCTGCTGGTAACGATGGACAAGTTAATACACCAGCTAACGGGGATGCTCCAGTGACTGCAACTTCTGTTGCAGATGCAATCAACAATACTTATTGGAATGTTGTTGCAAATGACAATACCAAAGAAGCAGTTAAGGCTGGCAATACTGTTAAATTTATTGATGGTAAAAATATATCTATTTCTCAAAATGGTAAGGAATTTACTATTGCAACCAGTAATAATGTAAGTTTTGACCATGTTGATGTTGGTCCTATTTCAATCGATAAAGATGCAGGGGTTAATGCCGGTGATAAGAAAATCACCAATGTGGCAAATGGAACAGCTCCAAGTGATGCAGTCAATGTTTCTCAGTTAAATGCAGCTAAAAATGCAGCTAAAACAGAAGTTAAGGCGGGTAAAAATACAAGTGTTACGTCAGAAACCGGTGCAAACGGGCAAACTATTTATAAAGTAGATAGTGTAGATACCTCTGCAAATGTAACGACAACCGATGCGTTAACTGTAGAAAATAAAGGTGCCCAAAATGTTGGAGATGCTTCTGTAACTAACTATCATCTTGATTTATCTCAAAAAAACAAAAAGATGAGATTAAACAAGGTGTAGATGCAAATACAACGGTTACTACAAAAGGTTTAACATTCACTGGTGATAGTGAAGAGTCTGGTATTAAGAAATTAGGCGATAAAGTAGCAATTACTGGTGACGATAATATTACGACTGAAGCGAATCCTAATGGCGTTCAAGTTAAGTTAAACAAAGCGCTTAACGTTGATAGCGTAACCGCAGGCGATACCAAAATTGATACAAATGGTTTGAAAGCGGGTGATATTACTGTAAGTAAAGATCCAATTACCGTAAATGGCACCACAGTTAATAATGTGAATGATGCGATCAATAAAACGGCTGAACAGGCATTTAAAGCATTGACCTTTGGAGGAGATAATGTTGAGAAGAACTTTGAGCGTCGTTTAGGTGCTCAAATCTTTGTAAAAGGTGGTGCAACAGGGGCATTATCTGATAACAATATTGGTGTTGTATCTGACGGTAATGGCACATTAAATGTGAAATTAGCGAAAGATCTTAAAGACCTAAAAAGTGCTGAGATTGGTGGTGTAACTATCAATAACAAAGGCATTGATATGGGTGATAAGAAAATTACTGGCTTACAAGCAGGTGAAGATGATACTGATGCAGTAAATGTTTCACAGCTTAAGAAAGTAGAAGAAGTAGCTAAAAAAGGTTGGAATTTAACAGCAAATGGTGCAGATTCTTCTAATGTGAAGCCCGGTGAAACCGTTGATCTGAATAATAAAGATAATAACATCAGTATTACTAAAAATGGCCACAATGTGACATTCAATTTAGCCAAAGATATTAAAGTTGATAGTGTGACCACTGGAGATACCGTGATGAATAATGACGGTGTGAAAGTCGGTGATAATGTTGCTTTAAATAAAGATGGCTTAAAAGCTGGTAATGTGGCTGTAACGACAGATGGTATCAATGCTGGTGATAAGAAAGTAACTAATGTTCAAGATGGCGTTGTTGATGCCAATAGCAAAGATGCAGTAAATGGTAGTCAACTTTATAAGGCTGTAGCGACCACTAATTTAACACCTAACACAACAGGAAAAATTGATGCACCTGCAGATGGTTACAAATTGGTGAATGCAACTACTGTTGCAAATGCAATCAATAATTCTGGTTGGAATGTTACTGTGAATAAAGATGGCGGCGAAGCTGAGGGTGAACAAGTTCAAAAAGTAAGCCCAGGTAATACCGTGACTTATATCGCAGGACAAAATATCAAAATTAAGCAAGCTGGTATGAATTTTACCATTTCAACCACAAAAGATTTGAAAGCTGAAAATGTCACCGCGAAAACAGTTAATACCACCACTATCAACCTTGGCGAAGGTGATAACTCAACGCCAATTACAGTAGTAAGTGGTAAAGATGCAGCACCAAATGTAAATGGTGAAACGCCAAATCGCATGAAATTTGGTGGTGAAACTATCGCAACATTAAGCGATGGCTTAAAATTTGGCGCAAATGTAGGCGATGTTTACGGTGCGAAATTAAATAGCCAAATCAATGTGAAAGGCGCAGATAGCAACACAAACTGGAGTGAGTTTGATGGTGGCGATAATGTGATGACAAATATTGATAAGAGCGGTAATGTTCGTGTAGCTATCAAGAAAAACCTTAAAGTGGAGAGCGTAACAGCGAATAAATTCACTGCGGGTGATACGGTGATTGATAGCAATGGCGTCACCATTAAAAATGGTCCAAGTATGACTAAAAATGGTATTGATGCAGGTAATAAACAAATTACCAATGTTGCACCAGGACGTATTGCGGCAGACAGTACTGATGCGGTAAACGGTAGCCAATTACACGAAGTAAAAGCTGACATGAATAACAAGATCAATAAATTAAATGGTCAAGTGAACAAGTTAGGTAAACGTGTCAATGCAGTACAGCGAGCGCGTTAGCAGCGTCTCAATTGCCACAAGCGTACATTCCTGGTAAGAGCATGGTATCTGTGGCAGCGGGTAATTACCAAGGTCAAAATGCAGTGGCATTAGGTATGTCACGTATTTCAGACAACGGTAAAATCATTATCCGTTTAGCCGGTACGAGCGATACACAAGGTAAAGTGGGTGTAGCAGTTGGTGCAGGTTACCACTGGTAATTTATCGTTAATAAACAAAAGGCATGGGGAACCATGCCTTTTTTATTGCCAAAAGTGTGGTCGATTTTCATCCTGTTTTTCGTATAATAGGATATGTTAACTTGGAGATGAATATGATTATCGGACCTTATATCAATGCACTGGCGATTATTAGTGGTGCAGTTATTGGAGCAGCGCTCGGTGGACGTATTCCAGAACGTTTACGCACTAATTTAACCTTGATCTTTGGCCTGTGTTCTATGGGCATGGGTATTGTGATGGTAGCGAAAACTACCAATATGCCTGCAATGATTTTATCGGTGTTATTAGGGACGATAATTGGAGAATTGCTTTTATTAGAGCATGGGATTAATAAGCTTGCCTCATCAGCGAAAGGCCTTGTTGAAAAAATGTTCCCTTGATACACCAAGTAGCATGCATAACCAAGAAGAGTTCTTATCTAAATTTGTTGCGATTGTGATTCTGTTTTCATTTAGTGGGACAGGTATTTTTGGCGCGATGAATGAGGGGATGACGGGGAATTTTGATATTCTTATTGTGAAATCCTTTCTAGATTTCTTCACGGCGATGATCTTTGCTACATCGCTTGGCATTTCTGTCGCGAGTATTTTTTTGTGCCACAAACATTGGTTCAAGTGATTTTAGCTTATTCTGCGGTGTTTATTATTCCTTTCGTGACACCTGAAATGCGAGGTGATTTTTGCTGCGGTAGGCGGTATGCTAATGATAGCGGCAGGTTTTCGCATTTGTAATATTCAAATGTTCCATGTGGCAAATATGTTGCCGGCTCTTTTCCTCGCCATGCCAATTTCTCATTTCTGGAGCACCTTTTTCTAAAAAAATAGGCGTGTATCACGCCTATTTCTTTTTCTGACAATGGGGGCAATAAAAACTATTGCGTTGCCCAATAACCATGCTTTCAATCTTAGTGCCACATCTTGGACAAGGCTTATTTTTTTATTTCCGTAAACCAGCTAATTCCTGTGCAAAATAGCCAGGACGACCATCGGGTTGTAAGAAATCTTTTAATGTTGTTCCACCTTGCGTAATGGCTTTTGCTAAGACGTCTTTAATTGTTTCAACGAGCAAAGCACATTGTTTTCGTGTGAGGTTTTCGGCTAATTTCATGGGGTGTAAACCACATAAAAAAAGCGTTTCATTGGCATAAATATTTCCTACGCCTACAACAACAGCATTATCCATTAAAAAGGTTTTAAGTGCGGTCGATTTTTTGCGTGATTTCTTAAAAAGATATTCGGCATTAAATTTATCTGAAAGTGGTTCAGGGACCAAGTTTTAGGAAAAGATGAAAGTCGTCTAAGCTTTCAGTCCATAGCCATGCACCAAAGCGTCTAGGGTCGTTATAACGCAGTAATTTGCCATTATTCATCACAATATCAAGGTGATCGTGTTTATCAATAGGACTGTCATGAGGCACAATTTGAACGGAGCCAGACATCCCTAAATGACCAATGATGTAACCTTTTTCTGTGTGAATAATTATATATTTCGCACGACGAGAAGTATCCAAAATTTTGACGTTTTTGAGCGTTGTTAATTCAGGAGAAACAACCCAGCGTAATTGTGGTTGGCGCACTACAATTTTTTCAATGGTAAAACCTTTCAAATAGGGACTGACACCGCGTAGGGCAGTTTCGACTTCAGGAAGTTCAGGCATAGATAATCTCAGTAATGAATTTATGGTATAAAAAAACCCGAACAATGTCGGGCTTTTTTTCAAATCAGCAAAATTATTTGATTTTTGCTTCTTTATAGATAACGTGTTTACGCACTACTGGATCAAATTTTTTGATTTCCATTTTTTCAGGCATATTACGTTTGTTTTTATCAGTTGTGTAGAAGTGACCAGTCTCTGCTGTAGAAACTAAACGGATTTTCTCACGAGCGCCTTTAGCTGCCATGTTTTAGCTCCTTAGATTTTTTCGCCACGAGCACGGATTTCAGCTAACACTGCATCAATGCCTTTCTTATCAATAATACGCATACCTTTCGCAGTTAAACGTAAGGTTACGAAACGGTTTTCACTTTCAACCCAGAAACGGTGAGTGTGAAGGTTTTGGAAGAAAAACGACGACGTGTCGCATTCAACGCGTGTGAGCGGTTGTTACCCACAGCTGGACGCTTGCCTGTTACTTGACAAACTCTAGACATAATAATCTCCAATAATTTAAATATAAGCTCGAGCTTATGGTTCGGATAATGAAGCTTAAAACTAAGCTTGCTTCCTCGTCAGGTCGCAGTATCCGACCCACTTACTATATTAAAGGTCGCAAATTATACTGACTTTATTTTCATTTCTCAAGTCTAAAAGCGATTTTTCCGTCTTTAAATGGAAATGAACGATAAAAAAATCATCAAATTCCCTAAAACTATAACAGATTATGCTCTGCAAAAGAATAACAAGTGCCTTTGCCGACAATAAAAATGATCCAAAATACGAATATCCACTAACTCAGCAGCCTCAATAATTTTTTGTGTGATCATTTTGTCAGAATAGCTTGGTTCTGCCAGACCAGAAGGGTGGTTGTGAGCCAAAATTAAGGCAGCTGCATTGCAGTAAAGGCTTTCTTTAATGATTTCACGTGGATAAACATTCGTCACATTAATTGTGCCTAAAAAAATAACCGCTCTTTTTTTAATCAAAGCGATGTTGATTATCTAAAAAAATAACACCATAAAAAAATTTCACGTTCTTCGTGATGAAGCTCTGCTTGAAGATAAAGTTTTACCGTGGATGTGTCGCTAAATACATGCTCTATTAACAATTCTTGCTTTGAGATAGCGCTTCGTCATTTCTGTGGTGGCTTGTAGTTGAATAAACTGCGTAATGCCTAATCCTTTTACTTTGCAGAAAGGCTTCTTTATCTGCACTTAATAAGGCTCGAAGGGATCCAAAATGTTGCAGCACGCTATGTGATAATTCCATGACAGGGCAGCCTTTAATCCCTGTTCGTAGAAAAATAGCAAGTAATTCGTGATCTTCTAGGGCTTCAACGCCGTATTTCAATAATTTTTTTCACGAGGCATTAAAGGAGAGTTTGTTTGCATATTAATATGATGAAAAGAAAAAAAGTGCGGTCAATTTTTCATGATGTTTTTTTAAGCATTGCGAATTGTCTGTTTTATTTTTTTGGAACAGCGATCACAAAAAAATAAAAATTTTTTTATTGGTGAAATTTGAAGTAAAAATAGGCGACCTTAAGTTGTTAAGTACTAACACACAAAACATATCCATTCTATTAAGTCGTAGCGGAGTAGCAAATGAGCTTGAGCGGAAAGCGTATTGTTGTCGGGATTACAGGGGGCATAGCCGCCTATAAAACCATTGAGTTTATTCGTTTGTTACGCAAATCTAACGCAGAAGTTCGAGTGGCTTTTAACGCCCTGCTGCCGCTGAATTTGTCACGCCTTTAACGCTACAAGCCATTTCAGGGTAATGCGGTTTCTCAATCTTTACTTGATCCTCAAGCCGAATTAGCCATGGGGCATATTGAGCTAGCCAAATGGGCTGATGCGATTGTCATTGCACCAGCCAGTGCCGATTTTATTGCGCGTTTAACCGTTGGAATGGCAAATGATTTACTAAGTACGATTTGTCTTGCGACAAGTGCGCCTATTTTGCTCGCACCGGCTATGAATCAGCAAATGTACCGGCAGGCGATTACACAACAAAATTTGACCGCCCTTTCTGCGCGAGGTATTCATTTTGTGGGACCCTAATAGCGGCTTTCAGGCTTGTGGCGATGTGGGTGCAGGTAGAATGTCAGAACCTGCTGAAATCGTTGAATCGCTTCAATCACTTTTTGATGTTCAACAAGATTTAGCTGATTTAAGTGTCGCTATTACAGCAGGACCGACACGTGAAGCTATCGATCCTGTTCGTTATATTTCTAATCACAGCTCAGGCAAAATGGGCTTTGCGATTGCTGAGGCCTTTGCAAAACGTGGGGCAAATGTCACCTTAATTGCAGGTCCTGTTAATCTCGCTACGCCGAAAAACGTTCATCGTATTGATGTGACAACCGCCCATGAAATGTGGCAAGCCTCTCTTGAAAGTGCGGTCAAAAATCGTATCTTTATTGGCTGTGCCGCAGTAGCAGATTATCGAGTCGCGGAAGTTGCGGATCAAAAAATTAAGAAAACCAATGATAACGATGAGCTTTCTCTTAAATTGGTGAAAAATCCGGACATTATTGCAAGTGTGGCAAGCTTAGAAAAAGATCGTCCGTTTGTTGTAGGCTTTGCAGCTGAAACGCAAAATGTCGCTGAATATGCGAAGAGCAAACTTCAACGAAAAAATTTAGATATGATTTGTGCGAATGATGTATCGGGTGGGCAAGTATTCGGACAAGATCAAAATGCCTTGCAGATTTTTTGGAAAACAGGCGAAAAAGCATTGCCGTTAGCCGATAAAAATAAATTGGCAGAAGTGTTAGTCACTGAAATTGTTGAGCATTATCACAAATAAAATACGACTCAAAATTCGTTGGATTTTTGTGACCGCACTTTTGTATGACAGATTTCTTTTTAAAGGATAAATAAGCATGAAAAAAATTGATGTAAAAATTTTAGATAGCCGTATTGGCAACGAATTTCCTTTACCAACCTATGCAACCGAAGGTTCAGCAGGTTTGGATTTACGTGCATTGCTTGAAGAGGGCATTGAAATTCAACCAGGCGAAACTAAACTTATCCCAACAGGCCTTTCAATTTATATTGCCGATCCTAACCTTGCAGCAGTGATTCTGCCTCGTTCTGGTTTAGGTCATAAACACGGTATCGTATTAGGTAACTTAGTGGGCTTAATTGATTCAGATTACCAAGGTCCATTAATGGTATCAGTATGGAATCGTGGTCAGTGAACCGTTCAAAATCGAAGTCGGTGATCGTATTGCACAATTAGTCTTTGTGCCAGTAGTACAAGCTGAATTCAATATTGTTAGTGAATTTACCGAAACGGAACGTGGTGAAGGCGGTTTTGGTCATTCAGGTAAAAAATAAACTATGGTAGAACAATTATCTCTCGTCGAAGTTGATGAGATTGCCGCGGAAATCAAACCGCCAAAAATCGAAAAACGCACGGTAAAAGAACGTCGTCAACAAGTGTTGACGGTGCTTACCCATATGCTGCATTCTGAACGCGGAATGGAGCGGATGACAACGGCGCGTTTGGCGGAAGAAGTAGGGGTGTCAGAAGCCGCACTTTATCGTTACTTCCCAAGTAAAACCAAAATGTTTGAAGCGTTGATCGATAATATCGAAGCGAATTTATTTAGCCGTATTACAGCATCAATTCGTAATGAAACAAACACCATGAATCGTGTGCGTGACATTATGCAGATGATCCTTGACTTTGCGCGTAAAAACCCTGGTTTAACTCGTATTTTAACGGGACATGCCTTGATGTTTGAAGAACCACTTTCTACAGGCTCGTGTTGCCCAATTCTTTCGATCGTCTTGAAATGCAATTTGTGAATATTTTACAAATGCGAAAATTACGTGAAGGGACGTGGTTTTAACGTGGATGAACGTATTATTGCAGGGCATTTAGTGACGCTTTGTGAAGGGCAGTTTATGCGTTATGTCCGCACAAACTTCCGTTTAGGTGCAAATCAAAGTTTTGAACAGCAATGGCGTTTTCTTGAACCGCTTTTTGCTTAATTGACTTTAGTTGATAAATATATGATTATTCCGTGGCAAGAATTGCCAACCGAAACATTAGAAAATATTGTGGAAAGTGTGGTACTTAGAGAAGGTACCGATTATGGTTCACACGAATTTTCTTTAGAACAAAAAAAACAACACCTACTAAAACAAGATTCACAATGGAAGTGCAGTGATTGTTTGGTCAGAGTTACATGAATCCATTGATATAAAAAGATAAAAATGGAATTTCTAAAATAAATCAATAGGAGCTTATATGTCAGAAAATGTAGAATTATTAGAAGAACAAAAAGCCGCAGGACGATGATCAGCAACGTGATCCTGCTCTGGATTGGTTCCTAACGCACTGCCATTTACATAAATATCCGGCAAAATCGACCTTAATTCATGCAGGGGAAGATGCCAATATTTTATATTTCTTAATTAAAGGAACCGTGATGGTTTCATCGAAAGATGATGAAGGCAAAGAGATGATTTTATCTTATTTAGGTGCCGGACAATTTTTTGGTGAAGCAGGGTTTATTTGATGAAGGCTCGAAACGTTCTGCTTGGGTCAAAACGAAAACCCCTTGTGAAATTGCAGAAATTTCCTATAAAAAATATCGTCAGCTGATTCAAATTAATCCTGAGATTTTAATGTTCCTTACTTCTCAGTTATCAAAACGCTTGCAAAACACGTCTCGACAAGTGACTAACCTGGCCTTTTTAGATGTGGCAGGGCGTATTGCTCAGGCGCTTATGCATTTAGCAAAACAACCTGAAGCGATGACGCATCCTGATGGCATGCAGATTAAAATTACGCGTCAGGAAATCGGTCAAATGGTGGGCTGTTCACGTGAAACCGTAGGGCGAATAATTAAGATGCTGGAAGATCAGAATCTCATTCATGCGCACGGCAAAACCATTGTGGTTTACGGCACTCGATAGCAAAAAAATAACCGTCTTTAATCAGACGGTTATTTTATTTTTTTGTTACATTGATGTGATAGTTGAAATGCCTTTGTTAATTTTTTTATACGAAAAAAAGTGAGAAAAATACTTCTTTTTAGTGAAATATCTTAATTGACAAAATAGCGGAAGACTTCTATCATAATACAGCCTTCCAATGTGGTTTGTTTGGAAGTCAGGATTGGTCTCCTGAATATATAAGTGGCTTTTAAAAGATTCTTAATCTTTTAATTTTATATCGCAGACTGGAACCCCAGAGATGCTTTAAATCTATGGTGGGCTAGGTAGAAATCCCGCAGGGATGCGATGCAGTAAGCCACTTGCTGTTAAGACCAATTCTGCTTAGTTCCACCACCCTTCAAAACAATCTTCACTTTTCAAACATTCATTTAACTCACTTCAACTGATAAATCATTGGCTAAAGTGCGGTCATTTTTTACTTTATTTTTAGCAAAAAAATACCGACCCATTTCTGAGTCGGCATTTCATTTGGTGTGTGTTATTTCACTTTTTGTTTCATGGCTTCTGCCACAAGTTCAGCTTCAGGGCCGAGAACCACTTGTAAGCCATCGTTACCGATTTTCACGATACCTTTTGCACCAAGAGACTTAAGTTGTTCTTCATTAATTTTGTGTTGATCGACTAAGCTTAAACGTAAGCGAGTGATACAAGCATCAATATTTTTGAAGTTATCAACACCACCTAAAGCATCAATAAATTTGACCGCTCTTTCTTCGCGAGATTGGCTCGCAGCTGGTTGTGCTGCAGTGGTTTCTTCCGTTTCTTCAGTGCGACCTAATGTTTTTAAGTTGAACGCTTTAATTGCGAAACGGAATACTGCATAGTAAATCACGAAGAATACTAAGCCTTGTACGATGAGCATATACCATTCAACGGCTAATGGGTTGCGTGATGAAAGTACCATATCCACGAGACCCGCACTGAAACCGAAGCCGGCGATCCAATGCATTGTTGCCGCGATAAAGACAGAAATACCGGTTAATACCGCGTGGATGAAGTAAAGCACTGGTGCAACAAACATGAAAGAGAATTCTAATGGTTCAGTGATACCAGTGAAGAATGAGGCAAACGCACCTGCAAGCATGATTGATGCCACTTTAGTTCTTTGGCTTGGTTTAGCGCTGAGATAAATCGCTAATGCAGCACCCGGTAAACCGAACATCATGACAGGGAAGAAACCTGCTTGATACATACCGGTTACACCAACCGTTGCAGTGCCTTCAGCAAGTGATTTTGCACCACCTAAGAAGTTTGGAATATCATTGATGCCTGCTACGTCAAACCAGAATACTGAGTTCAATGCATGGTGTAAGCCAACAGGAATGAGTAAACGGTTGAAGAAACCGTAAAGACCAGCACCAACAGCGCCTAAGTCTTTAATGCTTTCACCGAATGATACTAAACCGCCGAAAATATATGGCCAGATGTAAAGCAATACGAAGCTGATGAACATCATGACAAAAGAAACGACGATTGGCACAAGGCGTTTTCCGCTAAAGAAGGAGAGTGCTTTTGGCAATTCCACTTGATAGAAGCGATTATAAAGTTCAGCCGAAATCACCCCGATCAAAATCCCAATAAATTGGTTATTGATTTTTCCGAAGGCCGCTGGCACTTCACTTACATCGATATGTTGTAGCTGAGCAACACTGCCTGGTGAAAGTAGAGTGGTTACCACATAGTAACCCACTAAACCTGAAAGTGCAGCGGAACCATGTTTGTCCTTAGATAAACCGAAAGCAACGCCAACGGCAAAAAGTAGGCCCATGTTATCGATGATAGCACCGCCTGATTTAATTAAAAATGCAGCAAGTTGACTATTCGCCCCCCAGCCATCAGGGTCAAGCCAGTAACCGATACCCATCAGTACAGCAGCTGCTGGTAAGACAGCGACAGGTACCATCAAGGCCTGCCCAATTTTTTGCGCATAACCTAGTACATTCATTTTTTTCTCCTATTTATAAGTAATGAAGTATTACTTCATATTTTAAAGTAAAAAAAAATATTTTGTATAGATGTTGTCACTTTATCTTAAATTTGAGAAGCCGATCACAAATTTTGAAATTAAACTTCAAAAAATATTTTTTTATGGCGTGTGTTTTACTATAATGACGAAAGAGCCAAAAGGACACCAAGTGTTACTGTCTAATATAGGAGTTTATATGTCGAAATTATCACATAATGAAGTCTTAGATAAAATCAAATTTGGTCTGATTGCTTCTTGTCAGCCTGTTGATGACGGCCCGATGGATAAACCAGAAATTGTGGCGGCGATGGCACAGGCTTCTGTTATTGGTGGCGCAGCGGGATTGCGCATTGAGGGCGTAGAAAATCTCAAAGCAACACGCCCTACCGTGAATGTACCGATTATTGGTATTGTGAAACGAGATTTACCTGACAGCCCAGTGCGAATTACCCCATTTTTGCATGATATTGAAGATTTAGCGAAAGCCGGTGCAGATATTATTGCCGTGGATGGGACAAATCGTCCTAGACCGGTAGATATTGAAAGTGCGGTCAAAAAAATCCACGAATTAGGTTGTTTAGCCATGGCGGATTGTTCGAATTTAGAAGAAGGCTTGTACTGTCAAAAACTGGGTTTTGATATTGTGGGCAGTACTATGTCTGGCTACACCGGTGGCACTGTGCCGGAGGAGCCTGATTATCAATTAGTTAAAGATTTGAAAGCAGCAGGTTGTCGTGTCATGGCGGAAGGACGTTATAACACCCCTGAGTTGGCGAAAACTGCCATTGAAATTGGTGCTTATTGCGTGACGGTTGGTTCTGCATTAACGCGTTTAGAGCATATTGTAAGCTGGTTTGCTAAAGCCATTCATTCAGCAAAAAAATAAAGGAAGAAGACATGTCATTAACAGTGGATAGTGGTCAGACATTACAGCGTTGTTTGGCATTAGATATTGGTGGCACAAAAATCGCTTCTGCTATAGTAAAAAATGGTGAGATTCAACAGCGAAAACAGATTTCCACGCCACAAGATGATGCCGCACAAGTGATGCATCAAACCCTTGCTCAGTTGTTAAAAGAATATGAAGGACAGTTTGATTATGTCGCCGTTGCTTCAACAGGCATTATTAACCAAGGCATTCTGACTGCACTTAACCCTAAAAATTTGGGTGGATTAGCTCAATTCCCATTAAAAGACAGTATTGCACAGCATACCGATAAACCGATTGGTTTACTTAATGACGTGCAAGCTGCAGCCTATGCTGAGTATCAATTACAAAACCCTAATGATGTTCAAAACTTTACCTTTATTACAGTTTCAACAGGCGTAGGGGGCGGTTTAATTCTAAATCATCGTTTACTTACTGAGCCAAACGGTATTGCAGGGCATATTGGTCATACTTTGGCTGATCCTAATGGCCCTGTTTGTGGCTGTGGTCGCCGCGGCTGTGTTGAAGCCATTGCATCAGGTCGCGCCATTGAAGCTGCCTCTTCTCAATGGGATGATCCTTGTGATCCAAAGAAGTCTTTGTGCGTTTCCGTCAAAATGATGAAAAAGCGACCGCACTTGTGACTCGTTCAGCACAAGCCATTGCGAACTTAATTGCAGATTTGAAGATTGGATTAGATATGCAGAAAGTCGTAGTTGGCGGTAGCGTAGGGTTGGCAGAAGGGTATTTACCGTTGGTTCAATCCTTATTAAGTGAGCTTCCTGCTGTTTATCATTGTGAATTAGAAAGTGCTAAATTCGGGCAAGATGCTGGCTTGATTGGTGCAGCTTACTGGGTAAAAGATTGCTTATTACAAGCAAAAAATACGGGAGTGGTTTATGGCTAAAAATGGCAATATTTTAAATACCATCAGCTCGTTATATCGCAGTTTAACGAAAACGGAGAAGAAAATTGCGGATGCGATTTTATTGAATCCTGATCTTGCGGTGCAATGTCCTCTAGCTGAAATTGCGGCTCATTTAGAAGTCGGGGAAGCGACCTTTGTGCGTTTTTGCCGTACTCTCGGCTTTAAAGGCTTCAGCGATTTTAAATTGGAATTATCCATCGAGCTTGCGACGAAGGATGGCAAAGATAACACCGTATTAGATTCAGATATTACCGATTCTGACAACTCATTGAATATCGCGCATAAGCTGAAATCTGCCATCAATAACGTGATGGATGAAACCATTAATTTATTAGATTTTGAGCAGTTGGAAGAGGCAGTAAAAGCCATTCAGCAAGCAAATCGTGTCTTTTTATTTGGTGTGGGTACATCCGGTATTACTGCGGAAGATGCCAAAAATAAACTAATGCGTATCGGTGTGCAAGTGGATGCGACAGGTAACAACCATTTTATGTATATGCAGGCATCTTTATTGACGAAAAAGATGTGGCAATTGGTTTGAGCCATTCCGGTTATTCTCAAGAAACCACTCATACCATGAAAATCGCCAAAGAAAATGGCGCCAAAACCATTGCGATTACACACAGCTTGCGTTCTCCAATCACTGAATATGCCGATCTTGTTTTAGTGAATGGTAATAAACAAGGTAAGCTACAAGGCGACTCTATCGGTACGAAGATTGCTCAATTATTCGTATTAGATTTGATTTACGCTTTATTAGTACAGGCATCACAGGAAAGTGCGGTCAAAATAAAGCAAAAAACATTAAATGTCATTTTAGAACAACGTATCAAATAGGAGAGAAAAATGCGTAACTTAAAAGGTATTTTTAGTGCGTTATTAGTATCATTCAATGAAGATGGCTCTATCAATGAAAAAGGCTTGCGTGAAATTATTCGCTATAACATTGATAAGATGAAAATTGATGGTTTATATGTAGGCGGCTCAACAGGTGAAAACTTTATGCTTTCTACGGAAGAGAAAAAACAAATTTTCCGTATCGCGAAAGATGAAGCAAAAGACCAAGTAGCGCTAGTCGCACAAGTAGGTAGCGTGAACTTACATGAAGCAGTGGAATTAGGTAAATATGCAACCGAATTAGGCTATGACAGTCTTTCTGCGGTCACACCTTTTTACTACAAATTTAGTTTCCCTGAAATCAAACATTACTACGACACCATTATTGCGGAAACAGGCAATAACATGATCGTGTACTCAATTCCGTTCTTAACAGGTGTGAACATGGGTATTGAGCAATTCGGCGAACTTTATAAAAACCCGAAAGTGCTTGGTGTGAAATTTACCGCTGGGGACTTCTATTTATTAGAACGTTTGAAAAAAGCTTATCCAAATCACCTCATTTGGGCTGGTTTTGATGAAATGATGGTCCTGCAGTATCTCTTGGTGTAGATGGTGCGATCGGTAGTACATTCAACGTAAACGGTGTACGTGCAAGACAAATCTTTGAATTAACCAAACAAGGTAAATTGGCTGATGCGCTTCAAGTTCAACACGTGACCAATGACCTTATCGAAGGCATTTTAGCGAATGGCTTATATCTCACTATCAAAGAGTTATTGAAATTAGAAGGTGTGGATGCAGGTTATTGCCGTGAGCCAATGACAGCGAAAGCAACACCAGAGCAATTAGCGAAAGCGAAAGAGTTAAAAGCAAAATATTTATAAATTAATGGAAAAGTGACCGCACTTACTTCTTTCCTCCCTCTATAGCGGGGAGGAAAGAATGTCAGTGTGGTACTGATAAGGAAGGTTATTATGCGTCTCATTCCTCTGAACAATGAACAACAAGTCAGCCGTTGGGCGGCGCGTCATATTGCTGATCGAATTAATCATTTTAAACCTACCGCAGAACGTCCTTTTGTATTAGGTTTACCAACAGGTGGTACACCACTTAAGACCTATCAAGAATTGATTAAATTAAATCAAGCGGGAGAAGTGAGTTTTAAACATGTGGTGACCTTTCAATATGGATGAATATGTAGGCTTACCAAAAGAACATCCAGAAAGTTATCACAGTTTTATGCATAATAATTTCTTCAATCATATTGATATTCAACCGCAAAATATCAATATTTTGAATGGTAATACCAATGACCATGATGAAGAATGTCGTCGTTATGAAGAAAAAATTAAATCTTACGGCAAAGATTCATTTATTTATGGGCGGCGTAGGTGTTGATGGCCATATTGCCTTTAATGAACCTGCGTCTTCTTTAAGTTCGCGTACCCGTATTAAAACCTTAACGCCAGATACCATTATCGCGAATTCTCGTTTCTTTAATAATGACGTAAATCAAGTACCAAAATATGCCTTAACAATCGGTGTAGGGACATTACTTGATGCAGAAGAAGTGATGATTTTAGCAACGGGTCATAATAAAGCCTTAGCCGTACAAGCAGCCGTAGAGGGCAGTATTAATCACCTTTGGACAGTGAGTGCTTTACAGCTTCATCGTCATTTCGTTTTGGTATGTGATGAGCCTGCATTGCAAGAATTGAAAGTCAAAACAGTGAAATATTTTACTGAATTGGAAGGACGCGCGATTCATAGTGTATTATAAGTGCGGTTAATTTTAATTGGATTTTAGGAAGGTATGATGAAGTATGCATTAATTAACAGCGTAATCTACACGAAAAATGAAGTGTTAAGAGATTATGCAGTGGTTATTGAAGGGGAATATATTCAATCCGTTATTCCACAAAGCGAATTAGAAAGCGGGATTAAAACCATTGATTTGAAAAGGTCATAATCTCACAGCAGGTTTTATTGATTTGCAATTAAATGGCTGTGGCGGCGTGATGTTTAACGATCAAACAAGCGTGGAAACATTAGAAATTATGCAAGCCACGAACTTAAAATCAGGCTGTACCAGTTTCTTACCAACGTTTATTACTGCACCAGATGAAGATATCAAACGCGCAGTAAATATTATGCGTGAGTATTTGAATAAGCATAAAAATCAAGCGCTTGGCTTACACATCGAAGGCCCTTATTTAAGTCTTAGAGAAAAAAGGCGTGCACCGCCCGGAATATATCCGTGAAGCGACGCCAGAGATGAAAGATTTCTTATGTGATAATGCGGATGTCATCACCAAACTGACCATTGCCGCTGAAAACCCAACGGTGCAATATATTCCTGATTTTGTAAAAGCAGGGGATTATCGTATCTATAGGTCATTCTAATGCGACTTATGAAGTAGCAAAAGCCGCCTTTCATAAAGGGGCAACTTTTGCGACACACTTGCATAATGCAATGTCGCCGATCAGTTCAGGACGTGCAATGGGCGTAGTTGGCGCAGTGTTAGATTCCGATGTTTACACGGGGATTATTGTAGATGGCGTGCATGTGAATTTTGGTAACGTTCGCTTAGATAAAAAAGCGAAAGGTGACAAACTTTGTATTGTGACCGATTCTCTTGCTGCTGCAGGTGCACCACCTGAATTGGAAACCTTCACCTTTGTAGGAAAACCGATTTATGTGAAAGAAGGTCGTTGCTACGATGCAAATGGTACGATTGCAGGGCGCATCAATTACCATGATGGAATCTATTAAAAATGCTGTGGAATATGTAGAAATTCCATTAGCAGAAGCGATTCGCATGAGTAACCTTTACCCTGCGAGAGCAATCGGCGTAGATGATCGTTTAGGCTCAGTTGAAGCGGGTAAAGTCGCTAAACTTGGCGGTGTTCACAAAAGATTATGATGTGATTGGTACCGTATTAAACGGCGAATGGAAACCAAACTAAAGTGCGGTCAAAAATAGTATTGTTTTAAAAACGTAATCCGATCCTTAAACAGATCGGATTATTTTTTATGGCTGCAGTTCGGTGATCTTACCGGTATCTACTTGGAACAATTTTCCTTTTTCCCACTTGCATTTCTTTGAGTTGCCCTTGAGTGATGGCAGTAACAAAGACCTGAGAACCACTTTGTTGCAAGCGTTCCGCAAGCAGGGCGCGTTTATGCTGATCCAACTCAGAGGCAAAGTCATCAATTAGAAAGATACAATGGCGTTGTTTTTGAATCATTAAATGTTCACCCTTGCGCTAAACGTAGCGCACACATCAATAATTTCAATTGACCACGAGAGAGTACATCTTCAACCGGTAATCCATTTGCTTTAAAACGGAAATCGGCTTTTTGTGGACCTGAAACCGTATAGCCAATGGCTTTGTCTCGCTCAAAGTTTTGCGCCAGTAATTCACCATATTCTGTCTCTTTCTCCCAGCCTTGATGAAAAGCTCACAGTAATCTCTAATTCGGGTAAAAATAACTGGCAGGTTTTTTCAATCTCTAGGACGTAAGGCTTCTGCATATTCAGCTCGCCAATCACTCACTTGGTGGGCTAATTTAGCTAATTCAATGTCCCATATTTTTATTGCAGAATAAGGCTGATTTTGACTGAGTGCGGCATTTCGCTGTTTTAATAAACGGTTTAAGGCGACCCAAGAGGAATGGAAACTGTTATGGTGGTGGAATAAGCCCCAATCTAAAAATGCACGTCGAAAACTTGGTCCCACCATTTAATAGGGTAAGTCCTTCAGGCGTAATTAATTGCATCGGGTAAAAGGTGAGCGAGATCGGCAATTTTATTACCGTCTTCACCGTTTATTTTCGCAATGGTATTACCTTGACGAAGTTTTTGTAAGCCAACAGACCATTGATGCTGACTTTCTTGAATTTGGCCAAAAAGCGTGAAATGAGGTTCGTCGTAAGAAATAATGCGATTTGCGACCGCACTTTTGAAAGAGCGCCCATGTCCGAGATAAAAAATGGCTTCTAATAAGCTCGTTTTTCCGCTGCCGTTGTTGCCGACTAAAAAGTTAAAGCCGTGATCAAATTCAAGATCCACGGCATTTAAATTTCTAAATTTCAACAATTAAGCGGGAAATAGCCATTATTTCTAGAGGCGCATTGGCATAATGACGTATTCTGCGCTTGCATCTTCGCTGTTTTCAATTAAGCAGCTTGATGATGCATCTGTGAGGCGGATACGTACTTGTTGGCATTTTAAGGCATTCAATACGTCTAAAATGTAAGTCACATTAAAGCCCACTTCCATTTCTTCGCCTTGGTAGTTCACATCCACGATTTCTTCTGCCACTTCGTGTTCAGGGTTAGATGCGGTAATTTTAAGTTGGTTTTCACTTAAGTTTAAACGCACGCTACGTACACGTTCATTTGAAAGGATAGAAGCACGTACAAAGGCTTGTTTTAAGGTTTCCCAGTTACCTTCTACGATACGAGTTGCATTACGTGGTAATACACGACGGTAATCAGGGAAGCGACCATCAATGAGTTTTGAGGTAAACACAATGTGGTTTAAGTGAATACGCAGATTATTAGTACCGATTTGCAAACGAGCAAGTTCGTCACTGCTTTCTAATAAGCGGTTTAGTTCTAATACCCCTTTACGAGGGAGAATAACTGAATGAGTTTGCAGATCTTGATCTAATTCGATTGTACAAACCGCAAGACGGTGACCGTCAGTTGCAACAGTACGTAATAAATTACCTTCTGTTTCAAATTTCATGCCGTTTAAGAAATAGCGGGCATCCTGGTTTGCCATTGAAAATTGGGTTGCTTCAATTAAGCGACGCAAGGTGCTTTGCGGTAAGGCAAAATCCACTTCAGATTGCCAATCCGTTAGATTTGATATTCTTCAGCAGGCAGAGTAGTGAGATTAAACTTACTGCGACCAGATTCTACAATGGCGCGATCTTCTTCAAAGGTAACGGTAATTTCAAATTCATCTGATAATGTACGGCAAATATCCAAGAATTTTTTAGCCGGAATGGTGAATGCACCATCTGCCGTTGAAGACGAAAGTTGAGTATAGCTAGAAAGCTCAACTTCAAGGTCTGTACCTGTAATCGTTAAACGGTTATCTTCAATTTGTAATAACACGTTATTTAATACAGGAATATTCGGACGATTGCTCAATACGCCACAAACTTGCTGTAAGGGTTTTAGTAGATTTTCTCTTGAAATGCTGAATTGCATCATTGGCTCCTTATGCAGATAATGTGCGAATTAAATTCGCCCAATCTTCTTGAATACTGCTGTCTTTTTCACGGAATTTTGGCACTTCACGGCAGGCATTTAAGACTGTCGTATGATCGCGTTCAAAGGCTCGGCCAATTTCCGGTAAGCTTTTATTGGTTAATTCTTTTGCTAACGCCATCGCAACTTGGCGTGGACGAGTGACGGATCTTGCTCTGCTTTTTGATTTTAAATCCGCCACTTTAATTCGATAGTATTCTGCCACGACTTTCTGAATATTTTCAATGGTTACCAGACGTTCTTGTAAGGCGAGAATATCTTTTAATGTATCACGCACAAAATCAATATCAATGTGACCGCCTTTGAAGTCTTGCATCGCTTTCACACGGTTTAATGCACCTTCTAATTCACGAACATTGGTGCGTAAGCGTTGGGCAATAAAGAATGCCACTTCTTCTGGAAGCTCCATATTATGTTCTTCTGCTTTTTTCAGCAAAATCGCAACACGGGTTTCTAAATCAGGAGGCTCAATCGCAGTGGTTAAACCCCAACCGAAGCGAGATTTTAGGCGTTCTTCAATTTTTTCAATTTCTTTTGGATAGCGGTCAGAGGTCAAAATAATTTGACGACCAGTTTCAAATAAATTGTTGAAAATATGGAAAAATTCTTCTTGTGTTTTTTTTTTCTCAGCAAAGAATTGAATATCATCCACTAATAATGCATCAAGAGAACGATAGAATTTTTTGAATTGATCCATTTTATTATCACGCATCGCTTTTACCATGTGCTGCATAAAGTTATTTGGCATGGATATAAAGCACGCGAGCATTTCGATTTATTCGCTAAAATGCCATTACCGATTGCGTGTAATAAGTGGGTTTTACCTAAACCTGTCCCACCATATAAAAAAAGAATGGGTTTGCTGTTGGTTCACCAGGTGCAAGAGCAAGTTTTTGACCGACAGCACGAGCGAGTTGGTTTGATTTACCTTCAACAAAGTTTTCAAATAAATGTTTATGATTTAGATGAGATTCAAATTTAGTGGGAACATCAGATTCTTGCTGAAAATTGACCGCACTTTCTTGATGATTATTCGTTTGAGTTGAGGCTGGTTCAACGGCTTTTGGAGCTGGTTTTACCCCTTCTTTTACGATAATTTGTAAATTTGGATTTTTAGCAAGGGCTTGGCAAATTTGATGAATTTGGGCCAAGTAATGATTTTCTACCCAGCTTTTCACAAACATATTTGACGCATATAACACCACTTGATCTTGCGAGATGACATCCGCTTGTAATGGGCGTAACCAAGTGCTGAGATCCATCGGAGAAACTTGATCTTGTAGTTGTGATAAGCAATCTTGCCATAGGGTAGAAAGGCTCACGATAAATTATCCTTATGTTATATGCGTATAAAATAAAAGCCGCAAAAGTGCGGTTAAAAATCGAAGAGAATTTTACAATAATTTAGGCAAAAGATCTTCTGTTGGTCGTCAAAAAAAGACAAAAAGGTTGCTTGAGATTTTGTCCAAAATCCGTATAATCCCCACGATTTTAGAAGAAACGGAAGATTATTTCGGAATTTTCTCTTTTCTTATTTGACGAAAGCCCAATTTATGATTAAAATTGCGGTCTATTTTTTATAACCCTTGTTGTGTTTTGAATATCAAAACAGTAAACCATTTTGATTTAGGTAGATTACAATGAAACGTACATTTCAACCTTCTGTATTAAAACGTAGCCGTACTCACGGTTTCCGTGCTCGTATGGCAACTAAAAACGGCCGTCAAGTTTTAGCTCGTCGTCGTGCTAAAGGTCGTAAGAGTTTATCTGCATAATCACCTCTTTTAGTGATTAAGCTAAACTTCTCTCGGGAGTTACGATTGTTAACTCCCACTCAATTCAAAAATGTCTTCGAACAACCGTTTCGAGCAAGCACCCCTGAAATTACCATTCTCGCACGCAAAAATAATCTTGAGCATCCACGCTTAGGTTTAACTGTGGCTAAAAAACATCTTAAACGAGCGCATGATCGTAATCGTATTAAACGTTTAGTTCGTGAAAGTTTTCGTTTATCTCAACATAATTTGCCTTCTTGTGACTTTGTCTTTGTGGCGAAACGTGGCATTGGTCAGCTTGATAATCAAACGTTTTTACAAACTTTGGATAAATTATGGGCACGTCACATTCGTTTGGCACAAAAATCCTCATCGCTTTAATTAAGTTTTATCAAGTAGCGATTAGCCCTTTAATCGGGCCCCGTTGTCGTTTTGTGCCAACCTGTTCTTGCTATGGTATTGAGGCGTTAAAAACACATGGATTGTTAAAAGGTAGTTGGCTTACGCTAAAACGTGTATTAAAATGTCACCCCTTAAGCGCCGGTGGATTCGATCCTGTTCCGCCGAAAAAGATTAATAATAACGATGAGAAAAAATAATGGACTCAAGACGTAGCCTATTAGTGCTTGCACTACTCTTTATTTCTTTCCTTGTTTATCAGCAATGGCAACTTGATAAAAATCCACCGGTTCAACAACAGACCACGGAACAAACAACAACCGCCTCTTCTGATGTACCGGCAAGTTCTTCTTCATCTGCTGAAGTAGTGGCAGACTCACAAACCAAAGGTCACATTATCACATTAGAAAATGATGTATTCCGTTTGAAAGTGGATACATTAGGTGGTGATGTAATCAGTTCTGAATTATTAAAATATGATGCAGAATTAAATTCAAAAGAACCTTTCGTTTTATTAAAAGATACAAACGAGCATGTTTACATTGCACAAAGCGGCTTAATCGGTAAAAACGGGATCGATACAAAAGCAGGTCGCGCGCAATATCAAGTTACGGGTGATAATTTCAAATTAGCAGAAGGTCAAAATGAACTTTCTGTGCCATTAACATTTGAAAAAGATGGTGTCACTTATCGTAAAATCTTTGTGTTAAAACGCGATAGTTACGATGTAGGTGTTAACTTTGAAATTGTGAACCAAAGTGGTAGTGCAATTGAAGTTGAACCTTACGGCCAATTAAAACATACATTAGTTGAAAGCAGCGGTAACGTGGCAATGCCTACTTATACCGGTGGTGCGTATTCTTCTTCTGAAACAAATTACAAAAAATACAGCTTCAGCGATATGAAAGACAAAAATCTTTCTATCGATACCAAAGCAGGTTGGGTTGCTAGTTTTACAACACTATTTCGTATCAGCTTGGATCCCAAATCAAGATGTAAATAACCAACTTTATAGTATTACAGACAGCAAAAATAACGTTGCGTCTATTGGTTATCGTGGTCCAGTGGTATCTATTCCAGCGGGTGCAACAGAAACAATTACCAGCTCATTATGGACAGGTCCAAAATTACAAAACAAAATGGCTGAAGTGGCTAACCACTTAGACTTGACTGTCGATTACGGTTGGGCATGGTTTCATCGCGAAACCATTATTCTGGTTATTAACTTTCATTCAAAGTATTGTATCTAACTGGGGTGTGGCAATTATTTGTGTCACCTTAGTGGTGAAAGCGATTTTATATCCGCTTACAAAAGCACAATACACTTCTATGGCGAAAATGCGTATGTTGCAACCGAAAATGCAAGAAATGCGCGAACGTTTTGGTGATGATCGCCAACGTATGAGCCAAGAAATGATGAAACTTTACAAAGAAGAAAAAGTAAATCCACTTGGCGGTTGCTTACCATTAATCCTTCAAATGCCAATTTTCATCGCATTATACTGGACGTTTATGGAAGCGGTTGAACTTCGCCATGCGCCATTCTTTGGTTGGATTCAAGATTTATCGGCACAAGACCCTTACTACATTCTCCCAATCTTAATGGGCGGATCAATGTTCTTGTTACAAAAAATGTCACCGACACCAGTTGCAGATCCAATGCAACAAAAAGTGATGAACTTTATGCCGTTGATCTTCATGTTCTTCTTCCTCTGGTTCCCGGCAGGTCTAGTACTTTACTGGTTAGTGTCTAACTTAATCACTATCGTACAACAACAAATGATCTACCGTGGTTTAGAGAAAAAAGGGTTACATACCCGTAAAAAATAACAGATAGAAGGCATCGAAAGATGCCTTTTTTCTATCATTGATTGATATATAATCACATGGGCGTATTAATGCGCCCTCTCATTTTTTTATCGCAGATAAAAGTGCGGTCAATTTTTAGTGAGTTTTTATGAAAGAAACAATCGTCGCACAAGCGACAGCGCCAGGACGTGGCGGTATTGGTATTTTGCGTGTATCCGGCCCGAAAGCGGTTGAAGTGGCACAAGCGGTACTGGGTAAATGTCCTAAACCAAGAATGGCAGATTATTTACCTTTTAAAGATGCCGATGGCACAGTATTAGATCAAGGCATTGCGCTTTATTTTAAATCACCGAATTCCTTTTACCGGTGAAGATGTATTGGAATTGCAAGGTCATGGCGGACAAGTGGTATTAGATTTGTTGCTAAAACGAATCTTTACAACTTGATGGTGTTCGTCTTGCGCGTCCAGGTGAATTTTCTGAACAGGCTTTTTTAAACGATAAATTAGATTTAGCTCAAGCGGAAGCCATTGCCGATTTGATTGATGCGACTTCGGAGCAAGCCGCTCGTTCTGCATTAAAATCATTACAAGGTGAATTTTCCAATAAAGTGAATCAGTTAGTGGATTCTGTGATTTATCTTCGTACTTATGTGGAAGCGTCGATTGATTTTCCCGATGAAGAAATTGACTTTTTGGCAGACGGTAAAATCGAAGCAAAATTACGAGAAATTATCAATCAACTTGATTTAGTCCGTAGCGAAGCGAAACAAGGCTCGATTTTACGTGAAGGGATGAAAGTGGTGATTGCCGGTCGTCCAAATGCAGGGTAAATCCAGTTTACTGAATGCTTTAGCGGGCAGAGAAGCGGCTATTGTGACAGATATTGCAGGAACGACGCGTGATGTATTGCGTGAGCATATTCATATTGATGGCATGCCTTTACATATTATTGATACCGCAGGACTTCGTGAAGCGACAGATGAAGTTGAACGTATCGGCATCTCGCGTGCGTGGACTGAAATTGAGCAAGCCGATCGTATTATCTTAATGTTAGACAGCAGCGATCCTGATAGCCAAAATATTGAAAAAGTGCGGTCAGAATTTTTATCAAAATTGCCAAATAATATGCCGGTGACCATTGTCCGCAATAAAGTAGATTTAAGCGGCGAGGCAGTTGGACTAAAAGAAGAAAATGGAACAACGACCGTTTGTTTATCGGCTCAAACTCATCAAGGCGTAGATTTATTACGTGAGCATTTAAAACAGGCGATGGGTTTCCAAACAGGGATGGAAGGTGGTTTCTTAGCGCGACGTCGTCATCTTGATGCCTTAGAAAAAGCGGCCGAACATTTACAAATTGGATTAGTCCAATTAACCGAGTTTCATGCAGGTGAATTATTGGCGGAAGAACTTCGTTTAGTACAAGCTAACCTGAGTGAAATTACGGGGCAATTTACCTCGGATGATTTACTCGGCAATATTTTTTCAGTTCTTTCTGTATTGGAAAATAGGTTTTAGGTTATGACTTTTCATATGTTGTGGGTCATTGCTTTGGGTCTTTCGATGGATGCGTTTGCGGTATCCATTTCCAAAGGTTTGGCAATGCGCGCTTTTCGATGGAAACAAGCACTGTCCATTGCATGCTGTTTTGGGCTATTTCAAGGCATTATGCCGGCAATCGGCTATGTTGTCGGACTACAATTTAGTCAGATGATTCAAAATTGGGATCATTGGATTGCCTTTGCTTTACTTGCGATTATCGGTGTGAATATGATTCGAGAAGGGCTGAGCTCAGATGATGAACCTGCACCCTCATTGATTAGTTTAAAACACCTACTAACACTTGGTGTGGCAACGAGTATTGATGCGTTAGCTGTTGGTGTCTCTTTTGCTTTTTCTTTCCGTGGACATTTTTATTGGCTGTCTTCATCATTGGTTTAATCACCTTTGTCATCTCTTTTTATTGGTGTAAAGAGCGGTCATTTTTTTAGGGAAAAAAATTCAAAAAGCAAAGCAGAGATTTTTTTGGCGGTTTAGTGTTATTAGTCATGGCTGTGAAAATCCTACACGAACATGGTGTTTTTTAAGTGCGAATTTTCGCCTTTTAGATTATAATCTCACGAACTTTGTCTTTTTTAAAAGGGTAATAATTGAATGTTAATTGAAAAAATGCATGGCATCGCCCATAGTTTTATCGGAAAAGCGATCTTTGCTTTAATTCCAGTTTCATTTTTGATTGGTGGGATGTCAGGTTATCTGTATAGCAGCAATGATAGTTTTGCGGCAAAAGTAAATGGCGAGACCATCTCTCAACAAGATTTCTTAAATCGTTATAACCAAGAGTTTGAAGCGCGAGCTCAACAAGAAGGCGAGAGCTTCCTAGCGAAAACTGACTCTGTGGAATTTGTGACCGCACTTCGTCAAAATTTAATTCAACGTTTGGTGGATCAAGAATTAATCCGTCAATATGCGAAAGAATTAAAATTAGGTGTAAGTGATGAGATGATCAAACGTGCGATTGTAAGCGATCCTAACTTACAATCTAACGGTAAATTTGATAATGCGCGTTATCAACAATTATTGACTCAAAATGGTTTAACATCCGATACTTATGCGGCTATTTTACGTAATGCATTAACACTTGAACAAATGCAAAACGGTTTGGCTGACAGTGAGTTTGTCGTGCCGGCTCAAGTGAAAGATAACGCACAAGTCTTTTTCCAAAAACGTATCGCTCGTCTTGCAACTCTTCCATTAGCCGATGAAATTGCAAAACAAAAAGTAACGGACGAAGAAATTAAAGCGTATTACGATGCGAATGCGAAATCACTTGTTCAACCTGAACAAGCGAAAGTGCAATATATTCACGTCTCAGCAAATGAATTAGGTAAGTTACAACCTGTCACTGAAACACAAATTGCACAATATTATCAAGAAAATAAAGCGCAATTCATTAGCCAAAAATTAGCACATATTCAATTATCAACTGAGAAAGAAGCGGATGCCGTTTATCAAGAACTGCAAAAAGGCGCTGATTTTGCTGAGTTAGCAAAACAAAATCCATTGATAAACTTTCTGGTGCTCAAGGCGGTGAATTAGGTTGGGTAAAAGACAACGAATTACCGAAAAACTTTGAAGATGCAGCATTATTATTAAATGTTGGTCAATACAGCACACCAGTTAATGTGGATGGGGCTTACCATATTATTTTAGTGCAAGATCGTAAAGAACGTACTTTAGAAGAAGTGAAAGAACAAATCGCAGAGACTGTACGTAAAAACTTAGCAGAAAGTCGTTTCCAAGCGGTAGAAAAAGCGGTTCGTGCAAAAGCAGCAGAAAGCAGTGATTCTTTAGCTGCGGTAGCGGAAGCTGCAGGCGTGAAAGTGGAAGAAACGGATTACTTTTCGGTAAAAATAATGTCCCTGCGGCATTAAATTTCCCAAATGTGACTTCTGCTATTTTTGAATCTGATATTGCAAACGGTGGTGCAAATTCTGAGCCATTAACTGTAGGTGAAAATGAATTTGTAGTGGTACGTGTCGTGGATCATAAAGCTGAAGGTTTACAAAGCCTTGATGAAGCAAAATCAACGATTGAGCAATTCTTAAAACGTGAAAAAGCCGATAAAGTATTAGCTGAAAAAGCAGAGCAAGCGGTTAAAGCACTATCTACTGATTCTACAAAATTACCAGCAGGCATTAGTTTTAGTGAACCACAAACCTTTACGTTAATGGATAATAAAGATCCAATGCTTTATGAAGGTGTGTTTGCTATTGCTAAACCACAAGATGATAAAGCGGCGTATCAAGTTGCCCGGAACAGCAAAGGTGATGTGGTTGTGGTTGCCCTTGAACGTGTAGAAGAACCTACTTTAAGTGAGCAAGAATTAGCGAAATTTAGCACGCAACTTGTTCGTGCACGTCAAGGTGAATTGCAAGGACAGTTAATGCAAGCATTACGTGAAAAAGCACAAATTGAGATTAATAATACCTTTATTAATCAAGATGATTCAGAAGAAGGTGCAGCTCACTAAGCCCGATTGAAATATCATTCATCATCAATTTCTGATGGAAAATAAAAGCAAAGTGCGGTAAATTTTGACCGCACTTTTTTATATAAAATAAGGAGAAGACTATGGCTCAAGAAACCATTTTCAGCAAAATTATTCGCAAAGAAATTCCTGCCAATATTGTTTATCAAGATGAATTAGTGACCGCATTCCGTGATATTTCACCACAAGCGAAAACCCATATTTTGATTATCCCAAATAAAGTGATTCCAACGGTTAATGATGTGACAGAACAAGATGAAGTCACCTTAGGTCGCTTATTTACGGTCGCGGCTAAAATCGCTAAAGAAGAAGGTATTGCCGAAGACGGTTATCGTTTAATCGTGAACTGTAATAAACACGGTGGACAAGAAGTATTCCATATCCATATGCATCTTGTTGGTGGTGAACCTTTAGGTAGAATGTTGGCGAAATAATGAAAAAGATCCTCATTACAGCAACGGTATTATTTTTAACTGCTTGTTCATCTACACCAAATATTGTGGGAACCAATAAGCCAATTTTAAATATGGCGGCAAATTTAGCACCCGGCTTTAGATGTCGATTTGTCTGATAATACCGCGGCTTTAAAAAATAAAACTACGCAACAGCTCAATGTGCTTTACCATCTTTATTGGTATAACACACAAGGTGTAACGCAAGTTTGGCCGAATCAGCAAGAAAGCCAATCAGGCAATATTTTATTGCAACCGCAAGAAAAGAAAGTGTTTGAACTACCAAAACCAAGCACAGAAAGCACCAATTATCGTCTTTATTTACAATAGTTTATGTCCACATTATTGATTGACCTTGAAGGTCATGAGCTCAAACAAGAAGAAGTTGAATTACTGGAACATCCTTTAGTTGCCGGTTTGATTTTATTTACCCGCAATTTTTATGATCGTCAGCAAGTTCAAGCGCTAATTAAATCCATTCGTCAACGAGTGAAAAAAAGCCTTTATTGATTACGGTCGATCAAGAAGGTGGTCGCGTGCAACGTTTCCGTGAAGGTTTCACTCAGTTACCCGCAATGCAAGCTTTTGCGGCATTAGTTGAGGATTCAACTCTGCAACACCAAATAGCAAAAGAAGCGGGTTGGCAAATGGCGGCTGAAATGGTGGCGCTAGATATCGATTTGAGTTTTGCTCCTGTGTTGGATTTGGGGCATGAATGTCGTGCGATTGGCGATCGTAGTTTTGGCTGTGATGTAAAAAGTGCGGTCAATTTGGCGGCTGCTTTTATTGATGGTATGCACCAAGCAGGCATGGCAACAACAGGAAAACATTTCCCTGGACATGGTCATGTTTTAGCCGATTCTCATCTTGAAACCCCTTATGATGAGCGTGCAAAAGACGTGATTTTTAATCATGATATTTTGCCATTCCAGCAGTTAATTCACCAGAGTAAGCTTGATGCGATTATGCCGGCTCACGTGATTTATACGCAATGTGATAGTCAGCCAGCAAGCGGTTCGAGTTATTGGTTAAAAGAAATTTTGCGTAAACAGCTGGGCTTCCAAGGGGCGATTTTCTCTGATGATTTAGGCATGAAAGGCGCAGGCTTTATGGGTGATTTTGTGGCTCGCAGTGAAAAAGCCTTGAATGCTGGTTGTGACTTATTATTGCTTTGTAATGAACGTGAAGGTGTCATTCAAGTGCTTGATAATCTGAAGTTAGAGGAAACCACAGAGCATTTTGCAGCCCGCCAAGCTCGCTTGAAATCGCTCTTTAAACAAAAATCCTTTGATTGGTCAGCGCTCACCAAAACTTCACGTTGGATTGAAAATCATCAAAAACTGACCGCACTTCAACAAGAGTGGCTTGCTTCTAAATGATTGATTGCCATCATTATCAAAAAGGCGATTGCCGTTCTTGTCAATGGCTTGAAATGCCTTATGAACAGCAACTCGCCAAGAAAGAAGAGCATCTTAAAACAACAACTTGCCAAATTAGATTGTGATGATTTAATTTGGCATCCGCCTTTTTATTCCTCCGAGTCAGCCTTTCGTAATAAAGCGAAAAATGGTTGTAAGTGGCGCGGTGGAACGTCCCATTCTAGGTATTTTACAAGACCCGAATGATCCACAAAGTGCGGTGGATTTATGTGATTGCCCGCTTTATCCAAAACGCTTTGCTGAACTCTTTCCGATTCTAAAAGATTTTATTGGACGCGCTGGTTTAGTCCCTTATAACGTGGCTAAACAAAAAGGTGAGCTCAAATATATTCTGCTTACAGAAAGCCAACATACAAAAAAATTGATGTTGCGTTTTGTATTGCGTTCAGAAACTAAATTGCCGTTAATTCAACGTGAATTTGCAGGCTTATTGGAAAAATTGCCACAGCTTGAAGTGGTGAGTGTGAATATCCAACCTCAACATGCGGCGATCTTAGAAGGTGAGAAAGAAATCTTTTTGACGGACCAGCACACCTTTATCAGAAAGCTTTTAATGGTATTCCGTTGTTTATTCGCCCTCAAGGTTTCTTCCAAACAAATCCATTGTCGCACAAGGGTTATATGCAACGGCACAAGATTGGGTGCAAGATTTGCCCGATTACTAAACTTTGGGATCTCTTTTGTGGCGTTGGAGGTTTTGGACTTCATTGTGCTAAAGCTTTGCAGGATAAACATCAACAAGAAGTGGAATTGACCGGGATTGAAATTTCGCCATCTGCTATTCAAGCGGCGACTCAATCTGCTCAGGTGTTAGGGCTAAACAACGTTAAATTTCAATCTTTGGATGCGGCTAATTTTGCTTTAGCACAAGATGAAAACAAACCCGATTTGGTGATCGTCAATCCACCTCGTCGAGGCATCGGAAAGGAACTCGCTGAATTTCTCAATGAAATGCAACCGCACTTTATTCTTTATTCCAGCTGTAACGCGATTTCCATGGGAAAAGATTTGCAGCATCTAACCAATTATAAACTTACTCAAATTCAATTATTTGATATGTTCCCGCATACAGCGCATTATGAAGCACTGATATTATTGTTGAAACTCAATTCTTAATAAAAAAAGCTAACATTTCTGTTAGCTTTTTTTATTTAGAAATTTAACCGCACTTTTATTTTGCTATAAACTAATGCTATTAAGAAAAATACTGCCTGTAACAAAATAATGCATGCACCAGTGGATGCATCAAAATGATAGCTAAGTAGCACGCCTAATAGACTTGCAGTTACAGCACTGATGATTGCGATAACAAGCATTTTATCGAAGCGATTTGTTAGGGTTAGCGCAGTGATGCCAGGCGCAATGAGCATCGCTACAACCAAAATAACCCCAACGACTTGCATTGTACTCACAATAGTAAGTGCGAGTAATGTGAGCAAACCATAGTGCAATAATTTAGGCGAGAGACCTGCAACACGAGCATGGCTAGGGTCAAAGCAGTAGAGAAGGAAATCACGACGCTTTAATCCAAGTAAAATAAAAATGATTAAGGCGATGATAGCCGTTTGAATCAGCTCTTGCCGGCTTACACCTAATACGTTTCCGAATAAGATATGTGTAAGATGTTGTGAGGTTTGGATTTTAGTGAACAGCACCAAACCAATGGCAAACATCCCCGAAAATACAATCCCCATAGCGGTATCTTCTTTGATACGGCTGTTTTCTTTTAAATAACCCACCCCTAATGAACAGGCAATACCTGAGACAAAGGCACCAATCACTAATGGAATACCAGCTAAAAAAGCTAAGACAATACCTGGCAGGACTGCATGGGAAATGGCATCGCCCATCAATGACCATCCTTTCAACACTAAATAGCAAGAGAGTAGCGCACAGATCACGGCAACCACTAATGCGGTGAGTAACGCATTTTGCATAAAGTCAAACTGAAATGGCTCAACGAAAATAGCGAATATTTCACTCATGGGCCACCGCCTTACGTCGTTTTTGACTCATTAATCCGTATTTTGGCGAGAATAGAAAAGCTAATAAAAATAACAAGGTTTGTAATGTCACGATGACACCACCTGTTGCGCCATCGAGATAATAGCTTAAATAGACACCGACAAAACCAGTGATTGCTCCCTAATGCTACGGCAATTTTGATAAGAGTTTTGAACTTGTCAGTAAGTAAATAGGCGGTTGCGCCTGGTGTGATTACCATCGCAATCACTAAAATCGCCCCGACAGTTTGTAATGCCGCAACGACACAAGCACTCAAGAGTGTAAAAAAGAGAACTTTGTAAAACAGTGGTGAAAGTCCAACTGTAATTGCTTGCGTTTCATCAAAGAAAATCAGTAACAGATCCTTCCAAAAAATAAGCAATAAGACCAAGCAAATCAACATAATGATGGCTACTTGATAAATATCTTCATCAGCAATCCCGAGGATATTACCGAGAATAATATTTTGCACATTTATTGAGGTTGGATTCAGAGAAATAATCAGCAATCCCAAGGCAAAAAAGGTACTGAAAATAAAGCCGATAACGGCATCTTCTTTGAGTTTAGAAATGGATTTGATCCATAAAATGGAAAGTGCGGCCAAAATGCCGGCAAAAAAAGCACCTAAAGCATAGGGGAGTGAAAAGGCATAAGCAATCGCCACACCTGGAACCACGGAATGAGAGAGCGCGTCGCCAATTAATGACCAACCTTTCAACATTAAATAGGCAGAAAGAAAGGCACAAATGCCACCGACTGCAGCACTTATCCACATGGCTTTTTGCATATATTCATAGGAGAAAGGTTCCAGTAAATATTCAAGCATGGCTTATTCCTTGTCAGACGGAGGCAGACGACAGGATTTTACAGCCGTTGCAGGCGGATCATTTTTGGTTTCGCCATAGAAGACAACAGGACGTTCATCATCCGTAAGCACGGTGACAGCACGTTTATCTTCATCATTATGCAGATCTTCACCTAATAATTTGATGTGTCGTAATACACCACCAAAGACTTTTTCCAAATTATGCTGATTAAATGTATCTTCTGTTTTACCAGCTGCAATCACAGTACGGTTAATCATCACCACTTGATCACAGAAGTCTGGTACAGAACCCAAGTTGTGGGTAGAAACTAAAATTAAATGGCCTTCAGCACGTAATTGGCGAAGGAGTTCCACAATCGCATTTTCAGTTTTAACATCCACGCCTGTAAAAGGCTCATCGAGTAAGATAATTTTACTTTGTTGTGCTAATGCTCGAGCCAAAAATACGCGTTTTTTCTGTCCACCAGAAAGCTCGCCGATTTGTCGTTCAGCTAAATGTTCGATGTTTACCCGTTGCATCGCTTCGAGCACTTTTTGTTTGTCTTCAGCCTTTGGAATGCGTAGGAAATTCATGTAGCCGTAGCGTCCCATCATGACAACATCATAAACGGAGACTGGAAATTGCCAATCGACTTCTTCCGCTTGCGGCACATAGGCAACCAAATTTGTTTCAATGCTCGATTAATTGGTAAACCACAAAGCGCAATATTGCCTTGCTGTGGTTTGATTAACCCCATGATGCTTTTGAATAGCGTTGATTTTCCGCTCCCATTTACGCCGACAAGAGCACAGATTGTCCCCCTTTGTAATGCAAAGGAAACATCATAAATTGCAGTGTGCCCGTTGTTGTAACGCATGGTTACATCATTAACGGAAATTGAAGCGGAAAGTGCGGTCATTATTTTTCAAATCCTTTCACGATGGTGGATACAGTGACATTGAGCAAATCGATATAAGTCGGTACAGGGCCATCAGCAGCAGAAAGGGAATCGACATAAAGCACGCCACCGTATTTGGCTCCACTTTCTTTTGCTACCTGTTGAGCAGGTTTGGCTGACACAGTACTTTCACTAAATACCACTGGAATGTGATTTTTTTTTCACTAAATCGATAAGTTTACGCACTTGTTGAGGCGTACCTTGTTGTTCAGCGTTAATTGGCCATAAATAGCCTTCTTTGAGATCGTAATCTTTCGCTAAATAACTAAAGGCCCCTTCACTGGTCACTAACCAACGTTGATCTGCAGGAATTTGTGCGAGTTTTTCACGTAAAGGTTTATCGAGTTGTTTGATTTTTTCTGCATACGTCGCTGCATTTTTTTGATAAGCATCAGCATTTTGCGGATCGTATTTAACTAATGCATTTTTGATATTTTCGACATAAATCAACGCATTAGATGGCGACATCCAAGCGTGTGGGTTAGGTGCATCTTTATAAGGGCCTTCATAAATAGAAAGTGGCGTGATGCCTTCAGTTACCACAACGGCTGGTTTGTCTTTGATATTTTGGAAGAAACGCTCAAACCAACGCTCTAAATTTAATCCGTTCCATAAAATTAAATCAGCAGATTGAGCTTTTACAATATCTTTAGGGGTCGGTTCATACTCGTGAATTTCTGCACCAGGTTTGGTAATAGATTCCACTGTCGCAGCATCGCCGGCAACATTTTGTGCGATATCCTGAATAACAGTAAATGTGGTTACCACTTTAAATTTCGCTTCGGCTTGTAAAGCAGCCAAACCTAGAGCGATAACAGATAGGCTTTTAAATAAATGCTTCATGAGATCTCCTTAAAAATAATGATTGATTAGCATTCTACAGAATAATACCATTTTTTTATAAGGTTTTTCAAATGAAAATAATTATCAAATCCATAGGCAATTAAAATTAAAAAGCGGAAAATTTTGTGAAAAATTGACCGCTCTTTTTTGAAATGATTAACCACCAACTTGTTGGATCAGGCGCTCCATACCCGCTTCATCATAGCCTTCTTCATATTGGGCTTCATCAACGGTAAAGTTTTGCATGCTACGTCCAGCAGTACAACCATATTGTTCCAGTTTCCTTTCGTAAAGTTGCTACGAAATGCAGATGAATGGTTATTTAAACTAATCACGCCGATAGTCGAGTGATTACATGGATTTTTGTTTACGAAGACTAAATTATAGCCAGATTCGCGGATATAGCCGGTTTTATTAACTGCCGCATCGAAAACTTCTTCACGCACTAATTTATTGGTATTTTTGACGAAAACACTACGTCCTCCTGCTTGAATGAAGGCACTCGGCATATTAGAAAGGTTTTTAATTTGAGTTTTGTTGAGTGAGTATTTAGCAAGCTTAACTAAATCCATTGCACTTGAAATGTTGCTGTCAGATAAACCTGAACTATCTGAAAAGCGAGTGGATCGCATGCCTAATTCTCGAGCTTTTTCATTCATTTTTTGGATGAATTGTAAGCGGCTCATGCCTGCAGAACGAGAAAGTGCATGAGCAGCATAGTTATCAGAATGAACGAGCATTGCTTTTAACAATTCATTACAAGAAATCGGCGTATATTTAGGTAATTTTGTATGAGTGCCTTTGATGTAATCGTAATCATCGTCAGTAATCGATGCAGTACAGTTTGCGTTTCGATTATTTTCAAGAAACACATTTGCCGTCATTAACTTTGGTGACAGAGGCGATAGGTTGCACATGATTTGGCGAGCTACTTTCTAAGACTCTATCATGAGTGAAATCATACACGATATAAGATTGTGCCGTTGCGACTGCGGGCACTAAACACAATACAGAAAGAACTTTTTTTAACATATCTTCAATATAGCTAACTCAGAGAATAAAACGAAGTGCACATTCTATCAGTTTTTGTAGGGCTTTGGGATGTGTGAAAGAGAAAAAAATTTGAAGTTTTTTTAACCGCACTTTTTTTCTTTCATTTTTTTGATTTTTTTACGATGCTGATCGCAAAGAAGTGCGGTCAAAATTTTTCGTTGTTTTTTTCAAATCTGCTAGCTTATCCGTCGGTAAATCTGTAAAATCTCGGCTCATTTTTAATATGCGAATTTTTTGTTGCTCAATTCTGAGTAGCATCATCGCCGTAATGTGTAATAACGAGGCTTTATGTTAGAACAACCCCTTTCATCCGAAACGAATACCAAAAAGATTAATTTAATGGATTTAACGCGTCAGCAGATGCGAGAGTTTTTTGCTGAATTAGGCGAGAAACCATTTCGTGCGGATCAATTAGTGAAATGGATTTATCATTTTGGCGAAGATAACTTCGACAATATGACCAATATTAATAAAAAATTACGAGAAAAATTAAAAGCGGTCGCTGAAATTAAAGCACCAGAAGTGGCGGTTGAGCAACGCTCTGCGGATGGCACCATCAAATGGGCGATGCAGGTTGGTGAACAGCAAGTTGAAACGGTCTATATTCCAGAAGCGGATCGTGCAACACTTTGTGTCTCTTCTCAAGTAGGCTGTGCGTTAGCTTGTACCTTCTGTTCAACAGCACAACAAGGCTTTAACCGTAATTTAACGGTGTCTGAAATTATCGGTCAGGTTTGGCGCGCATCAAAAATTATCGGTAATTTTGGTGTAACGGGTGTACGTCCAATTACCAATGTGGTGATGATGGGCATGGGTGAACCATTGTTAAATGTAGCCAATGTTGTACCCTGCGATGGAAATTATGCTCGATGATTTCGCGTATGGATTATCTAAACGACGCGTGACGTTATCCACTTCAGGTGTCGTGCCTGCACTCGATATGTTGCGCGATAAGATTGATGTGGCATTAGCGATTTCACTTCACGCACCGAACGATGAATTGCGTGATGAAATTATGCCGATCAATAAAAAATATAACATCAAAATGTTGATGGATTCGGTGCACAGATACTTAGAAGTATCGAATGCTAACCATGGCAAAGTGACAATTGAATATGTGTTATTAGATCACGTGAATGATGGTACAGAGCATGCGCATCAATTAGCTCAAGTGTTAAAAAATACCCCGTGTAAAATCAACTTGATCCCATGGAACCCGTTCCCAGAAGCGCCTTATGGTAAAAGCTCAAATAGCCGTGTCGATCGCTTTCCCAAAAAACCTTAATGGAATATGGCTTTACGGTGATTGTGCGCAAAACCCGCGGTGATGATATTGATGCTGCTTGTGGTCAGCTGGCGGGGGATGTGATCGACCGAACCAAACGTACAGCAATGAAACGTAAGTTTGGTGAAGGTATTGACGTAAAAGCTGTTAACTAAGCTAAATATAGCAATACTTGTAAAGGAAAAATGGCCTGGATAAGAGTGATAAGATAGAGGAGTGATAAGATGAAATTAATCCCAATTAACATTCTAAGTGCGGTCATTTTTCCTTTTGTTTTTTCTGCTTGTGTCTCTCAGTCTTCAGTTGATTTTAATAAACAACAAGCAGCAAAAGCGCGAGTTGAATTGGCATTAGGCTATCTGCAACAAGATGATTTTGTTCAAGCAAAACTGAATTTAGATAAAGCCTTTGAACATGATGACCGCTATTATCTTGTGCACTCGGCACTTGCGCATTTTTATCAATTACAAGGCGATACGGAAAAAGCGAAGCAAGCTTATTTACAGGCGATTAAGTTAGATGATAAGCAAGGCGATGTGTATAACAACTTTGGTGCATTTTTATGTGGGCAAGGTGAGTTTGAACAAGCTTATTCACAATTTAATGCGGCACTCGCTGCACCCGAAATTATTATCATCAAGCCGATACTTACGAAAAACATGGCGCTTTGTGCTTTTCGCCGGAAAAACAAACCGATGTTTATCAACAGGCATTGGATAAATTGCGTCAAGTTGATCCTTCTAGAGCGGAAAAAGCTCCGTTCACTCAAATAATCATTGCCAAAAAGCGCCCTTTCGACTTTAGAAATTTAGCATTTAGTTTTTTTATTGCTATTTCTTTATTTTTATACCCTATGAATACAATCGTCGAACAAACTGAAACAACTAAAATCTCCTTTGGGGATAAACTTCGCCAAACACGCGAAGCATTAAATCTTTCTTTAGAAGATGTGGCAAAGGCCATTTCTTTACGTCCAAGCATTTTGGAAAAATTAGAAAATAATGAATTTGTCCAAAAAAATGTGCCCTCAACTTTTATGAAAGGGTATGTACGTAGTTATACAAAATTTTTACGTATTCCTGAGAGCGAATGGGCGCATTTGACCTTTGGTGAAGCATACAAAAATGATTTAGGTAAAAATGCACGTGCGACGCGTTCAGTTAACCAATACTCTTCTCATAGTCGCTGGGTCGGTACACTCACAACCATTATTTTACTTGCGGCTGTTGGGAATGACAGGCTTATGGTGGTGGCAGAATTATCAAAAATCCAACGAAGAACGTGATAATTTAGTTCAAACCTATGTTGAAAAAGAAAAAACAGCAGAGGTACCGGTTACTCATTCGAATGAAATTCCAGTCGCGATAAATAGTCAGCCTGCAACGTCAAATAATGAAACAGCACCTGTAACGGAAGCAAAAAATAATGCTGCTGAACCTGTTGTTTTCAAATACTCAAGAAAAATCAAGCTCAACCAGTAAACGCAGAAGTTTCAACTGTCGCAACTTCAGCACCTACCGTTGAACAAGCTCAAACACCGGTTGTGGAACAAACGTTACCTAACACAGAACCAACAACAGAGCCAACCGTGCCCAGATGCGCAAAGTGCGGTTGAAAATCCCCGCTATTTCTGAAAGCACCAACAACAGTAAAAGGCGATCTCGTTATTGAGATCACAAAAAATTCAAGCTGGATTAGTGTGAAAGACCAAAACCGTAAAGTTTTAGCGCAAAAAGAATATAAACAAGGCGAAGTCTTAACCTTTAATGGTAATGACTATGCATTGATTATCGGTGCGCCAGGTAACGTTCGTATTACTTATAAAGGCGAAGCGTATCCGCTTACCGTTGATGGCCGTGTGGCTAAATTTAAATTACCAAAACCTTAACGAATAATTTACGAAAGAATGTCAGCAGTAAAACCTACTATCAAACGTCGTGAATCGACAAAAATTTATGTTGGCAATGTACCAATCGGTGGTGATGCACCAATTGCCGTACAATCCATGACAAATACTCGCACAACTGATGTTGAAGCGACCGTTGCACAGATTAAATCTTTGGAACGTGTGGGCGCAGATATCGTGCGTGTTTCTGTTCCGACCATGGATGCAGCCGAAGCCTTTAAAATCATTAAACAGCAAGTGAATGTGCCATTAGTGGCGGATATTCATTTTGACTATCGCATTGCGTTAAAAGTGGCTGAATATGGGGTGGATTGTTTACGTATTAATCCAGGCAATATCGGTCGTGAAGATCGTATTCGTGCAGTGGTGGATTGTGCGCGTGATAAAAATATCCCGATTCGTATCGGTGTCAATGCTGGCTCATTAGAAAAAGATATTCAAGAGAAATATGGTGAACCAACACCAGAAGCCTTATTAGAATCAGCGTTACGCCACGTTGAGATCTTGGATCGTTTAAACTTTGATCAATTTAAAGTGAGTGTAAAAGCATCCGATGTTTTCCTTGCGGTGGAATCTTACCGTTTACTGGCAAAAGCCATTAAACAGCCGTTGCATTTAGGTATTACGGAAGCAGGTGGCGCACGTGCGGGCTCTGTGAAGTCAGCAATTGGTTTAGGGATGTTGTTAGCAGAAGGCATTGGTGATACCTTGCGTGTCTCTTTAGCCGCCGATCCTGTAGAAGAAATCAAAGTTGGTTTTGATATTTTGAAATCGTTACGTATTCGTTCTCGCGGGATTAACTTTATTGCTTGTCCAACTTGCTCTCGTCAAGAGTTTGATGTGATTGGCACGGTGAATGCACTGGAACAACGTTTAGAAGATATTATCACCCCAATGGATGTGTCTATTATTGGTTGTGTGGTAAATGGCCCGGGTGAAGCATTAGTGTCTGACCTTGGCGTGACCGGTGGTAATAAGAAAAGTGGTTATTATTTAGATGGCGAGCGTCAAAAAGAACGTTTTGATAACGACGCGATTATTGACCAATTAGAAGCAAAAATTCGTGCGAAAGTTGCACAACAAGATCCAAAAAATCGAATTATTTAAGGAAAACTCGTGGCAAAAAATATTCAAGCAATTCGTGGGATGAACGACTGTTCTCCAACTGAATCTCCACTTTGGCAATGGATTGAAGGGCAGGTTCGCCAAATTTTAAGCAGCTACGGCTATTCAGAAGTGCGTATGCCAATCGTGGAAAGTACGCCATTATTTGCTCGTGCAATCGGTGAAGTCACAGATGTTGTCTCAAAAGAAATGTACACTTTCTGGGATAATGATGAGCAATTAACACTTCGCCCAGAAGGCACAGCTGGATGTGTACGTGCTGCGATTGAACACGGTTGGATTTACAACAATGAACAACGTTTATGGTATATGGGACCAATGTTCCGTCATGAGCGTCCACAAAAAGGTCGTTACCGTCAATTCCATCAAGCAGGGTGTCGAAGTATTTGGTATTGCAACCCCTGAAATTGATGCAGAGTTAATTATTTTAACGGCTCGTTTGTGGAAAGCGTTAGGTATTGATCAACATGTTTCTCTTCAATTAAATTCGATTGGTTCATTAGAAGCACGTGCAAACTATCGTTCTGCATTAGTAGCTTTCTTAGAAAATCACCAAGATTTAATGAGTGAAGAAGAGAAAGAACGTCTTGTAAAAAATCCATTACGTATTTTGGATACTAAAAATCAAGCATTACAAGACGTATTGGACGGCGCGCCAAAATTATTGGATTATTTAGATGATGAAAGTCGCGAGCATTTTGCGCAGTTATGCGGTTTATTAGATGCGGTTGGCATTCAATATGAAATTAATCCAAAATTGGTTCGTGGCTTAGACTATTATAATAAAACCGTATTTGAATGGGTGACATCTGCATTAGGTGCACAAGGCACCGTATGTGGTGGTGGACGTTATGACGGCTTAGTCGAACAACTTGGTGGTCACGCAACCAGTGGTATCGGTTTCGCAATGGGCTTAGAGCGTTTAGTGCTACTTGTTCAAGAAGTGAATAAATCGATTCCGGTAAAAAGTGCGGTAGATATTTACGTTGTTTATCAAGGTGACGGCACAACATTAGCCGCATTCCAACTCGCTGAAAAACTTCGCTCAGAATTACCGCACTTAAGCACTATGTTGCATTGCAGCGGCGGTAACTTTAAAAAACAATTTAAACGCGCAGATAAGTCTGGTGCGACTCTCGCTCTTGTACTTGGCGAAAGTGAAGTGCAAAATAATCAAGTTGTGGTAAAACACTTACTTGGCGCAGCAGAGCAGCAAACCATTGATGTGGCTAATTTAATTGAACACGTGAAAGCCCAATTTTAATTTTAGAAGGATAGGAAAATGGCATATACCATTGAAGAAGAACAAGAACTGAATCAGTTAAAAGAGTGGTGGAAAGACAATGGCAAAGCCATTATTGCTGCTTTCATCCTTGGCGTAGGCGGGATGTTGGGCTGGCGTTATTGGCAGTCTTATCAAGCTAATCAAATTATGCAAGCGTCTGCTGAATATGATGCGTTAGTTTATACCACAAACAAAGATGCCGCAGCACAACAAGCTAAAGTGGCTGAATTTGTGAAAGCGCATGATAAAACCAGCTATGCGGTATTTAGCTTATTAGATGAAGCAAAAGGTTTTGTTGCAAAACAAGATTACGCCTCTGCTGAAAACAGCTTAAAACAAGCGATTGCTCAATCACAAGATGATATCTTAACGTCTCTTGCTGCGCTTCGTTTGTCTGCCGTGCAATTCCAACAAGGTCAATTTGATGCAGCATTAGCAAGTCTAAATCAAGTGAAAAGCCAAGGCTTTAGTGCGCGTAAAGATCTTTTAGCGGGTGATATTCAAGTCGCAAAAGGTGATGTGAATGGTGCTAAATCAAGCTTTGAGAATGCACAAAAAAGCGGTAACCCGTTAGAGAAACAAATGGCGCAGATGAAATTAAATAATCTGTAATATTTTAATTAGCCCGAATTTTTCGGGCTTTTTTGTTGGATTTTTGATCTGATGATTCAGAAACCTCTTGTGCCGCCTCCCGTCATTTTTATTGGTTGTGCACTTGTCATGGCATATTTACCCAATCCTTATCCGTTCAAAATCAATGCATTAGCAGTTTATTCGATTGTATTGGTTTCTTCTGCCATCGCTTTTTTCAGCCTTTGGCAATTCTATAAAAGTAAAGCGAATATCAACCCAATTCACTTAGAAAAAAGTGATGTGTTTGTGGCAAATGGTATTTATCGTTTTAGCCGTAACCCAATGTATTTAAGTTTAGCTAGCTTGCTAGTTGCATGGGCGGTTTATTTGCAAAGTGCGGTCAGTTTTCTAGGTGTTTTTCTGTTTATTTATTTCATCACGCAATGGCAAATTAAACCTGAAGAATACTGGTTAGAGAAAAAGTTTGGTGAGTCTTATTTAGCTTACAAGAAAAAAGTCAGACGTTGGATTTAACCAATAAAAAAATCGCCTAAAAAAAGGCGATTTTTTACATTTTAAAAAGCGATTATTTAGCTGAACATCCGCAGTCTGCTAATTTTTTAGCTAAACGCTCTGCAACGAAATCCCAGTTTACTACGTTCCAGAATTCTTTGATGTAGTCTGGACGACGGTTTTGGAATTTCAAGTAGTAAGCGTGTTCCCAAACGTCTAAACCTAAAGAGGGAAACCTTCACAACCTGCGATTTCTTTACCCATTAATGGTGAATCTTGGTTTGCGGTAGAAACAATAGATAATTTACCTTGGTTTATGACTAACCATGCCCAACCAGAACCGAAACGAGTTGCCGCTGCTTTTTCAAATTCAGCTTTGAAATTTTCTACAGAACCGAAATCACGTTCGATAGCGGCTTTTAAATCGCCTTGCAAGGTGGTACCTTTTTTCAATGATTTCCAGAATAAGCTGTGGTTTGCGTGACCACCAGCGTTGTTACGTAATGCAGTACGTTTTTCAACTGGGATTTTATCTAATTGGCTGATTAATTGACCTGCACACATTTCAGAAAATTCAGCAGGTAAAGTTTCTAACACTGCGTTTGCATTATTTACATAGGCTTGGTGGTGTTTAGAGTGATGAATTTCCATTGTTTGTGCGTCAAAATGAGGTTCTAACGCATCATAAGCATAACCTAATTCAGGTAGAGTATAAGACATAATATGTTCCTTTTTTAAAATGAAGTTAAGGTAATGTTTTTTTGATAAAACAACATCAAAAAAAGTAACTAAATAGTAGCAGAAAATTTGATTTAGATCAGTCAAATCTTTTTAATTATTTGATTATCCGATGAAAAAGCTAGGAAAATTTAGTTTGTTTTTAAATCAATAAACATACCGATCTACTTCTAAATGGTTATACTCTGAAGGTCTTAAAATCTCGTCAAAATTTCCCCTTGTGGTAGAATACCCGCTGATTTTTCATAAGATTTTATTTTTAAGGCTGAGACTATGTTTCCTGCTCATCAACTTCAATTAGAACAATTAGCGTGCCAACGTGGCGATCGCGTGTTGTTCACTGATCTTTCACTGCAATTTCAAAGTGGTGATTTCGTGCAAATTGAAGGGCACAATGGTATCGGTAAAACAAGTTTATTGCGGATTTTAGCAGGCCTTGCACAGCCTGTAGAAGGTAAAGTGCGGTGGAATTCAGACGAGATTACAAAACAACGCGAAGAATACCATCATCAGCTGCTTTATCTCGGTCATCATTCAGGCGTGAAACCTGAATTAACCGCATGGGAAAATTTAAAATTTTATCAGCAGATTAGTCAAAGCCAACAAGGTACGGATATTTTATGGGATGTGCTCGAAACGGTAGGCTTACTTGGACGTGAAGATTTGCCGGCAGCCCAACTTTCAGCCGGTCAGCAAAAGCGCATTGCCTTGGCGAGATTATGGATCTCTGAAGCACCACTTTGGATTTTGGATGAACCTTTTACAGCAATAGATCAAAAAGGGGTTGAAGTTTTGACCGCACTTTTTGAAAATCATGCTAAAAAAGGTGGAATGGTGAATTTTAACGAGTCACCAAGAAGTGCCAAGTACGCTATTGAAAAAAAAATCAACCTTGCTGATTATAAATATAACTCTTAGATTTTTATGATATTTTTACAGATTATAAAGCGTGAGCTGAAGATTGCGACCCGTAAGCAAGCGGAAATTTTAAACCCGCTTTGGTTCTTTTTTTAATCGTGATCACGCTATTTCCATTAGTCATTGGGCCGGATCCTAAATTACTTTCTCGCATCGCACCAGGAGTTGCTTGGGTGGCCGCATTACTTTCTGCGTTGCTGTCTTTTGAACGCTTATTCCGAGATGACTTTATTGATGGTTCTTTAGAACAATTGATGCTTACGGCTCAACCTTTAGCACTAACGGCACTTGCAAAAGTCGTTGCACACTGGTTGTTAACTGGTTTGCCGTTGATTCTACTTTCTCCGATTGCGGCTTTATTGCTCTCATTAGAAGTGAATATTTGGTGGGCATTGGTGCTTACACTCTTAGTGGGCACACCGATTTTAAGCTGCATTGGCGCAATTGGCGTGGCATTGACGGTGGGGCTTGCGTAAAGGTGGCGTATTGCTGAGTTTACTTGTGGTACCATTATTCATTCCGGTTTTAATTTTTGCTTCAGCAATTTTAGATGCCGCTGCGTTAAATCTCCCTTATGGTGGACAGCTTGCTATTTTAGGTGCAATTTTGGCTGGCGCGATAACGTTATCGCCTTTTGCTATTGCCGCTGCACTACGAATTAGTTTAGATAATTAATCATCATGACGGTGAAAGTGCGGTCAGATTTTTAACTGTTTTTTATTTTTTGAATTAAGGATCTTTTATGTGGAAGTGGTTACATCCTTACGCAAAACATGAAACCCAATATCATTTATGTGGCAAATTAAGTCCATTTTTTGGTGTGATTGCGGTTCTATTATTGGCTGTTGGCATCGTTTGGGGCTTAGCTTATGCTCCGGCAGATTATCAGCAAGGCAATAGTTTCCGAATTATGTATGTGCATGTGCCGGCAGCGATTTGGTCAATGGGTGTCTATGGTTCGATGGCTGTTGCTGCCATTATTGCGTTAGTTTGGCAAATTAAAGCCGCTCATCTTTCAATGATAGCCATGGCGCCGATTGGTGCAATGTTTACCTTTATTGCTTTGGTAACGGGTGCAATTTGGGGTAAACCAATGTGGGGAACTTGGTGGGTATGGGATGCGCGTTTAACCGCAGAACTCATTCTTTCTTCTTATATATCGGTGTATTAGCCCTTTATTCTGCATTTTCTGATCGTGCGGTGGGCGCAAAATCAGCGGGAATCTTGTGTATTGTTGGCGTAGTGAATTTACCAATTATTCACTTTTCCGTAGAGTGGTGGAATACCTTACATCAAGGTGCAAGTATCACGAAGTTTGAAAAACCGTCTATTGCAACGCCAATGTTAATTCCACTGATTTTATGTATTTTGGGATTTTTGTTTTTATCCATTTGGTTTACGCTCGTGCGTTACCGCGTTGAATTGCTAAAAGAAGACAGCAAACGCCCATGGGTAAAAGAGTTAGCAAGTAAGCTGAAATAGTTTTTTATTTTAGGGAGCGGAAAATGTTTTTCCAAAGTTGGAGTGATTTTATCAATATGGGAGGCTACGGTTTTTATGTGTGGCTTTCCTATGGCATTAGCCTTGTGGCAATGATTATTTTGGCGATACAAAGCGTCAAGGGGCGTAAAGCCGTATTAAAAGAAGTGTTACGCGAGCAACAACGTGAGGCACGTTTAAACCAAGCAAATAAAGGAAATACCCTATGAATCCAAGACGTAAATCAAGACTTTCGATCATCATCTTTGTGATTTTAGGTATTTCGATTGCGACAGGTTTGGTGCTTTATGCGCTTCGCCAAAATATTGATTTATTTTATACCCCTTCGGAAGTCGTAGAAGGGAAAGACGGAAATCCTGACCAAAAACCTGAAGTTGGGCAACGTATTCGTGTTGGTGGTATGGTGGTCGAAGGCTCCGTTAGTCGAGACCCGAAAAGTCTCAAAGTTCGCTTTGATGTAAATGATATTGGTCCATCAATTACAGTAGAGTACGAAGGTATTCTGCCGGATCTTTTCCGTGAGGGACAAGGTATTGTTGCGCAAGGTGTGTTAAAAGAGCCAACCTTATTGGAAGCAACAGAAGTGCTTGCTAAGCATGATGAAAATTATGTGCCACCAGAGTTGGGTGAGAAAATGCAGAAAGTGCATAAACCAATGGGGGCAGAATTAAAAGGCGAGAGTGAAGCCGATCGTCGTTATAAAGAAACCCAGCAAAAATCGCAAGAAGGTCGCTAATGATTGCTGAATTAGGAAATTATGCGCTTGCTTTAAGTCTTGCCGTCTCATTCTTTTTAGCGATTTTCCCATTATGGGGCGCAGAAAAAGATCACCCTCAATTAATGTCATTGGCTCGTCCAATGACTTATGGTTTATTTTTCAGTTTAACCATTGCTTTTGCAGCATTGTTCTACCTTTTTGCCGTCAATGATTTTAGTGTGCAATATGTGGTGAATAACTCTAACAGTAGCTTACCGATTTATTATCGTTTATCTGCCGTTTGGGGTTCACATGAGGGCTCATTATTACTTTGGATTTGGTTATTAACCCTTTGGGGGGCTGCAGTAGCCTTATTTAGCAAACACTTGCCACAAGAAGCAGTAGCTCGTGTATTAGGTATTATGGGGATTATTAGCATCGGCTTTTTACTCTTCGTATTATTTACCTCGAATCCATTTACCCGTACATTTCCTGATTTCCCAGTAGATGGCAGAGAACTCAACCCAATGTTGCAAGATGTGGGCTTGATTTTCCATCCTCCATTGCTTTATATGGGATATGTTGGTTTTTCTGTGGCTTTTGCCTTTGCGATTGCATCACTAATGACAGGAAAATTAGACTCCGCTTGGGCAAGATGGTCTCGCCCTTGGACGATGGCGGCTTGGGTCTTTTTAACACTCGGGATTGTGCTTGGTTCTTGGTGGGCGTATTATGAACTCGGTTGGGGCGGCTGGTGGTTCTGGGATCCAGTAGAAAACTCTTCTTTAATGCCTTGGCTTGCAGGAACCGCATTAATCCACTCTTTAGCGGTTACTGAAAAACGTGGCTCTTTCAAAGCTTGGACTGTGCTTTTAGCAATCCTTGCTTTCTCACTTTGCTTACTGGGTACGTTCTTAGTTCGTTCTGGTATCTTAGTGTCAGTACACGCCTTTGCTTCAGATCCTACACGTGGTTTGTATATTCTTGCTTATTTGGTTGTAGTGATTGGTGGCTCGTTAACCTTGTATGCTTATAAAGGGAACCAAATTCGTTCACGTGATAATGCGGAACGTTATTCTCGTGAAACCTTATTATTATTAAATAACATCCTATTAATGACCGCACTTTGTGTGGTGTTCTTAGGAACGTTATTGCCGTTAGTTCACAAACAATTAGTTTGGGATCTATTTCGATCGGTGCGCCATTCTTTGATCAAATGTTCTTGATTATTATGACTCCATTTGCTTTATTACTAGGTATTGGGCCGTTAGTAAAATGGCGTCGCGATCAGTTCTCTGAAATTCGTACACCGGTTGTTGTGAGTGTCATTGTGATGGCGATTGCAGGTTTTGCGTTACCGTATTTCCTCCAAAATAAACTCACCGTCAGTGCTGTGCTTGGTACCATGATGTCCGTCATTATTGTGTTACTGAGTCTCTACGAAATGAAACAACGGGCAACACACCGCGAATCTTTCTTTAAAGGTATAACCAAACTTTCTCGTTCCCATTGGGGGATGATTTTGGCTCACCTTGGTGTAGCGATGACCGTTTGGGGAATTGCCTTTAGTCAAAACTTTAGTGTAGAACGTGATGTGCGAATGGCTGTGGGGGATACGGTACAGATTGCTAATTATGACTTTAAATTTGCTGGCGTGAGTGATGCAAATGGTCCTAACTATATGGGCGGTAAAGGACAAATCGACATTTCAAAAGCGGGTAAACTGGAAGCAACATTATTTGCTGAAAAACGTTTTTATACCGTCAGTAAAATGCCAATGACGGAAGCGGCAATTAATTGGGGCTTTACTCGCGATCTTTATGTCGCCTTGGGTGAAAAAATAGAAGATAACTCATGGGCGCTTCGCCTTTACTATAAACCGTTTATCCGTTGGATTTGGATTGGTGGATTGTTTATGGCATTAGGTGGCTTGCTCTGTATGTTTGACCGTCGTTATCGTTTTAGTCGATTAGTTAAACAGTCTTAATTGTAATAAGGGGCTTATTGCCCCTAGAAATAGATGTAAATTGATCGTGTTATGAATAAAAAACTACTTATCCCACTTATTATTTTTCTAGCTGTTGTTGTAGCCTTTTTAGTTCAGCTTGGACGCAATGCACAAGGTGATGATCCGAAAGCGTTGGAGTCAGCCCTGGTAGGGAAACCTGTACCGCAGAAAACATTAACGGATTTATTGGAAAATAAAACCTACGGTAATGAAATTTTCCAACAAGGTAAACCGATTCTCTTAAATGTGTGGGCAACTTGGTGTCCAACTTGTTATGCAGAGCATCAATACTTGAATCAATTGGCTAAACAAGGCGTAACAATCATTGGTATCGACTATAAAGATGAATCACCAAAAGCTGTAAAATGGCTAAAAGATTTAGGCAATCCTTATAGTCTTGTGCTTAAAGATGAAAAAGGTTCTTTTGCATTAGATTTGGGTGTTTATGGCGCACCGGAAACATTTATCGTTGATGGTAAAGGTGTGATTCATTATCGCTTAGCGGGTGATGTGAAATGAACGCGTTTGGAATGAGACCTTAAAACCGATTTATGACAAACTCGCGGAGAAACCATAATGAAAAAATCATGGCTTTTTTTAACCGCACTTTTTTTGGTGAGTATCTCGGCGACAGCTTCCATTGATGCATTGAATTTTGCTTCACCAGAGCAAGAAAAGGACTATCATCAATTAACACAAGAATTACGTTGTCCACAATGTCAAAATAACAATATTGCCGATTCGAATGCAACTATTGCTGTAGATATGCGTGGCAAAGTGTTTGAATTATTGCAAGAAGGCAAAAAACGAAGTGAAGTTGTCGATTATATGATTCAACGTTATGGCAATTTTGTGACTTATGATCCACCAATGACGACGTCAACAATCGTATTATGGATTGCCCCAATTTTGTTAGTGTTGATTGGCATTTTATTTATATTTAAACGTAAATCGAAAAGCCCAAGTGCGGTCAATTCTGACGCGATTTTAGATGATGAAGAGAATGCGCGTTTATCGGCTTTACTCAAAGAAAAGGATAAATAATGAATTTTGCATTAAGTATTATTGTGCTCACTTTAGTGGTGGCATTGATTTGTTTTTATCCCTTGTTGCGTTCTGTTAAAGCGAAAAGAAGATAAAAAGCGTGATGAGTTAAATAAAGCCCTGTATTTTTCTCGCTTAAAAGAGATAGAGCAAGATAATCAGCAAGGCTTAGTCGAGAACGTTGAACAACTCAAGCAAGAGCTACAAAAAACATTGTTGGAAGATATTCCTCAACAAGAAACACAAACTATCGATAAAAATGCCAAAAATTACGGTAAGTTGTGGTTTGTTTCTGGTTTATTAGGTTTAGCCATTATTGCTGGCGGGGCTTATTTCCCTTTGGGCTCTTGGAAAGCCGAAGATATGATGGAAAAAACATTGGCAAAATTACCTTATTTCTTTGAACGAATTAAAGAAGAAGACACAAACCCAATGACGGATGCAGAAATGCAGCAATTTTCGACCGCACTTCGTTTGGATTTACAAAAAACACCAAAGGATGCTAAAAAATGGTGGTTATTAGGTCAGGTAGGGATGAATTTAGGTAATGGAAAATTAGCCTTTGATAGTTACCAACAAGCGAATAAACTTGAGCCGGATAATTTAGATTATAAGCTTTCTTATGCGCGTATGTTAATGTCTTCTGAAGATCAAACAGATAAACTCAAAGGTAACCAGCTTTTACGTGATGATTATTCGTCAAGATCATTCTAATCCTGAAGCCTTAAGTTTACTTGCTTTCAGTTATTTTGAAGGTGAAGATTATAAAATGGCGGCAGTCACCTGGGCGATGATGTTACGTTTATTGGAACCAGATGATCCTCGCGTGCCAATGCTTGAGAAAAGTATTCGTGCTGCACGTGATGCCCTCGCTTTACAGGAAGAAGAAAAAGCAAAAAGCGTCACACCGGAGAAATAATGAAACCTCAATTATTAGGTTTTCACCATATTGCGATTATTGCTTCGAACTATGCACATTCGAAGCATTTTTATATGGAGATTTTAGGGGCAAAACAGCTAAATGAAACTTATCGGGCAGAACGAGATAGTTATAAATTAGATTTAAGTTTTCCTGATGGGAGTCAAATAGAGTTATTTTCTTTTCCAAATCCGCCTCAAAGAGTAACAAATCCTGAAGCTTGTGGTTTACGGCATTTAGCATTCAAAAGTAGAAAAGTATTGATGAATATGTCGCTTATCTTTTAGAAAAAGGCGTCTCTTGTGAGTCAATTCGGGTTGATGAATTAACCGGAATGAAGTACACTTTCTTCCGAGACCCGGATTATTTACCAATTGAATTATACGAAAACAATTATTAACTTAGGGAATCGCATTAGTATTATGAGTCATATTAAGAAAAAAATTGGGATTTACTCATTTTGTATTTTTACATCATCAGCTGTTTTAGCCGAAGGTAGTAGTGTTGTATATGCAACGAAAATGAAGACACCTGAAAATAATGTTTCAGTTAATGTTTCTGAAAGTAATATTTCTGAAACCGTGAAATATATTGATGGGAAAGGACAGCGAAGTTTAGATCCGAAATCTGAAAAAGATATGGAAGAACTGGCTAATAGTGTTGAGTTTGAGGTATATAAATTTAATGAAGTTGCGGCATCAAAAACAACTTTCCTTTCACCTGCAGGGATTTGTAGTGGTTTTAAAAGTGATGATGGCGTAGATGTAACAAATTCTAGCAATTATTACATTAAACCTAATGATGCTAGCGAGTATTATGGTAGTGTTTTAGGTGCCACAATTTATAAAAAAGGTGAAACGAAACATTCACAGTATATCCCTGTTTATGCAATCAAAAATGCCAATGTAGCAAAATATATTGAGCAAAATGAAGATCCGAACGTCAGAAAAAAAGCGAATGAGCGGATTAAAGAAGGTAGAGAAACACTGAATAAAGTAATTTGTGATAAAAGGTAACGGCATGAAAAAATTAATTTCTATTGCAGCATTATCGGTTTTAACAGCTTGTACTGCACCTCAGCAAGCCTCAACCATTGGTAATGGTGCAGCGATGTATGATATGAATGCGGTGCAGGATTATAATTCTCGAGTAATAAGTGGTAATACTGTCACTGCTCGAGAAAAAGCGAAAGTTGCACAAAGAGATAGCGTTCCAAATGAAATGAATGCGAGTGATCATCGCTCTAAACATACAGGGTTATTCTCGCATTCCCTGTAGCAATAATGCCGAGTGTCGGTGTAGGCTATTGTCGTCACTGTTGGTAATTAAATTGATAAAAATTAACCGCCCTTGAAAAAGTGCGGTTATTTTTTTGCTTGTTTATAAGCCTAAAATCGATTTCACAAAAGGAATGGTCAGATTTCGTTTAGCTTGCAATGAGGCTTTATCGAGTTGAACTAACGCCTCTTTTAATGTCGCCATATCTCGATCTAAACGCGTGAAATATAAAATTGGCAGTATCATCTGAAAGCATGATGCCTCGTTGATGGGCATTCTGTTTCAATACTGCAAATTTTTGTTCATCGCTGAGTGGAATCAATTGATAACTTTCTCCCCATTTTAAGCGAGAAGCAAGATCCGGTAATTTAACGGGTAGGGAAGTTGGAGATTGATCTGCACTGACAACTAATAAGGTTTTACCATTAGTCTTAATGCGATTAAAAAGATCAAATAAGGCAATTTCCCATTCTGAATTTCCAATAATTGTTTGCAAATCGTCTAAGCAAACCAGTTCTTGCTGTTCTAAATTCTCAAAAACCGCCGTGGAAAAATATTGTGATTTGCTCAACGGGACATAAATGGCGCTCCGTTGTTGCTGAATATATTCATTACAGAGTGCACGTAACAGATGGGTTTTCCCAACGCTTTGGCTGCCCCAAAGGTAGAAGAATTGTTGTTGTAAATCAGTCATGTTTTGACGTAAAGAATTGAGCAATAATGCATTATTATCGCTATAAAAATTCTCAAGCGTTTCATCATCAATTTGATGAATAGGTAAAGAAAGTTGCTGATTCACGGATTAACGAGTTGATTTAAAATAAAAAAGAAAGGGCTAAATTTTCATTTAACCCTTTTGTTTGGGAAGTTTTATTCTACTTCATTTTTTGCTTTTGGCAAAATCAAGTTCAGTACAATGGCAACGATGGCACAAAGGCTAATCCCTTTTAGGGAAACAACATCGCCGACGTTGACAAACATATTCCCGATCCCGAAACGTCATTACCACAGAAATGATGCAAAGGTTACGAGGTTCGGTTACATCTACTTTACCTTTAATTAAGGTGCTCATCCCAACAACGGCAATCGAACCGAATACCAACATCATAATGCCCCCCATTACGATGGTTGGAATAGTAGAAAGGAATGCACCTACTTTACCACAGAAGGAAATTGCAATTGCCCATACCGCTGCCCAAGTCATAATATTTGGATTGAAGTTGCGAGTGAGCATGACTGCACCCGTTACTTCGGCATAAGTGGTATTTGGTGGACCACCTACTAATGAAGCTGCAGCTGTTGCGACACCATCGACCTAATAAGGTGCGATGTAAGCCTGGTTTTTTAAGGAAATCTTTACCTGTTACAGAACTGATTGCCATAATACCACCAACGTGTTCAACGGCTGGTGCGATAGCAATGGGTAGCATATAAAGAATGGCTTCTAAATTAAATTCTGGTTTGGTTAACTGAGGTAATTCAAACCATTTTGCGTCTAAAACAGGTTGGAAATTAATTAATCCCTAAGAATAAACAAACCACATAGCCAGCAACGATACCAAACATAATTGGAATCAGTTTCATCATACCTTTAGCAAATACCGCAACAGAAAGGGTGGTGACCAAGGTAATCATCGAAACCAATACCGAATGCTCATAGCTATATGCACTGTTTTTACCTAATGCCATATCAACAGCAACCGGCGCAAGTCCCATACCAATAATGATAATTACGGGACCCACAACAACAGGCGGGAAGATTCGTTCGAGCGCAGCACTGCCCACGCAATTTCACTAAGGTTGATAGTGCGAAATAGACGAAACCTGCACAAGCAAGTCCACCCATTGTGGTTGGAATACCCCAAGTTTGTACGCCATATTGAATAGGCGCAATAAAGGCAAAAGAGGAGGCTAAGAAAATAGGAACCTGTTTACCGGTACAAAGTTGGAAAAGTAGCGTACCGATACCCGCGGTTAGAAGGGCTGTATTAGAATTTAATCCGGTGATTAAGGGAACTAATACTAAGGCGCCAAAGGCCACAAATAACATCTGTAAACCGACAAACGCTTGTTTGCCCATGCTTTGCACCTCAACAGGTGCGGTTGTCGTTTGATTACTCATTTAGTTTCAACTCTCGGTTTGAATTAACTGAAAGTGCGGTCGGTTTTAATGCTTTTTTAGCTTTTGTGTTTTCACGCACGGAAAAAAGACGGCCATAAATGCCGTCTTATTAAAAGGGAATTATTTCGTCCCAAAAATCTTATCGCCTGCATCACCCCAAGCCTGGAATGATGTAGCCTTGTTCATTTAAGTGATCATCAATCGATGCACAATAAAGTTCGATATCTGGATGCGCTTTTTCTAATGCTTTGATACCTTCTGGTGCCGCCACTAATACTAATACTTTGATATGTTGGCAACCTTTTGCTTTTAATAGATCAATTGTAGAGATCATTGAACCACCGGTTGCAAGCATTGGGTCCACAACGATAGCTAAACGTTCTTCTAAATCGCTCGCGAGTTTTTGGAAATAAGGGACGGGCTCAAGGGTTTCTTCATTACGATAAATCCCAACCACACTGATACGAGCGCTTGGAACATGTTCTAATACACCATCCATCATACCAAGGCCCGCACGTAAAATTGGCACAACAGTGACTTTTTTACCTTTGATACGTTCAATTTCAACTGGGCCATTCCAACCTTCGATAATCACTTTTTCTGTTTCAAGATCGGCAGTGGCTTCATAGGTAAGTAAGCTGCCCACTTCAGTGGCAAGTTCACGGAATTTTTTGGTATCAATATCAGCTTCGCGCATCACGCCTAATTTATGTTTAACAAGCGGATGTTTAACTTCAACAAGTTTCATTTTTTTCTCCCTTTTAAAAAACAAATCGAAGAATTCTATATCAGAAATATTGAATTTCCTAGTGTATTTTTATTATGACAGTTCGGTATAAAAACAAGGATAAAATTGACCGCACTTTGCTATTAAATACATCCACCACAGCTACCACAGCGCCAATCTTCCTTATTCACCGCTTGATAGAATGATCGCATGGTTTCTTCTTCTAAGGGAATATTGTGCTCAATAAAAACATCCGAAAGCCAATCGATGTTTTCCACAATCCAATCATCTTCCATTAAGCCTTCTCGATAAAGCTCATCTTCGGGATCCATGAAAATTATAAATATTATTTGTTCCCATATCTTTATCTCGACGTTCAATTGGCAGTACCACAGGTAAACCAAGATAAGTAATATCCCAATGACCTAGACATAGCGTATTGCCTTTTGATGACCAACTAGCGTTGAATGGATTGTCACTCATGTTGAAATGTTATAAGAAAAGTTGAAAAGTGTAGAAAGTATAGATCTAAAGACGAATTTAATCATACTTAAAAGAAGGTAAATGATTTGATAGAGATCAAAGTGCGGTTAGAAATTTAACGAATTTTTCACAAATAAAAAGCAGCTAATTACTTAGCCGCTTTTGCATGATAATAAATTTAATTATGCTGCTTTTTTCGGTTTAAAGAAAATCATCGTAAAGATTTGCCAGAAGAAAGCGAGTGCACCGAAGATGAAGACAACGTCGCCACCGAAACGAACCCAACGTAGGGTATCGAATAGAGGTTGTTGCATAAATTCTTCACTACGAGCATACCATAAGCCTTCAGAGATACTTGCATAACCTTGAATAATACCGATTGGTAGTAAGCTTGATACGATCATTAATACTAAACCGCCATTTAATAACCAGAAGCCCCATTTCATTAACTTATCGTTAAATGGTGTATCTCGGACGTAAATAACGAGCGATTAAGAATACGAAGCCTAATGCTAAGAAACCATACACACCGAATAATGCGGCGTGAGCATGAACGGCAGTGGTGTTCAAGCCTTGGATATAGTAAAGCGAAATTGGTGGATTGATTAAGAAACCAAATACGCCAGCACCTAACATATTCCAGAATGCCACGGCTACGAAGCAGTAAAGAGGCCATTTTAAGCGTTCCATCCAAGGTGTTTTTTGTTGCATCTGCCCAGTGTTCCCAAGCTTCATGACCTAATAACACTAAAGGTACCACTTCAAGCGCAGAGAATGATGCACCTACAGCAATAATTGGAGTGGTTGCACCCGCGAAAGTATAAGTGGTGGAAAGTACCAGGGATACCACCGATTAAGAACAATGCTGCTTCAGTAATGGTTGCCACAGTCGCAGTACGACGTGAAACTAAACCTAAACTTACGAAGATGAATGAAAGTGCCGCTACAGAGAATACTTCAAAGAAGCCTTCTACCCATAGGTGAACTACCCACCAACGCCAGTATTCCATCACAGAAATGTGAGTGTGCTCGCCATAGAATAATGCTGGGCCATAGAATAAACCGATCGCAATTACGGAGGCGAAGAATAATGCCAATAAGTTTTTATCACCCTGGTTGTTTGAATGCATTCACTGTACCGCGAAGCATTAAGACTAACCAGAATAAGATGCCTGCGAATTTCACTGCTTGCCAGAAACGACCTAAGTCAATGAATTCATAGCCTTGGTGACCGAACATGAAGCTCCATTCTTCAGGGAAGAATATGCGCAATCGCTAAGTAGCTACCAGTGAATGAACCGACGACTAATACCACTAATGCCCAGTAGAGAACATCCACACCCAATTTTTGGAATTTCGGATCTTTACCGCCATTAATGATTGGTGCAAGGAATAAACCACCGGCTAAGAATGCCATTGCAATCCAGAATAAGGCTGCTTGAATATGCCATGTACGCACTAATGAATATGGGAAGTATTGAGAAATATCAATACCATAGAATTCCTGCCCCTCAACCGTGTAGTGTGCTACAACCGCACCTAATGTGACTTGCAATACGAAAAGAGCAAGCACAGTAAAGAGGTATTTACCTAACGCACGTTGAGAAGGAGTAAGTTGTAATTTTGTGAGTGGATCGAACTCAGGTGTTGGTGGTTCTTTTTCATCTTCACGTTTTTTGAATGACCAAATCCATACCACAAAACCAATACCTGCAATGAGGAATACCACACTCGCAATAGACCAAATCACGTTTTCTGGTGTTGGCACGTTATTAATTAACGGCTCATGTGGCCAGTTGTTGGTGTAACTTGCGTGAGTATTTGGACGTTCAGCAGATGCAGTCCACGCGGTCCAGAAGAAGAATTTAGCTAAGTCTTTACGAGCTTGTAAATCAGGAAGAGTGTTATCCTTCATCGCAAAGTGTTCACGAGTCACTTTGGTTGCTGGATCATCCCCGTATAAAGAGATGTAGTATTGCGCTGTTTTTTCCATTGCCGCTAAACGGGTATTAGAAAGCACAACTGTACCATTTTCAACTTTGCTGCCGCGATATTCTTTGGTTAAACGCGCTTTTAATAAAGTTTGTTGTTCATCATTTAAATCTGCAAAGTTTTTACCGAACTCTTGATTCGCTGTAATGTCCAACCAGTTAGTTAATTCACGGTGAAGCCAATCTGCCGTCCAGTCTGGTGCTTGGTATGCACCGTGACCCCAAACAGAACCTACTTGCATACCGCCAGTAGTTTGCCAAGCTGTTTGACCATGTAAAATATCATCGTGAGTAATCACTTTTTCGCCAGATTCAGAAACATATTGTTGCGGAATTGGTGGTGCTTCACGATAAACTTCGAACCCGTAGTAGCCGAGAATGGAGAATGCCCCAATCAATACGGCGACTAATAGGTACCAGAACTTTTTATACTGTCCCATTTTATCACTCCTAGATTATTAGAAAATACGATGCCTTGATGGTTAGTTATTCCGAGAATAGCCATCAAGAGCTAGATTTTACGCTAAGTAAAATACTTGAGCAATTATATCGACTATCAATTGATGAAAATATTACCTAAAACTGAGTAATTTAATAGAGTGATAGGAAATGCTGACTGAAAAGATAGAAAATACGGTCAAAAACCTATCGATTTTTGACCGCACTTTATTTGAAGAGGGGGATTAACGTTTAAACATGCCGCCTAAACCGCCAAGGCCACCTAAGCCGCCTCCGCCCATTAAACCTTGCATGCCGCGCATCATTTTTGCCATGCCACCTTTGCGCATTTTCTTCATCATACGTTGCATTTCGTCAAATTGTTTCAGCAACTTATTTACATCTTGAACTTGTGTGCCAGAACCTAATGCAATACGACGACGGCGAGATCCTTTGATAATATCTGGATTGGCACGTTCTTTTAAGGTCATGGAATTAATAATAGCTTCCATTTTGATGAACATTTTGTCATCTACTTGATTTTTGACATGATCCGGTAAGTTTTTCGCACCCGGTAATTTTTCAAGCATCGACATCATGCCACCCATTTTTTTCATCTCACGGAGCTGTTCACGGAAATCGTCTAGGGTGAAATCATCACCTTTCTTGAATTTCTGTGCCATTTTTTCCGCTTTTTCGCGATCCACAGAACGTTCAAGATCTTCGATAAGGGAAAGCACATCGCCCATGCCTAAAATACGGGATGCTACACGATCAGGATGGAATGGCTCGAGGGCTTCTGTTTTTTCGCCCACACCAAGGAATTTAATCGGTTTGCCAGTGATTTGACGAATAGATAAGGCCGCACCGCCACGCGCATCACCATCCACTTTGGTTAAGATAACCCCGGTAAGAGGCAAAGCTTCATTGAAGGCTTTTGCGGTATTTGCCGCATCTTGACCGGTCATTGCATCAACGGTGAAAAGCGTTTCAATTGGATTTAATGTCGCGTGAACTTGCTTGATTTCATCCATCATCTCGCTATCAACGTGTAAGCGACCCGCGGTATCCACGATTAATACATCGTAGAATTTCAGTTTAGCGTCAGCAAGTGCCGCTTTTGCAATCTCTACCGGTTTTTGTTTGACATCAGAGGGGAAGAAATCCACGCCAACAGATTGTGCCAAGGTTTCAAGCTGTTTGATTGCCGCAGGACGATATACGTCGGCAGAGACCACAAGCACTTTCTTTTTATGACGTTCGCGTAAGAATTTTGCTAATTTACCCACGCTGGTGGTTTTACCCGCACCTTGTAAACCCGCCATTAAAATAACTGCGGGTGGCTGTGTTGCTAGGTTTAAGCTTTCATTGGCTTCACCCATGGCTTTTTCGAGTTCGCGTTGAACGATTTTTAAGAACTCTTGGCCGGGTGTTAAGCTTTTATTAACTTCTTCGCCTAACGCGCTTTCTTTTACTTTAGCGATAAATTCACGCACGACAGGCAAAGCAACATCTGCTTCTAATAACGCCATACGCACTTCGCGTAGGGTTTCTTTAATATTATCTTCAGTTAAACGACCCTTTACCGCTAATGTTGCGTAGCGTTTTGGAAAGGCGATCCGATAAATTCTCAAACATTTTAAATCCTGTTTTTTCTTAAAAAATTGCCGTGATTATACCGAAATTTGGGCGTTTTTCATCATTTCAAATAAAATTATGGCGATCTAGAGAAAAGATCCGTTAAAATAAGAATAATTCCTAGTAAAGAGAAAGCATTATGTGGTTTGCCCTTTTTTCGATTATTTTTTACATTCTTAGTTTATTGTTGATCGCCCCGTTTTTGATGAACTCATCAGAAGGGAAGTTGAGTCAAAGTAAAAATTCCGGTTTTTTCTGACCGCACTTGCAGCAATTATTCTGCATGCTGTCAGCACTTTCCCTTTGTTAGAGGATCTTGCTTCAGGGCACAGTTTTACGCTAATGCAAATTGCTTCCTTAATGAGCGTAATTATTGCGGCATTGGCGACGCTTTCAATGTTTCTCGTTTCGACAATGTGGTTTGTTTTACCGATAGTGTATGCGTTTTCGATCATTAGCTTGATCTTTGCGACATTCTTATCAAGCCACATTATTCAAATGCTTAATCAAAATACGTTGATGTTATTCCATATTGGTTTGTCGCTCTTTTACCTATGCGGTCTGTTTTATTGCAACGCTTTATGTGATCCAATTGGTGTGGTTAGACCGTAATTTGAAAAAGCGTAAAATCCAATTTTCGCCCAGCAATTCCACCATTAATGGCGGTAGAACGTCATTTCTTCTGTTTATTTGCGATGGGAGAAGCATTACTGACGCTGACTTTAATTTCGGGTACTTATCATGTATTACAAGCGGTAACCCTAGAAAATCTGCACAAAGCGATTTTCTCTTTCCTTGCTTGGATTAGTTTTGGTATTGCTTGTTTTGGTCATTGGCGATTGGGCTGGCGTGGAAAAAGGATGATTATTTACGCAATTTCAGGTATCATTCTGCTCACGATTGGCTATTTTGGTAGCCGTTTGATTTAATCAAAATCAAAGAACAGGTAAAAAGTGCGGTGAAAAATGACCGCACTTTTTGTTGATTAACGAACAAAAGGATTTACCCTTGGACAGTATCCCCCTTAGTACTTTATTTATTACACTCATTATTTGTTTAGTTTTATCAGCCTATTTTTCCGGCTCAGAAACCGGATTACTCTCTCTCAATAAATATCGCCTTCGTTTTATGGCGGAACAAGGCAATAAAGGTGCGCAAAAAGCAGAAAAACTGCTTGAAAAGCCCGATACCTTGTTAAGTTTTATTCTGATCTTTAATAACCTTGTTAACATCAGTGCTTCAGCTATTGCAACCATGATTGGTATGCGTTTATATGGTGATGCGGGGGTAGCAATTGCAACGGGTTTATTAACCTTTGCGATGCTTGTTTTTTCTGAAATTTTCCCTAAAACCGTTGCGGCGATGCATCCAGAGAAAGTGGGATTATTTTCAAGTCACATTTTGTCGTTATTGTTAAAAGTATTCTATCCGTTAGTTTGGTTAATGAATCTTTTCACGAAGACATTAATGCGAATGGTGGGTTTAAAACCGGATATGCAAAAACAAGTGATTAGCCGTGAAGAACTCCGTAGTATTGTATCGGAAGCGGGAGAAGCTACACCGGATGAACAGCATCCACAAATGTTGCTCTCTATTTTAGATATGGAAACCGTGACGGTTGACGATATCATGGTGCCACGTAATGAAATTGCTGGGATTGATATTGATGACGATTGGAAAGCCATTATGCGCCAGCTTAATCATGCACCACACAACCGAATTGTGTTGTATAAAGGCAGCCTTGATGAGCAAGTATTAGGGATTTTACGTGTGCGTGAAGCGTTTCGTTTGTTATTAGAAAAAAATGAATTCACCAAAGAAACTTTACTACGTGCCGTCGATGAAGTGTACTTCATTCCAGAAGGGACACCACTGAAAACACAATTAGCGAATTTCCGCACGAAAAAAGAACGTATCGGTTTAGTGGTGGACGAATATGGTGATATTAAAGGATTAGTCACGCTTGAAGATATTTTAGAAGAAATTGTGGGTGATTTTACAACCACTACTGCACCGACTATTGAACAAGAAGTCGTTCAGCAATCTGATGGTTCAATGATTATTGAGGGGTCAGCTAATCTTCGTGATTTAAATAAAATGTTTGGTTGGGAATTAGATACAGAAGATGCTCGCACCTTTAATGGTTTGATTCTCGAGCATCTTGAAGATATTCCTGATGAAGGAACCGTTTGTGAAATCGATGGCTTACGAATTACTATTTTTAGAAGTCAGCGATAATATGATTAAACAAGCAAAAGTAGAGAAATTGGCCTCTTAAATGTGGCTTTTTCTAACCGCTCTTTTGTTTAAGAAGTACGTTATTTTTACAAAGGATTGAATATGACAGATGAGATTCGTTTAACACAATACAGCCACGGCGCAGGTTGAGGTTGTAAAATTTCGCCTAAGGTGTTAGGGACAATTTTACAGACTAAACTCGAAAAATTTGCTGATCCCAATTTATTGGTCGGTAACGAAACAGCGGATGATGCTGCGGTTTATGATCTTGGTAATGGTACTGCAATTATCAGTACCACGGATTTCTTCATGCCAATTGTGGATGATCCTTTTGATTTTGGTCGCATTGCTGCAACCAATGCCATTAGTGATATTTTCGCAATGGGCGGTAAACCAATTATGGCAATTGCTATTCTAGGCTTCCCGATTAATAAATTGCCACCAGAAGTGGCTCAGAAAATAGTTGATGGTGGTCGTTTTGCTTGTCATCAAGCAGGGATTTCGCTAGCGGGTGGACACTCGATTGATGCGCCAGAACCTATTTTTGGTTTAGCAGTAACAGGGGTTATTGCTACCGATCGTGTAAAACGTAATGCCTCGGCAGAAGCGGGTTGTAAGCTTTATTTGACGAAACCATTGGGTATCGGTGTGCTAACTACCGCAGAGAAAAAAGGTAAATTAAAACCTGAACATCAAGGATTGGCAACAGCGGCGATGTGCCAAATGAATCTGATTGGTAGTCAATTTGCAGAAGTCGCAGGCGTAACAGCTATGACGGATGTAACGGGTTTTGGTTTGTTAGGGCACTTGGCTGAAATCTGTGAAGGCTCAAATCTTAATGCAGTTGTGCATTTTGATAAAATCAAATTATTAGATGGTGTAGCAGATTACATTGCAGAAGGTTGTGTACCAGGTGGAACTAACCGTAACTTTGAAAGCTATGGACATAAAATCGGTCCTCTTACCGATTATCAAAAGGCGGTACTTTGCGATCCTCAAACTTCAGGTGGTTTGTTGATTGCGGTTAAACCAGAAAGTGAAGCGGAAATTTTAGAGATTGCGAAAAAAGCCGGTATTGAGCTTAGTGAGGTAGGCGTATTGAAACCTCGTCAAGCTGGCGTACTAGTAGAAGTCGAATAAATGGCTTTAGTGAAAATAAAAAGTGCGGTGAAAATTCACCGCCTTTTTTATTCTTTATTTTTCCTTATTTTCTTTGTTGTTGGAATACATTGAGTCAATAATATGACGATAGCGTTCCATAATCACTTTTCGGCGTAATTTGAGCGTAGGGGTGATTTCACCAAGTTTTACGCTAAATGCTTGAGAGAGTAGCGTAAATTTCTTCACTTGCTCAAAGTGTGCCAGTTCTTTTTGAAGGCTTTTCGATACGTTGTTCAAACATCTTGATGATTTCAGAGTGTTTGAGTAATTCCATGCGATCTTGATACTTAATATTCAGTTTTTTCGCATATTCTTCTACGCTATCAAAACAAGGCACGATTAGGGCTGAAACATATTTTTTGGCATCAGCAATAATCGCAATTTGTTCGATAAATTTATCTTTACCAATTTTCCCTTCAATGTACTGTGGCGCAATGTATTTGCCGTTAGAGGTTTTCATCAATTCTTTAATACGATCGGTAATAAATAAATTACCTTCAGCATCAAACTCACCGGCATCTCCCGTTTTCAAGAAACCATCTTCGGTGAAGGCTTGGGCAGTTTCTTCAGGCTTTATAGTAACCCTTCATCACCATACCGCCACGAACCAGAATCTCGTTATTTTCCCCAATTTTAACTTCGGCATTTGGCATTAATTTACCAATAGAACTCGGATTAAAATGGTGATCATCCCAGCAAGAAACGGTAGCCGTGGTTTCAGTCATGCCATAACCGAGTTTGATATTAATCCCAATGCTATGGAAGAAAAGGCTAATGGTTGGTTCTAATTTTGCACCACCGCAAGGCATCATTTTAATTCGTCCGCCTAACAATGAACGTAGTTTAGAAAGTACCAATTTATCAGCAAGTGCATAACGTTTTTGCAGGAAGAACGGGACTTTTTTATTTTGCGAGAGAAGATCAAAACGTTTTTGCCCCACTGCAATCGCCCAGTGGAAAATCATTTGACGAATAAAAGGCGCTTTTTGGACTTTATCCAGTACAGCAGAATAAATTTTTTCATAGAAACGTGGTACCGCACACATAAAGGTCGGGCGCACTTCCGTTAATGCTTCACGTACTTGATTGGTGTCTTCGAGATAACAAAGGATTGCTCCCCGATGTAACACATAGGCAACCCAAGCACGCTCAAAAATGTGGCTAAATGGTAAAAAAGAAAGTGAAACCTCATCTTGATTAACATCTAATGCAATATCATGGGCTTCAAGTTGATGCGCCAAGTTACTGTAATCGAGCATGACGCCTTTGGGTTCACCTGTTGTGCCAGAGGTATAGATGATCGTGAATAAATCATCCATTGCCTTATTTGCTAAGCGAGTTTCAAATTCAGCCTGAAATTCGGCTGTACCTAATTGAATTAAATCGTCCCAATGGCAGGAAAGGGTGCTTTCAGTCAGTTTAATTTGTTCTTTCATGGCCACAATTTTTTGTAATTGTAGGACACTGATGCGCAATTTCTAACGCTTGATCATATTGTTCTTGATCACCAACAAACAGAATTTTGACATCGGCATGATTTAAAATAAATTCGGCCTGTTGTGCGGTATTGGTTGCATAAATTGGAACGGTAATAGCACGGACTTGAAGTGCCGCAATATCGGCGATTGTCCAACGTGACATATTGTGCGCAAAAATTGCAATTTTATCTTGTACTTGAATATTGCAAGCAAGAAAAGCTAATGAAAGCTGATCAAGCTGTTGTTGAAATGCGTTCCATGAAATATCTTTCCATAAGCCATTAATTTTATGGCGAAGTGCGGTTGCATTTTGACGAATTTTTGCCTGTTGGCGAATTCGATTGACGAAATGACGTTCTAAATTCATATAAGCCTTATTTGAGCGAACAACTGTACGCTAATATAAACGAAATAAATTTAAAATCTAGTGAAAATGTTGTTATTTTTGTGAATATAGAATAAATAATAGACATATTTATTTTTTTCTATTTTTTTATCTCTGGATGAGAAATAAAGAATTTAAAAAATATTGATTAAGTGAAATGGATTGGAAATAAAAAAACCGCTCTAAAAAGAGCGGTTAATTTTTTAGCTATTTTTGATTAGCCTTTGTAGTTGTAAATGTGTGCAACTAAGTCTAATACTTTGTTTGAGTAACCAGTTTCGTTATCGTACCAAGATACTAATTTAACGAAGAATCAGTTAATGCGATACCCGCATCAGCATCAAATACAGAAGTTAAAGCACAACCGTTGAAGTCTGTAGAAACTACTGCATCTTCAGTGTAACCTAAAACGCCTTTTAATTCGCCGTTGAAAGTTTTACCTTCAGCTGCATCTTTGATTGCTTGTTTGATTTGTTCGTAAGTTGCTGGTTTTTCTAAGTTTACAGTTAAGTCAACTACAGAAACGTTTGGAGTAGGAACACGGAACGCCATACCAGTTAATTTACCGTTTAATGCTGGTAATACTTTACCCACAGCTTTCGCTGCACCGGTAGATGAAGGGATGATGTTTTGTGCCGCACCACGACCACCGCGCCAGTCTTTAGCTGATGGACCATCAACAGTTTTTTGAGTCGCTGTTGTTGCGTGAACTGTAGTCATTAAACCATCTTTGATACCGAAAGTTTCGTGAACAACACGTGCTAAAGGTGCTAAACAGTTTGTCGTACAAGATGCGTTAGACACGATGTCTTGACCAGCGTATGCACCGAAGTTTACACCGCGTACGAACATTGGTGTGCTATCTTTAGAAGGACCTGTTAATACGACTTTTTTCGCACCAGCAGTGATGTGTTTGCGTGCTGTTTCATCAGTTAAGAATAAACCAGTTGCTTCAACTGCAACATCAACGCCGATCGCACCCCAATTAAGGTTTGCAGGATCACGTTCAGAAGTAACACGGATAGTTTTACCGTTTACTACTAAGTTACCGTCTTTAACTTCAACAGTACCGTCAAAACGACCGTGAGTTGAATCGTATTTCAACATGTAAGCCATGTATTCAACGTCGATTAAGTCGTTGATACCTACAACTTCGATGTCATCGCGATGTTGTGCTGCACGGAATACGATACGACCGATACGGCCGAAACCGTTGATACCAATTTTAATAGCCATAAGATTTTCACCTTCTATTTTTTTAAGTTAAACAAAATCGTTGCTCTAACGAGTTCTCCATGGATTATAGCATGGGCATTTTGATAAAAAAAAGGGTATATACCACTTTTTTGTGATCTCGATCACTTTTTAACAATTTGGTAAAACAAATGAAAATTTGACCGCACTTTTCATTTTCTTTTTGTATAATAAAAACAAACAACAAGAAGAGGTTTCAATTATGTCTCAAGGTAATTTATATATTCTTTCTGCACCAAGTGGGGCGGGCAAGTCATCATTAATTTCCGCGTTATTAGAAAAAAATCAAGGCACGAAAAAAATGGTGTCTATTTCACACACAACACGTTCACCTCGACCAGGCGAAAGTCATGGTGTGCATTATTATTTTGTTTCCGTAGAAGAATTTGAAACCTTAATTGAAAAAGGCCACTTCTTAGAATATGCAAAAGTGTTTGGTGGTAATTATTACGGCACTTCATTGCCAGCAATTGAAGAAAACTTAGCAAAAGGCATTGATGTGTTTTTAGATATTGACTGGCAAGGTGCACAGCAAATTCGTCAAAAAGTACCTTCTGTAAAAAGCATTTTTATTTTGCCACCATCATTGCCTGAATTGGAGCGTCGCTTGGTTGGACGCGGACAGGATAGCAAAGAGGTTATTGCTGAGCGAATGTCAAAAGCAATCAGCGAAATTTCGCATTATGATGAATATGATTACGTTATTGTGAATGATAATTTTGAACAGGCATTGGCGGATTTTTGCAAAGTATTTTTGCAGGCAGAACGCTTTGACCAAAAGCTTATCAACAAACAGAAAATGCGGACTTAATTCATCAGCTACTAGCAAAAATAAGCTTGAATTGAGTACAATATTTTCCCTTTATAGACATTATTTTTTTAACATCGGAGTAAAACATGGCTCGAGTGACTGTGCAAGATGCAGTAGAAAAAAATTGGTAACCGTTTTGATTTAATTTTAACCGCCGCTCGTCGTGCGAGACAATTAGAGTTACATCAAAGTGAGCCGTTAGTGCCGGAAGATAACGATAAACCAACGGTAATTGCATTACGTGAAATCGAAAAAGGGTTAATCAACCAAGAAATCATGGATGCAAAAAGAGTATTTAGATGCGGCAGCTTCTCAACGTAATGAAGAAGTGGCAGTAGCGTTAATCGCAGAATAATCTCATTAAAAGTGCGGTCAAAATTAAAGCTATTTTTGATCGCCTAGTCTTTCTCTCTACAAAAAGTCAGGTGTCCTTTGGAATTGTTTGCCGATTTAGATCGAATTATTCAGGGGTATTTGCCCGCCGATAAAATTGAATTAATCAAACGTGCATTCGTCATTGCGCGAGATGCTCACGAAGGACAATTTCGCTCAAGCGGCGAACCTTACATTACTCACCCTGTTGCAGTGGCTTCAATCATTGCAGAAATGCATTTAGACCATGAAGCTGTCATGGCTGCATTGTTGCATGATGTTATCGAAGATACCCCTTATACTGAATCCCAATTAAAAGATGAATTTGGCGCTAGTGTAGCCGAAATTGTGGAAGGCGTATCTAAACTGGATAAATTGAAATTCCGTACCCGCCAAGAAGCACAGGTTGAAAACTTCCGTAAAATGATTTTAGCGATGACTCGAGATATTCGTGTCGTCTTAATCAAACTGGCTGACCGTACCCATAATATGCGAACACTGGGCTCATTACGTCCAGATAAACGTCGTCGCATTGCAAAAGAAACCCTAGAGATTTACTGTCCATTAGCCCATCGTTTAGGTATTGAGCATATCAAAAATGAATTAGAAGATTTATCTTTTGAAGCAATGCATCCTCGCCGTTATGAAGTGCTTAAAAAGCTTGTCGAACAAGCGCGTGGCTCTCGTCAAGAATTGATTCAACGTATTTCTAATGATATTTCACAGCGTCTTGATAATGTAGGCATTACAAATCGTATTTGGGGACGTGAAAAACATCTTTATAAAATTTACCAAAAAATGCGCATGAAAGATCAGAAATTCCATTCAATTATGGATATTTATGCTTTCCGTGTCATTGTGAATTCAGTTGATGATTGCTATCGCGGATTAGGGCAAATGCATAGTTTGTATAAGCCTCGCCCTGGTAAAGTGAAAGATTATATTGCTGTGCCACGTGCAAATGGCTACCAAGCACTACAAACCTCAATGATTGGTCCTCATGGTGTGCCGGTAGAAGTTCATCTGCAAACTGAAGAAATGGAACAGGTTGCCGAAATGGGAATTACCGCTCATTGGGTGTATAAAGAAGGTGGTAAAAACGATAGCACCACCGCTCAAGTCCGCGCACAACGTTGGTTGCAAAGCCTGGTGGATATTCAACAAAACGTGGGTAACTCCTTCGAGTTTATTGAGAATGTCAAAATCCGAGTTTTTCCCGAAAGAAATCTATGTCTTTACGCCGAAAGGTCGCATCGTTGAATTACCAATGGGCGCAACAGCTGTCGATTTTGCTTATGCCGTGCATTCTGATGTGGGAAATCATTGTGTTGCGGCAGTAGTAGAGCATAAACCTTATCCATTATCACAAGCTTTAGAATCTGGTCAAACCGTTGAGATTGTGACCAGTGAAAATACTCATCCAAGCGTTAGTTGGTTAAACTTTGTAGTGACCGCTCGCGCAAGAACCCGTATTCGTCATTTCTTAAAATTATTGCGTGCAGATGATGCGGTTCAGACAGGCAAAAAACAGTTAGAAATGGCGTTGAAAACCACATTATCTCTCTGAGGTTTCTGAAGAGAAAATCCAAGCAGTATTGAATGAATTGAATCTCTCAAGCCTCAATGAGCTTTTTGAGGAAATTGGTGTCGGCAATCAAATGTCGAGCGTTATTGCCCATCAATTAATGGATGAAGCCATTGAAATTGATGTGGATGGTGTGTCTGAAAATACACAAAGCACGCTAACATTGAGCCGAGATGGCGAAATGAAAGCGTCTTTCGCTCAATGCTGTCACCCAATTCCGGGTGATCCTATCGTGGCATTAAGTACTGCGAAGAAAGGTGTGGTTGTTCATCATCAAGCTTGTTCTAATTTAGCGTCAAGTAATACGAAAGATTTTACTGCCGCAAAATGGGAAGAGGCTGAAAGTGCGGTCAATTTTGATGCCGAATTACACATCGAAATGCTTAATGAACAAAATGCATTAGGTAGTCTCATGACCGCAGTTACGACTTGCGAAAGTAATATTCAAAGTATTTGGACAGAAGAATTAGAAAATAATGTCCTATTAGTCATTATCCAAGTTGGCGCAAGAGATATCTATCATTTAGAAAACATTATGCGAAAAATTAAACAAATTACCAGTGTGATTCGTTTGAAACGCAATATTAATGAAGCATAATGAGCAAACAACTTCTTGATGCCGTTCCTTTAACTACTTTGTCTGGTGTGGGAGCGGCAATTTCCGATAAATTAAGCCGTATTGGAATTCATAATCTCCAAGACCTGCTTTTTCATTTACCTATCCGTTATGAAGATCGCACGAGAATTACGCCTATTGCCGATCTTCGCCCTGAACAATATGCCACCATTGAAGGTGTTGTCCAAACCTGTGAAGTTGCCTTTGGGCGCCGTCCTATTTTAACTGTAAGTCTTTCTGATGGAACGAGCAAAATTATGCTTCGTTTCTTCAATTTTAATGCAGGGATGAAAAATAGTTTTCAGATTGGTACGCGCGTTAAAGCGTTTGGTGAAATTAAACGCGGGCGCTTTATGGCGGAAATTCATCATCCTGAGTATCAAATTATACGGGATAATGCGCCATTAGTTTTAGAGGAAACGCTCACACCAATTTATTCCACAACGGAAGGTTTAAAACAAAATTCATTACGTAAGCTAACCGATCAAGCATTGGCTTTACTCGATAAAATCCAATTAACGGAAATTTTACCTAATGAATTTAATCCGCATCCTTTTAGCTTAAAGGATGCTATTCGATTTTTGCATCGTCCACCGCCAGATATCTCATTAGATATTTTGGAGAAAGGACAGCATCCGGCACAACAACGACTTATCTTTGAAGAGCTTCTTGCACATAATCTTGCGATGCAAAAAGTGCGGTTGGGTACGCAGCAGTTTTTAGCGTTGCCATTGCATTATCAAACTGATTTGAAACAACGTTTTCTTGCATCTTTGCCGTTTCAACCAACCAATGCCCAAAATAGAGTGGTGGCCGATATTGAACAGGATTTAGCAAAAGATTATCCGATGATGCGACTTGTTCAAGGGTGATGTGGGCTCGGGGAAAACATTAGTGGCAGCCTTAGCGGCCTTATTAGCGATTGATAATGGCAAACAAGTGGCTTTAATGGCGCCAACAGAGATTTTAGCGGAACAGCATGCGAATAATTTCCGACGTTGGTTAGAGCCTTTTGGTATTGACGTCGGCTGGTTAGCGGGTAAGGTGAAAGGGAAAGCTCGCCAAGCTGAATTGGAAAAAATTAAGTCTGGTGCGGTACAAATGGTGGTGGGTACACATGCTTTATTCCAAGAAGAAGTAGAATTTGCCGATTTAGCCTTGGTGATTATTGATGAACAACATCGTTTTGGTGTGCATCAACGTTTAATGCTGCGAGAAAAAGGCGAAAAAGCAGGATTTTATCCCCATCAACTGATTATGACAGCTACGCCAATCCCGAGAACATTAGCAATGACGGTTTATGCCGATCTCGATACGTCTATTATCGATGAATTGCCTCCAGGTAGAACGCCGATTACGACAGTTGTTATTTCTGAAGAACGCCGTGATGAAATCGTTGCTCGAGTCAAAAATGCCTGTATTAATGAAAAACGTCAGGCTTATTGGGTTTGTACCTTAATTGATGAGTCTGAAGTGCTAGAAGCGCAAGCAGCCGAGGCTATTTGGGAAGATTTAACGAAAAGCGTTGCCGATGCTTAAAATTGGTCTTGTACATGGGCGAATGAAACCGCAAGAAAAACAAGATATTATGGCTGCCTTTTAAAAATGCAGAACTCGATTTGCTTGTGGCTACAACCGTAATCGAAGTGGGCGTAGATGTGCCGAATGCCAGTCTAATGATCATTGAAAATGCTGAGCGTTTGGGCTTATCACAACTCCATCAGTTACGTGGACGAGTAGGGCGTGGCAGTACGGCTTCTTTTTGTGTCTTAATGTATAAACCGCCGTTGGGTAAAGTCTCGCAAAAACGTTTGCAGGTATTACGTGATAGCCAAGATGGCTTTGTGATTTCAGAGAAAGATTTAGAAATTCGCGGACCTGGTGAAGTGTTGGGTACCAAACAGACGGGTATCGCTGAATTTAAAGGTGGCGAATTTAATGCGCGATCGTAAAATGATCCCAACCGTTCAACATTATGCTAAAGCATTAATTGTGAAATATCCCGGATGTGGCAGAAAGTTTAATTCGTCGTTGGCTAAATAATCGAGAAATTTATTCGAATGCCTAAAGTGCGGTTATTTTTGAAAGAGTTTTATAAATGAATAAATCAACGGTACTTTTCTTTGATTCTGGAATGGGGGGCTTAAGCGTTTATCGGGAAGCGAAAAAGCTGATGCCCGATAACCATTATTTGTATTGCTTTGACAATGCAGGCTTTCCTTATTCAGAAAAATCAGAAGAAACAATCATTCAGCGAACATTGGATATTTGTAAAAAGATTAATCAAGATTATCCACTTGATGCCATAGTGATTGCTTGCAATACCGCGAGTACGGTGGTGTTACCGCCTTTGCGTGAACAATTTTCTATTCCGATTGTAGGTACTGTGCCAGCTATTAAGCCAGCGGCAGAAATCTCACAAACGAAACATATTGGTCTATTGGCAACAAAGGGCACGGTTAAACGCCCTTATGTTAATGATCTTATTCATCAGTTTGCCGCCCATTGTGTAGTTGAACGATTAGGCTCAACTAAACTGGTTGAAATCGCAGAGCATAAAATCCAAGGGAAATCGGTTGATTTGATTGCATTGAAAAATGAATTAAGTCCTTGGGCCTCAATAGAGAATTTAGATACGATTTGTTTAGGCTGTACCCATTTCCCTTTAATTAAAGATGAAATTCAAATTTGCTTACCTCAAGTGAAGAATTTTATGGACCCTGGATTCGCGATTGCCAAACGGCTACAATTTTTACTTGATAAATTAGAAGTGCGGTCAAAATCTGAGATGAAAAATCAGGTTTTTTGTACGCAAGATGTAGAGAATAAACACCAATTAGAACAAGCGTTGGCTCTCTGGGGATTTGATGGAATTACCGTTTTAAAATGATTTTTTCTCGTTGTGTTGCTGCGTTTGTAAGCAAATAGCAAAAAAATTTACATTTTTTTACAAAAAGATCTTGCAAAGGCATCTGAAATGCCTATAATACGCCCCACACAACGACGCGCTGTTGTGACTCTTAAGAAAAACCGGTGCGTCGTTCTTTTTTGCTCTTTAACAATATATCAGACAATCTGTGTGGGCACTTGTTGATTGACTTGTTTTAAAAATATTTTTTAATTTTGAAGTCTTAATAGGTGCTAACTAGAAATTCATAATACTTTTTTTAAGTAGTGACATTTTTATGTCAGCAGTATTGAGCGATTGAACTTGAATTGAAGAGTTTGATCATGGCTCAGATTGAACGCTGGCGGCAGGCTTAACACATGCAAGTCGAACGGTAACATAAAGGAGCTTGCTTCTTTGATGACGAGTGGCGGACGGGTGAGTAATGCTTGGGAATCTAGCTTATGGAGGGGGATAACTACGGGAAACTGTAGCTAATACCGCGTAGAATCGAGAGATGAAAGTGTGGGACCTTCGGGCCACATGCCATAGGATGAGCCCAAGTGGGATTAGGTAGTTGGTGAGGTAAAGGCTCACCAAGCCGACGATCTCTAGCTGGTCTGAGAGGATGACCAGCCACACTGGGACTGAGACACGGCCCAGACTCCTACGGGAGGCAGCAGTGGGGAATATTGCGCAATGGGGGCAACCCTGACGCAGCCATGCCGCGTGAATGAAGAAGGCCTTCGGGTTGTAAAAGTTCTTTCGGTAGCGAGGAAGGCATTTAGTTTAATAGACTAGGTGATTGACGTTAACTACAGAAGAAGCACCGGCTAACTCCGTGCCAGCAGCCGCGGTAATACGGAGGGTGCGAGCGTTAATCGGAATAACTGGGCGTAAAGGGCACGCAGGCGGTGACTTAAGTGAGGTGTGAAAGCCCCGGGCTTAACCTGGGAATTGCATTTCATACTGGGTCGCTAGAGTACTTTAGGGAGGGTAGAATTCCACGTGTAGCGGTGAAATGCGTAGAGATGTGGAGGAATACCGAAGGCGAAGGCAGCCCCTTGGGAATGTACTGACGCTCATGTGCGAAAGCGTGGGGAGCAAACAGGATTAGATACCCTGGTAGTCCACGCTGTAAACGATGTCGATTTGGGGGTTGAGCTTTAAGTTTGGCGCCCGTAGCTAACGTGATAAATCGACCGCCTGGGGAGTACGGCCGCAAGGTTAAAACTCAAATGAATTGACGGGGGCCCGCACAAGCGGTGGAGCATGTGGTTTAATTCGATGCAACGCGAAGAACCTTACCTACTCTTGACATCCAGAGAACATTCCAGAGATGGATTGGTGCCTTCGGGAACTCTGAGACAGGTGCTGCATGGCTGTCGTCAGCTCGTGTTGTGAAATGTTGGGTTAAGTCCCGCAACGAGCGCAACCCTTATCCTTTGTTGCCAGCGATTACGTCGGGAACTCAAAGGAGACTGCCGGTGATAAACCGGAGGAAGGTGGGGATGACGTCAAGTCATCATGGCCCTTACGAGTAGGGCTACACACGTGCTACAATGGCGTATACAGAGGGAAGCGAGAGTGCGAGCTGGAGCGAATCTCACAAAGTACGTCTAAGTCCGGATTGGAGTCTGCAACTCGACTCCATGAAGTCGGAATCGCTAGTAATCGCAAATCAGAATGTTGCGGTGAATACGTTCCCGGGCCTTGTACACACCGCCCGTCACACCATGGGAGTGGGTTGTACCAGAAGTAGATAGCTTAACCTTCGGGGGGGCGTTTACCACGGTATGATTCATGACTGGGGTGAAGTCGTAACAAGGTAACCGTAGGGGAACCTGCGGTTGGATCACCTCCTTACCAAAAACGAGAGACAATAAGTGTCCACACAGATTGATTGATATATTGTAGAAAATGAATGAAGAGAGAAAAGTGCGTAAGCAAAATGTAAGATAGAGTATCTTTATTTGTTGTCCCCATCGTCTAGAGGCCTAGGACATCGCCCTTTCACGGCGGTAACCGGGGTTCGAATCCCCGTGGGGACGCCAAATAAAGATAACTTTATTATCTTCTGTTCTTTAACAACCAGGAAACAAGCTGAAAAACTGAAGAGACTTTCAAGTCCTTTTAAAGGATAAGAAAAAGTCTGAGTAAGAAGAAAATCTTGATTGAACAAAAGCAATCAAGTGTTTAGTTGAAAACACAACATCAAGAATTTTTGAGGTTGTATAGTTAAGTGACTAAGCGTACAAGGTGGATGCCTTGGCAATCAGAGGCGAGGAAGGACGTGCTAATCTGCGAAAAGCTTGGATGAGTCGATAAGAGGCGTTTAATCCAAGATGTCCGAATGGGGAAACCCAGTAGATGAAGAATCTACTATCACTTACTGAATCCATAGGTAAGTGAGGCAAACCGGGAGAACTGAAACATCTAAGTACCCCTGAGGAAAAGAAATCAACCGAGATTTCGTTAGTAGCGGCGAGCGAACGCGAAGGAGCCTGTTAGTGATAATGACAGAGACAGAGGAACAAGCTGGGAAGCTTGGCGATACAGGGTGATAGCCCCGTACTCGAAGTCCAGGTCATGGTACTAAGCTAACGATAAGTAGGGCGGGACACGTGATATCCTGTTTGAAGATGGGGGACCATCCTCCAAGGCTAAATACTCCTGATTGACCGATAGTGAACCAGTACTGTGAAGGAAAGGCGAAAAAGAACCCCGGTGAGGGGAGTGAAATAGAACCTGAAACCTTGTACGTACAAGCAGTGGGAGCCCTTTTAGGGGTGACTGCGTACCTTTTGTATAATGGGTCAGCGACTTATATTTTTGTAGCGAGGTTAACCGAATAGGGGAGCCGAAGGGAAACCGAGTCTTAACTGGGCGTCTAGTTGCAAGGTATAGACCCGAAACCCGGTGATCTCAGCCATGGGCAGGTTGAAGGTTGGGTAACACTAACTGGAGGACCGAACCGACTAATGTTGAAAAAAATTAGCGGATGACTTGTGGCTGGGGGTGAAAGGCCAATCAAACCGGGAGATAGCTGGTTCTCCCCGAAATCTATTTAGGTAGAGCCTTGAGCGGACACCTTCGGGGGTAGAGCACTGTTTCGGCTAGGGGTCCATCCCGGATTACCAACCCGATGCAAACTACGAATACCGAAGAGTGATACTCAGGAGACACACGGCGGGTGCTAACGTCCGTCGTGGAGAGGGAAACAACCCAGACCGCCAGCTAAGGTCCCAAAGTCTATATTAAGTGGGAAACGAAGTGGGAAGGCTTTAGACAGCTAGGATGTTGGCTTAGAAGCAGCCATCATTTAAAGAAAGCGTAATAGCTCACTAGTCGAGTCGGCCTGCGCGGAAGATGTAACGGGGCTCAAATATAGCACCGAAGCTGCGGCATCAGTAGCAAAGTACTGTTGGGTAGGGGAGCGTTCTGTAAGCGGATGAAGGTGGCTCGAGAGGTTTGCTGGACGTATCAGAAGTGCGAATGCTGACATAAGTAACGATAAAACGGGTGAAAAAAACCCGTTCGCCGGAAGACCAAGGGTTCCTGTCCAACGTTAATCGGGGCAGGGTGAGTCGGCCCCTAAGGCGAGGCTGAAAAGCGTAGTCGATGGGAAACGGGTTAATATTCCCGTACTTGGATAAACTGCGATGTGGGGACGGAGCAGGTTAGGTTATCGCACTGTTGGATATGTGCGTTTAAGTTTGTAGGTGTGAAGTTTAGGCAAATCCGGACTTCTTTAACACCGAGAGATGATGACGAGGCTCTACGGAGCTGAAGTAACCGATACCACACTTCCAGGAAAAAGCCACTAAGCTTCAGGTTTATCTAAACCGTACTGAAAAACCGACACAGGTGGTCAGGTAGAGAATACTCAGGCGCTTGAGAGAACTCGGGTGAAGGAACTAGGCAAAATAGCACCGTAACTTCGGGAGAAGGTGCGCCGGCGTAGATTGTAGTCCCTTGCGGGCGAAGGTTGAACCGGTCGAAGATACCAGCTGGCTGCAACTGTTTATTAAAAACACAGCACTCTGCAAACACGAAAGTGGACGTATAGGGTGTGATGCCTGCCCGGTGCTGGAAGGTTAATTGATGGTGTAATCGAAAGAGAAGCTCCTGATCGAAGCCCCAGTAAACGGCGGCCGTAACTATAACGGTCCTAAGGTAGCGAAATTCCTTGTCGGGTAAGTTCCGACCTGCACGAATGGCATAATGATGGCCAGGCTGTCTCCACCCGAGACTCAGTGAAATTGAAATCGCCGTGAAGATGCGGTGTACCCGCGGCTAGACGGAAAGACCCCGTGAACCTTTACTATAGCTTGACACTGAACATTGAATTTTGATGTGTAGGATAGGTGGGAGACTATGAAGATGATACGCCAGTATTGTTGGAGTCGTCCTTGAAATACCACCCTTTAACGTTTGATGTTCTAACGAAGATTACGAAACGTGGTCTCGGACAGTGTCTGGTGGGTAGTTTGACTGGGGCGGTCTCCTCCCAAAGAGTAACGGAGGAGCACGAAGGTTTGCTAATGACGGTCGGACATCGTCAGGTTAGTGCAATGGTATAAGCAAGCTTAACTGCGAGACAGACAAGTCGAGCAGGTACGAAAGTAGGTCATAGTGATCCGGTGGTTCTGAATGGAAGGGCCATCGCTCAACGGATAAAAGGTACTCCGGGGATAACAGGCTGATACCGCCCAAGAGTTCATATCGACGGCGGTGTTTGGCACCTCGATGTCGGCTCATCACATCCTGGGGCTGAAGTAGGTCCCAAGGGTATGGCTGTTCGCCATTTAAAGTGGTACGCGAGCTGGGTTTAGAACGTCGTGAGACAGTTCGGTCCCCTATCTGCCGTGGGCGTTGGAGAATTGATTGGGGCTGCTCCTAGTACGAGAGGACCGGAGTGGACGCACCACTGGTGTTCCGGTTGTGTCGCCAGACGCATTGCCGGGTAGCTAAGTGCGGAAGAGATAAGTGCTGAAAGCATCTAAGCACGAAACTTGCCAAGAGATGAGTTCTCCCTGATTTAAGATCAGTAAGGGTTGTTTAAGACTAAGACGTAGATAGGCATGGTGTGTAAGCGGTGCGAGCCGTTGAGCTAACATGTACTAATTGCCCGAGAGGCTTAACTATACAACGCTCAAGGGTTTTGGGTGTTGTGAAGACGAAACTCAGAGAAGAAAGAGAAAGTTTTTGAAGGTTAAATCAGCTTGTTTGGTTGTGAGACACTAGAGATAGTGAGAGCAGAGAGAGAGAAAAGTTATTAAAGGAATAATCCTGGCGGCGATAGAGCGGTGGTCCCACCTGACCCCATACCGAACTCAGAAGTGAAACGCCGATGCGCCGATGGTAGTGTGGGGCTTCCCCATGTGAGAGTAGGACACCGCCAGGTACTGAATGATGAACCCCGAGCTGAATGGCTTGGGGTTTTTTTGTTTAGATTTGAGATTACTTTGACAATATAAGTGCGGTAGAAAGTTAGGCTGTTTTTACGTAAAGAATATATAAAAAGGAGTTTATCCCAAATATCTGGGGATAGACTCCTTTAATTTTTTAAGAAAAGAGCTTATTCCAGAAAGAACAAACAAACTCTCTTTCTTCTATAAATTCCGAATCATCAACAATGACAGGCTTTCCTAATAAGTTTAGGTGATGGATTTTATTACGCAGTGTCACGTAACAGGATTTGAGCTTTTCACATTCTGCTAGAGAAATAATGTGATATTCTGCCATGGAATCAAAGATACGGACATTATCAGACCATTTGGTTAATATTGGATTAGCTGGGGCATTTGCGAGCATCAGATACTGGGCGATAAATTCAATATCGGTAATGCCGCCACGATCTGTTTTGATATTAAAAAAGCCTTCTTTTGTGTGAGATAAATGTTCGTACATTTTTTCACGCATGTCTCTTACTTCAATTTTTAGCTGATTAATATCTCTTTGAGCAGAAAGCACATTACAGCGAATTTTTTCAAATTCTGTTTTTAATTCAGTTTCTCCAAAAATAGCACGGCTACGGACAAGTGCTTGCTTTTCCCAAGTCCATGCTTCATTGAGTTGATAGTTTTCAAATGCTTGAAGTGAACAGCCTAATAAGCCTGCATCGCCTGAAGGTCGTAATCGCATATCAACATCGTAGAGTATACCTGCACTCGTATTCATACTAAAAATACTGACAATTTTTTGAGCCAATCTTAAATAGAATTGATTGCTATCAATGGATTTTTTTCCACCAATGGTTTGGCCTTCAACAGATTGGTATAAAAAGACTAAATCCAAATCAGATTTATAACCGAGTTCAATTCCGCCTAATTTACCGTAGCCAATAACTAAAAAACCTTTTTCTGTTTTACCTACTAGATGTTCGGGGACACCAAAGCGTTGACTGATTTGTTGCCAGGCAAAATTGACAACGGCATCAATAATTGCTTCAGCCAGATAAGTGAGATGATCGCTCACTTTCATAACAGGCAATACGCCGAGAATATCGGCGGCTGCAACACGTAATAAAATAGACTGTTTGAATTGGCGTAAACCGTCAATAAATTGCTCTTCATCATCTTGCGGTAATCGCAGCATATATTGCTTTAATTCATCAGGATACTGTGTGAACGGCAATGGATTACGTAGCGCTTCAGTATTTAATAATTCATCGAGTAGAATAGGGTGACGAGCGACTTGTTCGGCAATCATCTGTGATTGCGAACATAGTTCAATTAGCTGCTCAATGGCTTGAGGATTTTCTAAGAGCAATTCTAAATACGTCGTTCTACTCGCAATTTTATCGACAATATTGAGAATGCGTGGCAATAAAGTGCGGTAATTTTTTTGCTCAAATATTTGGGTAAAGATATTTGGTAATAAGTGAGCTAGAACTTCTCGACCACGAGAGCCAATAACACGGCGCGCAAGCCCCTCTTTGAATTGAATCAGTTTATCTAAGATATCGGAAATTGCGTCTTCATCAATGTGATTATCAACCAACATTTGTTCAATATCATCAAGATCACTTTCTAAAAAATCAATCCACTGATTATTGTCATCGGTACGTTCATCTTTTTCTTCACCAATTAACGCATCAAAAACTGACCGCACTTTTTGTTGGTGTGATTGTAGTATTTGATAGAAATCATCCCAGTTTTCAATTGGATAAGATTTCATCGTAGTTTGATTGTTCTCATCTAAGTAAGTGTATTCTCGACAAGCAATCATTAATCTAAGGCGATTTTCTTCATCAGTTGGTAGAAGTTGCGTTTGTTGGTCGTCAATAGCTTGCAGTACGTTTTCAGTTCGACGAAGGAAAATATAGGCTTCTCTTAATTCATGATATTGTTGAGGCGTAATTAAACCAAGATCTCGTATTTCAGGGAGAAGTTTAAGCAATTCATGTTGTTGGAGCTTAATCTCACGTCCACCACGAATCAGTTGAAAAACTTGCACAATAAATTCGATTTCTCGAATCCCGCCTGCACCTAGTTTAATATTGTCTTTTAAGCCACGACGACGTACTTCACGCTCGATTTTACCTTTCATTTCACGTAAAGCTTGAATCACACTAAAATCAATATAGCGTCGATACACAAAGGGGCGAAGTAATTGCTGCAAGGTTTTTACATTGGGATCTTGCGCATCGACGTCCTAAAATACGCCCTTTGATCATGGCATAGCGTTCCCAATCTCGCCCTTGATCTTGGTAATATTGTTCCATCGCAGAAAAACTTAAGGCAAGTGCACCACTGTCACCAAAAGGGCGAAGGCGCATATCCGTACGATAGACAAAGCCATCTGGCGTAAATTGATCCAACGCATTAATTAGACGTTGTCCTAAACGGGTAAAAAATTTAGCATTATCAACGGCTCGTCTTGCACCAACGGTTTCACCTTGTGAAGGGATAGGTAAAAATTAAATCAATATCAGAGGAGAAATTTAGCTCAAAACCACCTAATTTTCCCATGCCAAGAATATAGAGTTGCTGAGGGTTGCCATTTTCATCACAAGGCGTGCCCATTTCTTCACAAGCTTGTTTATACAGCCAATCTCTCGCACCAATGATAAGACTCTCAGCAAGTTTGAGAAAGACGAATAAAAATTTCTTCTACGGTGGCAAGATTCAAGCTTTGACAGAAACTGAGTTTCGCCATTTCTTGATTACGAAAATCTCGTAGCGTTTTGTAAAGCTGTTCTTCGTTTTGGGTAGTGGAGAGTTGCTCAGCTAAACGGCTAGCATAATGTTGACAATCTGAAAATTGAGGAGGTGTTTGCCACCATTGAGCTAAAAAGTGCGGGTGTTTTTTTAAGACTTTTTCCAAGAAATCAGACAGACTGATGGCATAGTTTATTTGTCCGATTGGTGTCGTGAGATCTGTTGCGTCCCGCTCGATTTGTTGGGTTATTTCATCAAGATTCATTTCAGGGAAATATTGGCAAAGCACTTCGCCAAGTTGAATGAGTTTTTCAGTCGAAAGCGGAAGTGAAAGCGCCATAATTTACCCCTTAAAATGTTCGTCAATCTTGCGTAGTACGATTTCTTTGGCTTGTTGCGGTTGCAGACTATCTAGCCAATTTAATGGTGTTTTCCAGCCGCGCAGCCAGGTGATTTGTCGTTTTGCTAATTGTCGAGTTGCACAAATACCGCGGAAGACCATTTCTTCATGATCATAGTCACCACGTAAATATTCCCACATTTGGCGATAGCCCACACAGCGGATAGAAGGCAAATCAGGATGGAGATCTTCTCGTTGATAGAGTTTTTCAACTTCTTCTTGGAAACCTAATTCGATCATTTTATGGAAACGTTGTTCGATACGTTGATGTAACACCGCGCGATCTTCTGGTGCAATAGCAAATTGTAAAAATTGATAAGGCAATTCTTCGCCTTTTTGTTCGGTTAATTCCGTTAATGATTTGCCCGTTAAATAGAATACTTCTAATGCACGATTAATGCGCTGTGAATCATTTGGATTAATACGCTCTGCTGAAATAGGATCAATTTTTTGTAATTCTTGATGAAGTGCTGGCCAGCCAAAGTTCTTGCGCTTTTTCTTCAATCTCTAAGCGTAACTTTTCATCAGCAGATGGAAGGGGAGAAAGGCCTTCAATCAATGCTTTGTAATACAACATGGTGCCGCCAACCAAAAGCGGAATTTTGCCTTGCGCGGTAATATCAGCCATTTCTCTGAGTGCATCATCACGAAAATTCATCGCAGAATAACTTTCAGCGGGATCTAAAATATCGATTAAGCGGTGAGGAGCAAGGGCAAGTTCTTCTTTAGAAGGCTTTGCCGTACCAATATCCATGCCTTTATAAATTAATGCAGAATCGACGCTGATCACTTCCACTGGCAGGCTTTGACGTAATTGAATAGCAAGATCTGTTTTTCCTGAGGCCGTCGGCCCCATCAGAAAAAGTGCGGTTGGTTTGGAGTCAGTTTTTTGTGTCATATTACAAATCAGTTAAAAAAGGCTGCCAGTTAATCGGTTTCAGTAATGTATTAAATTTTTCTTGATGAGCTTTATTCAGTAAGCGTTCCGTTTCACTTAATAAGCTGACTGCATCCGCTAACACTTGAATCGGTTTCATCTCTAGCGTCTGACAAAGTGCGGTCAGAAAATTAGGCATATTTTCTAGATGTTCAGCAAGCAGGCTCACCACACATTTTTGTAAATTTTGTGTACGTAAAATTGCAGGCACTTTATTTAATGTAAGGCGTAGCTGGGCTTCATTTTCAATAAATTCAAAACCACTTTGTTGGAAAAAAGCTTTTTGTTTTTGCCATTGTTCAAATTGTTTTTCATCTAAACGGAAAATAATCGGAATGAGCAATGGTTGTTGTGGAATTTCACCTTGCTGTAAGGTTAATTCATAATTTAAGGTTTGCAATTTAGCTAATGACATCAAATAAAACTGCTGATTTTGTTGTAAAAGCAATGCTTTATTTTCAATTAATGCCAATGCGCGTAAATAGCCTGCTTCACTTGTCTGTGGGAGTTGTTGTTCAACGACAGGTGTTGTTAAAACTTGAGAATTTTCCGCAGGGACGTACTAATTCCCCATATAAGCGTTGTTCGGTCTTTGTAGGTTGTTCACGATAACCATATGACGGAACGTAGTCACTACGGTTTGAAAAGTGCGGTCGATTTTCTGATTGTTTTTCACGAGGCTGATGATAATTCGAGGCAAAAATATTTTGCCCAGCCGCTGCACGATTGGGTTTAGGTTCATAGTGGGTTTGATATGAAGCCGAAGGCTCTCTTGCCTCATTCATCGCTGGCGCTAAATCCAATTCAGCTTGAGGAATGGCATTGAGCGCATTTGTTACGCCTTGGCAGATAAAATCATGAATTAAACGAGCTTGATGGAAACGCACCTCGTGTTTTGTTGGGTGCACGTTGACATCGACATCATGTGGATTGAGGTCGATAAATAGTACAAATGCAGGGTATTGCTCAGTATGCAAATGCTCCGCATAAGCTTGACGAATGGCGTGGGTGATCACTTTATCGCGCACCATTCGTCCATTGATATAACAATAGCTTAAATCATTTTGAGAACGTGTAAATTCAGGTGTCGCCACCCAGCCAGAAAGATGCAAATCATCATGTTTCCAATCAATGCGTAAGGCATGTTGAACAAAATCATCGCCACAAATAGCGGCAACGCGTTTTAGTTGTTGTTCTTCATTTGTCGCGGGACGATATTGTCGAACAATTTTGCCGTTATGTGTGAGCGTAAAAGCGATATTAAATTTCGCTAAAGCAATACGGCGAATGACTTCATCAATATGAGCAAATTCTGTTTTATCGGTGCGTAAGAATTTACGACGAGCAGGCGTGTTAAAAAAGAGATTCGCGACTTCAACTGTCGTACCGACTGGATGAGATGCGGGTTTAATTGTGGTTTCCATCTCTCGTCCTTGCGCATAGACTTGCCATGCTTCATTTTGCTCTGCAGTGCGAGAGGTAAGCGTGAGACGAGAAACCGAGCTGATACTGGCAAGGGCTTCACCGCGGAAACCTAAACTTAAAATGGCTTCGAGATCATCAAGATCGGCAATTTTACTGGTTGCATGTCGAGCGAGTGCGAGGCTTAATTCTTCTTTAGGAATGCCACTGCCATTATCTCGAATACGAATCAGGCTGGCGCCGCCGTTTTCAATATCAATATGAATTTTATTGGCACCCGCATCAAGGCTGTTTTCCACCAATTCTTTCACCACAGAGGCAGGGCGTTCGACCACTTCACCTGCGGCAATCTGATTAGCCAGCTGTGGAGAAAGAATTTTGATTGCCATAGGATTCCTTATTTTTCTTTAAGTTTGAATTTTTTGCCCAGTCACGACTTTGCCGTTTTTCAATGTTGGGTTCAGTTTTAAAAGACGATTAACCGGTACATTGTATTCACGAGAGATAGCATAGATAGTTTGATCGGCTTTCACTGTATGGTAAAGCGGGGTTTCTTTCTTGCCATTATCTTCCTTCTCATTTCCTTTTGAAGAAGTGTCTTTTTTATCGTTACCTTTTTTCTCAGGCTCTTTTTTTACTCTCAGCTTTTTTTCTTGTTTTTTTGATCTTTTTTTAGAAACCGCTTTTTTTCAGCTTCAACAATCTTTGCTGTTTTTTTCCTTTGTTATCGGCTTTGGCTTTTATCATCCGATTTAGGTTTTTTTCTTCTACCTTTTTTTACCCTTTGCCGTTATCAGGAATTTTAATGGTTTCATTCAGCCAAAGTTCTTTACGTTTTAGTTTATTTAACTCAATAATTTCACTGACTTTCACATCATATTTGTTCGCCAGGCTACCAATGCTTTCACCTGGTTTCACTTTATGACGTACGCCGCTGTCTTTGACATCGGAAGTGCGGTCAGATTTTTCAGTGTTTTTCTCTTCTTTTTTAGTTGGTTCTTCCGCTTTTTTGCCTTTGCCATTATCAGGAATCTTAATGGTTTCATTTAACCAAAGTTCTTTGCGTTTCAGTTTATTTAACTCAATGATTTCGCTGACTTTGACATCATATTTATTCGCCAGGCTACCAATGCTTTCACCTGGTTTCACTTTATGGCGAATACCGCTGTCTTTCACATCTGAAGTGCGGTCAGATTTTTCATTATTTTTGTCGTTTGATTTTGTAGATTTGCTGTCTTGCTCATCACTAGGTGGAACGGCAATCGCTTTTAAATTACCATTACGATAAGCAACTAAGCCTTCATAAATCATATAAGCAATACGACGACGATAAGCAATGGTATTCAGTTTTTGTTCTTCTTCCATATTGGAAAGGAAACCCTGTTTCCACCAGAACAGAAGGAATATCGGGTGAACGCAATACGCCAAGGCTTGCATGTTGTGGCGTGCTGCGACTTAATGAGGTCACGCGAGCAAAACGACGTAAAATACTGTTACCAAGTTCATAGCCTGTGCGTTGGCTGTGACCAAATTGCAGATCGAGTACGGTTTGATCTAAATATTTGTCATTGTTATTGGAAAGTACTTTTCCTGCACCACCTAAAAGCTCAGAGCGTTTTTCATCGTCTTCTAACCATTGACCCATTTCATCGTTGGCGCGGCGATTGGATAGCACCCAAACAGATGCGCCACGTTGGTCTGAATTAAGAGAGGAGTCGGCATGGATAGACACGAGAAAATTTGCTTTATATTTACGTGCAATTTCAGAACGTTCTGGCACAGAAATGTAGTAATCGCTACTGCGTGTTAAAACACCTTTGAAATTAGGATCTTTATCTAATAAGGCTTTTAATTCTCGAGCGATAGAAAGGGTGACATTCTTTTCATAAATGCCGAGAATTTTTTCCGATAGCACCGGGATCTTTACCGCCATGGCCAGGATCAATGGCAATTGTCCATTGTGGGGCGGCAAATACGGTAGTAGAAATTAGAGAAAATATTCCAAAAAGAAACGAAAATTTTGCTTTCATGTAAGTCAGTTTTATAGTTGTGTCAAAATATGCTCGCCCACTGAGATTTTGAGCAATTAGCGTAATGTTGCGAGCATCGTCGTAATAATCAATATTCACCAATAAATCAGCCTCAGGCAAGATGCCCTTCACCTTTTTCTGCCCATTCGATTAAGCAGATACAATTTTGGCTGAAATAATCACGAATGCCCATAAATTCCAATTCTTCAGGATCGGCAAGACGATATAAATCAAAGTGATAAATCATTTTCCCTGCAATGCTATATTCTTCCACTAACGTATAAGTAGGGCTTTTGACATTGCCTTGGTAGCCTAAACCTTGCACCATTCCACGAGTCAGGGTGGTTTTCCCTGCACCAAGATCGCCATTAAAATAAAGCACAATGGCATTATCTTTCGGTTGTTTTACAAGCACTTCTGCGAGTTTTTTACCAAAACGGAGCATCGTGCCTTCATCAGGAATGTATTGGGTTAATTCGGTCATTATTAGAGTGATTTTTTAGGTTAAAGTTTCTGGGGGATTTTATCGTATTTTGAAGGGAATATGTAGGGAAAATACAATAAAAAAATCCGCTGCTTTTCAGCAACGGATTGAGAATTTGGAGCGGGAAACGAGGCTCGAACTCGCGACCCCGACCTTGGCAAGGTCGTGCTCTACCAACTGAGCTATTCCCGCAGGGCATTCATGTGAAAATTTGGAGCGGGAAACGAGGCTCGAACTCGCGACCCCGACCTTGGCAAGGTCGTGCTCTACCAACTGAGCTATTCCCGCATTTCACATTGGTGAATGAGGCAACATTATACGAAAAAATTTATTCAACGCAAGCGCAGATTTCGCAAATGATTGAGTTTGCCTAAGTTTTCATCAACCCAGATTAATAAAGTGATCACGGTAGTAAGCTAACTCTTTTAATTGATTCTCGAATATCATCAAGGGCTAAATGAGTATTGCCTTTTTTAAACCCGTCTAAAATTTCGGGTTTCCAGCGAGCAGCTAATTCTTTTAACGTGCTGACATCTAGATGACGATAATGGAAATAATCGGCTAAATCAGGCATATATTTATAAAGAAAGCGTTTATCTTGTGCGATGCTGTTGCCACAAATCGGTGAAGCACCTTTCGGTACCCATCGTTTTAAAAAATCTAACGTTTGTAATTCAGCTGCACGTTCGGTGAGTTTGCTCGCTTTGACACGGTCAACTAAGCCATTTGCTGTATGGGTTTTTACGCACCATTCCGACATTTTGTTTAATAATTCATCACTTTGATGCACCGCAATCACAGGTCCTTCCGCTAAAATATTGAGATCTTTATCTGTCACGATGGTTGCGATTTCAATAATTCGTTCTTTTTCAGGATCTAATCCTGTCATTTCTAAATCGATCCAAATCAGATTTTGTTTATCTAATTGCATAATATAAGGTATCCTATAAACATTTTTAATCCCGTTTATTTTAACGAAAAACATCGGAAAAAACGACCGCACTTTATGAGCAAACGTAAACTAACGCAAAATCAAACTCGTCGAATTCAATCAAATAACGCGAAAGCCTTTGCATCGCCACAAGAAAAAAGAAGTGGAATGGCAAGATGATATGCTAGGCGAAAGCCAAGATGGGGTAGTCGTTACGCGTTATTCGGTTCATGCAGATGTGGAAAATGCACAAGGCGAAATTTTCCGTTGTAATTTACGTCGTACACTTTCTAGTCTCGTGGTTGGAGACAAAGTGATTTGGCGACAAGGCAATGAACAGCTCCAAGGTGTGAGTGGCGTGATTGAAGCTATTCACCCAAGACAAAATGAAATTGCTCGTCCAGATTATTATGATGGGTTGAAACCCATCGCGGCGAATATCGATCGTATTATTATTGTTTCTGCGGTGGTGCCGGTACTTTCACTCAATATTATCGATCGTTATTTAGTGGTGTGTGAAAATGCGGGGATCGAACCTGTCATTGTGGTGAATAAAGGCGATTTACTGGATGCCGAGCAAGAGCAGGAAGTGGAAAGCCAGTTACAGATTTACCGTGATATTGGTTATCAGACCATCATCATTTCTGCTGAAACCGGAAAAAATATGGAAAAATTGACCGCACTTTTAAGTGATGGAACATCCATTTTTGTGGGGCAGTCAGGGGTAGGCAAATCCAGTTTAATTAACCATATTTTACCAACAGTCAATGCACAAGTAGGCGGTATCAGTGAAACCTCTGGCTTGGGACAACATACCACAACCTCTTCTCGTTTATATCACTTGCCACAAGGTGGTAATTTGATTGACTCACCAGGGATTCGTGAGTTTGGTTTATGGCATTTGGAGCCAGATCAGATCACCAAAGGCTATCGTGAATTTCAATATGTCTTAGGCACGTGTAAGTTCCGTGATTGTAAACATTTGAATGATCCTGGCTGTGCATTACGTGAGGCTGTTGAAGCAGGTCGGATTTCACCGATACGCTATGAGAATTATCATCGCTTAATTGAAAGCTTGAGTGAGACGAAATCACAACGTCATTTTTCTGTGTAGTGGACAATTTACTGTAAATTAGGTATAAAGTACCCCTAATTTTGTGATGTAGCTCAAGTTTTTTTGTGTTTAGCCTTGATTATTGGGCATTTAATAGAGATACTACAGCGGATTTATAGATTAAATTTTACAATTACTATATAGAGGTAACATTATGTTCTCAAAAGATGTAGAAATTACAGCCCCTAATGGTTTACATACCCGTCCAGCGGCGCAATTTGTTAAAGAAGCGAAAGCGTTTGCTTCTGATGTAACAGTGACCTCCGGTGGTAAAAGTGCAAGTGCGAAAAGCCTATTTAAGCTACAAACCTTAGGCTTAACGCAAGGAACTGTAATCACCATCTCGGCGGAAGGTGAAGACGAACAACAAGCCGTTGAACATTTAGTAGCATTAATTCCTACTTTAGAATAATTTACGATTAGCCATAGGATTTCTATTCTATGGCTATTGTTTATCTAACCTTTAATAAATTATCTCGGAAGGTAAAAGTATGATTACAGGTATTCCAGCGTCACCAGGTATCGTTTTTGGTAAAGCCTTAGTATTAAAAGAAGAAAAAATTGTTCTTGATACGCAAAAAATTTCAGAAGATCAAGTTGAGGCAGAAGTTGCCCGTTTTTATGCTGGGCGTGAAGCGGCTGTTGAGCAACTTAATTCTATTCATCAACGTGCATTAAAAATCTTTAGGGTGAAGAAAAAGCGGCCATCTTTGAAGGCCATTTAATGATCCTTGAAGATGAAGAATTAGAAGAAGAAATTATTGATTATCTTCGTTCACACAAAGTGAATGCGAGTGTGGCAGCAAGTAAAATCATCGATCAACAAGTTGAAATGTTGTCTGAAATTGATGATGAATACTTAAAAGAACGTGCGGGTGATATTCGCGATATCGGTAATCGTTTAATCAAAAATATTTTAGGCATGCATATTGTGGATCTTGGTGATATTACCGAAGAATCCATCCTTGTGGCTTACGATTTAACCCCATCAGAAACCGCTCAATTAAACTTAGAAAAAGTATTAGGTTTTATCACCGATATTGGTGGTAGAACATCTCACACCTCAATTATGGCTCGTTCACTTGAATTGCCGGCCATTGTAGGGACAAATGATGTCACAGCACGAGTGAATACCGGTGATTATCTTATTTTAGATGCGGTAAACAACCGTGTTTACGTGAATCCGACTCAAGCTGAAATTGATGAATTAAAAACATTAGAAGCAAAACTTGCTGAAGAAAAAGCAGAATTAGCAAAATTAAAAGATTTGCCTGCAGTGACCCTTGATGGTCATAAAGTCGATGTGGTAGCGAATATTGGTACGATTCGTGATTGCGAAGGTGCACACCGTAATGGTGCAGAAGGGGTAGGTTTATACCGTACAGAATTCCTCTTTATGGATCGTGATCAATTACCAAGCGAAGAAGAGCAATTCATTGCTTATAAAGAAGTGGTTGAAGCAATGGAAGGTCGTTTAGTGGTATTACGTACCATGGATATCGGCGGTGATAAAGAGCTTCCATATTTAAATTTACCAAAAGAAATGAACCCATTCTTAGGATGGCGTGCGGTACGTATTGCCCTTGATCGTCGTGAGATTTTACATGCACAATTAAGAGCGGTATTACGTGCTTCTGCATTTGGTAAACTTGCCGTGATGTTCCCGATGATTATTTCGGTAGAAGAAATTCGCGAGTTAAAATCTGTGCTTGAAACCTTAAAAGCAGAATTGCGTGCAGAAGGTAAAGCTTTTGATGAAAACATCCAAGTGGGTGTCATGGTTGAGACCCCATCTGCAGCAGTGAATGCGAAATTCTTAGCGAAAGAAGTGGATTTCTTTAGTATTGGTACAAACGATTTAACGCAATATACCTTAGCTGTTGACCGTGGTAACGAATTAATTTCTCACTTATACAATCCAATGTCACCTTCAGTACTTGGTTTGATTAAACAAGTGATTGATGCCTCTCATGCAGAAGGTAAATGGACGGGGATGTGTGGTGAGTTAGCCGGTGATGAACGTGCAACTTTATTGTTACTCGGTATGGGCTTAGATGAATTTAGTATGAGTGCAATTTCTGTGCCACATATTAAGAAATTAGTGCGTCATGTGAGTTACCAAGAGGCGAAAGCATTGGCAGATGAAGCATTACAAAAACCAACAGCAGCTGAAATTGAGCAATTAATTCAAGCTTTTTTAGCAGAAAAGTCGTTAAACTAGATACAAAAACAGAGTTTTACGTTAAAATACCAGCCATCTTTAATAGATAGGAGATTAAAATGGGCTTATTTGACAAATTATTTGGTTCAAAAGAAAACAAATCAGTGGAAGTAGAAATTTATGCGCCACTTTCTGGTGAGATTGTAAATATCGAAGATGTACCAGATGTTGTTTTCTCTGAAAAAATCGTGGGTGATGGTATCGCGATTCGCCCAACAGGTAACAAAATTGTTGCGCCTGTTGATGGTGTAATTGGTAAAATTTTTGAAACCAACCACGCTTTTTCAATGGAATCAAAAGAGGGTGTTGAATTATTCGTTCACTTCGGTATTGATACCGTTGAATTAAAAGGTGAAGGATTCACTCGCATCGCACAAGAAGGTCAAAGCGTAAAACGCGGCGACACAGTAATCGAGTTTGATTTAGCAACATTAGAATCAAAAGCAAAATCAGTTTTAACACCAGTGGTTATCTCTAACATGGATGAAATTTCATCTATCGAGAAAAAATCGGGTGAAGTGATTGCTGGAGAATCTGTTGTTTTAAGTTTAACAAAATAAGATTTATAGACTAAAAGATCCGCTTTAAATGAGCGGATTTTTTTATACTTATTCTTTTTTAAAGAAGGTAAAGATGATTTATCGATTAACTGGCCAAGTACAGCATTATGCATGGGGCGGAAAAAACTATATTGCATCATTGATTGGATTACAATTCAGCGTAAAGATCAACCTTGTGCAGAGTGGTGGTTAGGTGCTCATCCATCAGCACCTTCTGAAATTGAGGATGTAACAGGTAAGCAATCTCTTATTGAATTTTTATTGCAAAATCCGACCGCACTTGGACAGGCAAGCCGTCAGCAATTTGGTGATGAACTCCCTTATTTGTTAAAGATTTTAGATGTTGAAAAACCGTTATCGATTCAATTGCACCCGACTAAGTCTCAAGCTGAAAAGGGCTTTGAGGCTGAGAATGCAAAAGGCGTGGCATTAACAGACAGCACGCGGACTTATAAAGATAGAAATCACAAACCAGAAATGATGATTGCTTTATCTGATTTCTGGCTTTTACATGGTTTTAAAACAAAAGCTCAAATCCTTGCTACATTAAATGCACGCCCCTCTTTGCAACCTTTGGCTGAAAAACTCGGCACACAAAAGCCTTGCTGAATTTTATGCGGATGTGATGTTGGCGGATCAATCAACGCTCGCAAATTGGCTATTACCCTATTATTGAAGCCAACCAACAGCCTTATAAAAATGGCGAGTTGACGCTAGATAATCCCTGATTATTGGGTGCTTTATACCATGGAAGCCATGGCAATTTCGCCTGAAAAATTAGATGCGGCTTTGGTGTGTTTTTATCTCTTTAATATCGTGCATTTAAAAGAAGGGGAAGGCATTTTTCCAGGATGCGGGTATTCCTCATGCTTACCTTCGCGGACAAAACGTGGAGTTAATGGCATGTTCTGATAATGTGATTCGTGGTGGCTTAACACCAAAATATGTCGATATTGTCGAATTATTAAAAATTGTGGATTGTCGTGAAGTAACACCTCAAATTATCTCAGCCGCACCTCAAAATCAGTCAGAATTTACTTATAAAACGCCAGTAAACGATTTTGCTTTAGCTCAAATTCGTGTTGAACCACGAACAACATACTGAAGTGAATCTTCAAAGTGCAGGCATTTTGTTAGTGATGCAAGGTGAGCTAAAAATACAAGAAAAATCAACCGCACTTACCTTGAAACAAGGTGAGTCAGCATTCATTACAGCAGATTCTAATGTTGAGATAATGAGTGAAAAAGGCGGTTATGCCTTCTTGGCAAAATTGCCATAAAATTAATGTGATAAGTATCACGATTTGTAAACTTATCGCTAGATTAGTCGACGATTTTAGGTATAGTGGGCGTCATTCAGGCGCCCTTTTTTATATGTCTAAATTGCATTGGGAGTTTTTATGTCGTTGCCTCGCTATTTTGAAGATCCGCAAACCTTGCACGTGAATACCACACCACATCATGCTTATTTTATTCCTTTTTCTTCAACAGAAAGTGCGGTCAAAAAGACACGAGAATTTTCCCCTTACTTTACCTTACTAAATGGTGAATGGGATTTTGCTTATTTTGAAAGCTATACTCACTTGCCTCAAGATTTTCTTCATTTTTCATTTACAGATAAAATCCCCATTCCTTCCAATTGGCAAAATCATGGTTACGATAATCATCAATATACCAACGTAAATTATCCTTTCCCTTTTGATCCACCTTATGTACCCATTGAAAACCCTTGTGGTTTGTATCATCGCGTCTTTTAATGTCGAAATCAATGCAGAAAAACGGTATCTCTTAAATTTTGAAGGGGTAGACAGTTGCTTATTTGTCTATGTGAATCAACAATTTGTAGGCTATAGCCAAATTAGTCATTGCACCAATGAATTTGATATCACTGATTTTTACAACAAGGGGAAAATCATTTACATGTTTTAGTGTTGAAATGGTGTGATGGCAGTTACTTTGGAAGACCAAGACAAATTCCGAATGTCCGGTATTTTTCGAGATGTTTATCTGTTAGAGCGAGAAAGAAATTACTTACAAGATTTCTTCATTCAAACAAAATTGAATCAAGAGCTTACCAAGGCTCAATTACATGTAGCCTGTCAGTTTGCAGAACGTGAACAACCCATTTCTTGGCAATTATTTGATCCTCAAGGCAAATTGATAACTGAACAAAAAGGGCATGCATTTCATGCTGAAATTGAAAATGCACAATTATGGCATGCGGAGAACCCTCGTTTATACACGTTGATTTTGCAATATGGATCAGAAGTGATTTGCCAAAAGGTCGGCTTACGTCATATCGAAGTGAAGAATGGTGTCATGTTATTTAATGGGCAAGCGATAAAGTTTAAAGGCGTTAATCGTCATGATAGCGATCCGAAACCGGTTATGTCATTAGTCGAGAACAAGCGTTGCAAGATTTACGCTTAATGAAACAGCATAATTTTAATGCCATTCGCACAGCGCACTATCCGAATGCACCTTGGTTTACTGAATTGTGTGATGAATATGGTTTTTATGTGATTGCGGAAAGTGATATTGAATCACACGGCACGAATGCAGTCTATGTAGAGTCGCCAGAAACAAGCATTTTATTAGGGGTAAAAACAGAGATTGATCATGACGCAATTCGTCAAAAAACAATCGACAATTATTGTTATATGGCTCGAAGCTCCGAATTTAATCAAGCCATTTTAGACCGCACTTATGCCAATGTTGAGCGAGATAAAAATCGTCCTTCAGTTGTGATTTGGTCATTGGGAAATGAAAGTGGCTACGGTGAGAATTTTGAGCAAGCGGCCGCTTGGGTGAAACAGCGCGATCCAAGTCGCTTAGTGCATTATGAAAATGCGATCTTTCAACATTCAGCGCATCAAAATGACACATCCAATTTAGATTTTCATAGCGAAATGTACACCAGCACGGAAGAATTGGATGCTTATTTTGCCGATACTCAAAATCAAAAGCCATATATTTTCTGTGAATATTTGCATGCGATGGGGAATTCTTGCGGGGATACAGAAGATTATTTCCAAGCGATGGAACGACATGCAGGCGCTTGTGGTGGCTTTGTGTGGGAGTGGTGCAATCATTCCCCTTATTTGCCAAACTCAAGCAAGATGGGCTATGGCGGGGATTTTAATGACACGCCGAATGACGGTAATTTTTGTGCTGATGGATTAGTCACGGCTGACCGTCAAATCCAAAGTAATTTGTTGGAATACATAAAAATGTGTATCGTCCACTTCGTGCTACCTTAAAAAATGGTCACATTGAACTCAAAAATTATTTGGATTTTACGGATGCGGCAGAGGCTATTTCGATTCATTATCAAATAACAGAGGACTTTTCGGTTGTACAAGAAGGCCAAAATAGATGATTTAAACATTGCGCCAAAATCAACCGCACTTTTGCCTTTACCATTGCCAGCAAGTAACGGTTCATTACAAACATTGACATTGACTTATTATCAAAAAATAGAAGCTGGTTTAATTCCTCAAGGGCATTGTTTAGGATTTGATCAGATTATTTTGTCGGAGCAACCACATTTATTCGCTAATGAGCTTAAATCAAATCTCCAACCGATTTCTGTTTCAAAACATACTAATTTAATTTCAGTTAAAGTGGCAGATATTGAATATCAGTTTGATCAATATAAAGGCACTATTCAACAAATTACTAAAGATGGCAAGCCTTGGTTGAATCAACCTACTGATTTCAATATTTGGCGAGCGCCTTTGGATAACGATAGTTTAATTAAAGCACATTGGCTTGCCGCAGGTTACGATCGTGCGACGAGTCGAGTCTATGATTACCGTCTAACTGAGCAGGGAAGTGCGGTTGAAATTACCTTTAAATTGGGGCTGGTTGCCGTATCAAAAGCGCGAATTTTGACATTGAATGTGGAGTATCGAATTGAACAAAATGGGTTGCTTCACATCAATATTCATGCTGAAAAACAACCGCACTTGCCATTCTTACCACGCTTTGGTTTGCGTTTTTTCCTTAATCAAGGATTTAATCAAGTGGAGTATGTAGGCTATGGTCCAACGGAAAGTTATCTGGATAAACATCACGCCACGGCTTTCGGTCGTTATAAGACAACGCCAGAAAGTAATCATGTATCTTATTTAAAGCCACAAGAAAATGGCAGTCATTATGGTTGTCGTGAGGTGAAGGTGGCGAATTCGTCTGATTGCTTTACCGTGCAAAGTTATACGCCTTTTAGTATGAATGTTTCCCCTTATTCTCAAGAAGAATTGGGCAGTAAAAAGCACCAATATGATTTGGAGAAAAGTGGTAGTACGATCTTGTGTGTGGATTATAAAATGAGTGGGGTAGGTTCTAACTCTTGTGGACCCGCGTTAAAAGAACAATATCGTTTGAATGAAACAGAATGGGATTGGGCGATCTCGTTGCAAATTAACTAAGATGAAATAAAAAAGTGCGGTTGAAATTAACCGCACTTTTATATTTTTAGCAATAATTAAGCAACAACGTTAAATTGTTCTTTCATTAATGCTTCGAAATCAGTGCAACCGCCGATTGGTTTTTCATCGATAAAGATTTGTGGCACAGTTTCCACTTCTTTACCGACAGATTTTGATAAATCTGCTTTAGAAATGCCTTCAGCGATAATATCTACATAGCGATAATCGAAATCCGCTACTTCACCTTTTAATTTTTCAGCAAGGTTTTTTGCACGTACACAATAAGGGCAGCCTGGACGACCAAAAATAACTACGAACATAAAATTTTCCTTTTATTTAAACAAAATTCCTAATGATTTTACTCTATTTCCACAAAAGCAGAAATCATTTTTCAGGATTATTGTGATTGGTGTAATATATCAACTCCTCTTTTCCTAAGGATATAACTGAATGAAATTATTGATGCTTTGCCGTGAGCCTCGCCTTTATAGCTGCCAGCGTTTAAAAGAAGCAGCAGAAAGTTGCGGGCATCAAATGGATATTTTGGATCCGAATCGTTGCATTTTAAAACTCGACAAAAATCAACCGCACTTTTCTTTGTATTATCAACAAAATGTAGAAAGTGAACCCTATTTATTGTCTGATTATGATGCTGTGTTACCACGCTTTGGGACGACAAGCACCCAAATGGGCTGTTCGGTATTACGTCATTTCCAAGGGAAGAGTGTCTATTGCCTTAATAAAGAACAGGCATTTTTAGCTGCTCGCGATAAATGGCGCAGTTTGCAGATGTTATTAGAGCAAGGTATTGCAGTACCAAGTTCAGTCTTATCGGGTTGTGAAGTTGCGCCGAAACAAGCGATTAAGCAAACAACCGCTCCAATGATTATTAAAACCTTAAAAGGATCACAGGGTATTGGCGTGATCTTGGCCGAAAATCCACAAAGTGCGGTCAGTATTTTAGAAACGTTAAAAGATGCGAATGTGCCTGTCTTGTTACAAGATTTTGTCGAAGAGGCAAAAGGGACAGATATTCGCTGTTTTGTGATCGGCGATAAAGTGGTGGCCACAATGCAGCGTATTGGACAAGACGGTGAGTTTCGTGCGAATTTTCACCGTGGTGGCACTGCAGAAAAAGTTAAGCTCAATGAAGACGAAAAACCATCGCCATTCGTGCAACTAAAGCCTTAGGGCTTGTAGTAGCTGGTGTTGATTTGATTCGTTCAAAAGAAGGTTTATTAGTGCTTGAAGTGAATGCTAGTCCTGGTTTAGAAATGATTGAGAAGACCAGTGGTATTGATATTGCATTACAGATGATCTTGTTTTTAGAACAGCAAGTGAAACAATAAAAGAAAAGGGCGAACTATATCATGTTCGCCCTTGTTGTTTATTCCTTTTGCGTCTTGTTTAAAATCGTAATTTGGTGGTAATTCCGGCATGGTATTTTCTTCATCAAAAGGCTCGCTTGCTGGTTGATGTTGAAATTCTTTGCTATCGTGAGCCGGTTTTTCTTTACCTAATAATTGCGGTTGTAATTTGATAAAACTACTTTTATCTGAAAGCCACACATCAATAAACGCTTGTGTAAATTTTTGATCGAATTCGTGATCTAACACGGTGTCATTTAACACAAAATAGCCTTTATCTCGCTAAGGCAACAAAATTTAAGATGTCGTTTGGTGAAAAATCAGGGAAGATTTCCTGCATTTTTTTGAGCCATGCAGTGGTGTCATCTTTACTTAAATTTTGTGATTCCATTTCTTTGGTTAAAGCAATGGCGAAATTTTTTCCTTCTACTGGTTTTTCATATTTAATCGAAAACATTAACGGACGTTCATTTTTTTCATAGGAACCCGTTTCAGAATATAAGCCGACAGTATAAACATGGAATGGCCCCCATGTGTATTCAGCATTGCCGACCGGTTGCCATTGGGCAAAAAGTGCGGTGGAAAATAAGGCTGAAATGGCAGCAATAATAAATTTCAGTTTCATAGTTTTTTTCATGTCAAAAATATTGCCGTGATTATAACAAAAAAGCCCTCTAAAAAAACACAAATAAAAAGGCAGGAATACCTGCCTTTGACATTAAATTATTGGGGGAGTTTATTTTAAGCTACCCACCATATCTTCTGGACGAACCCATTTGTCGAAATCTTCGGCTGAAACTAAGCCTAAGTTAATCGCTTCTTCACGTAAGGTTGTACCATTTTTGTGTGCGGTTTTCGCAATTTTCGCTGCATTTTCGTAACCGATATGGGTATTAAGTGCGGTTACTAACATCAATGAATTTTCCAATTGTTGTTTAATGCGTGGGTAGTTTGGTTGAATACCAGTTGCGCAGTGTTCATCAAATGATACGCAAGCATCACTAATAATTGTGCCGATTGTAAGAAATTCGCCACCATTACAGGGTTAAATACGTTTAATTGGAAGTGACCTTGTGAGCCAACAAACGCGATAGTAGTATCGTTACCGAATACTTGTGCACATACCATGGTTAATGCTTCACATTGAGTTGGGTTCACTTTACCCGGCATGATTGAAGAACCTGGTTCATTTTCAGGAATTAAGATTTCACCAATACCAGAACGAGGGCCTGATGCTAATAAACGAATGTCGTTTGCAATTTTGAATAAGCTCATCGCTAATTGTTTAATTGCACCGTGAGTTTCCACAATCGCATCGTGTGCGGCTAACGCTTCAAATTTGTTTTCTGCAGTCACAAATGGTAAGCCAGTGAATTTTGCAATGTAATCTGCTACTTTCACATCATAGCCTTTTGGTGTGTTCAAACCAGTACCCACAGCAGTACCACCAAGTGCTAATTGACTTAAGTGTGGAAGGGTATTTCTTAGTGCACGTAGACCAAAATCTAATTGTGCGGCGTATGCAGAAAATTCTTGGCCTAATGTTAATGGGGTTGCATCCATTAAGTGAGTACGGCCAATTTTTACCACATCTTTAAATTCTTCTGACTTTTTAGCGAAAGTTTTTTGTAAACGTTCTACACAAGGAATAGTGTGTTCAACCACTTTTTTGTATGCCGCAATGTGCATTGCAGTTGGGAAAGTATCATTTGAAGATTGGGATTTGTTCACATCATCATTTGGGTGAACGAAAGATTTTTCACCTAATTTACCACCATGTAAAACGTGAGCACGGTTTGCCACCACTTCGTTCACGTTCATGTTTGATTGTGTACCTGAACCGGTTTGCCAAATGACTAATGGGAATTGGTCGTCTAATTTTCCCTGCAAGGATTTCATCACAGGCGGTTGCGATTAAATCACGTTTCTCTGCAGGTAATACACCTAAATCACAGTTTGCGAAAGCAGCGGCTTTTTTCAAATAACCGAACGCTTCAATAATTTCGTGCGGCATAGAAGCTGCCGGACCAATTTTGAAGTTGTTGCGAGAACGTTCGGTTTGTGCTGCCCAGTATTTATCTGCAGGAACTTGAACTTCGCCCATAGTGTCTTTTTCAATACGAAATGCCATGTGATACTCCTATCATCGAAAATAAAAATAAATCTTGAAAATTCTAACACCTACGAGTTATGAATGGAATGTAACATAAAGGTTAAAAGTTACTTTTGTGATGTAGATCATAAAAGTGCGGTAAAAAATTTCCGTGTTTTTTCTATTTACGTTAATCGCCTTGTTGATGATTTATTTTTTTGCTGCTTTTTTTGATAAAAATCCGCCAGTTTACAAAAACGATAAATGGGGAAGTCGCAATCATGGCAAAAAAACGCACAATTTTATCTCTTAAATCCAGAAAAGAAGATAACAGTTGAGCAACTTGCCTGTGATCTTGCCGCTCAAGCGTGGCGTTTAGGCAAGCGAGTGTTTAATCGCGTGCGAAACAGAAGAGCAAGCATTTTTTTAATTGATGAAGCATTATGGCAACGGGATCCAAATGAGTTTGTTCCTCATAATCTTTCAGGCGAAGCAACACAATATGCACCGCCAATTGAGATTAGTTGGAAAGGCAAACGCAATGCCCAACGCCGAGACTTTGCTGATCAATTTACAAATGGAAGTGCCGGATTTTAGTCACAGCTTTACACAATTAATTGATTTTTGTACCGGTAGAAGAAACGCAAAAAGCTCAAGCGCGTGAACGTTATAAAAGTCCTTCGCTCGCAAGGTTGGACGCTTTCTACTGAAAATACTTAATATTTTTTTAACTTTAAAACCTAGGAAATTAACATGAATTTAAACGCTAAAGTGGCTTTAAGCCTTATTCTTGGCGCAAGCACCTTATTATCTGCTTGTGACAATAAAGAAAACACCTCAACCCAAGTTGAGAAAGCAGTAAGAATACCTGCATCAACCGAAAAAAAGCGGAAAGTGCGGTTGAAAAAAATCAAAAGAATTAGTGGCTGAAACTAAATCAGCTGAAAAAAAGTCTGAGAAAAACAGAAAGCACAGACGTTAAAGCTGATGCTAAAAAAGCAGATGTAAAAAAATCTGACGCTGTGAAAAGCCGAAGTTAAAAAAAAAGAGACGAAAGCGGATGGTGTGGCAGAAAAAAAGTATCTGAGAAAAAAGAGACGGTTGTCGCTCAACAAGCAACAACTCCTCAGAAACCACGTGTGGTAGTGACTGAAAAAGCAGCAAAAGAAAGTGCAGAACGTAAACAGCAAAGATCCGTATTAAATGTGTTAGAAAAACAATACGAAGAAGTTCGTTGTTCTGCCGATGCGAAAAACGTAAGCGGTGATAGTTTCTGCCGTCAAGAAGAACGCCGTTTATTCTTAGAAATTCAACGTATTAAAGATGAATTAAGAGGGATTGCGGAATAATCCTATCCTGACCAATATGAGGGCGTGCTCAATTCGCCCTCAAAATAAAAAAAAGATTTTTTGTGACCGCACTTTATGAACGATATTACCTTTTATCAACGCTTCGAAGCCGACATTCTCGCCGGGCGTAAAACGATTACCATTCGAGATAAATCTGAAAGCCATTTTAAAGCTGGTGATATCTTACGTGTTGGTCGATTTGAGGATAATCAATATTTCTGCACGATTGAAGTGTTAAGTGTGTCGCCGATCATGCTTGATAATCTCACAGAACAGCACGCAGCTCAGGAAAATATGAGTTTGTCGGAATTGCGAGAAGTGATTAAAACAATTTATCCAAATGAAAATGAGTTTTGGGTGATTGAGTTTGACCTAATTAAGTAACCAAGATATCCGAGAGTGTTTCTTATGATTATTGTATTGTCAGCCATATTAGCATTTATTTCTTTTCCTTTTTTAATGAGTTTTGCTTGTATGGATGCTGGCATGGGGACCTGGCGGTCTAGGCTGTCTTGGTGTTGGAATAGGTTATACCATTGTTGCGTTTATTGTTTTTGTTATTTTGGGTGTAATGTTGAATTCACGTTTTAAAAATAAAGTACAACAAGAGAATGATGATAAACCTTTTGATTTAAGCCAAATTAAAGAAGATAAATATCACGATATTATTCGTTACTATACGGAATCTGATGAAGAGCATAAGGCTCGAAAATGAAAAAAATCGTTTTTATATTATTAAGTATGTTTCTCTATGGATGTGGAACTTTAACGACACTGAAAGATCCTTGCCCTTATATTGGCACTCGATACGATTACAATATGGTAGCTGGTAATTTTTTTATGATGGTGTTGGCTTTAAGCATATGACTAGACCATTATATTTTTTATCGATTGGCCTTTATCTGT